>Ga0180009_10004519_pt1 | contig 15307 bp, 18 predicted proteins | sample OS_PC_MetaG_FD_123537 | JGI IMG/M metagenome (GOLD analysis project Ga0180009, IMG submission 123537) | Groundwater microbial communities from the Aspo Hard Rock Laboratory (HRL) deep subsurface site, Sweden - OS_PC_MetaG | ecosystem: Environmental > Aquatic > Deep subsurface > Groundwater...
CCTTTTACTGCGCCGACCGACATGAGTGCTTTGGCTATATCCGCATCGAGCTTATCGAATACCGGCTCTCCTAAACCGACCGGCACGTTGAGAGCAATGAGCTCGACTATCCCGCCTATGGAGTCTCCTTCCTTCTTCGCCCTCAGAATTTCCCTTTCCATTTCCTTCGCAATTTTTAAATCAGCGCATCTCACGGCGTTTTTCTCAGCATTTTTCCTTATCTCTTCGATTGCTATCTCTCCGACCCTTATCCCGTGTATCTCCTTAGCGTGCCCCAGAATTTCAATTCCCAGCCTTGCAAGCAGTTTTTTTGCTATAGCACCTGCCGCTACCCTGCCTATAGTTTCTCTTCCAGAAGCCCTTCCGCCGCCCCTCCAGTCCCAGTGCCCGTACTTCATCGCATAGGTAAAATCTGCATGATTTGGTCTGGGCTTGTTTTTCAGCTCCAGATAAGGTGAGGAGTCGAAATTTTTATTATAAACGAGCATCGCTATGGGAGCGCTAGTGGTCTTGCCCTCGAAAACTCCTGAGAGAATTTTGACTTCGTCCTTTTCTGCTCTCTGTGTCGTAACTTCGCTCTGCCCGGGCTTTCTTCTGTCCAGCTCTCTTTGAATGTCTCTTTCGCTCAGCTCTAATCCAGCAGGACAGCCGTCCACAACTACGCCGACTGCAGCGCCGTGCGACTCCCCGAAAGTAGTTATTCTGAAAGCGCTACCAAAGGTATTTCCTGGACTCATGAGCATACTGTTTATCCACCAACTTATATATATTTTAATGTAAAATAACAATTATGGACGAGCTGTGGAGAAATATTCAGAGCGTAAAGAAAGATTTCAAGAGAGACATGGAGCTCATCGAGAGGGAGCTAAATCTAAGCATTCCTAGTTCCACTCCTGCAATACTATACAGTGCCTCCAAACATCTAATAACTGGCGGGAAGAGAATCAGACCAATTCTTCTCACCCTCTCCTTTAATGCCGTAAACAGCAAAAAAAGCATCGAGTATGCGCTACCAATTGCAACAGCGTCCGAGTTGATTCACACCGCAACCATAATTCACGACGATATACTCGACAAAAGCTCAAGGCGCAGAGGAGTCGAAACTGTGAATGTGAAATGGGGTGATGACATCGCCCTTATTACAGGAGATCTGATTTTCTCAAGAGCTTTTGGGCTGGTGGCTGCGCATGAAGATAAGAGAGTCGGAGAGGTTATATCCCATGCGTGCAGGAGGCTTGCTGAAGGTCAGGTGCTCGAAAATATGCATACGAGAGACATTAAAATGACAGAAGAAGTCTATCTCGAAGTTATAGAAAGAAAAACCGCAGCTCTATTTGAGGCATGCACGAAATGCGGGGCGATATTGGGGGGCGGCAGCGAAGAGGAAATCGAAGCACTGTCCAGATATGGGTATCTCATAGGCATCGGCTTCCAGATGACCGACGATATACTGGACGTAAATGCGGGTGAGGTAAAACTCGGCAAGCCAATTGGCATGGATGTCGGTCTGGGAAAGCCAACCTTCGTAATCCTGCATGCTCTCAAAGCTGCGAATAATAAAGATAAGAAGACTTTAGAGGAGATGCTCCACGGAAAAAAGAACTCTATAGAGGATGTAAAAAAAGCACTCAAAATAATCAGGAGCACGAATTCCATAGAATATGCTTCAAAGAGAGCCAGGTGGTTTATAGCAAGTGCAAAAAAGGAACTCAGCGTGCTAAAAGATACTGACTCGAAAAAAGCTCTGGAGCTTATTGCAGACTATGCAGCGAGCAGGGAGTTCTGATGAAAAAAGATACGCTGCTGACCAAAAAACAGGTGGAAGTTTTAAGGCTTAGAGCACAGGGCTATTCACAGACTGAAATCGCAAAAAAATTTGGAACTTCAAGGGCAAATATATCTGCGATGGAGAAAACTGCCCTGAAAAATATTCAGAAAGCAAAAAAAACTCTTGAGCTTGTCAAAATAGTAGAGGCTCCAACTCGCATAACCATAAAACCGAACACTGATTTAAACGATGTTGTAAAGATGATTTACGAAAAAGCAGATGCAGAAGGAATCTGGATGCCCCACAGCTTTCCCTCGCTTGCGAATATAATCCAGAGCGCTGCTGGAGACAAAATTAAAGGGAGGAGGGTTCTGAGAGAGCTGGAAGTGGCGATTACGAAAGATGGCAGCATTATTGTGAGCTAGAACAATAGCCCCTGCCGGCACAGAGCCTGCAAAGACCATTAACCAAAGAATCCCCCGGAACCAAATCTCCGCACTTCTTGCATGCTGAAATTTTAGAGCTGTCAAATTTTGTGTTTATGTTTAGCTTTACTTCCTTTATATCGAAGTATTTTTTTTCCAGCTGCAGCAGCTGCTTTCCAAGCTCTTCCTCCTCGCTTTTCGTCAGCTTGCCTTCACGCATCATCCATTTCCTCATCAACTGCGAGTGCCTCTGCGCGTCTTTTTTTAAAGCAATGCGAACTCCATCTTTTGTATCTGCCATGCCCAGTGTTAGCGCAAGCTTGCCGTAGTCGTGCACAAAGGCATTGCAGTGCCCCAGAGTGCATCCAGTAGCAGCCTGCATGGCGTCTGCGAGGCAGCGGTAGGTCTCAGAAACCGCAATCAGCTTTCTGCTGCCCCGAGTTGCGCCGAGCTTTTCCAGAGCAATGCCGCTCATTCTAATTCCGAGGGCAACTCCCGGAGCTAGGTGCCCGTGCAGCTTTACTGCGAGTTTAATTATGTCCTCCATAAAATCAGCTAAACAGATTTACTTCGACTGTTTCTCCCTTTCTCAAATCCCTGCTCACTATCACATAGCCGTCTGCATTCGCAGCCCTGAGCGAGGAAGCAATCGTAGAAACGTTGTAGATTTCGCCCGAACGTATGAGCTTCATTGGAGAATTTTCAAAGCCCACTGGATAGGCCACTCCGTTGTACCTGTGCACAAAGACTATGTTGGCTACGTCGGCAGCGTCGGTATCTTTAGTTGAAAGCTTTATGTCCTCTCCTATTTCGGACGTAACGGTAGGTCTTGCTGCATTTCCTAAAAAGTATCTCCTGAGGTTGAGCTCCGCAGCAACGAAAGCCCCTGTCGGTTTTCCGGGCAGCCCGAAAACTGGCTTGCCATTTATAATACCGACTGCCAGAGGCTTTCCGGGACGGGTCTTAACCTTGTGCAGCAGCAAAACCCCGCGCTCTTCGATAGCCCTCAAAACATAGTCTTTTTCGCCTACCGATACCCCACCGCTTGTTATCGTTGCATCGTATTCGCTTCCTTCAACGAACTTTTGCTTCGTAGCTTCCAAGTTGTCTGGTATAATTCCTAAAAACTTTGCCTCGCACCCCCACTCTTTCAGAAATGCCATAATCATTGGAGAATTCGCGTCCCTGAGCAAGCCTTTGTGCACCTCGTCGCCCGTCGAGAAAACAGCAACCCTCGGCTTTTTGAAGACTTTTACTTTTTCTACTCCCATGTCGTGCAGAATTCCTATCTCCTGCGGCCGTGAGCGCTGGAATTTTCTGAGCACTACGTCGCTCTTCTTGTAGTTGCTTCCAGCTTTTACGACTTTTGTCCACTTTTTTATTGGAATGCCGTAGAGCAGGTTTCCTTCAACTCTTGCATCTTCAAGCCTTAGCACGGCCTCTGCGCCTTCCGGCAGGTAAGCCCCTGTAGCAATTGCCATCGCTTCGCCCTTGTTCAGGGCAGGAATCTCCTCCTTCTCGTCGCCTGCATATACGCTGTGCACGATTCTTAAAGGATAGCTCTCGCAGTCCTCGCTTCTCATTGCATAGCCGTCGTAGGAGGCGAAGTTGTACTTCGGCGACGCTTCTGCTGCGACTATGTCCTCTGCAAGTTCTCTGCCCAGGACATCCTCAACGCTAACTGTCTCGACCTCGCGATTGAAATAAAATTTTTTCCTGAGCTCGTCCATGAGCGCGTGCGCTTCGTCCAGAGGCACGAATTTCTTCATTTCGTCGCCCATAGGTACCCTTCTGACCTTTTAATATAAATAATTTACGTTTAATGAAATGTTAATTAAAATACATTGACAAAAAAGAATTATATACCCCTGCCCCAATTTAATGCCATGAAGGTGGTGGCAGTAATAGGCACAGGAAGGGAATCTGGAAAAACAACAACTGTGGAGGCGCTGGTTAGAGAACTCAATGCACGCAAGTACAAAGTCGGAGCGATAAAGCAGATTCACGAGGAAGATTTTTCTATAGATACTCTGCACAAGGACACCTGGAGAATTGCAGAAGCAGGAGCAAAAATCGTTGTTTCTGCAGCGCCGAGAGAAGTCGCTGTTATTAAGAGGCTGAAAAATGAGGAGAGGTTTTTGGCGTCTATGCAGCTCCTCGAAAACGAAGACCTGGACATTATAATTGTCGAAGGCAATCCCCCCGGAGACGTTCCCAAGATTTTCGTTGCGAGAAACCCAGAAGGAGCGAGGAAAATTCTTCCGAAGGTCAAAGGCGTGCTCTGCATCGCCTCGCTATCTTCTGAAAAATTCAAATTTAACCTGCCGGTATTCCATCCTCTGCGAGATATAAAAAAAATGGTGGATGTTCTTGAGGCTCGCCTGTGCACTCAAGCATCGCCCTCGCATACTCCGAGAAATCTGTCGGATACAAAATTTTCCTGAACATTATTATACCTCCGTTTTAAACAATCTTTTACCGGTGCTCCTAGCAATCCATACCAACGAGAGTATTACGGGCACCTCAATTAATGGGCCTACAACCGTGGCGAGTGCAACTGTCGGATTGAATGCAGTTATCGCAATCGCTATTGCAACTTCAAAATCCCTGCCCGTGGTGTTGAACGCCACAGCTACTGAATCTCTGTAGTTGAATCCTGTCTTCCATCCTAAAAGATAAAGCAGGTTGAACATCACAAAAAAGAATATCGTCATGGGAATAGCAACGATTGCAATTATCGACGGCTTTTCAACAATTAAATCTCCTTTAAGCGAGAACATCACTATAAGCGTAAAAAGCAGCCCTATTATTGAAACAGCATTTAATACAGGTCTGAACTTCTTCTCAAACCCTGCTTCTGTATATTTTTTTATTCCCCCTCGTCTTGTTAATATACCCAGCACGAGCGGCATGCCGAGATAAAGAACCACGCTCTCCCCAACCACGAGCACATCAAATTGTATATCTCCAAGCAGGAGCTTGGAATAGAACGGAATAAGAATCATCTGGAGTATAGAGTTCAATGCCACAAGCACGAGTGCAAGTGCATTGTTTCCTCTGGCTAAAAACGTGAACACTATGACCATCGCGATGCAGGGGGCGAAGCCGTAAAGGATAAGCCCTGTACGCAAATCCGGGTACTGCGCAAGGAACACCTTCGCTAAGGCATACATGAAGAAAGGAGCAAATGCATAGTTGAAGAGCGCAACCAGGCCAATCTGCTTTGGCGATTTAACTGCAAGCTTTAAGTCTTCGACTCTAACGTTTGTCATTGCAGGATAAATCATAAAGAACAATCCTATGGGTACACCAAGCGAGATTGCATTTGGAACCGAGAGAACAAAAGTGCCTCTAAAAATCTGTTTTATAGCTTCAATAGGTGGTGTTAACTCAAAATTTGAGATGCCGAGCGTCTTGCCGATAAGAATCCCGGCAGCCATATTGAATATGACGAAGAACGGCAGCAGGCGAAAGTCCTCGACTTTTTCTAAGAGACCCACTCATTTGCCTCCACTTACGACTTCTGCGATTTTTTTTCGCAAATCCTCTGCAGTATAGTAGCCTTTGAGCACAGGTTTTTCGTTTATCGCAACAGTATTTGCTTCGTATATTCCTAACTCTCTTGCACGCTTTGCGTGTATTAGAAGGTAAACTACTTCCACCTCAGCGCCGTATTTCTCCTTTACTGTTGCGGCGATTCGCTCCACCTGTTCTTTGAAGGTTTTGGTTGTGCAGTGGCATGCACCGGAGGGAAAGAAAATCTCTACAGTTACTTCCATATCATCGCACTCGCTAACGACCGGATAAAATCTTTTTCAGTTCCTCTACAGTAGGTATTTTTCCGTATGTAACTATCTTGCTGTCTACGATTACCGCTGGCGTCATCACGACACCAAGCTTTGCGAATTCTTTCACATCGTAGATATGTGATACGTCGGCAGCAAGGTTCAGTTCAGCACAGACATTGATTACATTCTTTTCTGTTGCATGACACCTCGGACAACCGGGCCCTACAACTTGTATCTTCATAGTTTTTACCTCCTAAAATATAAAGTTTCCAAAAAACCAACCCACCAGTGTTCCAAGGATAATAATAGTGGGCACATAAACGAGTGCTTTTTTAATCCCAAAAACCCTTGCTATTGCCAGCCAGTTTGGTAAGCTTAACCCAGGCCCCGTAAGAAGAAGGGCGAGAGCAGGACCTTTTCCCATGCCTAACTTCATTAGAGTATCTACAAAAGGTGCTTCGGTCATCGTTGCAAAGTAGCTTATTGCCCCAATCGTCGTGGCAAGGAAAGAGGCAACAATTCCATTTCCACCAAGCCAGTTTCTAACCCAGTATTCAGGCAGTATCTTTCCTATTACACCAACGACAAACACACCAATTAAAAGAAGAGGGAAGATAATTCTAACGAACCACCACGACTCCCTTAGCCAATCCTTTAATCTCTCTCTTGATAGCGCTTTAAGGGCATATATTACCATAATCAAAGTTAAGACGCCCCAGACGAGAACTTTATAAAGGTAAGAACCAGTTCTAACCAAATAGTTGGGTAAGAGAAGAGATAGGAGTATTAACAACAGGAGAGTTAAGTCCTGCCGGGCAATAATATTTTTCTTGGGCTCTTCTATTTTTTGGCTGGCTGTATTCTCTCTCTCCCCTCTAAATGTGAAACTCATTACCCAGCCGACAATAAATGCCATAAGCAAAGCGGCAACTACTCTTGAGACGACCATTTCACTACCGAGAATGCTGCCGGTATAGATAAGGGCGAGGATATTTGCCGCTGGTGCAACCCATAGAACAATAAAGGCTATCCCAATTCCTGCGCCGCTATAATAAAGTCCGCTCGCTACAGGAATAACTGTGCAGGAACATGCTGCTAAAAAGAAACTTAACACGCTTGCTAAAGAAAAAGATTTAATTTTGCTTGATTTTTCACCCAAATACTCTAAGATAGCTTTCCGGTCGATGAATGTTATTATTGCACCGGCTAAAAGAAACGCAGGAATAAGACACGTTAATACGTGCGTGACAATGTAATCTTTTAATGCAGCAATACCTGCAATAAATAAATCCTTGATCATTTTTTACCTACCCAGCATTAAGTCAAGTAGCGCTTTTATTTTTTCATCTTTTATGGAGTATCGCCTCCATCTTCCGTGCCTGCGCTCTTGGAGCATCCCTGCTTTTTTGAAATCTCGCAAGTAATGCGAAATTAGGGTTTGCTCCTTCTTGAGAAGTTTCTTAATCTCGCAGTTGCATATCTCTCTAGTGCACAGCAGGTAAGCCATTTTGAGCCTTGTAGGGTTAGATAGGATGTCAAATATTTTTGAGGTTTTGTCGAACTTTTTATCTTTTGCCTTTTCTTTTTTATTTAGCCATAAATATCTAGTCATAATTGAAACATTATTCATATGAGGATTTCTTCATATATAAGTATTGTGATGGCATAAATCTCGTGAAAGAGAGGAGGAGAGATAAATTTTTAAATCAGGACGATGTAAGTGGCGTTATGCTCAAAGACGAATACGAGCTTTTTAAGGCTCTATCGCACCCTATAAGGGCTGAAATAATCAAGCTACTCTGCGAGTGCGGCGAGCTTTCTTATACTGAAATTCTGACCGCCCTGAAGATCGATACAGGGCAGCTGAACTTCCATCTGAGGAACATAAGCGAGCTTTATATAAGGACCGAGGAGGGCAACTACACCCTGAACGAAGCAGGAAAGCTCTGCTATTATGTGATAAAAGGGGTTAAGAAGCACATAGGCAGGGAAGAAGTCTCTGTAGAGCCCCGGGCACGTATCGAAAAAAGAGTAATAGCAGCGCTGATAGACTACGCAATTTTCATCGGCAGCCCGTTCCTCTTCATTCTATTTCTCAGCGTATGGATTCCTTTCGGAGAGCGGGGACTTGACCCAGTTATATTTGCTCAATTCCTGCATGCAATATTCTTCCTCGCACTCATCGCCCTGATGTTCATGGAAACCTATAACGGACAGACCATCGGCAAGTATATAATGAAAATAAGGGCTGTCAAGGAAACTGGAAGGAAGATAAATCTTGTGGAGAGCATTATAAGGAACGTCGCAAAAATATTCTTTTTGCCCTTCGATTTGCTTGTAGGTTTGCTGTTTTTCAGAAAGAAAGGATATATAAGATTCGCAGACTACTACACTAAAATAAAAATAGTAGATGTTTCTGGAGACGTATTGCAGTAATACGTGGGTCAAGACCGAGGTCTCTCCACGTAGAAGATTTTGCGAAGCAAAATCTTCAGACGTGGAAAAAACGAAGGGATTGAAAATGAACTGGACAGAGATTTTATATCAGGTTAAAAAGAAGCTCACATATCTCGCAATTTTCCTGGCAGTCGGCTTTATTGCTCTCTGGTTTCTCGCAGACAAAATAATCCTGAGGATTAAAGCAGACCTGCTGCCGAAGGAAGCCACGCTGATTGTAACAAGCCCGATGGAATATGTTATGGTCAAGATTCAAATTTCCCTAATACTCGGAGTTTTAATTGCACTGCCTATTTTTGCAGCAATTCTGTTAAGAAGAGCGAATATAAAAATTGGCATAATCTGGCTAATTTTTGCCCTCGCACTGTTCGGAGTAGGCTTTTCCTTTACCTACTTTTTTCTTCTTCCGCTGGCGATAAAAATATTGACTAGCTTCGCTCTAGAAGCAGGAATCGAAACTTTCTTTTCGCTGAGCCAGTTCATCCTCTTTGCTGCTCTTACGACGGTTATATTCAGCTTCATTTTTGAGCTGCCTTTAGTCGTCTCATGGCTTGCGATAAAAGGCATAGTATCGGTTGCCACGCTGAAAGAAAAAAGAAAGCATGTTTACGTGGGTGTATTCATCGTAGCTGCGATTATAACAGCAGACCCTACACCCTTCAGCCAGATTCTCCTTGCTATACCATTAATATTTCTCTATGAAGTCAGCATACTCGCAGCTAAAATATTCGGAAAAAAAGCTCACGCAATAGCGTAAGCTAGTGCGAGTGCTTTGCGCTCTTGCTCACGCAAATCTCCAGTTGCCTTCTTGCAAGGATTTTTGAATCTTAACAACCTTCTCTCTATCCAGCCTGTACTTCTTTAAAATAGGTGCTTCCTGCTTTTGAATCAGTATGTTTATTAATTCATCGACCTTTATTCTTATTTTCATATCTATTACCCTTGCGTAAGCAAGACCGCTTGCTATTCGCACTACCTAACGGTATTGCGTTAGCAGGCACATAAGCGTTGCGCTAGGGAGGTTCGGGAGTATCCTACACAGGAAATCTGCGAACCCATCCTGCTAAAATAAATTAAATTGTTAACTTATGCAAAAGTATTTAAGATAAGAATTGCAAAAATCAAGTGAAGGCGAGAAAAATGCTGGGCTTGGGTCCACAAGAAGTACTGCTAATATTCCTCATTATAGTCCTGCTCTTCGGAGCCTCCAAGCTGCCCGAACTTGCACGCTCACTGGGCAAGGCGAAGGGGGAGTTCAAGAAAGGAATGGAGGAGGAAGAGGAAAAACCGAAGGCTGCGCCGAAGGTAGAAGAGAAGTAAATATGATAGGTTCTTCAGAATTGATAATAATCCTGGTTCTGGCATTGCTTCTATTCGGGCCGAAAAAATTGCCTGAATTAGCCAGAGCCTTAGGAGAAGCGGCAAGGGAGTACCATAAGGCTGCGAGAGAGTTTGATAAGGAGACCGAAGAAATTAGAAAGACCGTAACTGAGGAATTTGGGAAAGGGGTAAAAGAAATTAAAGAGATAAAAAACATTGTAGAAAAAACCAAGCGCTAAGGTATACCATGGCAGAAGTTACTCTTCCTGAGGACAAAGAATTAGCTCTGGAAGAGCATCTTACGGAACTTAGAAATCGCCTAGTTGTTGTTCTTGCCGCAGTTGCTGTATTTTCGTGCATTATATTTATTTTCACTGGAGATATAATAAATTTTATAAAAAAAGACATGCTCCCGGCAGGTGCCAAGCTAATTGCCCTGAATCCTTTAGAATATTTGTATATGAGATTTATGCTCAGCGTCATCGGAGCAGCAATAATCTGCGTGCCTCTAATCGTCTATGAGATTTTCAAATTCATGAAGCCCGGGCTGTATCCGAGCGAGAGGAAATTTTTTATTAAAGTCGTGCCTGCTTCGATGCTTCTTTTTATTCTGGGCGCAGCTTTTTCCTACATAGTACTAATTCCTTTCTCAATAAAATATTTGATAAGCTATGCAGAAGGCGTTGCTGTGCCGATGCTCGTGCTGAGCAGGTTTATCTCCTTTTTATCTTTCATGCTGCTCGGCATTGGATTAATTTTTCAGCTCCCGCTGGTCACTTCTTTTCTGGTTAAGGCAGAGCTAATCAAGAAGAGCGACTTGAAGGAGAAGAGGAAATATGTCTATGCGATACTATTCCTCATCGCAGTTGCCCTTGCGCCTGACCCCACGCCCGTAACGCCGTTGGTTATCCTCGTTACTCTCGGCATAGTTTACGAGATAAGCATAATTTTCGCAGGCTATTTGCTATGATGCAAAAAATAAAAATCTTCAGGAACAAAGAAGAAATAGAAGAGTATGTTGCTGTGGAGAGAGAGTTAAAGCTAATTGTAAACGATAAAACCATTGCCGGTGTTAAGCTCTCTCCAGGCTACGAGGAAGAATTCGCAATAGGCTACTGCTTCGGCGAGGGACTGGTCAAGAGCTTGGACTCGATTTCAGAAGTAAAAATCGTCGGCAACGCAGCCTATGTAAAGGCTGATGCAAATTTCGAGGCATCTTACGAGCAGTACATACTGAGCGACTGCATAAGCGGCTGGCGGGCAAGAATCGAGGCAGAGGAAGCGAGCGTTGCATCTGATTTCAGGGTAAGCGCAGGAGAAATTTTTGAAAAAATGAGAGAGCTGAGAGATAGGGCAAGGGTCTGGAGGAAAACTGGAGGAGCGCATTCAGTAGCAATTGTGAGCGGGAAGGAGTTTTTGTTTGTTGAGGATATAAGCAGGCATATTGCAATTGACAAGATAATAGGCATCGGTGTTAAGAGGGGAATCGACTTTAGCAATTCTTACGTGCTCAGCAGCGGAAGGCTGACCGGAGATATGGCTCTAAAGATTGCAAGAATGAATATACCTGTAATTGCTTCCAGAACAGCTCCTCTCTCCTCAAGCATAGAATGCGCAGAAAGATGCAACCTGACTTTAATAGGCTTCGCCAGAGGAAAAAGAATGAATGTTTACACACATCCTGGGAGGATAGAGTTTAGCCATTGAGCCTGCCAGCCGCTATTACAGCCTGCCCCAGTGAAATCCCTCCGTCTCCGCAGGGCACTTTGGTTTGCGTTAAAAATTTCAGCCCTTTTTTTTCAATTTTTTTTCTAATATATCGCACAATAGCACCGTTGTATGCTACCCCGCCAGAGAATCCAACAGTATCGATTTTTTCTTCTTTTGCAACTTTTACTGCAATCTCTGCCAATCCGCAGGCGATTGCTTTTTGGGCAGATGCCGCAATGTGTTCGGATTTAAATTTTTCTTTCATCTGCAAAACTGCATCGAGTATTTCAGTCGTGTCAAGAACATATCTTCCCTCGTATTTGCGGATAATTACTGGCATCTCAATTGCTCTTCCTTTAAAGGCGAATGCCTCAAGCTTCATCGCAGGCTCGCCTTCGTAGGTTCTTTCATAGCAAATGCTCAGCAGAGCAGAAATTGCATCCAGAACTCTTCCTGTGCTCGTTGTCTCTGGAGTATTGTACTTCTGCTCGATTTGCTTCAAAACTATGTCAATCTCTTTCTCGCTTCTAAAACCGTGTGAAATTTCGATCAGAATTTTTTTTAGTTCTTGCAGTGAATATTTTTTAGAGAGCACTCCTGCAACCATTCTTGCAGGATAAGTCGTTGCCAAATCGCCGCCCGGCATTATTTGAGGCATTAGACTACCTGCTCTCTCAAACCCATTGAAACCGCCAACTAAAATTTCTCCGCCCCATACTTTGCCATCGCTTCCGTAACCTACACCGTCGCATGCGATGCCGATTATTTTTCCAACGCCGCTTTCTGCCATGAGCGAGGCGATGTGGGCGTGGTGGTGCTGGCATTTTATTAGTTTTGCCTTGAATTTTTTGCTCAGTTCTACTCCAAGGTGCACAGTATTGAAGCTGGGATGCATGTCAACGGCGACTGCACCAATCTTCTCAACCTTCGTCAGTTCCATGAGGTTGTAAATTGCTGCCTCTAAGTATTCCAAGGTTTTCAATTTTGTCGTATTTCCAATGTACTGCGAGATAAAGGCATTTTTGCCCTTCAAAATGCATGCAGTTACATCCAGCTCAGCGCCCAAAGCAAGTATTTTTGAGTTTCGCTCAAAATTTTCTACGTTCAGAAAAATAGGCATTGGTACAAATCCACGAGACCTGCGCAAAAACGTGAGCTTGCCATCAACGAATTTTATAACAGAATCATCGCACCTGTTTTTTATTCTCCTGTTGTGCAAAAGCGAGTACTCTGCATTCAGCGTCAGAATTTCTTTGTTCTTAATCGTCATCGGCTCCCCAGGCACATTTGCGCTCGTCATTACAAAAGCAGGCTCTCTTGAGTAGTGAAAGAGCAAATGATGAATGCCGGCATAGGGTAGCATTACTCCGACATTGTGTAATTGCGGTGCAATGTACTCCGAAAGTTTGTTCTCTTTTTTTTTCAGCAGAACGATTGGTCTTCTGAACGATGTAAGAAGCTCTTTCTCTTTTTCGTCGATATATGTGATTTTTTCAGCGCTGCGAACATTTCTCGCCATTATTGCAAAAGGTTTCTGGGGTCTGTGCAGAATTTTCCTGATTTTCAAAATTGCCTCGTCTTCTGTAGTTTTGGTTGCGAGGTGCGTTCCGCCTACTCCTTTTATCGCAACTATTCTTCCACTATCCAGAGCTTCAGCAGCTTTTTGAATCTGACTTATTTTTTCACTGTCCCTGAAAAGCTCGTACTGCGGTCCGCATTTAGAGCAGCAAATAGGTTCTGCACGAAATCTCCGATTCAAGGCGTCGGTATATTCTCTCTCGCACTCCTCGCACATCGGAAATTCTAGCATAGTAGTTCTTTCCCTGTCATAGGGAAGCCCCTCGATTATCGTGAATCTCGGACCACAGTCGGTGCATACAGTGAACGGATACAAATAGCGGCGGCTTCTCTTATCAAAAATCTCTCTATAGCATTTTTCGCAGACGCAAACGTCGGGCGGAATTACAGAATCAGTTTCACCCTTGCTTTCGCTCTTTAGTACATAAAAATCATCGTATCGCTCTTGACTTTCTGCTTGTTTTGCATCGATTGAAAAAATCTCTGCAAGCGGTGGGTGCTCGTTCTCCAGCATTTTTAGGAATCTTTTTATGTTCTGTTTTTTTCCGTCTATCAAAATTTCAACGCTGTTTGCAGCATTTCTTACATAACCACGAAGAGCATTTTTCTTTGCCGTCCTGTACACGAACGGTCTAAAACCAACACCCTGAACGATGCCCTTTACGATAATCTTATACATAGGGAAAATCTATAAAGCTTCATGCTGATATAATTTTGGTGGTTGAATGGAGATAACACTCGCTCACGGCGCTGGCGGAGAGCTAATGAACCAGCTCATCTCACAGGTTATAATCGCGCATATAAAGAACAGGAGCACTGGCGGCGTAGGCTTGGACGAACTTGACGACGGCGCAAGCATTCCAATAGGCGATAAAGAAATCGTTATTTCTACAGACGCCCACACAATCAAGCCAATTTTTTTCCCGGGTGGGGACATAGGCAAACTCGCAGTCTGCGGAACTATTAACGACGTGGCTATGATGGGAGCAAGGCCGCTTGCTATCGCAAGTGCCATCGTCGTCGAAGAAGGCTTTCTCTCCGAGGAGCTGGAAAAAATAATTCGCTCAATGGACGAGGTTACAACGGCAGAGGATATCTCGATTATAACAGGTGATACCAAGGTCATGGAGAAAGGCGCACTCGATAAAATTGTTATAACAACTACAGGCGTAGGAATTGCTGAAAGGGGCAGAATCATAAAAGATTCCGGCTTAAGTGATGGAAACAAAATAATTCTAACTGGCAGCATTGGCGACCACGGCATTGCTTTAATGTCCTTCAGAGAAGGTTTCGGTTTTGAAACTACTTTGCAGTCTGACGTCGCTCCTCTCTGGAGCATGGTTGAAAAAATCTTGGCCGTTGGAGGAATAACTGCGATGAAGGACCCGACGAGGGGAGGCTTAGCTGCTGCTCTAAACGAGTGGGCTAGAAAAAATAATTTCGGAATAATTGTTCGTGAGGATAAAATTCCGCTGAAGAGAGAAGTTCTCGCAGCGAGTGAGATGCTCGGCATTGACCCCTTCACCGTTGCAAATGAGGGGAAGGCAATCATAGGCGTAAAACCTGAAAAGGCAGAAAAAATTTTACGACGAATAAAATCAATGAAATTGGGCAAGGACGCCCAAATAATCGGCGAAGTTACAGACAGGTACAATGGCAAAGTCATTCTTGAGACGGTCATCGGCGGCAGAAGAATAATGCAGCCGCCGATTGGCGACCCAGTGCCGAGAGTCTGTTAGTATCTTCTCGGCTTGCGTTTCTGGTAGCACTCTCTACAATACACAGGTCTTCCTTCGGCAGGCTTGAAAGGAACTTCTGTTTCCTGACCGCAGTCTGCGCAGGTAGCCTTATGCATCTTTCTTTCTCCACCGAATCTTCTTTCTCCATATTCCATTTATTCACCTTGTTTCTTTAGTTATACACTAGAAGTAGAATCTACTGTATACTGCTTTAGGTTGAATCAACACCATTATATAAACTTATGCCTTTTACGGGGGTTGTCTAAAAATTTAGGAAAAGTCTAATCAGAGCGGGAGAATAATCAGATGAAGCATGAATAGGCACCCCACGTACTGGAAAGCCTACCATGCTTCAAGGATGAATGATCGCTCCTACATATTTAAGCTTGCCATGCGTGTTGTGGAGGCCATAGGCTCTCCTTGGAGAATTGCAAAGCGTGGAAGGAAGCCAAAGTTCAAACCAGAACTGCATGCTGCAATCTGCATATACCTGCGCTGCTTTAATCTCACTTACCGGGATGC
>Ga0180009_10004520_pt1 | contig 15306 bp, 13 predicted proteins | sample OS_PC_MetaG_FD_123537 | JGI IMG/M metagenome (GOLD analysis project Ga0180009, IMG submission 123537) | Groundwater microbial communities from the Aspo Hard Rock Laboratory (HRL) deep subsurface site, Sweden - OS_PC_MetaG | ecosystem: Environmental > Aquatic > Deep subsurface > Groundwater...
CAATCAGGACGCCGACATGGCGGTGATGGATACGGCCACCCTGCTGACACACCAGAAATTATTCAACGTCAGCTTCGAAGAGCGCGACCAGATCATTCGCGTGCTGGCTGAGAACGCCGCGGAAGCGATCGGCTCGATGGGCGACGACACCCCGATGGCGGTATTGAGCCAGAAAGTGCGCTCGCCGTTCGACTACCTGCGCCAGCAGTTTGCGCAAGTGACCAATCCGCCGATCGACCCGATCCGTGAAGCGATCGTAATGTCGCTCAACACCACGTTCGGCCCCGAGCGCAATCTGTTCAATGAAACCCCCGCCCACGCACACCGGGTGGAAGTCCATACCCCGCTGTTGTCGAAAGAAGCGTTCGACACGCTGCTGAACCTGGACGACCCGGCCTTTACAAACGTCACGCTCGACCTGCATTACGACCCGTCCACGGCCACGCTGGAAACCGCACTCAAGGAACTGACCGCGCGCGCCATTGCTGCCGTGCGCGACGGCAAGATCATCCTGGTGCTGTCCGACCGCAACCTCGACAAGGGTCGCCTGCCGATCCATGCGCTGTTCGCCACCGGCGCGGTGCACCATGCCTTGATTGCCGCCGGCCTGCGTTGCAATGCCAACATCGTGGTGGAAACTGGCACCGTGCGCGACCCGCACCATTACGCCTGCCTGATCGGCTATGGCGCAACGGCGGTGTATCCCTATCTGGCGTATCAGATCATTGGCGAATTCGTCAAAACCGGCGAGATCAAACCCGGCTTTGACAAGGCGCTGTCCAACTTCCGCAAGGGCATGGACAAGGGCCTGTACAAAGTGCTGTCGAAGATGGGCATTTCGCTGGTGGCGAGCTATCGCGGCGCACAACTGTTCGAAGGCGTCGGCCTGAACGAGGAAGTCGTCGAGCTGTGCCTGAAAGGCACGGTGTCGCGTATCTCCGGCGCCAACTTCGAGGATTTCGAGTCCGACCAGAAGCTGCTGCACAAGAACGCATTCAACCCGCTGCGGCCGCTGCCTGCCGGCGGCTTGCTCAAGTTCATGTTCGGCGAGGAATTCCACGCCTACAATCCGGACGTGGTCCAGCAACTGCAAAAAGCAGTGCAATCGGGCGACTACGCCGAGTTCAAGAAATATTCCGAACTCGTCAACACCCGTCCGGTGGCGATGCTGCGCGACCTGATGAAGCTGAAAACCGGCGCCGCGCCGATCCCGCTGGACGCCGTCGAGCCACTGGAAGCCATCCTCAAGCGCTTCGACTCCGCCGGCATGTCGCTGGGCGCGTTGTCGCCCGAGGCGCACGAAGCGCTGGCTGAAGGCATGAACCGCATTGGCGGCCGCTCCAACTCGGGTGAAGGCGGCGAAGACCCCAAGCGCTACGGCACCTCCAAGACCTCCAAGATCAAGCAGATTGCCTCCGGCCGCTTTGGCGTGACGGCAACCTATCTGGTCAATGCCGAAGTGCTGCAGATCAAAATCGCGCAGGGCGCCAAGCCCGGCGAGGGCGGACAATTGCCCGGCGACAAGGTGTCGGTGATGATCGCCGGCCTGCGTCACACCAAGCCCGGCACACCGCTGATTTCGCCACCGCCACACCACGACATCTATTCGATCGAAGATCTGGCGCAGCTGATTTTCGACCTCAAGCAGGTCAATCCGGATGCGCTGGTGTCGGTGAAACTGGTGGCCGAGCCCGGCGTCGGGACGATTGCCGCCGGCGTCGCCAAGGCCTATGCCGACCTCATCACCATTTCCGGCTACGACGGCGGCACCGGTGCCAGCCCACTTGCCAGCGTTAAATACGCCGGCTCGCCGTGGGAGCTTGGTCTTTCCGAAGCCCAGCAGGTATTGCGTGCCAATGGCCTGCGCGGCCGGGTGCGGGTACAGACCGATGGCGGCCTCAAAACCGGACTCGACGTCATCAAGGCGGCGATCCTCGGTGCGGAATCCTTCGGTTTCGGTACCGGCCCGATGGTCGCACTGGGCTGCAAATACCTGCGCATCTGCCATCTGAACAACTGCGCCACCGGTGTGGCGACGCAGAATGAAACCTTGCGTCGCGATCACTTCATCGGCCTGCCCGACATGGTGGTGAACTACTTCAAGTTCGTTGCCGAAGAAACCCGCGAATTGATGGCATCGCTTGGCATCCGCAATCTGACCGATCTGATCGGCCGTACCGATCTGCTGGATATTTCGACGGGTGATACACCACGCCAGGGCCGCCTCAATCTCGATGCGCTGCTGTCGCAAGGCACGATTCCTGCGGACGCCCCACGTTTTTCGCAGCAGGAGCGTAACCCCTCGTTCGACAAAGGCGAGCTGGCCGAGAAAATGGTGGCGGATGCCCTGTCTGCAATCAAGGCCGGCACCCCGATCGAACTCAACTACACGGTGAGAAACGTCAACCGCTCCATCGGCGCCCGCCTGTCGGGTGAAATCGCCAAGGCGCACGGTGGCCAAGGCTTGCCGGACGACACCCTGCGCATCAACCTGACCGGTTCCGCCGGCCAGAGCTTTGGCGTGTGGAATCACAAGGGCCTGACGCTCACGCTGGAAGGCGATGCCAACGACTACGTCGGCAAGGGCATGGGCGGCGGGCGCGTGGTGATTTTTCCGCCGCGTACCTCGACCTTTGAGGCGCACCGCAACACGCTGATCGGCAACACCTGTTTGTATGGCGCCACCGGCGGTGAACTCTACGCGGCAGGCATCGGCGGCGAGCGCTTCGGCGTGCGCAACTCCGGCGCGCTGGCGGTGGTGGAAGGCATCGGCGACCACGGCTGCGAATACATGACCGGCGGCGTAATCATCGTGCTGAGTGCAACCGGGCTCAACTTCGGCGCCGGCATGAGCGGCGGCATGGCTTTCGTGGTCGACGACGCAGGAGATTTCATGTCGAAAACCAACAAGGAAATGGTCGAGCTGACACGCATTACCAGCGATGAGACCGAGCCGTTCCGCATCTTCCTCAAGGCGCAAGTCGAACGCCATGTGAGCTTAACCGGAAGCGCGCACGGCCGGGCATTGCTGGCCGATTTCGACGCCACGCTGGCGAAGGTCTGGCTGATCAAACCGAAGCGTATTTCAATTGAAGATCTGGTCGAGGACATTCCCGACCTGAAACGTGAAGCAGTGAGTGCTTGAGCTTGTTTCAGCAGTGATCATGCCCCGCGTTGAGACCAGGACCGGATGGATGCAAGGCGCAGTGCGCTGGCAAGGGTCGTTCCTTGCCAAGCGCTGCAACGCCGCAGACGCCGGACCTGGTCTCAACCCGAAGGGCCGATTGTCTGCGGGAACATGACCGCGTTGCGGCTCGCTCATTTGGATTAACCAATCTTCGCTCCCCGCGCCTTGCCCTGCACCCGCAGGCAACCGGCGCGGGGCGTGATAACTACTGAAACAGGCTCTAACATGGGTGACGTATTCCAGTTTTTGAAGCAGGCACGACGCGACGGTGAAAAAACCGACGCAGCCGTGCGCAAGCACGAGTTTCGCGAAATCTACGCACCGATGGACGCCGGGCACGCGCAGGAGCAGTCCGGCCGCTGCCTGGAGTGCGGCAACCCGTATTGTGAGTGGAAGTGTCCGGTCCACAACTACATTCCCAACTGGCTCAAGCTGGTGGAAGAAGGTCGTCTGTTTGAAGCGGCCGAATTGTCGCACCAGACCAATTCACTGCCCGAAGTGTGCGGCCGCGTCTGTCCGCAGGACCGTCTCTGCGAAGGCGCCTGCACGCTGAACGACGGCTTCGGCGCCGTCACCATCGGCCAGGTCGAGAAATACATTTCCGAAGAAGCCTTCAAGGCCGGCTGGCGTCCCGACCTGAGCCAGGTGGTGCCAACCGGCAAGAAGGTCGCCATCATCGGCGCCGGCCCTGCAGGCCTCGGCTGCGCCGATGTACTGGCGCGCAGCGGCGTGACGCCGGTGGTGTTCGACCGCTACGATGAAATCGGTGGTTTGCTGACCTTCGGCATCCCCGAATTCAAGATGGAAAAGTGGGTGATGACGCGTCGCCGCGAAGTACTGGAAGGCATGGGCGTCGAATTCCGCCTCAACACCGAGATCGGCAAGGACGTGTCGATGCAGAATCTGCTCGACGAATACGATGCCGTGTTCATGGGCATGGGCGCCTACACCTATATGAAGGGCGGCTTCCCCGGCGAAGACCTGCCCGGCGTGCTGGAAGCACTGCCATTCCTGATTTCCAACGTGCGGAAATGTCTCGATCTGGCCAAGCCGGACGAGGTTTACCAGGATACGAAAGGCCTGCGCATCGTGGTGCTGGGCGGTGGTGATACCGCGATGGATTGCAACCGTACCGCCATCCGCCAGGGTGCCGAGTCGGTAAAGTGTGCTTACCGCCGCGACGAAGCAAACATGCCCGGATCCAAGCGCGAAGTCGGCAATGCCAAGGAAGAGGGCGTGCAGTTTTTGTGGAATCGCCAACCGGTTGAAATCGTCGGCAACGGCCGCGTCGAAGGCGTCAAGCTGGTGACCACCGAACTCGGCCCGCCCGACGCGCGCGGTCGCCGCACCCCGGTGGTCATTCCGGGCTCGGAGGAAATCATTCCGGCTGACCGCGTGATTGTCGCTTTTGGCTTCCGCCCCAATCCGCAGCCGTGGTTCGAACAGCATCAGATCGCAATCGACCAAGGGGGCCGCGTCATCGCCAAGGGCCAGCCGCATACGTTCCAGACGGCCAACCCGAAGATCTTCGCCGGCGGCGACATGGTGCGAGGTTCTGACCTGGTGGTCACCGCAGTGTATGAAGGACGCGAAGCTGCAAAAGGCATACTGGGCTATCTCGACCTGCTGTAACCCGCCAAATGCGCATGGGCGAGCATCGTCCATGCGCTGTTCACCGAGAGGGGAATGCTGAAGCCATGCCACCGATTTTTGCGCGGATGCTGCCTGGCCCCTATTACCCCCGCTCGTTCACCATCCTGGTCATAGTGGCCATGGGTGTGCTGACCGTACCGCTCGCCAGTGGCTTGATCAACGCCATACACATTCTGCAAGGCGTGGTCGACACCCAACGCCAGTTCACCCGATCCAGCCTCGCCATCACGCGTGACGTGCGGCTGGTGGTCGAGTCGATTAACGAGCTGCAGCGCGCTGCCGGGCAATACCATTTACTGCAGGATGCGGACTTTGCCTCCACGCTTCGCATGCGCTACGAGGATCTGCGTACACAACTGAAAAGGCTCGATACGCAACTGGTCGACGCGCCTTCCCGCGTCACCCTGACCCGGCTGGAAACGCGCAGCCGGGCGCTGTATCCCCAGCTAAAACCCGGCACCTTCCTCGACAGCACGCAATTCAATACGCTTAACCCCAGCTTCGATGTGCTCCACCAGTCAGCGCGCACCCTGCAATCGCAGTCCGACACCGCGGTGCAGCAGGAATTGCTGACGCTTGAGACCAAGGTCAAATCCACCCGCCAGCGCCTCATCGTGCTGGCGCTGGCGCTGATTCCGTTGACGCTGCTGCTCGCCGCGGTATTTTCCTGGATGATCAACCGCCCGATCAAGCAGCTCAAGGCATCGATCCAGCAGCTGGGACAGGCCAACCTGGATCCCTTGCCGGCCATCAGCGGGCCGCAGGACATGATCGAGCTAGGCCGAGAAATAGACTGGTTGCGGCAGCGCTTGCAAGCACTGGAAGAACAGAAGCTGCGTTTTCTACGCCATGTCTCGCATGAACTGAAAACGCCGCTCGCCTCGCTGCGCGAGGGTGTCGGCCTGCTCAGCGACGAACTTGCGGGTAAATTGAATAAGGGCCAGCGCAGTATTGTCGAAATCATGGACAGCAGCAGCCGTGAATTGCAGCGACGCATCGAAGACCTGCTGCGCTACAGCAATCTCGTGCGCGACAACGCGCAGCCTCCGGCCACGCCACAATCGCTCCCTGATACGCTCACGGCGGTGTTGGCACGGCACCAATTGCCCTTGAACGCACGTCGGATTCAGGTCGATACCCACATCGCAGCCGCCACCCTTCATGTTGACCGCAGTCAGCTGGAAACCATCCTCGACAACCTGTTGTCGAACGCAATCAAATTCAGCCCTGAAGACGGCCGCATTCTGGTGGACAGCGCGCTGGTCAATGGGTCCGTTACGCTATGGGTATGCGATCAGGGGCGAGGCATCCCGGAAGCGGAACAAAGCCAAATATTCGAACCTTTCTTTCAAGGCGCACACCAACCCGACAGCGCGATCAGGGGCAGTGGGCTAGGCTTGTCGATCGTGCGAGAATATTTGCTGGATGCCGGTGGCCAAATCGAAGTCATCGCGCGCCCCCCCTGGACAACCTGTTTCCGTTTAACCTGGCCCGCGCCACCATGACACTCAACTCCGGATTGCTCGCAGGTCTTTTACTGATGCTAAGCGCCTGCACGCTCCTCCCCGAATCGCCCACTCCGCGGGTGCGCCCGGCCGAACCTGCCACATTTTCATTGCTCAGCGAATTAGCACGCGTGTCAGCCCTGTCCGGCGAACAACGACGGCGTGAGTTGGCCGACCTGGACGGTGCCCGCATGAACGACAGTCGACGTTTTCAACTGGCCGCCCTGCTCGAGCGCGACGACAGCGTGGAAGCACTCGAGCGCAGCCTGAAAACGCTGGCCGCCATGAACGAGGAGGATGCGCGCTCACAATCCCTGATCGATCTGATGAAAAAATCGCTCAAGGCACGCATCGAAACCAAACAGCTCACCACGCGCAATGCAGAATTGCAGGACAAGCTCGACCAGATCAAAGCCCTGGAAAAATCCTTGCAGCAACGCAACGCGCCACTCAAAACCCCATGAAAAAACCGCAGATCTTGCTGGTGGATGACGATGCAGGCTTACGCAAGCTGATCACGCTGCGCCTGGAGGCCAACGGATTCCGGGTCGAGGCGGTCGATAGCGGCGAAGCCGCATTGGGTCAACTCGCGGTTACGCGTCCGGAGGCCGTGTTGACCGACATGCAAATGAACGGCATGGACGGCATGGCGCTGTTCAATGCCATCCATGCGCGCGACCCGTCACTGCCCGTGATTGTGCTCACCGCGCACGGCACGATTCCCGATGCGGTCGCCGCGACCCAGCGCGGGCTATTCGGCTACCTGACCAAGCCCTACGATGCCCCCACCCTGATCGAACTGCTGAAGCGCGCCACCCGGCTGGCGGGCAGCAGTCCCGATGCCATCGACAACAGCTGGCGCGACGAAATTGTTACTGCCAGCCCGGTCATGGACACCCTGCTGGCGGAAGCCCGATTGGCCGCACAGAGCGACGCCGCCTTGTTGATCCAGGGCGAATCAGGCACCGGCAAGGAACTGCTGGCGCGCGCGATACACCGCGCTAGTCCGCGCCATGCCAAGCCGTTCGTCGCGATCAACTGCGGGGCGATCCCGGCCGAACTGCTCGAATCCGAGCTGTTTGGCCACGTCAAAGGCGCCTTTACCGGCGCCGGGCGTGATCATCCCGGCCTGTTTCTGAGCGCGCAGGGCGGTACCGTCTTTCTCGACGAGATCGGCGACATGCCCGCTGCGCTGCAGGTCAAGCTGCTGCGAGTGCTGCAGGAATGCGAAGTGCGGTCGGTCGGGTCGACCGAAACGCGCGCGGTCGATGTGCGCATCCTGTCCGCCACCCATCGCAATCTGGAAGAAGCCATTGCCGCCAGCAGCTTCCGCGAAGACCTGTATTACCGCCTGAACGTGGTCAACCTGATGCTGCCGCCGCTGCGCGAGCGGCGCGAAGACATTCCCCTTTTGGCCCAGCATTTTCTGTCCACCCTGACCGAAAAATACCGGCGGCGCATTCACGCCTTTGCCCCCGATGCGCTGGACATGCTGACGGCCGCCGACTGGCCGGGCAATATCCGGCAGTTGCAAAACGTGCTCGAGCAATGCTGCGCCCTGTGCACCACGACGACTATCCCGGCCACGCTGGTGTCACGTGCCCTGCGTGACAAGCCCGCCGAGATCCAGCCGTTGGCCGAGGCCCGCAGCGCATTCGAGCGCGATTACCTCATCACCCTGCTGAAACTGACTCACGGCCATGTCAGTGAAGTGGCGCGTCTGGCCGGCCGCAATCGAACCGAAGTCTATCGACTGCTGCAGCGCCACGGCTTGACCCCCGCCCTGTTCAAGGATCGCGACGAAACGGCTTGATTGTCGTGCAGAGACGACACTTGAGGCACGCAGTTCGGCTGCAAAATGAATTAATTGAACGCCACCCCATGATTTAAAAGCCTTTATTTGCCATGGCACGCCCCCTGCATAGGGATGGATACGCACCTTTGCGCAGACATCCACTTCAAGAGGAGACCACCATGTTCGGATGGGCCATTTCATTTTTAACCGTTGCCATCATCGCTGGAATTTTCGGCTTCTCCGGGATCGCCGGCACCGCTGCGGGCGTCGCCAAAATCCTGTTTGTCGTTGGCTTGCTGATGTTTCTTGTTTTACTGGTCTCGGGCCGCCGCACGCCACCACTCTAATAACCACAGATGTTTCGCAGAGCAGGGAGCCCGGCTCCCTGTTTTGACAGGTCTACCGGGAACGGGACCGCAAGTCGTCACCCAGCAACAAATATAAGCTTTCAAATCAAACAATTGCATAAATTGGCCGGTTTACGTCGCTCGCAAGCGACATATTGCCTCCCTTCTCAGTCTGTTATCCAGAAAAACGCCCACCCCTACGATGCAACGGTTTGATTTTATTTGGCTTGTTTAATCTGGCACGGTCATTGCTGAGAAGCTTCCAGCAACCCGCTGCTACCAACCCAATCAGGAGAGAGACATGAAAATTCTGGCGCAATCCATGCTGATTTTGATTCTAGTCGCCACACTGGGCGCCGTCACCGCCACCGCTCCGATGGCAGGCCTGGTCACCCCCCCTTTCAACGCCTATGACACCAATTCAGATGGTGCGATCAGCCTGGAAGAGTTTCAGGCACAGGATGGACTGGTGAAGTCTTTCCATGATGGCGACATGAACCGTGATCTGAGCCTGAGCAAGGATGAGCTTGCCACGGCAAGCGCGAGTACCGATCGCATTATGTCCACCCGGTTCGTCGACGATGCCTGGATCACCGCCAAAGTGAAAACCATGCTGTTGAAAGACGACATTGTGAAAGGACTGAGCGTCAACGTGGAAACCAGCAAAGGCATGGTTCAGTTGTCCGGCTGGGTCAACCACACGTTCCAGATTGACCAGGCAGAACGTGTCGCACGTAGCATCGATGGCGTAAAAAGCGTCAGAAACGACCTGCAACTCAACAAGCGTTAGTCACGTTGTGGCCATTGCCGACCGCGCCGAATCCCCAACCCCAAACCAGGATGAACAACATGCCCTCAAGCCCCAGCCTTAATGCCGAACCCATGAAATCCTACCCATTACAAGATGCCGGGTCGGAGTCCTCCCTTCAACAATCCAGGCGCAGACACGCTTGGCGAAACCGCTGCGCGGTGTTGGCCATTTTGACGTCATTCATGCTGTTGAATGGGTGCGAAAAGAAAGGGGCGGCTGAGCAGGCGGACGCACAGGTTGACGAGGCCGCGCGCAGCATGAAAGATCCGGTGGACGCGATAAACCAGGTCGCCCCACCCCAGGCCGGGCCGGTAGATGAAATGGGGCGGTCGCCGGATGAGGCCGTTGAATACCCAGGCGAAAAGATCGCGCCCATGGATGATGCGATGCGGGATCAACAGAAACCCCCGCAGTAACAACGCGAGCGAGACTACTACCAAAAAAACCGGGGCAGAAGCCCCGGCAAGTTACATCCAATAATATTGGATCAGAACTTGTAGCTATACATGACCTGCGCGTTCAGTTGGCTGTGCTTGATCTGCATGACGCCATTACCGCCCACTAACATGCTCGGCCCGGTTCCGGTTACGCTTTTTTCGGGGACATAGGCCAGCCCGAAATTGACCTCGGATTGTACGCTGGCAACATAGCCAAAGCCTGCCGTGTAGTGATGCTCCGCGATGGCCGGCCACAGAGGCGTCACATATTGGCTCGGAATCGGATTCTGGCCATGGTTATAGCCAACCCGCGCCGTCAATGCGTCATTGACCTTGTATGACAAACCCAGGGCCACCACAATCTGGTCGTCCCAATCCTGTTTGAATGGCACTACGCCACCAGGGGTCACGAATCGTTTGCCTGCCAGGCCAAACCCAAAGCGACAACGGACGGCATATCAAACCCTTTCACCGTATAGCCATCGCCCTTGAGATCGGGCAGATTGCCCGCGGTCTGATATACCCCGCCCAAAGTCAGCGTTTTATTCAACTTGCAGGTAAAGCCCAGCTTGCCGGCCAGGCTTTAGGCCATGGCGGCACCGCCCATCGCAGACGCGATCGGGCCGTAGCCTTCCATCAGCATACCGTTGGTGGACCACGCCGAGCTGGGCAGCGCGACACAGCACACGGGAATACATGGGCTCTGCATCACCGTTACATTGCGTTACACCTTGTTACGCCACTCAAACATAACGCTTACACCGCGCCCCTAAAGTGCAATTGTCCGCTGACGCACCACACACCAGCGGCATCACTTAACGGATTAGGAGCGACACCATGAATACCCAACTGATGAACAAAACCCTTGTTGCACTGGCACTCGGTAGCCTGGTGATGATCACAAGCGGTGCACACGCCAGCGACACACGTAACAGCAATGAATATGGCAATCGCAATTCCGCCGTTTTGCAGGTTGAAGTTGCAACCCAGCGCAACCGCCATGAATCGCGTGAACCCGAGTTCCAGCACAATCATGGAAATCGATGGGATCACGCCTACCAGCAAAGTCAAAAATTCAGCCAGCAGGTCAATACGCGCCAGGATCGTCAAATGGATCGGATTCATGCAGGCAAGCGTTCAGGCAGCCTGACCCGATACGAGTTCCGCGAGTTGATGCAAGAGCAGCGCCATATTCGATCCATGGAACAGCACTTCCTTGCGGACGGCATCCTCGACTCGCGTGAGTTCCAGCGTTTGGACCGCGCACTGAACCAGGCCAACCGCAGCATCCGCTCAGAAAAGCATGACCAGCAAGCCCGCAATCATCATGGCTACAATTCACGTTGGAACTGAGTCGGCAGGGTGCGCGCCAGGCGCGCCCCGCCGCTACAGTTAACGCATTTCCAGTCGTAATCGCTTAACCACAATAATTGAAGGAGACTTCCATGAAAATCTCTGCCGCCCTTGCGCTGGCCACCCTGATCGGCGCCGGCCCGGTTTTCGCCGAACCGCCCAGCTACGCACCCGCGCATGGCTACAAAAAAAACCATGGTCATGATCACGACGACGATCATGACCGTAAAGAGCCGAGGAAATACAACAAGGACAAGCATTACCAGGGCAAGTCCGGCGCTGTCTATGTTCACGATTACGGCATTGCATCCGGCCGCTGCAACCGCGACGAGATCGGTGCCGTGATTGGCGGCGTGACCGGAGCCGTCATCGGTAGCCGTGTCGCAAACCGCGAAGACCGTGTGGTCGGCATGGTGGTCGGCGGCGTACTCGGCGCCGTGCTCGGTCATGCCATTGGCGACAAGATGGACGACCGCGATCGCGCCTGCATGGGCCATGCACTGGAGTTGGGTCGTCCCGGTGTCCCGGTGCAATGGCGCCATGACGGCCGTGACTATCATTTCACCCCGCGCGGCGACGTGAGCGGCGGTTGCCGCAATGCCACCCTCATGATTGATGGCCGCAAGCCGCACGACGTGCTGGCCTGCCCATCCGGCCGTGGAGAGTGGACCTTCCGCCGCACTTAAGCCTGCCGCAACCCGAGGCCAGCGCCGCCAAGCCTGCTAAAATGCCGGCTTTGCGTCCTGGCCATTCTTTTTGGCTACACCATGTCTGCCCTCAAAAACGATACCTTTCTCCGCGCCCTGCAACGTCAGCCCACTGATTACACCCCCTTGTGGCTGATGCGCCAGGCAGGACGCTATCTGCCCGAATACAACGCCACCCGCGCCCGCGCCGGTGATTTTCTGACCCTGTGCAAAACGCCGGATCTGGCGACCGAAGTGACGCTGCAGCCGCTGGCACGCTACCCGCTCGACGCCGCCATCCTGTTTTCCGACATCCTCACCGTGCCCGACGCGATGGGCCTGGGGCTGTATTTTTCGCAGGGCGAAGGTCCCCGCTTCGAGCGTCCGCTGCGTGACGAATGGGAAATTCGCGACCTCACCGCGCCCGATCCGACCGACAAACTCGGCTATGTGATGGATGCGGTCAAAAGCATACGCCGCGCGCTCGATGGCTCGGTGCCGCTGATCGGCTTTTCCGGCAGTCCTTACACGCTGGCCTGCTACATGGTCGAAGGCGCGGGCTCGACCGATTACCGCCACATCAAGACCATGCTGTATAGCCGCCCCGACTTGCTGCATCGCATTCTGGAAGTCAACACCCAGGCGGTGACCGACTATCTCAATGCGCAGATCGAGGCCGGCGCGCAGGCGGTGATGATTTTCGACTCCTGGGGCGGCAGTCTCACCCCGCACGCCTACAAGGAGTTTTCGCTCAACTACATGGAGCGCATCGTCGCCGGCCTGATCAAGGAACGCGACGGTCGCCGCGTCCCCAGCGTTGTCTTCACCAAGGGCGGCGGCAATTGGCTGGAATCAATCGCATCGATTGGCGCCGATGCGATCGGCCTCGACCGGACCGTCGACATCGGCGAAGCGCGTCTTCGCGTCGGCGACAAGGTCGCGCTGCAAGGCAACCTCGACCCCTGCGCCCTGCACGGCACGCCCGACAGCATCCGCAGCGAGGCCGGCCGCATCATTGACGCCTACGGCAATCACCCCGGCCATGTCTTCAACCTCGGCCACGGCATTTCGCAGTTCACCGACCCGGACAACGTCACTGTGCTGGTCGATGAAGTGCACAGCCGCAGCCGCGCCGTACGCGCGGCACAGCCCTGAACGAACTTTTTCACGCCGCGCCGTCTTACCTCAGCCTTTAATTTATCGAGACACCCCATGAAACGCATTTTCATCAGCCTGTTTGCCCTTTTCATCAGCTTCGGTTTTGTCATGCAGGAGGCCGAAGCCAAGCGCTTCGGCGGCAGCAAGTCCTTCGGCATGCAGCGTAGCGCCCCCGCCAAACAGAATGCCGCACCCACTCCGCAGCGCCAGCAATCCACCACCACGCCCACAACCGCACCGAAGAAAAGTGGCTGGATGGGCCCGATTGCCGGTCTCGCCGCGGGTTTGGGCCTGGCCGCACTGTTTTCACACCTCGGACTGGGCGAGGAAATGGCCAATTTCCTGATGCTGGCGCTGCTGGCACTGGCAGCTTTCATGCTGATCCGCTATTTCATGCGTCGCAACGCGCCGGCCGCACCCGCCATGCAATACGCTGGCATGCCGCACAACGAAATGAATCCTGGCGCACCCGCCGCATTTGACGCCACCCCCGCCGGGATGGGTGGCAACGCCACCGCCAGCGCCTTCCCGCCCGGTTTCGACGCCGACGCTTTTGCACGCGAAGCCAAGGTCAACTTCATCCGCCTGCAAGCCGCTTTCGATGCCGGCAGCCTGGACGACCTGCGCGCGTTCACCACGCCCGAAGTCTTCGCCGAGGTCCGCATGCAACTGTCCGAGCGCGGCGACGCAGCGCAGACCACCGACGTAATGAGCCTCAACGCCGAGGTGCTGGAAGCCGTCGACGCAGACAACCACCATATCGTCAGCGTCCGCTTTACCGGCCTGGTACGCGAAGCGGTGGATCAATCCCCCGTGTCGCTCGATGAAATCTGGCACCTCAGCAAGCCCGTCAGCGGCCAGGGCGGCTGGCTGATTGCAGGCATTCAGCAGCAATAAGCTCATAAATAACAATGCATTACGGACAAAAAAACCACCCGGATGTCCGAAATGCCGATAAAAGAAGTATTGACTTATACACATTTATCACGCAGGGGAACTTTTTTTGCCCCTAACCCTTGACAGCCGCGGAGTGTTTGTAAGTTGCTGATGAATAAAGGATTAGTGACTTGCCTGCTTTTTACGCTGTCAGGCTGGCCCACCGAAATACGGGCCTTTGGGGGCAATCAACACAATTGATTCACACAATTATCCACAGCTTGCGTGGACAACCCGGAATAAACCTTGGCTAACAGTGGCTTAGTGGACAATCCCAGACATTCAACCAAGTTTCACCGCTAACATGTTGTCCATTCTTCAGGTTGCGCTCGACACACCGCTTGATCGGCTGTTCGACTATCGCCTGCCGGAGGGGCTGGGCGCGGTGTTGCCGGGCAGCCTGGTTGAGGTGCCATTTGGTCGCACCCATCAGGTCGGGGTAGCACTGGGCCAATCAAGCAACAGTGCCATCGATCCAGCCAAGCTGCGCGATGTCATCCGCGTGCTGGACGACCGTCCTGCCTTGTTGCCCGACACCCTGCGTCTGGCGCAATTTTGCGCCGACTATTACCACTATCCGCTGGGCGCAATTCTGCTGGCCACGCTGCCGCCGCGGCTGCGCAACGCCACGCCGTTTGTCGCAGACACCCCCTGGCTGATGCTGACCGCAGCCGGCGTAACCGCCGAGCCCTCGCCGCGCGCCAAGGCGCAACACGCGCTGCTCGATTCCTTGCGGCTGGCGCCACAGGCACGTGAAAGTGTGCGCGAACAGAAACAAGGTCGCCACGCTGCCGCGTTGGTGGCGGCGGGCTGGGCGACCTGGACACGCACGCCGCCGCAGGCAGCGCGCCCGCCACAGACCACCACGGCCCACCTGACCACCCCTGAACAGCAAGCCGCGCTCGACCGCCTGCTGCCCGCGCTGACCCGGTTCGGTGTGCACCTGATCCATGGCGTTACCGGCAGCGGCAAGACCGAGTTGTATCTGCGTCTGATCGATGCGGTGCTGGAAAACGGCCGGCAAACCCTGGTGCTGATCCCCGAAATCGCCCTCACCCCGCAGCTGGAACAGCATTTCCGCAAGCGCTTTCCCGGCCGCCGCATTGCCAGCCTGCACAGCGGCCTGGCCGAGGGTGCGCGCACCGCAAACTGGCTCGCCGCGCCCGAAGCTGACATCCTGCTCGGCACCCGGCTGTCGGTGTTCGCACCGCTGCCACGGCTGGGGCTGATCGTGGTGGATGAGGAGCATGACGCCTCGTTCAAGCAGCAGGATGGGCTGCGCTACTCGGCGCGCGACGTGGCGGTGGCGCGCGGCAAACAGCACAAGGTGCCGGTGGTGCTCGGCTCGGCCACGCCCTCGCTGGAAAGCTATGCGCACGCGCGGGCCGGCCGCTACCAGCTGATCGAATTGAAGCAGCGCGCGATCAGCGCGGCACGC
>Ga0180009_10004521_pt1 | contig 15303 bp, 19 predicted proteins | sample OS_PC_MetaG_FD_123537 | JGI IMG/M metagenome (GOLD analysis project Ga0180009, IMG submission 123537) | Groundwater microbial communities from the Aspo Hard Rock Laboratory (HRL) deep subsurface site, Sweden - OS_PC_MetaG | ecosystem: Environmental > Aquatic > Deep subsurface > Groundwater...
CGCTTCAGAAAATTCTTTATACAGAAGGTGTACGAAGTCAATATCAACGACGCGCTTGTCTGTGACAATATATATGTTAAAAAACCACCGGAGAAAGCGTATGAGCACCACTCCAAACGTAACCACATACCAAAATAGCGTCCCTACTATGACATAGCCCACCGGCAATCGGATGGGCAAATGCATAAAACGCAGCATAAAGGGAACGAGAACGGAAGGAGCCAAAACAAGAAGTATAGCCAAACAAATCGTGGGAACAAGAAAAATAACATGCTGCCGCATGAACAAAATGATTTTTTCTCCCTGTTCCTGCGTTTCAAATCGTATGCCGGTTGGACCCACGATATAACTCGTCAAAGGCCCCATTCTCACGTCATGAGTGTCGCCTTTTTGGCGAGCAGGCTTGTTTGGTTTAGGCGGTTGATACAAGATAGGCATTAATTTTGTTTTCCGAACAGCCGCTTTCGGCTTTTTGCCATTATACTACTTCCTCTCAACGTTAAACAACGGACCTACGATTTGGATGTTTGCGGGAGCACGTAAATTGAAAAAGTCTTTAAATTCCGGACCGTCAAAGGTGTTCGTCCCTGCGTCCCCGGCAATGGTTATTTGTGTCGTCCTTCCCACCCCCCAATCTACTCCTGTTGGCGAAACATCGGAAACACTGTTGTACGGAGTGATGCCGCGCGCGCGAAGTTCTTGTTTGACTTTTTCCCTGTCCCACGTGTCAGTTCCGGCCGGGTTGGGTTTATCTGGTTGGTAAAGATGCTCCCTGGCAGAGGAGTCTTTGCGTGCAAGAAGGATGACGTTGGCAATGTCTGCTACTTCTTCGTTTTTGAGCCATGCAGACTTGCCGTATTCACTCCTCCAGCCTTGTGCTGCATAAAAACAAGGGCTTTCTTTATCATAAGCTCGCTCTTTGAGTTGATCAAAACTATTAACTTCTCCTGTTGTATCTCTTAATCTTTTGGTCCAGGCTTTATCCCCGCCCCACACATCACCGGAGGTAAAAGTATACCCGCCGTCAGTTGACGAATACCAGGCTTTGATCACCTGCCCGCCGTTGACCATCACTTCACCTTTGGTTTGTTCCACCGCCTGCTTCCACTGTCCGGTCTTTTTATCCGGCTTCCAAACCTGACAAGCTTGAGTCGTACAGATTTCCCCCTGGCCGTTATTGGTGTAAGCAAGCGCGTAACTTCTGGCGGCCACTGCCTGGGCTTTTAAAGCATTCATGTCCCAGTTTTCCGGCATTTCATAAATTCCCAGCAAATACTCATCTAAAGATCTCTCTCCATGTCCCTGAATCTTAATTTTAATATCTTCCCTGCCGCTTTCAAAACTAATCCCGTTAAAATATGCGCGCAGAATATCCTGGTAGGACTGCCGCCCTGCCTGCGCCCTACCAAGCGCACCATACTGGTTCATCCCTACCCTATGCGGGATGCCGAAGGTAAAAAACGCAAACGCCGGAGAAAATCCGGGGTTAAGCTTGCGGTCGTCGGTGCAGTATAAAGGCCCTGCGCCTAAACTGGTCGGAAGATTAAGACCGGCAAGCTTTTGGGCCAAAAACGATTGCTGTTTAGCGGTAAGACTGCCAATAATGCTCGTGAGCTTCCCCTGATATGCTGTCGCCTCCCCAACAAGCTTGCGTACCGACGCAGCACGCCGGTCGGTCTCATCCTTGAGGTAGGCAAGTGAAGTACGCTCGGATTCAAGGATTTTTTTCCTGTCTTCAAGATCCTTCACGAGTATCGCCGTCTGGATAATCATTTTTTTGTCCTCATTTGTTGCCGCCTGCTGATAGGCAACAGTCCGCAATACCGACCCGACGTTGACAGAAGAAAGAAGAGAAAACAAGGGGTTATACGTCATGGTGCGCTTATAAAACTGGCGGATCCTTCTGCCTGCCAGGTCCAGCATTCCCGAAAGTTCCTTTTCTCCTTCGGCAATAGCCTGTGCCTTGCGGATGACCGACGACTCAATTGTCTTGATGCGGCTCTGAAATGCCGCGATATCAGCCTCCATTTTGCGCAAGGCATCCACGTGCGGCTTTTTGGCTGCCTCCATCTGATCCCACGCTTCCCGGCATTTGGAAATTTTTGCCTTGCACTCATCAAGATTGCCGCAGGACGAATCGCAGGATTGCGCGTAAACCGAAAAAGGCATAAGGATAGCGAGATATAGCGAGATAAAGAAAAACAAAAACAGTTGTAGGACTTTTCTCATAACATCTTTATATCTTGTTATCTCACATTTTACCACGTGCGTTCGCGTCAAAATTTTGCTAAACTTGATTATATTGTGAAAAAGCTTACTACAGTCGTCCTTTTTATTACTATAACGACCATTGTCTGTCTAACAACCGCAAAAACGGCTTTTGCCCAAGGAACATATGAGTGTTCATATTCCTTGGAAGGCCAATGTTATGTTGTTACAGATTATTGTCACACTGGTTATCAGCCGCACTGTGACAACGATATATGTCCTCTATCTATGGTATCATGTGAAAAAATCACTTCTCAAAATTGCGGCAAACTTGATGCCTCTTGTGATCCCAATGATTCTACTGCCCCATGTTGTTCAACGCTTACTTGCAATCCGCAGACTAAAAAATGCGATATTACCACTACCACCAATAATATTTTTTGTGCAGACAATAAAAGCGTCAATACCGCTATCGGCTGCATCCCGACTGATCCCCAGGGATTCATAACGAAATTTTTGAGTCTTGCTGTAGGGCTCGGAGGCGGCATTGCGTTTCTTCTGATTATCTTTGGGGGGTTCCAGATTATGACGAGCGCAGGCAACCCCGAGAAGCTTGCGGCCGGTAAAGAGCTTGTCAGTGCGGCGATATCGGGGCTCCTCCTTATCGTCTTTTCTCTCTTTCTCTTGCGGCTCATAGGGTATACTATTTTTAAGATACCCGGCTTTGGGTAAAACTTTATGGAAAATTCATTAGCACAAGCCATCAAGCTTCCGGGGCCTAACGAGACTCCTGTTCCAATCAACTACCCTGCTGAATACCAGGGATTCTCGTTTTCGTCTGTTGCTGATGTTGTCAATAAAGCCATCCCGCTCATCTTTGGATTTGCCGGACTTGCCCTTCTTCTGGTTGTTATCAGTGCCGGATTTGGGCTCATGACCAGTGCCGGAGACACAAAGAAGCTCGAAGCCGGCAAGCAACGCCTGACCAATGGAATTCTGGGGTTCATCGTGATATTCGTCGCGTACTGGGCGGTACAACTTGCCGGAAAAATTTTGGGGCTTACCGAGATACAGACGATATTCAAGTAACGTCACTGTCCAAAGCGGCGCTTCCTCTTCCTATACTCCTCAATCACCTCGTCCAGCTTCTCCGTGGTAAATTCGGGCATATACCAAGCGGGGAAATACAATTCGCTATACACGCTTTGCCACGGCAAAAATCCGCTTAGCCTCTCCTCACCGCTGGTACGAACAATCATGTCCGGATCGGGAACGTCCTTGGTATCTAAATATTTTTCGAATTCTTTTTCCGTAATTTCTGTTTTTATTCGTAGATTCGTAGATTCGTAGATTCGTAGATTATTAATTGCTCTAATTAATTCGTCTCGTCCGCCGTAATTAAGTGCAAAGACAGCTGTAATTTTAGTGTTATTTTTAGTTTGTTTTACTACTTTAGCTAGCGCTTCTTGAATATCCGGCGCAAATTTAGAAATATCACCGATGACTTTAATACGAACACCTTTCTCGTGCAGCCGTTGCCAGCGCTTACGAATAACGTGGCGAAAAATGCGTATAATACCCTCTATTTCGCGCTTGTCCCGCGACCAGTTCTCCGTCGAAAATGCCCAAAAGGTCAAATATTTAATTCCTCTCTTGGCCGCGTGCGCTAAAAGCGGCTCTAGAATTTCATCGGCAACTTTTTGGTGCCCGGCAAGAACCGGCAATCCATGCTCGCGGGCCCACCGGCGGTTTCCGTCCATGATGATGGCAATATGTATAGGAATTTGTTGTTGTATGACCATAGACAATGTATTAACATGTTAACACGATAATATATTAGCGTACTAATATAATATATAATAACTGCTTAAAACAAGTGCTCTTTCGTCAAGCGCGTACCCTGGGCGGGCTTGTTGCTAATTACCGCTTCTACCCCTTTGATTGTTTTTGCTAAACCGGTGACTCTCTGTTCGTCTTTTCCTTCACAGATAATATGCACATTAGGTCCTGCGTCAATCGTAAAGTATACGGCTAATCCGTCCTTTCTCCAATTGTATACCGCTTCCATAATTTTCCGGGTTTTGTCGTTCCAGTAAAAAAGCGGCGGATCTTGCGTCTGCATGCCCCGGTGCATCTCTAGACAGTCTTCCTCAATAATTCTGCCCAGGAGAACAAAATTTTTCGTCTTGAGGGCTTCTTTAATACGCAAAATTCTTTGAGGCAGTGCGCGTAATCTCACCCGCCAAAGAGGGCTGGTGGTCACATTGTCCATGCCCGCGCTGGTCGGAATTTTTTTGGGCTCACTACCTATTATAACCAAAACGTCACGTAAGTCCCAATAACTTGCTCTGTACAATGAATAAGCGAAAGACGTTTCTGATGAATCTCCAGTCAACCACTCGACAAATCCGTCGGGAACACTCCGGCAGGCAGAGCCGGAACCAAATCTGGCTAAAATCGAAAGGTCTTTTTCGGATAAATCTAGTCCGGCCGCCGCCGTAGCCGCGAGCGTCAAAGCAGCAAAACCAGAAGCCGAAGAAGCAATCCCGGAGCTTTTGGGGAAATTATTAATTGTAACAACCTTGGACATGTCTTTAATGTTCGCCAAATCACGGATGCGATCCAGATGCGCGCTAATACGTTCTTTTTCCAATTCATTAAATTTCAGCTCGAGCGAAGATTTAATGAATTTGTTCTGAGTCAGCAACATAAACTCATCCGCGTGGTAACATGGTGAAAATTCAACAGTCGTGGTCGTTATGCAGGCATTTAAGTTCATCGAAATCGATGAATTATACGGCAGGCGAAGTTTGGCATCCCTGCGGCCCCAGTATTTGATAAACGCGATGTTTGCCGGCGCTACCGCTGTTGCTTTCATCATAAAATTTTCACCTCTTGTAATGTTTTTATTGCCCCTTCGGTCAATTGTATGCGCCGGCTGGCAATGTGGAGTTTGAGTTCGCAAATTTCAAAAAAACGAACTTCCGCGACTTCTTCTGAGTTCGGGTGAAATGGACCATTGGACATGCCTTTGTATGCCACATCGCGTTCTGTTTCATCCGGCTCTTCCGATATAAATTTTTTCCAGAACGTGAGAGGCATATCTACCCCCAACTCTTCCTGAAGCTCCAGGTGGACCGCTTCCTCATCCGTTTGGCCGCGGGTTACGTGTCCTGCGGCTGATATCCCCCATAGTCCTGCTTCCATATCTTTCGTCATACTGCGTTTCTGCAGAAGAAGCTGGCCTTTGTCGTTAAAAATGAGTGCGCCGACAGTCCGATGAATAAGTGAAGGGTCGTGATGACACTCCCAGCGTGTTTTGTATCCGAGAACATTGTCGTCCCGATCCACCACTACGAACACTTCGTCCTGATTATCCGTGGTTTCGACTCTTACTCCCGGCGCGTTGGGTGTCACAGGGACAACCTCACCGCCTGCTTTTTTGATAGCATTACTTACCGCGTTTCTCTTCTCCGACGACGCAAGGGCAATCATGCAGTCGCCTCTTCCGGCACCAGAGAGCTTAGCTCCCCAGGCGTCTGCTCTTTTGGCTGCGGAAATCAACGCCTCAAGTTTTTCCGAGCTCACTCCTAAATCACGCAAATATTCCTGATTAAAGTCCATCAATTTCCCCACTCGCTTCCAATCGCCTTCAAGTATTTTTTGCCTGGCTTCTTCTGTTATTTTGGCAATCGCATCATAAATTCTATTTATTTTTTCAGGGTATGTTTTCTTTTTCTCTTCGATCTCAAAAATCATAGTCTTTGTATCTGCTTTTATCCCGGTATAGCCCACTATCAAGGGTATATCTGCGGTGTTGACCGGTTCTATAATTCTGCCACCTGTTGTGAAATAGAGAGTGCCTCCAAATATTGCGGCTGCCACATCAAAACCTGATCCTTTTCCTTGAATATCAAGAACTGTCTTGTACGCTAAGTCAAACAACTGCTCATTGGTAAGCTTACTGTTTGTTGCCTCAGAAAGAGCCTTCAGCACACAAACAATTGAGGCCGAGGAAGAGCCAAAACCAAATTGTGAGGAAAATTCTGATTGAGTAGTAATGTTAATTCCTTGTTTAAACGGATATTTGTCCAGAAAATTTTTGACGGCTATCTCCACAAACTGCGCGCCTTTAGGGATCTCGCCTTTACCTAACTCTGACAGTAATTTTTTGTATCCAACCACATTTACGTCTGGAGCATCGAGAAGCAATGTTGGTTCATTAATTAGTTCTGTCATCACCCGCATCCTTTGACTAACCGCCGTCACTAAACACGGCCGGTCATACACCACCGCGTGTTCACCCAAAAGCATCAACTTCCCCGGTGCAGAAACAGTGAGTTTCTTATTCATCATAGCGTTCTATATTTATAATTTTTGGCTCGTTGTATTAAATCGATTTAATTCCTTTAATGACTATTATTGGATAATCAATTCTTACTCGACTATCTTCCTCTCTTATATTAAATGTTCTTCTAATTGACTCAGGGGCCTCAAGAATAATTGTATTAAGCTCTTGAAGTTGTCCTGCGGTAACCTGCTTTCCTTTTACCCAATCACTCGTCGTAACACAACTTACATGTCTTCCGATAACAGACACGTCAAAACCAACATTACGAAGTAAAACTATCCACTCATCCTCAGTAGGAATATGACAAATGCCTTCTCTACTGGGATCTCTCCCCGAAAATTCTTGCTTTTTTGCATGCTGCATATTAAGCCAATATTTTGTTTCTACGCTCGGTGCCACCATGTCAGCTAAGGTAAAATTTCCGCCTGGTTTTAAAGTTCTAAAAATTTCTAAAAGCGCTTTCGGCTGATCTTCTTTTGTAAGATCTTTAACGGCATATCTGGCGACCTCTAAGTCAAACATGTTATCGGCAACTGGAATTAACCGCGCATCTGCCTGAACTTTTACTGTAGAAGAATTTGGATTATTAATTTTCTCCAACTGACGACGAGCTAAGTCAAAAAAATAGTATGAATGTTGAGGATGTTCTTTTAATAATGCCAAACCTACACCACCCGGGCCAGACATTATATCTGCCACCAAAAGATTCCGTGTGTCCGCGGTCAATAAACCACTTGATTGTTTTATCAAATCCAAAAATACTGTATCTGCGTACGTTCTAGGCCCGGCTCCAAACTCTCTCTTATTGTACCCGCCGGTTAAACCAGATGCTTCATTTATCATGTTTTTCCAGCCTCACCCCTTCTTCGCCTAGATGAATAGTCTGAAGGGAATAATTATATGCTTTACTAATTAATGCTATTTTTTGCGGATTATGGTGATAACAAAGTAAAAATCCCACTCCCTCTTTTCTCCCTCCTCCGCCAAGAATCTTTGCTGCCCCTCCAATCTTTTCTATTTCGCGAATGAGCGGAATCACTTTGGCGCTCACCACACCCATATCTTCAAGTGTTCTTTCACCGATTCGAATCGCATTAATAAAATGCTTTTCGTTCTCTTCTTTTATCGCTACTGCTATGCTCCTTGTTTGCCGTTCATTCTCATCAAAAAGTTTTTCAATTTTTAACTTTTCACTTTTAACTTTTAACTTTTTACTTACAAACACCACCATTTCCCCGGTTGACTCTACTGGTCTTCCGGTATCAATAAAACAAAAATTATTTAGCAATTTCGGAATTCCGAAGGGAAACTGCCAGATACTTCGTAAAAAATCTAATTCTTTACGATACCAAATAAGCCTACCGGAAACCACTGCTGCAGGATCTACTCCTGACGAATTTATGTGGATGTATTTTTCTGATTCATAAGTAAGTTGGTTGATAAGAACAGGGTTCCAAATTTTTTTCAAATGATATGAAAGTGCGCCGACCAATGCTGCTCCCAATGCAGCTGATGATCCCAAATGGTACCCAACTGGTATATCGGAAGAGATTTCAATTCTTAAAGATGGAATGTTTTTGAGGTTAAAATGTTTACAAACGGTAGTAAGAACGTGGTTAATGTATTCCTCTCCCTCATCTGCAATAATTGTTGGTTTGAGGCTATCAGAAACTTTTGCGGTTAACCGAAGGTTGATGGCAGAAATCAGAGCCGGTTTTCCGTAAACAACGGCATGTTCACCCATAAGTATTACTTTTCCAGGAGCTGATACGGTTATTTTGTTCATATTTTATATCGGTTTCACCTTTATCCCATACGGAATCACACCTTCAGTATTGGGCTGTGTAATGCGCCGTATGGTTGTCACAACTTTTTGTCCAAATGCTACGTGTCTATCTTCCCAGTCTACAAGTTGCGCCATAATTCGTTTGCCTCCATCAAGCTCAACGACAGCCACCGGGTACGGCGCCTGATCTGCAAAGCCGTTTGGCGGCACCCGCACTATGGTCCAGGAGATAATCCTCCCTGTTTTACCGGCCAGGCCTGCTATTTTCTTCTGATTTCGCCAAATTTTAACAGGACTTAACATAAATAAGTAGCTTAGAAGTTTATAACTAAGCCGCTAAGCTCTCTTTAAAATGTGTACTACCGCCGTTGCTCCGCTGCCTCCTACGTTGTGTGCTAAACCAACACGGACGCCAATCACCTGCCTGTCTCCCGCATCCATTCGCAGCTGCTCGACAAGCTCCACAACCTGCTTGACTCCGGTCGCGCCCACGGGGTGACCGCACCCCTTTAATCCTCCGGACGGATTGACGACCAGCTTTTTTGCCTTATTCAGCGTATATTCTCCGCGCTCAAGTTCTGCGGCCGCTTTCCCTTTCCCCGCAAATCCCAAATCTTCTATCGCTAATATCTCTGCTATGGTAAAGCAGTCGTGCACCTCTGCTACATCGATATCGCCCGGATCAACACCCGCCTGCCTATACGCTTCTTTTGAGGATTTCTTCGTTGCTTTCAGTTCTAATAGGCTTTCGCGCTGCGCCAATCCTAATGTATCCGTCGCCACGGCAGACGCAGCAATTGTTACAGACCTCCTGTTGCCTGTTGCCTGCCTCCTGTTGCTTGTTATAATCAACGCGGCTGCTCCATCAGAAACCGGTGAACAGTCCAAAAGCCTCAAGGGATCGGCGATCTTGCTGCTTGCCAAAACCTGTTCTTTCGTGATCGTGTTGCGAAATTGGGCGTTTGTGTTGAGGCTTGCGTGAAAATGGTTCTTGACGGCAACCACTGCAAGATCCTGTACGGTCGTCCCGAAGGCTTCCATGTGTGCACGCGCAAGGAAGGCATACAAGCCGGGGAATGTTGCGCCGGAAGAACGCTCCTCCTGACTTCCGGCGGCCATAAGCGCCGCGGCAACGTCCTCGGGTTTGTGGTCAGTCATTTTCTCTATTCCAAGAACAACGACTGTTTCGTGCTGACCGGACAATATACTCCCAACAGCGCTATGAAGCGCCAACCCTCCGGAAGCACACGCTCCTTCTATCCGAAAAGCGGGAACACGCAAGCCCAGCTCTTCGCTGAAAAATGCACCCAGGTGCTCCTGCCCGCCTAAGATACCGGAGAGCATATTGCCGACGAATAGTGCCTGTATTTCCTTCGGTGCTATTCTTGCGTCTTTCATGGCGCCGAATACCGCTTCGCGCGCGAGCGCACGGGGAGAAGTTCCCCAAAGTTCACCGAATTTTGTAGTTGAAACACCGATAATCGCTACGCTCATAGATTTGATACCAATTGCTGTTAAATCTTGTGTGTCTGCTTCAGATACTGCACATAGTCAATATAGGTTTTTCTCTCGATCTGATCTTTAACCGTCTTTTTTTGTCTGACTGCTGATCGCTGATAGCTGACGACTTCTTCTGTCGTTTCCCACAAAAAGGCGTCACTGCCGGCGCCGGATCCGTATGAAACCATAAATATCTTTTCGCCCGGTTTGGCGATATCCAAAACCGCCGCAAGCCCCAACATGGTGGAGGCAGAATATGGATTGCCGATGGTGTCAACGATAAGAGACGGCGCAAGCTGATTGTGGGAAAATCCGAGCCTTTTTGCAACAGCCCTTGGAAATTTGCCGTTGGGCATATGGAATACGCACCAATCAATATCCTCCGGCCTGCAATGGGCTTTTTCCATGAGCCGGCGCGCTGCGGCCGCAACGTGGGCGAAATACGCGGGCTCCCCGGTAAACCTCCCGGCATGCGACGGATAGCGTATCCCGTCCCTGCGCCAAAAATCGGGGGTGTCTGAAGAATACGATGTGTAGCTCACGAGCTTCGCGATAAGTTTATTGCGCCCCAACAAAAATGCCGCACCGGCGGCGGCGGATGTGTATTCGAGCACATCGTGGGGCTTGCTTTGGGCAGTGTCGGCGCCTATTGCCATGCCATATCGAATTTGTCCTGCTTCTATAAGCCCTGAAATTGCCTGCATTCCCGAAGTTCCCGCCTTACAGGCAAATTCCAGATCAGCCGCAAGATAGTTATGACCTACTCCCAAAAGCTCTCCGACGATTGTCGACGTGGGGTTGACGGCATAAGGATGACTTTCTGATCCGACAAATATACATTCTATAGACTTGGGGTCCGCCGCGCACGCGCCTAGTGCGCTTGAAGCGGCTTCGATGGCTATCGTGGCCGTGTCTTCATCTCCACCCGGCACAGACTTTTCCAAAACCCCAAGAGACCTGATTACCTCATCCGGGTCCTTTTTCCAGGCTGCGGCGATATCGGCAATTTTTATGCGATATCGAGGTATATATGTACCGTAACTGACAATGCCAACCATACTTTATTTCCACGCAAATTTCTGGTGTGCACGAGCTAAACTGCCCTCCTCAAGCGAGGAAAGGAGTGAAATTTCTCCTGCCAACACTACTCCCGCGACTATTTCTGCAAACTTTTGACTTTTTGTTACACCAAGGATGTTTAGCGCTTCTTTTTGCGTTGCAAGACCCGTACCTCCACCCACGGTGCCGATCATGAGATCGGGAAGATACACGCTCACATAAAGGTCTTTTCTGTTCACCATTTCTGTAGTTGTTATACCCAAGCTGCCCTCGACCACATGCGCAGGATCCTGACCGGTCGCGATAAAGAGTGCGGCAATCACATTGGCATACTGTGTGTTAAATCCCATCGAGCCACTCATGGCCGACCCGATCATACATTTGGCAAGCCACACATCATACATTTTTGAGGCAGTCGTTTTAAGAATAGAGCGAAGCACTGACGAAGGAAGTGTCACCTCCGCCCATACCTTAATGCCCCTCCCTTCAATAACATTGAGCCAAGAAGGTTTCTTGTCCACGCAATAGTTACCGGATAAAGCAAGACAAGAAATTCCTGTTTTTTGTTTGATGTAGGAAACGATTGCATCCGTCGCGATAGTTACCATGTTCATTCCCATAGCGTCCTTTGTGTCAAAAATAAAGCGTACATACCGGTATCTGCCCACCCCGCGGTCCATATACTTAGTGAGCGTTAAATGATGAGATGTCGCTTTAGCTACTTTTTGAAGATCAGTAAAATGTTCAACCAAAAATCTGTTGAGCATATTGCTCTCTTTTAAATTTGCAACCTTAAATACCGGCCCGCGGGTCGCCCCGACTCTGTAACTATCCACCGATGCTCCGCCGGACTGACATATCGCCTTACAGCCGCGATTGACGGACGCCACAAGCGCTCCTTCGGTCGTGGCCAAGGGAATGTAATATATTGTTGATTTTTGATTGTTGATTGTTGATAAAGTCAAAGGGCCGGCGATTCCGAGCGGAATTTGAGACACGCCGATCATATTTTCGCAGTTTCGCGTCGAGGCCGCCTCTTCATCCAGTGTAAAGGCGCCGATATTTGATAGATCGACTTTTAACTCTGCTTCCAAGGTGTTTCGTCTGTTTTTTACTGTCTTGTGCATCCTTATGTTCATATTTATCTTCAGATAAACGGTACTTTAAAAATCCCCATTCTAAACATAACAACGCTGTAAAACGTTAAGATGGGAATAACAATTGCAAACGCTATGCTAATCCGAAGCAAGTCAAGGCGCATGCCGAAGCGCAAAACCAGATACGAGAGCAGGATCTTCCAAAAAAGAATGGCTGTGCTTATCGCAATAAATACGATGCTAAACCCTATACCAAGCACGCTCGTGGTCCTTGGCGGCGGCAAAATAAGCCAGAGAAGCATTGCAAACCAAAACCAAAGAAGCGTGGGGATGAGTGTGTACGCCCATGCAACCGCTACCTGCCGCAGGCTTCCTTTTCCGCCAAGAATCCTGGCCGACACCCATAAAAGGACCGTTGCGAGGAGGTACCCTCCGACAGAGGCCGAAAAAATCACAATAAACTGCCGGCTCAAGTAAAACGGAAGAAATGCGGCAGTTTTTACCAGCGACACGGCGGCAAAGTATATGGCAAGAATCACCCAAATGGACAATGCTTCCCACAGGTTTGCTTTTTGGGTAAGCCTGCGGTACGTTTCGTACGGCCGCATAATAAGACCAACAGAAGTTCGTGCAACAGATACTATGGCAACGAGAAAATTGTCAACCATAAAGACTCACGACACAGCGTCGTACTATATAGTCGGAAAAAAAACCTAAAACCCGCGCCTGAAGACTAGAAACCTTTTTGCAACAAAGAGACGAGGAACGTTATTGCGGATCCAATTAACAAATACAGTCCGATTGCCAACACCAGAGAACAGAAGACCAATTCCGGCCACGGCATAACCTTCAGGCGGCGCACAATTTTTTTGTAGTACGGCGTCAATGGACCTAGTGTTTGCGGCGGAATATCCACAACCTCTTCCCACCGCTTCACGAATTTTGAATAGGTCATATTTGTCTCATGGGTCATATTTGTCTTATATGGATAAAAACGCCTCAACAAAAGCTTTCCTTGCCCGAAACAGTCTGGACTCCGCGCTTTTGAACGTAATAGCAAATCTTTTAGCAATTTCTTCTACCGATAAATTATCAAAATACTTCAGGCGCAGTATTTCGCTGTATCGCGGGAGAATCCGGCCAAAGACTCCGGATATTTTTTCCTTTATCATGGCCGCGTCAAGCTCCGCCTCCGGGTTCAAAATCGGAGAAATAAGTGCCTCAAGCTGAGGAAAGCGCGAAAAAACCACGTGCTTGACTTTTTTTCTGCGGTAGAAATCAATGATTTTGTGCTTGCCTATGGAATAGAGGTATGTTTTGATGCTGGACTTCTCCTGAAAATCACGTAAGCCTTCCAAAAACGCAAAAAGCGTGTCCTGAAGGATCTCCTCGCTGTCCTGCGCGTTACTAACCCTAGTCTGGATAAATCTGCGAAGAGGAGGCGTGTACGTGTGATACAAGCGGTATACCGCGCGCCTGTTGCCAAATAGTATTGCTTTAAGAAGCTCCGGATCACCCATGTTCTTTCTAATGATCCCCCAACTATACCACGCGAACACTCTCGTTGACAACTCTGCACTCCCCGTCTACACTCGTAGATATGGCAGTGAGGCTTGATGATCCCAATGTTTTTTCACCGGCGTCATCTTTTTCGACATTCGGCGATCTGGTCGATGTCATCGTACGCAATGCGTTTGTCCTGGCGGGTGTCATGTGCTTTGTCCTGTTGGTAATCGGCGGATTTGGCGTTATAATGGGCGCAGGAGACACTAAAAAAACCGAGCAGAGTAAACAGGCAATAACCGGAGCGGTAGTCGGCTTGATTATCGTAATTACATCATATTGGATCGTACAAATAATAGAAAAACTGACCGGCGTACCGCTCTTGGGTACTAAATAATATGTCTTTTATAACCAAAGTGTTCGCGCAGGACGACTCGTGGCAAAGGAATCCTGACGCACTTAGAGGAGGATCATCCGGAAACGATATAGTAGGCGCAGTCACCAATCCTCTACCTAATTACGGCAATGTCGATACAGGCCTTATTCTGTTTTTCAGCAATATTCTGCGGCTTGTTTTTGTAGCTGGGGGAATATTTGCGTTTATCAACATTGTCGTCGCCGGCTTCCAATATATGACTGCCGCAGGCGACACCAAACTGCTTACCGCCGCCTGGAACCGTATATGGCAGTCATTGGTGGGGCTTATCATCATTGTGGGGTCGTTTGCTTTTGCTTCGCTTTTCGGGTACCTTATTTTCGGAGACGCAGGATTTATCCTAAATCCCAAAATATACGGACCCGGAAAATAATAAAATTAAAACCATGAAAGTCTTTGCAGCACCAACAGGAATACCCCTTGGCACCATAGGAGAAGGCGGAGGGCTGGGGCCTTTCAGCGACATAGTGAAAAAGGGTTCCGATGGCACGGCTGCCGTCAATGCCATTGCCGCCACAGTCTCGAGCATCATCGGCATTATGACGATAGCCGCGGGCATTTGGTTTATCTTCCAATTTCTTGTAGGCGGCATGAACTGGATTACCTCCGGCGGAGACAAGGCGAAACTGGAGGCCGCACGGGACAGGATAACAAACGCGTTTATCGGACTTATCATCGTGGTCGCCGGTTGGGCAATTCTGGCGTTGGCGTCGCAGTTTTTCGGCGTGGACTTTTTGCTTACCAAACCGGGAGAACTTATAAAACTTAAATTGCAATAACTATGAAATTGGCTGTCATACGAAACCCTGTTTTAGAGTCTCCGCTTTTGGGCGGAGGCGACAACCCGACTGCGGAAGGGGCCAATAAAGGAATAGGCGGACTCATAAGCGGAGTGATCGGCGCGATGCTTGTGGTTTCGTTTGTCATCGCCATCTTCTACTTCATGACCGGCGCCTTATCCTGGATCACGTCAGGCGGAGACAAAGCGAAGCTGGAGAGCGCACGGGAGAAGATCGTCAATGCCCTTATTGGACTTATCGTTGTAGCTGCAACATGGGCGGTGGCTGTGCTCGTAGGACAGTTTTTGGGACTGGAAGGGTTTACGAAAGGAAGCTTCATGCTTCCTGTTTATCCTTTGGGCGGAAAGTAAACAAGGCCTATTGACAAGCGCGCGGCTATTGCGCAACAATAGAATGTAGATTATAATCGTTGACATTATCAGGAGGAGGTGCCCTAGTATGAAATTAATTCCAGAGGTATTTGCGCAAGCAAAAATAGAAATCAAACAACCACCGCAATTCCGGGTGAGCGAGATCGGACAGCTGATCAGCGCGGTTGTGGGCACGCTCATGATTTTGGCCGC
>Ga0180009_10004522_pt1 | contig 15302 bp, 11 predicted proteins | sample OS_PC_MetaG_FD_123537 | JGI IMG/M metagenome (GOLD analysis project Ga0180009, IMG submission 123537) | Groundwater microbial communities from the Aspo Hard Rock Laboratory (HRL) deep subsurface site, Sweden - OS_PC_MetaG | ecosystem: Environmental > Aquatic > Deep subsurface > Groundwater...
CCTTGCCTAACGCTATTTCCTTGCCTCCTGTATACCCGGTTTACAACAGCGATGGCAGCTATAACGAAGACGGCCCCTATGCCAATCCTGTAGCCATCGCCAATGAAGCAAGCAACCTGGCACAGAATTTCCGTACCATTGCCAATATCTTTGCCAATTATCGCATTTTGGAAGGGCTGAATTTTGAAACTAAGTGGGGCATCGATTACCTGAGCCTCAACGAGCATAGTTATGATCCCATGACGACAAGGCAGGGCTCGAAATATAACGGATTGGGAATTGAAGGCAATACAATAGCCACGAACTTCACCACCAATAATTTCTTTACATATGCCAAGACTTTCCGGGCTATTCACGAATTGGAGGCCATGGCCGGCTATTCTTACGAGCGTTATGTCAGGAAAAGCTCTTATATCGAAGCCACGGAATTTCCGAACGAGTACTTCCAGTATATTACATCTGCGGCAAATATCCGCACTGCAACTGCATCTAAAGTGGAAGATCGTACCAACTCTTTTTTCGGAAGGGTGAAGTATAACCTGAAAAACCGTTACATCATCACCCTGAGCGGGCGTTATGATGGTTCCTCGAAATTCGGTAAAAACAACAAATACGGTTTCTTCCCTGCTATCTCCGCTGCCTGGAGGGTATCCGAAGAGGAATTCTTTGCACCCGTGAGTTTTGTCAACGACCTGAAACTGCGTGTCAGTTACGGATATACCGGAAACGATGGCATACCGAGGTTCTCCAGCCCTGCCCTCTATTCCGGTGGCGCTAACTACGGAGGATACCCGGGGACCTATCCGGTGCAGATCCCCAATCCGGATATACGCTGGGAATCAACGGCCCAGTTTGATGCAGGATTCGACCTTGAGGTTGTGAACAGCCGTATCCGCCTTGTTTTCGATTATTATTATGCAAAGACAACCGACTTGCTTCTCGACCGGCCGGTTTCCGCGACCTCCGGGTTTGCAGGAGTGATCGACAATATCGGTGAACTGGAAAACAAGGGCTTCGAAATAGGACTGTCAACAGATAATATTAAAGCAAAGGATTTTACCTGGACTTCTGTCCTGAACTTTTCAAGAAACCGTAACAAAATCCTGAAATTATATAATGGACAGCCTATTGACAATTTAGGACGAGGCAGCAATTACATTGGAGAAGGGGAACCTTTTGGTATATTCTATGGTTACCATTCCCTTGGAGTTGATCCTTCAACCGGGGATATTGTATTTGAGGATGTAAACGGCGATGGTGTGATCACCTCGGAAGACCGCAAGAAAATTGGTGATCCCAATCCTGATTTTTATGGAGGATTTTCCAATGTTTTTACATACAAGCAGTTATCCCTGAATGTTTTCCTGCAGTTTTCTTACGGAAACGATATATATAATGGTACACGAGTTTACATTGAATCGCTGAAAGGTGATGACAATCAGCTTACCACTATACTCGACCGCTGGCAGCAGCCCGGCGACGAAACCGATATTCCCCGTGCCACCATGACCGATCCGAATAACAATAACCGCACTTCCTCCAGGTTTATTGAAGACGGTTCCTATCTCAGGATCAAGGAAGTAATATTAAGCTACGCTTTCAGCAAGGAGCTTACACGCAAGCTGGGCTTGTCGGGACTTAAGATATTTGCTACGGCATATAATCTTTTTACATTCACAAACTACAGTGGCATGGACCCGGAAGTCAATTATGCCGGCGGAGATAATCTCAGGCTGGGAACCGACTTCTTCACCTATCCTCAGGCCCGTAAGTTTATTTTTGGTATTAACATTGGAATTTAAGAAATTAAAGAAATTGCGATATGAAACTCAGAATCATTGCATTAATTATAACGGCGCTTTGGCTCACAGCCTGTGAAAAAGTGCTGGAGGTGGATCCTGTGGATTACATTCCTGAAGAGGAAGCCATACAGGACAAAACCGATGCCGAGAGGGCATTGACAGGATGCTACGACGGATTGCAGCAAACCGGCATGTATGGAAGGCATCTGGTGATCATACCCGATATAGTGGCCGATAACCTGGAATGGGAAGGCACGACACAGGAATATGGTCAATTCGATAATAATTCCCTGCTTTCCGATAACGTGATCGTGGAAGATATCTGGAATGCCCATTATGATGTTTTAAACCGTATTAATTATTTGTTGTATAAGCTTCCCGATGTATCAGGAATGAGTCAGGCTGAGAGGGATAATTTCCTGGGACAATTGTATTTTCTGCGTGCCTTGTGTCATTTCAACCTGGTTCGGTTATTCGGGCCTATACCAGTAAAGACACAGCCTACGCTGGATTTGGGAAGCGACCTTAATCCTGCCAGAGACCCTGTGGAAACGGTTATGCAGCAGATCGAGAGCGATCTTTTGGCAGCAGAAGGGAAAATCACCATTACCAATCCCGGTTTTGCCACCAACGGAGCGGTTGTTGCCATGCTGGCAATGGTTTATCTGCATGAAAAGGATTACGATCAGGCGAAAGTCATGGCCACACAGGCAATTACCGGATACGGCTACGAACTGGAAACGAGTTATTCTTCGCTGTTTCCTGCCGGTATGCAGACTCCCGGCAAGGAAGCCATATTCACCGTGCTTTTCGATGAGCTTGACGGAAACCGGCTGGCTGAGTATTTCTTCCCTACCAGCACTGGGGGTAGGTATGAAGTGGCTCCGGGTACAGGAATATTAAGCGCCTATGAAGGTGGTGATGTCCGTCTTGCCGCCTCGGTAGCCGGAGAAACGCCTTATGTTATCAAATATCCCAACCTTTCCACCATGAATAACAATGTATATGTTATCCGTCTGGCTGAGATGTATCTGATCAGGGCCGAAGCGGAGGCCAGGCTGGAAGGCTCAGTGAGCGCGATTCAGTTTGATATCAATAAGATCAGGACACGCGCTGGATTGCTTGATACTGAAGCCGAAACGTATGAGGAACTTTTGCTTGCCATTGAGCAGGAACGCCGGACTGAGCTGGCCTTTGAAGGGAAACGCTGGTTCGACCTGGTGAGAACAGGAAGGGCGATGGAGGTAATTGAAACCGTCACAAACACGGATCAGCTTTTATTCCCCATTCCTCTTAATGAGATACAAACGAATTCAAATCCCGGCATGTATCAGAATCCCGGATATTGATCTTAAAAAACGTAACCATGAAACCCTTATGTATTGCATACACCGACACTGAGAGTAATGATTTGCTGCATCCGGGTTCCATCATACCTTGAATTTAAAATTAATATATGATGAAAAAGATTATAATTTCATTAAGCCTTGCCGTAATCACTTTAGGTTTTATCCTGATCATCCAATCCTGTGGCAAAGATGATCCCGAGATACCAACGGCAAGCACTATGGCTGATTTCGTATACACGGCCGACAACGATCTCATTGCCCCGACAACCGTCACTTTTATCAACAAATCGATAAAGGCGGTGTCATATCACTGGGACTTTGGGAACGGAAGCACCTCGACGGAAAAGAATCCCGTGTTTACATACACTGAAGCAGGACTTTACAAGGTTGTTCTGACCGTTGAGCCTGAGAACAACGTGTATTACAACAAACTGGTGAAAGAAACCAATATCCTGGTAAAATCACCGGGTTCTCTGGAACCTAAAACCCTGTTCTTCACCAGCCGGGCCACCGGGAAGGTCCATTACATCGTCCTGGATACCATTGATCCTGTTGTGCTTGATTTTCCGACCGGAGGCCTGTATAAGCCCTATGGAATTGCAGTCGACAATGCAAACCTCAAGGTTTATGTTACTGACACCGACGGATTGATCTACCGTTATGACTTCAACGGTAACAACGGGGAGGTCATCCTGGATGCCGCTCAGGTCCCGGAGGTGGGGGAACCCTATGGTATCCTGGTTATTGGAGATAAGATTTATTGGGCAAAGGAAGCGGCTATTTACATGGCCAACCTCGACGGTTCCGATCCACAACCATTCGCAGAGTTTTCCGGGGCACCCGAGTTCCCGCTGGGCATGGCTTACGATAGCATTGCCAAGAAGATTTATTTGGTCAATGACAAGTATGATTTCAGCGGCGGCGTTTATACCATTAACCTTGATGGAAGCGGTTTGATGGAAATCATACCGGGAGTTGATGCAGGTGCCATTACTCTCGATCTGACCCACGGAAAACTTTATTATACCGATTGGATTGGTGGTGTATTCATGGCGAACCTTGACGGTAGCGGGGTAACGAACATCAATCCCGTGATGGATCAGAATTTTTCCTGGGGGATAACGGTTGATCCGGAGGACGGATTTGTATATGTAGCCGATAAAGGACACGACATTATCATCCGGTCTGCCCTGGATGGAGCTGGTTCACTTAACTGGGTTACGGATGTGGACCCTTATGCTATGACAATTTATTTTCCTGAATAAAAGGGATTCAGTTATTAACCAAAAAATTTGAAATATGAAACGAACAGCATTATTCATTTTCGCGTTGTTGTCGATGGGTACAACCCTTCTGGCACAGTATGAGCATTACATCTATTTTACGGACCGTGATGCTTTGACGACCCGCTTTTTCAAGGCTGATAACCCTTTTGTTATCACTGATTTTTCGTTCAATAATCTCGACAAACCTTATGGTATTGTAATTGATTCTGTTAATAAATCAGTGTTTGTGAGCGATGCTACAGCCGGGAAGATCTATCGCTATAATATGGACGGGACTAGTGTGGAGACTATCCTCGACGTACTTATCGAGCCACTGGTAGATTATCCCTATGGTCTGGCCATGTATGACGTAAAGCTATACTGGGGTAGGGAAGGCGGTATCGGACGCTGCAATCCCGATGGTACCGGCGCGGAGCTTTTTCAGTTATGGGAACTCACCTCTCCGCCGGAGATGGCTATTGGACTGGCTTACAATCCTGATGACAACAAATTGTACATCACGAACGACAAATACGATTATTCAGGTGGTGTTTACCGTATCAACATGGATGGAACGGGTTTGGAGGAGATCGTTTCCGGTACGGATGGTGCAGCAATTGCCGTTGATTGGGAACATGACCGGATCTATTACTGCGATTACCTCAAAGGTGTCTGTATGAATACTTACGATGGCGGGAACGAGTCTGTGATCGATGCCGGATATGTCGATGCTGTGATCTGGGGGTTGGTTGTGGATATGTATGCAGGAAAGATCTATTATACAGATAAGTATGATGATAAAATCTTGCAGGCCAATCTTGACGGGACGGGTCGCGTTGATTACGTTACGGGTGTCGATGCTTATGCGATGGCCTGGTATGCGGAAGATATGACCGGAATCGTTTCTCAGGTGGAAATGGCTGCCATGCAGGTTTATCCCAATCCGGCGCATGAACAGATACTTTTCTCGGGTTTGAATGATTGTGATAAGATAACAATTGTGAACAGCATGGGTCAGGTTGTCTATACACTTGATCCTGAAGGGCAGGAAAACATGAACCTAAGCACAGAAGAATTGGGGAGGGGGCTGTTTTATGTAAGTTTTGTTTCCGGTGATCAGCAGGTTACCAGGAAACTAATAATTGAATGATTCTCCTGGCAGCAGAATATCCAGTTGAAGGCCTCTTCCAGCGATGAGGCCTTTTTCATTGGTTTTATATATTCCGTCAAAACGGATAAGTATCACCTGACTTTCCCCGCTTACCCTGCCTTTCCGGCCATGGATAACCAGGGCTGTAGCCTCATCGATCCCGGCACAAAGCACTCCGGGGTTTTCAAGTGCAACACTGATGAGGCGGTTCATGCGCATCCTTTTAACAAAGTGCTGGTCCACAATGATATCATCTACCAGGCCCAACCCTTCCTTAATCTCCATGTTACCGGCTTCGATCGTTCTGAAATCACCGGTATATTCAGGGTGTTTGAACTCATTTCCCGTGATCATGAGCCGGCTCATGACGGCAGCCCCGGCACTCGTGCCGGCTATCAGTGATCCTTCGTTGAATGCCGAGCGTATGGCTTCATGTACAGGTGTTTGCAGCACAATATCCATGAAACGCTGCTGATCCCCGCCGGTGATGTAAATCATTGCAGCACCCCGGATACTGTCGAGCCGGTCATGGGAGCAGACATTTGCATCCAGGATGTTCATTGCCGCGATAGATTGTATCCCCAGCATGCTGAACTGCCTGGCAGCATAAAAAGCCGATGAATCGGGTTCTTCGCTGGCCATGGGCAGTATAATGATATACCCGGAGCTGTCGGCACCCGAAAGGCTGATCATCTCCCTGACCATAGCCTCGGGTCTTTTCCCGCCACCAATGATGTAAAGGGTGCCTTTAGGGCCGGGTTTATCGTTAATGAGCTGTTGGTCAACACACGACAAACAAACAAGCAGGACAAGGATTGAAATGGGTATTCTAATGATTTTCATGTGGTATCAATGAATTATGACAATCTTTTTGTGATAATGTGTTCCTGTTTTGGTGTTTTCAATGCTAAGAATAAAGGTTCCTGAAGGGAAGTGACCAATGTGCAGGGTTGTGGGCAGGGTGGTTGTTTTCTCACAGATGACATCTCCTCCTATACCGCTGAGACTGACTCGGAAAAGCGCGGATGGTGAGGGTTTTACCCAGATGACATCTGGGGCTATGGAGATGTCATCTGCTGTCGGCACCGGGAAAACCCTGAACCCCAATACATTCCCTTCCTCATGTATTCCCGTTACATCTTCCAGCATTATATCATTAGTCTCATCAAAAAGCTGCATCCTGAAACCGGTAAATCCGGCAATGTTTCTGGGTAAACCTCCTGAAGAAACGGGAAGGTCGGCAAAGCCGGCCGGGCTTCCCGGGTTTTCCAGGAAGATGACCGGGCAGGAGCCCCTGGCTTTGAAGCTTATTTGCCCGTTTGATGCAGAGATTTCCATCCAGGCGTTCCCATGCATCCAAAAACCGTAAGCAAGGTTTTCCTTCACCAGGATATAGGGCAAACCGGTGGCTGTATTCTCCACATTCAGATCCTCGTTAAAAGTATTGGGCATGATGGCACTGTTTTTTAGTAAGCCAAGTCCCTCCCGAATATCAAGTTCTCCATCGTACGAGGCATATGCTTCCTTGTAATTGACGGCACAGTATTTTCCTGCGAAACGGCTGTCGCTGCCCATAAAAGCAAAAGTTTTTCCCGCTTCTGCCATTGCCGCTTTGAGGTATTGCCCGTTTGAACCATATTCCAGGAAATCATTCAGTACTTCGTATTCATTGTCCACAAAAAGATATACATCATTGCTTTGTAAGCGTTGCAGCCAAAGAGGATCATCGTAATTATCCGGTGTTGTGGACAATATTGCGGAAGCAGCGCCTATCTGGGTCAGGTGGTTTTGAACTGCCTGGGCGGTGCTCAAACTATATCCGGTAATGATGATGATTTCTTCATTACCCGGCACGAGTGACTTCAAACGCAAAAGAAACTCTTCATTATCGCTAAGGGCATCGCTGGCGCTCAGCATCAGATTACATGAAAGCGACTCACCGTAAAAAGCGGGCTGGGTTGAGCCCTGTAATCCGTTTATATTTAGTGTGCTAAAATCAATTATACAGGAATTCAGTGCCTGGCTGACTTCTAAATTACTTGCCAGAAGCTTGCTTCCGCTTATGGAAAAAGTATTCCCTACTCCCGCATGATATAAACCTACCGCCCCGGTGCCATAAACATATCCTGTTCCTGAAGTATCAATACATAATGCTGTTTTATCATCCACTCCAATTCCCAGTATCTCTTGCTGTTCTGCCAGGCTCCAGTTCCCCAGGAAACCGGTGATCCTCCCGAATCTACCCCTTTCGGCAACATGGGAGTCGAATATCGTGGCAGGGAAAAAGGGCAGAAAATCATTGGTGAGGGTCATATAGTTGTTAAAAGGGTCTTCCAGGGCTTCTTCCGGGTAAACTGTCCCGTTCATGGCAATAAAATCTACTTCACCCAGGATCTGCAATCCGGCGGAAGTACCGGAAACCACTCCACCGCGGTTAAATATCTCCATACTCGCTTGTTCAACCACTGTACCTTTATATATATGGTAATAATCCCATTGATCGCCTCCCTTGAAGAACAATGCATCATAGGTGATCAGGCTGTCGTAAGTTTCCTGTGCATTGGCAGTCTGGCTGTTGCGGATAACGAAATTTCTCGACCAGGATGCGCCCAGCGACATAAAGTATTGAGGCAGCCACTGTGTAGGGGCCTCGTCGGTGGTGATACAGGCTACTTTTCCGTTTTGGGCCATTTGTGTTACCCACCTGTACGGAGTATCGCTCCAGCCGCCGGCGTCCTCCGATCCTCCGCCCACCACCATAATATTACCCGGAAGGGATTGTCCGCAAACCCATACAGGACATAACATCATTGCGACAACGGCTTTTATGATCAACAGCTTACTCATAAGCTCCTTTTTTAAGAATATTTCCGTTCCTGACCATTACCGAACCATTGGCCAACACATGAATTATATTCAGTTCCTTATCCAGGATCAGCAGGTCGGCATCGTTATTTTCCTGAATACGTCCTTTATGCGCAAGCTTAAGTATCCCGGCAACATTTGATGTTGCAAGGCTGAATGCATCGCTTATCGACATTTTTTCTTCCAGGATGGAGTCCCTGATCTCTGTAAAGACCGAAAGCGGATATCCCATTTCCAGCTTGACCAGGTTTCCCTGTTCATCGAAATCCGGAAGTGAACCGCATGCATCTGAGGTGAGGGTGATGTGCTGCAAGGGCACCCCTGACCTGAGCAGTTCGGCGATAGCTTTCGAAGGCTTGATCTCAAATTCAGGGAAGTAAGGATACGAACTTGCCGTCAGGTCCAGGTAGCCTTTCTTCCCATATTCTTTTGCATCCTCAAAAATATGATGGTTGCGGTTGCAATGCGTGGGCCAGAATTGCTTCAAAGGTATTTCGCTTGTAGTGCTTGCATCATAGAGTGGCCTGAACGGGTCTTTTGCGTCACCCATGTGGATATTCACAATTCCGCATTTATTTCCAAGCATACCACCGACCCTGGCCATGGAAGCCAGCCTGATCAGTTCCTGTGTGGTAGGGTATGAGGAGCGGTGGTCGGACAGCGCGACTTCCCCAACCCCGATGATCTCTTCAATCATGGCGATATCCTTACCCACATTTTCCAGGATGGATGGAGGGGGTATCTGGTAAGCTCCGGTAAACATCCAGGCGCTGAGGCCTTCGTGCCGAATACTTTTGACCTTCATCAGGACTGACTCTACAGACCGGGTATACCCGTCGGTACCCAGGCATCCGACAACGGTGGTAACCCCGGCTTCCAGCATGTCGCTGATCCTGAGCCCGGCGGTACGCGTAGCCGGACCGCCTTCACCACCGGCACCGGCAATATGGACATGTGCGTCGATCAACCCCGGTAATGCCATCAGGCCGGTACCATCGATGACTTCAAGGTTTGGATCGCCGACGAAATCCAAATGGTCACAAATGCTGATGATCTTCCCTCCCCCGGTGAGGATGTCTTTCTTCCCGAGGTATGTGGGAGTATAAGTTTCTATTTGCCGGATCAGGATCATAATTCTATGGTTTTTTACAAATATAGGAATTGGGGGCGGTATGACGAAATATCCTGGGTTATAATTATCGAAGTGCTTGTTAATTAAATATTTAGCAGGAAGCATGCCCCTCCTGCTAAATGAATTCCCACATCGTATTTTCTCGTACTTATCGCAATCAATACGGGTTTTTCCTACCTGTTTTTTCTCCCGAAAAACCTTTGAAACGGGTAAATTCCTCCGTTGACGAGCCCCCCTTTTCCGCCGTTACTTTGCCTTGTACGCAACGCAAAAATTTTAACGCAGAAAAGAACAACTAATTAATAATCAAAAACGCTAAAAATTTAAACCATGAAAAAGTCAGTTATTATTATCGCAGCCAGCCTCCTCACAAGTGTAGCCTTCGCTCAGGTAGCCAATGAGGCTGAACACCTTTTTACAGGAAACGAAAACAACGCTTTCACAGAACAGTGGGGGAGTTTTAACACCGCTTTTGTTGAAGCAGCAGGAAATTTTAATTATTCAGAACAATTACAATTTGGCGACGGAAACTACTCAAACGTATTTCAGTTTGGTATTTCCAATGAGACTTTCCAGTTATTTGACGGAAATGATAACTGGGCAGAACTTTATCAGGATGGTGAAGACAACTACGCTACCTTCTTTGTTAATGGAGACGAAAACTTCATTTATGGTGAGCAGGTCGGGTTTGCCAACATGATGCAGATCAGCATCGATGGAAACTACAACATGGTAAACGTATTCCAGTACGGTGCCCAAAACGAGGCATGGGTCAATATTTATGGTGATGGCAATGAATCCTATATTGAGATGGATGGAGTTTATAATTATGCTGAACAAATGATCTATGGAAGCGGCAACTATGCAGACGCTATTATGGTAGGTTCTGGTAACACAGCTCTTGAAACCCAGTATGGATATGGAAACGCTATAATGGTTGACCAGTATGGTGAAAACAACCTTACCGTTGTCGGACAGGATGGATTTAGCAACTACAGCTATACCGGACAGTTTGGAAACAATAACAGTCTGTATGTGTCACAAGGCGGAGAAGCTAACTGGAACGAAACTTACCAGGGTGGAGATAACAACAGCGCTTCTATCAACCAGTATGGTTATGGCAACTCCAACTATGCTGAGCAGACGGGTGTTGGCAACATGCTTGACCTGAACCAGTATGGCACCTACAACCACAGCGAGCTGAACCAGAATGGATATGCCAACCTTGCCCAGATCAACCAGGATGGATACAGCAACACTGTGTACATGAACCAGGCCGGCGCCTATAACGAACTTTACGCTGAGCAGAACGGCGAAGCCAACCTTCTTATGACCACTCAGATCGGTGAAGGAAACGCCATCTACAGCTCACAGAATGGATTCTCTAATACAACCGAAATCATGCAGGAAGGCAACTATAACTTCTCAGCAGTGATGGTAGCCGGTGGCGAAGGCAACATTGTGAATGCCGGACAGTATGGCGATGGCAATATCAACAACGTTTACATGGAATACGGCAGCGACTACAACAACGTTAGCATCAACCAGGGCGGTTTTAACAATACTATCGGAGACGGAGCCTTTGAAAACGGTATCTATATCTCCGGCGATATGAACTTCAGCAGCGTGAACCAGATGGGCGCCTTTAACAGTGCAAAAGCCACGGTTTACGGTAGCGGAAACGTATCAGGAATAATTCAACACTAGTAATCTAAGTTAGTAAATTGGTACCTAGTATTCTGTTGAGGCTGCCCTAACCCAGGCAGCCTCATTTTTTTATTTATTTTATAGCCAGCCTGTTCATTTCCAGTTCCACACGTTCTCTCCAAACATCCATTATTTCAGTGTTTTGACCGAGTTCAACCTCTGATGCCATTTGATCCAGCATTTCGTTCATCCTGGAAATATAGTCCTGGTATGTTTTTTTCAATTTGCCGGCATCTTTCAAAATATTTCCCCTTTTGCATATGGTCTGATGCATGCGCATGCGGAAGGATTCAACCAGATCGAATTGCAGGTTGATGAATTCCAGAGCCTCCGGGGTTCTTTCATTATGGAAATATGACTTGTTCCTGTTAAAAACCGTATGGCACGAAACATTGATCGAATCATTGGAATATTCACAGTTGGCAATGATACGGAAACAAAGGTCATAACCTTTACCGGAGACTTTTCCGCTCGAGCGGTCCCTGATGACCTTAGCCCCATTCTTATCGTTACCCGCATAAGCATCAAAGTCAGCCCAGGTAATGTCTCTTTCCGGTTTCCAGTATATCCAGGGGTTAGCTTCGCAATTATTAACACCTGAATAGCCGAAAATTATGGTTTTTTCAGTTACTTCCGGTTTTACCTTCAGCTTGTTTTCTTCAGGGATAAGGTCAAATCCATTATCGTCGACAGGCAGTATCATTATCTTATCCTCATCATAGGCAAAGTCGTCCGGTTTGCATAATGGCATCAGGAAAGGCTCTGTATAATCATAGAATAGCAGGGCGGCAGATGAATGAAAATGTTTTATTTCTCCGGCGATGTTCATCTCAAAGGTGTAATCCAGTTTTATCGTTTCGGGAATGGATTCACCCTCTTCGCCAAATCTGTAATGAATTGTATATTGTATCTCCAGGCATTGTGGGTATTCTGTTCTCTTACCAGCTTGAACTGCATGTTTGCTTGTCCTGGGTTTATAATTCAGGGTTAAATATTTAACAAACCTGGAACTCGCATCGACCACAGCTTCACCGGAGAAAAATGCATCCGTCACGTTAATAGGATGGAAGGTTATAACAGAGTATGTCTTTCCCTCTTCATAAAATTTATTGACAATATTGCATTCTGTTTTTTTTCTGAAAGCCGCTTTATTTAATGATAACGGTGATACCGGATAATCTTCGCCGGTATGTTTTCCCATAATCCGTATGTTTTTTAATAAACTGACCGCAGGGCCCGAGCCTGCCGGGATAATATCACGTTCTGTTGCAATGAACCGGCCATTTTTCAGATCAAGGGCTTCTATTTCCCCGGCTCCGGTTAGGCGGGCCTGGTAAAATGCTTCATAAACCTCTGCGATTTGTTCTGGGCCGGTTCGGGTAACAAGCGATAGGAAGGAACGTGACGAAAGGGTATTTTTACCGGTTAGCGTGTTTTCTATTCCTTCAAAAAGGATATTTGCCGCTTTGTTCCTTTCATTTTCCGTTTTTTGATCTGTCAGGGAAACACCGTTTGTGACTGCTAAACAGGTTTGTGGGTATGGCAGGAAGGAACTGCTGACCATACATGCAAGGATCAGAAGATTGTTGATTTTCATGACTGTGGATTTTTATGATAAATTGTGCTATTGCCAAACCATCACGCTTTTTACATCAATGGGTGTAATGCATTTCAACGGGTTTAATGGTTTGAATAAATCCTTTTCAGGAGAGCTGGTCCGTCATGAATAATAGTTGTAAATAAAATTCCAAAATCACGCCATTGCGCTTAATTGTCAGATAGTCAGCGGCCTGATGATTGTTTATGGTTGTATAAAAGCATTGCTTTTTGTCCGTTGAGGGACAAACTTGTACAATTATGGACACAGGATCAGGGCCAGAGTTTTTTGCCCGGCATCCAGGGGATTAATCCTGATGATTTGCCAATAAATTCTGCATAAGCGGGTTTGCGTGATACCATTCGTTTATCGATCATAGGTACGCTGATGAAGGAGAACAGCAGGATCATGGCAACAGGTCCTGCGAGCACCCACCATTGGAAAGTTGATGCCTGCATGGAAAATACCGACAATCCGACCCAGAAAGTCACTTCCCCGAAGTAATTGGGGTGTCTTGATAATTTCCAAAGTCCGCTTCTGATAAAGTCATCCGGATTGGTTCTCTTTTTTAAATAGGCAACAAGCTGCTCGTCGGAAACCAATTCCATGGTTATGGCAAAAAAGGTGATAATAATGGCAATGACTTCATTGATTGAAAAACCTGCATAGGAAGCCGTGATAGCAGGATACACAGCCATGCATCCCAGGAAGACAAGGATGGTAGGGAATAGATGTATTCCCAGGAAACTGATGGGCCAATACATCGAAGGGAATTGTCTCCGGAAGTCTGCATATCTCCAGTCCTCATCCTTCATGCCTTTCCAGCGCCTCACCCAGTTCAGCGTCAACCTTGTCCCCCAAATACAAACCAGGATGAAGATGATCCAGGCAACAGGAGATTGCCAGCCCTCACTACCCATCATCCAGTAAAGCAAAATGGGAATTGGGGCCACGCTCCAGTAAGGGTCATATACCGAGGAGTTGTTGAAGATCATTGAAAAGATGAAAATTACCACAGTTGCTACAAGATCCAGGATGGCTACTGTTAGTAACGGATGGTATTCCTTGAACCAGGGATACAATAACCATGTTGTGCCAAGAGCAGCGGCGTATACCAGCAATATGACGAGAAGTCCTGAAAACTTATTCATATCTCAGATGTTTTACTTTTATCTTTGTACAAATATATCAATTAATCAACAGGAGGAATATTTATGAAAAAGCTAAACACGTTAAAAATAGCATTACTAGTTGTGGCCTTGATGTTTTCCTTTGCAGGCATGGCCCAGGTAGAGACCAAATCAGGCAGCAAGAGGCCTGCCGGTCAAAAGGCCGATGACCCAGCCGGAAGGATCAAAGCACAGATCGAGAAGCTCAACCAGGATATGATTGAAGCAGCCATCAAACAGGATGTCAAGGCTTCCATGGCTTTCTATACCGATGATGCCATTTCACTACCCAATTACGGAGAGATGATGAAAGGTAAAGCTGCGATAAAAGCGCATATGGAGGAGATGATGAAAAGCGGGATGAAAATGACAGCCATGAATTTTACCACATTGGAAGTAAGTAAGGTAGGCAACGATATTCTTGAAATCGGGACATTCAAGGTTACCATGGTTTCCCCGGAATGGCCCTCACCGATGACAGAGGAAGGGAAATATCTGACCATATGGGAAAAGAAAGAAAAAGGGGATATGAAGATCAAACTGGAGATTTGGAATTCCAATGAACATCCTATGGCAAAAATGGCAAAGATGAAGCCTGAGGAATCACCTGCCCCACCCGTTGAAAAAGCACCGGCAGAGGAGAAAAAACCGTAATACGGATAGCTAAGGACGCATCAGCATCAGCCGTACGCTGGTGTCATTAAACCCGACCCGGACATTAAGAATATAAAGTCCTTCGTTTAATCCCTGCAGATTAAGGTTACAGAAACCTTCTGCGGGGATTAAGCTTTCTGAAAGAACCTTTTTCCCGGAGGTTTCATAGATGGATACCAATACTTCTTCATTTTCCGGGGTTCCGGTATTGATGATAATATGATCAAAGGCCGGGTTAGGGTAGACGTTGATGCTGAATTCAAAGCCATTTTCGTCCATACCCTCCCATAAATCGTATTTCAATATTCTTTTATCATTTCCCACGGCAAAGGCAAGGTTTTCATTAACGGCAAAGACTGCCTTCCAGGTGTTTGGATAATCCTGTGCCTGCTCTGTCCATGTGGTTCCTCCATTCTGGGTATGGAGTATGTGGTTGCCGACAGCCCAGCCATGTAAATCGTTTACCATGTGGATTTCGTAAAAATTGCCGTCGCTTATGGGATGGGTTTGTTTTACCCAGTTAATCCCATCAGTTGTATGGGCGATCACGGGAAGCATCGACCAGTCCTGTCCTCCGACGGCCCAGCCTGTAGTTGTTCCCGTTAGGAAATA
>Ga0180009_10004523_pt1 | contig 15302 bp, 15 predicted proteins | sample OS_PC_MetaG_FD_123537 | JGI IMG/M metagenome (GOLD analysis project Ga0180009, IMG submission 123537) | Groundwater microbial communities from the Aspo Hard Rock Laboratory (HRL) deep subsurface site, Sweden - OS_PC_MetaG | ecosystem: Environmental > Aquatic > Deep subsurface > Groundwater...
TCACCGAGGGGAAGCGCTTGCCGCAGTTGGCGCAGACCATCATGTCGCCTTCCTGGTAGTAGCCCTTGCCCTCGGGCCAGCACACGTCGCAGGCGTCGTAGGCCGCCCGGATCACCCCGTCGGAGCTTTTGATCACGAAGTAGCGCACCGTTATGCCGTCGGAGCCCTTGTGCTCGAAGTGACGGGCCTTGCCGTCGTCGAACAAGGCGGCGGGCATGGCCACCACCTGCTCCCCGGCCACCACCGTGGAAGAGGCCGGGCGGGGGGCGTCGGCCTGGCTGGGGGTCATGAGCCACCAGCTGAGGCCGCCGGCCAAGACCAGCACCGCCACCACCACCATCGCCGCCAGGCCCTTGGAAGAGCCGCCCTTGCCGCCGCCCAACACCTGGGCCTTTTTGTCCTGGGTCTGCTCGTTCTGCTTGCTGTTGCCAGACATGATCTTCTCCTGATTTTTTAATAAACCGCCGGGTTCGCCCAATGGGGCGCGGGAACGCACCACCGCGCCGGTCGCGGAAGCGCCGTTTTGGGGGAGGCGGAGGCCTCCGGAGAGGCGGTCTAGATCAGGAGACTGGCCGTGGCCAGATACAGAGGCACCGGGGCGCGGGCCCGGGGTTGGGGCGCGGGCCGGGGCCGGGAGGCCGGGGCCGGCAAGGATGCGGGCAAGAGGGTGACGGCCAGGGCGCAAACGTCGGCCCGGGGGGCCTGGCTGAGAACCAGGGACCGGCTGTCGCGGGGAGCGGCGTCAAGGCAGCAGCAGGCCGCCGCGCCGGTGGGGCAGCCGCCGTGCTCCACGGCCTGCTCGGCCATGGCCGGGCAGGATGGGGGCATTACTTCCGCCGCCGCGGGCGCGCCAAAGGCCGCCAGCAGCAGAATCAGCGCCGCCAAAAAGCACCCGCGAATCGACAAGGGCCCTCCCCAACCAACAAGGTGCGCTAAAGATAACCACACCCCTCGCCATAGTCAACTATTTTGGTAGGAATTAGCGCGGGCGACAGGGCCGGTTTGGGGATGATGGCTGATTACTCTCAACCTACAACGCGTTAACCAGCCCCACTGTTCTACTTAAGAGGTTGCGTGGACGGGCGTGTAATCGGCGGCTAGCCCCACACCGCCATGGACATGGCCGGGTTATGGGCGATGTCCTGCTGGATGAGACGGCGCAACTCTTTGGCCACCGGCCCCACCTGGCCGCCGGCCACCGGCTTGCCGTCGATGCGGCTCACCGGCAGCACGTCCAGGGTGGTGCCGAAGAGCATCACCTCGGCGGCGCTTTGCAGCTCCCCCACCTTAAGGTGACGCCGGGCCACTCCGGCCAACTGGCCGCGCTCCACCAGAGTTTGGGCCAACTCCATGGCCCGCTTGGCCGTGGTGCCTTCCAAGATGTGATCCGGCGGGGGCAATAGCAGATTGCCCGCCTGGTCCACCAGGCCCATGTTCTCGGTGGAGCCCTCGGCTAGGTAGCCGTCCGGGTCCAGGCACACCGCGAAGTCCCAGCCCCGGGTGATGGCCTCGCGCTTCAGGAGCACGTTGGGCAGGTAGTTGCAGGACTTTACCCCCGCGAAGAACCCGCTCTTGGCCGGCACCAGGCTCACTCCCAGGTTCACCCCCCGCTCATAGGACTCCTCGGCCGGGGGGTGGATGCGGCTGGCCACCAGGTACAGGCCCGGGGCGGGGCACTCGAAGGGGTTGGTGCTGAAGCCGCCAGGCCCCCGGGACAGGAAGATGCGCAGCATGCATTCCCGCTGGCCCCCGGCCCGGACCACCGCCGCCGCCAGGGCGCCCAGCTCCCGCCGGGTCACGGGCAGCTCCAGGTGGGTGGACGCGGCCGAGCCCTCCAGGCGGTCCAGGTGGCGCTCGAACAGGTAGATGCGCCCACCCAGGCACTTGGTGGCCTCGAAAACCCCGTCGCCCCGGTGCACCAGGTGGTCGTCGATGGGCACGCTCATGAGCCAGGGCTCGGTTACGATGCCCCCCAGCCAATTGGAGTACATGGCCAGGTAGTCGCCGGCCCAGGGCCGGGGAAGGGCCTTGAGGCGCGCCAGGGCCTGATCGGGGCTTAACAACGGTGAATTTTGATCCTTTGCCATAATCAGCACTCTACACCTCTGACCTGGAGCGGGCAAGGAGCGGCCACCGGACGTCTTGACAACCCGCCCGGGGCGGCTACAGTTAGCCATATCATACTCACAGGTAGGTCCATAGCGGCCAGGCGAGGATTACGTGGCCCCTGCCAAGAAAAAGCCCTTCCCTTTGTCCGTCACGGCCAATATTTCGCGCAGCCTTAAAAAACAGATGGTGCGCCAGGCCAGCCGGGTGGATTTTTATCGTCTGCTCCAGCATGTGGCCAACAGCGAATCCGGCCGCCCCTGGCTGGAGCGCTTCCGCGACATGCCTCCCTGCTCCCAAGAGGCCGGGGCCATCAAGGAGCGCGCCGCCGAGCTGACCATTGCCCAACTGGCGGCGGAAGGCCAGGAGTTCGACCCCAAGGTGGTGCGGAGCAACCTGGACTCCATCGCCATGCGCTACGACCGGGAGATTCACGTCTACGGGGCCGCGGCGGTGGTGACCATGATGAACGGCTTTTTCAGCCAGCATGATCCCGCGGCCAGCTTCCTGTCCCCGGACCGGCGCGAACTGGCCCATATCGGCCAGCTCAAGGCCTACCGGGAGCAGGGCCTGGGGGTGGCCTACCTCATCAACCACTCCTCGCACCTTGACGAGTTTCTGGTGGCCGCGGTGCTGGCCCAGGAGGACCTGGGTCTGCCGGCCTTTGCCACCGGCGACAACATGATGGCCATCGAGAGCATCGCCCGAATTTTTTGGGTAGCCGCCTATGTGGTGCGCCGCCGGGGGGCCGACCGAGCCTACATGGCCACCCTTTTCAACTACTGCCGGGCCATGGCCGAGTGCGGGGGGCAGCAAAGCATCTTCTTGGAAGCCTGGGCCGGGGGGGCCCGCAGCCGCGACGGCAGCCTGCGCTACCCCCGCCGCCTGGTCACCCTGCGGGGGGCCCTGGCCGGGGAGCGGGAGCTGGTCATCCAGCCGGTGGCCGTCAGCTTCTCGATGGTGCCCGAAGACCTTTGCCTGGCCGCCCGCAAAGGGGCTCTCACCTGGATCAAAGGCCTCGGCGTCCTGCCCACCTTTGGGTGCATGCTGGCCCACCCCCGCTCCTGGCTCTGGCGCAGCATCCAGGGCCTCTATGGCCGGGCCTACGTAACCCTGCCCCAGCCCCACCTGCTCTCGGAGTTGAAGGCGGCCCACGCCGCCGACCGCCAGGGCCGGGAGTTGGACGAGTTCGTGGCCCTGACCGCCATCAGCGACATCGCCCGCTCCAAGAAGGTCATGGCCAGCCAACTCACCGCCCGGGGCTTGCAGCGGGCCCGGCGCCAGGGCATGCGCGATCTCAATGCGGCCACCAGCGCCGAACTGGAGGCCCTGACCAGCTATCACCTGGAGGCCTTCGGGGTGAAGCCGGACCTGGAGGACTTCATCCGGGACAACCCCATCTCCCTGGTGGTGGCCGACGGCCTCAAGACCTTGCGCCGCCGCGGGGTGGTGTGGCCCCTGAGGCGCGACAAGCGCCGCTTGCCCAAGGTGCGCTCTCCCCGTGGCCTGGGGTTCTACGCCACCCACGGCGACCGCCGCCTCTACTCCCCCACCGCCCAGGAAAACCTGGTGGTGGTGGGGGCCGGCGACTGGGGCTTCGCCCTTACCAATTATCTGGGCAACCGCATGCTGGAGGGCCGCCGCTATCTGCATGCCAGCCTCGCCCTCTACGACTCCCGGCGGGAGCTCATAGAGCACCTGGCCTACGACCGCAGCCCCGAGGGCCGCTTCGCGGAGCAACGCCTGCCCAAGAACGCCTTTGTCACCAGCGACCCGCCCAGCGCCTTCAAGAAGGCCAGCGAGGTGGTGGTGGCCTGCCCCTCCGAGTACCTGGCCAGCCAGGTGGAGGTGATCCTGGCCCACGCCGAGCAGGGGCTCAAGCTGGTGGTGGCCAGCCGGGGCCTGGCCCCGGAGGCCCCTTACCTGCCGGTGGCCCTGGTGCGCCGTATCGCCGCCCGGGCCGGCCGGGGGGACGTGGCGGTGTACGCCCTGGGCGGGGCGATGGGGGCCGGGGATTTGGTGGAGGGGCGCAGCGGCCGATTGGTGGTGGCCGGCCCAGCCGCCGGGCGCGACGAATTGGCCAAGCTTTTCACCCTGGACCCGGTGAGCGTGGCGGTGAGCGACGACCCCCTGGGGGTTAACCTGGCCGCGACCCTGGCCCGGGTCTACGGGATGTGGGCCGGCTACCTCACCCGCCTGGGCCGGCTGAACCGGGCCTCGGCGGTGGGATACTATCTGGCCGACGCCTCGGCCGAGGCCATCGCCTTGGCCAACGCCCTGGGCGGAACGGAAAAAAGCTTCAGCGCGGCCAGCCCGGCCTGGTCCGCCGCCTTCGCGGCCAGCGGCCTGGGGGGCCAAGCCCGGGATTTTGGCCGCCGCATGGTCAGCCAGACCCGCCGGGGCCGCGAACCGGCCGCCGCCGCCGGCCGCCTGGCGCGGCAATTGGCCGAGGAGGGCCGCCCGCTCATCGCCTGGAAGGATCTGGGCTTGGCCGTCAAGATGGCCGGCTCCCTCCGGGTGGAGATGCCCATCCTGACCGAAGCCTGGGAAACCCTGATGGGGGGGGAGCCTAGCTCGTAGCCTCGGCCCGCTGGTCCTTGCTCATGGCGGCCAGCGTTTTCACCCGTTCCAGGTCCAGGCCCAGGCCTTGGGCCACCTTGGTCCCGTAGTCCACGTCGCACTTGTAGAAGATCGCCGCCTGGCGCTCCTGGATGCGCTTGGCGGCCCCGCCCAGGTGCTCCACGATGTTGCCCACCAGGTGCTCCCGGGCCTGACCGTCCATTACCTTGCGGTAGAGGTTGCCCGGCTGCACGAAGTCGTCGTTGTCAAAGGCGTACTCGTGCCGCCCGGCCTCGCCCTCCAGGGGGAAGGGCGGCTCCTGGGCCGAGGGGTCCGGGGCTGGCCCGCCCATGCTGTTGGGCCAATAGTTGGGCCCGCCGCCCCCGCCGTGGTCCACCCGCATCGAGCCGTCGCGCTGGTAGTTAAGCTCCGGGGCGTTTTTGGCCTGATTTACTGGGATCAGGTGATAGTTGGGTCCCAGGCGGTGGAGGTGGGTGTCGTGGTAGGAGAACACCCGGGCCTGGAGCATCTTGTCCGGGCTGATGGCGATGCCCGGCACCAGGTTGCCCGGGCTGAAGGCGGCTTGCTCCACCTCTGCGAAGTAGTTCACCGGGTTGCGGTCGAGCACCAGCTTGCCCACGGTGACCGGCGGCACCTCGGCGTGGGGCCATACCTTGGTGATGTCGAAGATGTCCCACTTGAAGTCCTTGGCCTGCTCCGGGGTGAGTATCTGCATCTCCAGGGTCCAGGAGGGGAACTCGCCCGCCTCGATGGCGTTGTACAGGTCCCGGGTGGCGTGGTCCGGGTCCTTGCCCTTTAGCGCCTCGGCCTCCTGCCGGGTGAGGTTCCTGATACCCTGGCCGGTCTTCAAGTGGTACTGCACCCACACGTAATCGCCCTGGGCGTTGTACCACTTGTAGGTGTGGCTGGAATAGCCGTTCATGTGGCGGTAGGTGGCCGGGGTGCCCCGGTCGGAGAAGAGCACGGTCACCTGGTGGGCCGACTCCGGGGTCAGGGAGAGAAAGTCCCAGAACATGTCCGGATCGGGCAGGTTGGTGGCCGGGTTGCGTTTCTGGGTGTGGATGAAGTCCGGGAACTTGAGGGGGTCGCGGATGAAAAAGACCGGGGTGTTGTTGCCGGTCATGTCGTAGTTGCCCTCTTCGGTGTAGAACTTCACCGCGAAGCCCCGGGGGTCCCGGGCCGCGTCGGCCGAGCCTTTCTCGCCGCCCACGGTGGAGAAGCGGGCGAAGACGTCGGTTTTCTTGCCCACCTCGCTTAAAAACTTGGCCTTGGTCCACTTGGTCACGTCGGCGGTGACCTCGAAGTAGCCGTAGGCTCCCGCGCCCTTGGCATGCACCACCCGCTCGGGGATGCGCTCGCGGTCGAAATGCCCCAGTTTTTCCAGCAGATGCGCGTCCTGCATCAAGACCGGCCCCCGGGGGCCGGCGGTCATGCTGTTCAAGTCGCCGCCCACCGGAGCGCCGAAAGCGTTGGTCATGGGTCTTTTTTTTTCGGACATGGATGCCCTCCCTTTAGGCTTTGGTTTGGCGGACAGCCCCTTTAGGCCAGCGGCTATTTAATAATAATAATTATTATACAATAATAATTATTATTGAAAGGGTTTTTCTGAAAACCCCGCGCTAGGCCTTTTTTTGGCAGCGGGGGCAGAGACCGAAAAAATCCAACTGGTGAGCGTCGATGCGGTATCCCGAGCGGCGGGCCATCTCCCGGGCCATGTCCTCGGCAGGGGGCATATCCGGGTCGGCGATGGCTCCGCAGCGCAGGCACACGGCGTGGGGGTGAGGGTGGGGGGTCTTGCCGTCGTAGCGGCTGCCCCAATGGGCAAAGCCCAACTCCAACACCTGGTTCAATGACTTGAGCATGGTCAGGGTCTTGTACACCGTGGCCAGACTGGTGGTCGGGAACTCCCGCGCCACCTGCTCGTAAATTTTCTCCACGCTGGGATGTTCGCTGCTCCCGGCCAAGATCTTGAGCACGGCCAGACGCTGGGGAGTGACCCTTTGTCCCGCCTCGCGCAGGGCCTGGGTCATCTCCTCTATGCGTTGCTGGTTGCCCTGCGGGGGGGCTGGCCGGCGTTTGCTCAAAAAAATCCTTCTCTAGCGGAATAATGATTCTCTATTACCAAGCTGACAGCCCGGCCCGCCCGCTGTCAAGGGTACGCCCCGGCCCCAAAACGGGCCTGGGGACGATATGTCTTTGGGCCTGGGCCGCGCTTTGCTAGGATGGACCCGCCGCCCCTCAAATCACCATTGTTCATGCGCTCTGAGTCTGGAGGATTCGATCATGACCAGCGAAAATCGGCCCATCAGCGCCCACCACGAATGGGGCAAGCTGCGCGAAGTCATCATAGGACGCGGGGAAGACCTGGCCATGCCCGGCTTCAGCGAAGCGGTGAGCTTTATCTACGACCCCCAGTTCATAGAGGCCATGAAGCGCCATGGCGGCCGTCAGGCTTCGGAGATCGAGCCCCAGCGCACCGCCAAGGTCATCGCCCAGATCGATAATTTGGCCGATGTCCTGGCCGCCCGGGGGGTGATCGTGCACCGCAGCCGCCGCCTGGCCCCGGCGGAGCGGGAGTATCTGGACTCGGTGCAGCGGGGCGCCATGCTGCTCTACGCCCGCGACCCCATGCTGGTGGTGGGCGACCACGTCATCGAAACGGTGCTCAAGGTGCCCATGCGGGCCAAGGAGCGCTTCGCGGTGCGTCCCATCATCCGCGAGCGCCTGGCCGGTTCCGGGGCCCGTTACCTGGCCATGCCCCCGGCCTCGCCCACCTTCGGCGAGGACAACCTCTATTTGGAGGGCGGCGATGTGCTGCTCAACGGATATGACGTCTACGTGGGCAACTCGGGGCGGGGCTCCAACCCGGCGGGCATCGCCTGGCTGCAAGCAACCTTGGGCCCCAAGTACCGGGTGCACGAGGTCAAGCTCACCGGCGACTGGGAGCACCTGGACTGCGTGCTGGCCCTGGTTCGTCCTGGCTTGGGTGTCATCTGCCGGGAGGGATTCGTGGAGGGGCTGCCCGAGAGCATCCGCGACTGGGACTACGTGGAGGTGAGCCTGGAGGAGGCCAAGCGCCTGGCGGCCAACTGCCTGGTGCTGGACGAGCACAGCGTTATCATCGACCAGCAGCACCACCGGGTGGGTCAGGAGTTGGCCAAGCGCGGGGTGGAGGTCATCGAGATCCCCTACGACGCGGTGGCCACCTGGGGCGGGGCCTTCCGCTGCTCCCACCATCCTTTATGGCGAGAGAGCGTTTTAGATTAAACAGCTTACGCACCGCAAAAAGTTTGGGAAGCATAAAACAACGGTTTGATATTTATGCAACCTTGGGAGGATTCTATCGGTTTTGTAGCACACCGGTTTGGATCCTGAACCGGCACAGCCAGGTGTTCGTGGACAAGGCGTCCGGTGAGCGAAAGGCGCAGATGTAGCAGAGCCTACATCGAGCCTTGAGCGATGCCGGCGACGCAGCCCACGGGCGGCTGGCGCAGCCGGCCTAATCCAAAAACTTGGGCGGCAGGTCGTCCTGGTTCACCAGGGTCAGGCGGGGGGCCACCATCAGGGTAGTGGTGGCGTGGGCCACCACCCGCCCCGCCGAGTTCATAACCGTGGCCTCGCCCAGGCCCAGGGTGCGCCCCAGCTTTATGCAGCGGCCCTCGGCTATGAGCTGGCCCTCGTCCTTGGTGGGGGCCAGGAAATTCACCTTCAGCTCCACCGTGGTCATGGCCAGGCCGGGCTCCATCTGGCTGTAGACCCCCCAGAAGCCGGCCGCGTCGGCGATGGTGGAGAGCACCCCGCCGTGCACGATGCCGAAGGGCTGCAAATGCTTGCGGGCCAGGTCTATCTCCAGGCGGGCCTTGCCCCAGCTCACGTCGGCTATGCGCATGGACTGCAGCTCAAAGTAGGGGCAGGGGTTCACGCCGCTCTGGATGGCCTTGAGCCAAGCCGGGTTTATCCGTTTCATGACGTCTCCAAGGGTATCTCGGTCAAGACGCTGGGCGCGGGGGTGAGGTTCATGGCCGGGCCTTGGGGCAGCACCGCCACGGTGCTCTCCAGGCCCACCGGCCCCAGGCTGGTGACCATCTTCAACTCCAAGGCATAGGTTTCGCCCGGGCGCACCACCTCCGGCGAGTTCTCCAGGATGTAGGGCGGGGCGCCCAGCTCCTGGCCCACCCCGTGGGCCGCGAAGCGGATCTTGTGCCCGGGCCGCCCCAGGAAGCTGTCGCCCAGGCCCCAGCGGGCGGCGATCTCCACGGCCAGGGTGAACAGTTCGCCGCTGACCGCGCCGGGCGTCAGGCCGTCTATCAGGGCCGCCTCGATCTCCTCCAGGCAGGCGTGGGCCTGGCGCACCTCCTGGGGGGCCGGGCCCAGGCAATAGGTGCGGGTCTGGTCGGTCTGATAGCCATCGAGGCTCACCCCGAAGTCCACGTTGATGGGATCGCCGATCTCAAAGCGCCGATGGCTGGACCCCAGGGGAAAGGCCGGGGAAAGCCCCCAGCCGTTGAAGGGGGCGTCCATGGCGCTGGGCAGGTTGCCCTCCGGGCCCGAGGCGATGTGCCAGGAATAGGTCTGATGATAGGCGTGGCGCGAGCGCAGGTAGTCGATTGATCCTCCGGCAATGGCCAGGCGCTGCATCTCCCCGGCCAGCTGGGCCTCGCTTTGACCGGGCTTTATCAGGCCGGGCAGGGCGGCGTAGATCTGGGCGGCCAGCTTGCCCGCGGCGGCCATGCGCTCCAGCTCCCAGGCGTCCTTCACCGCCTTTAGCCGCAACCAGGGGCCGGTGGCGTCAATGAGCTCCAGGCCGGGCAGGCGTTTTTGCCAGCCCAGGTAGTCCACGGCGGGCATCACGTCTAGCGTTAAGCCCAGGCGCGCCCCCGGGGGCAGGGCTGCGGCCAAAAATTCCGCTGCCTGGCTAAGGCCGCTGATGAGCGCCACCGGCCAGGGGCACTCCGCCGCCGCCCGCCCGGCGTGGCGGCGCATGAGCACCAGGGGCTCGCCCCGGGCGGGGATCAAGACCAGGCCCTGCTGGCTGGTGCCGCTGGCGTAGAACACGTCGTAGGCGTCGGTGAGCAGCATGCCCCCCAGGCCCTGTTCGGCGCACATGGCCGCGATGCGCTCCCGGCGCGGGGCCAGCACCTCCATGGGGGTCAGGCGGTACCAGGCGGGGAACTCCCAGCTCACAGCAGCTCTCCGGCCCGGCCCAGCCAGGCCCACACCAACTCGCCCAGGTTCTCCAGGTCGCGGAGCATGAGCAGCGAGGCCGGGCTGTGGATGTAGCGGGTGGGCACGCTCACCACCCCGGTAAGCACCCCGCCCCGGCTGGTGTGGATGGCCCCGGCGTTGGTGCCCCCAAAGGGCGGGCGCTTGCGCTGCACCGTGATTTTGGCTTGTTTGGCCGCCTCCTCCAGGGACTCCACCATGGCCCGGGGCACCACGATGCGTCCGTCGGCCACGGTGATGGCCGGGCCGGCCCCCAGGCGCGAGGGGGTGCGGGCCGCCTCCACCCCCGGGGTCTCGCCTACCGTGGCCTCCACGGCCAGGGCCAAATCCGGGGCCAGGTCGAAGGCCGCCGTGGCCGCGCCGCGCAGGCCCACCTCCTCGGCCACCGAGAAGTTCATGACCAGGCCGAAGGGCAGCTCGCGCCCCTCGGCGGCCAAGCGTCGCAGCAGCCACACCAGCACCGCGCAGCCGGCCCGGTTGTCCAGGTTGCGGGCATGGTAGCAGCCTTCACCCAGGGGGCCGTTGCCCAGGTCCAGCACCCCGGGGGTGCCGATCTCCAGGCCCGCCTCGGCCGCCGCCGCCGCGCTGCCCAGGCCGGCGTCCAAAAATATCTGTTCCCAGGGCAAAGACTTGTCCTGGTCCCTGCCGCCGCTCACGTGGGGGGGCAGCAGGCCGCACACCGTCTCGACCCGTTGGCCGGGGCGGGGCTGGAGAATCACCTTGGAGCCGGGCAGCAGGCGGCGGTCCAGGCCGCCCAGGGGGGCCACCCGGATGAAACCCTGCTCGTCGATGTGCTGCACGATCACTCCCACCTCGTCCATGTGGGCGTCCAGCATCACCAGGGGCCGCTTGTCCGGCCCCCACCAGGCCTTGAGGTTTCCCAGGCGGTCCACCTCCACCCGATGGGCCAGGGGCTCCACCAACTGGCGCACCGCCTGGCGGATCTCATCCTCGCGGCCCGGCGGTCCCAGGGGTGGGCACAGGGCTTCCAACAACTCATGCAGACTCATGGGTTTCTCCCAACCTTCACGAAGCACCCAGGCTAGTGCAGGCTTTCTTCCTCTTGCTCCGGCGGCGGGCCGGCGAAGAAGGCTTTCAAGTAATAGAAGCCCTGGGTGCCCTCGCAGCTCACCGGGGTGGCGGCCAGACGGCCCTGATTGCAGAGCATCTCATACAAATCGTCCACGATGGTGGCGAAGAGTTCGAAGTCCGCCGGGGACTGGTAGTAGCTCTCCAAAAGGGCCAGGAAGTCCGGCCCCAGGCCGAAGCCCTCCACGGCCCGCAGCAGGTGGGCCTCGTCGCTGGTGCCCACGTACATCAGGTGGGGGCAGCGCACCCGCTCGTTTATCTGCGGGCCCAGCACCAGGGAGTTTTGGGTCTGGCAATAGGGGCAGCGGGCGCCTATCACCTGGCCGGCCCCGGCCTGTTGGGGAGTGTACAGGGCCAGCTCGCTGGGACTGAGCACCAGGCTGGGCCGCAAACGGGTGAGCAGGGCCAAGTCCGCCGGCGCGCCGACGATGGCCGCGCACCAGCCGGACCAGGCCAAAACCGCCACCGCCGGAGCCGCCTCCGGGTCCACGCCCTCCAGGCCGCCGCCCAGGGTGAGCCAGGTCAACAGCTCGGCGTCATTCGCCATCTGTGCCGCCCGGGGATGGGCCAACACCTTGGCGGCCAGCTTGGCCAACAGGGGGTCCGGCGAATCGCCTTGTTGACCCGCGGCGCTCAGGGCCCGGCGGGTGAGGGTGGACAATTCGTCGGCCGCGGCCATCCTTAGCCCGGCCCCCTCGCCCAAGGCCGAGGCCAGGAAATCTTCCACCAGCTCGAACTGCTCCGGGTCCAGGGAGCCGTCGCGCACCGGGGCCAGGGAGTAGAGCAGCCGGTGGGACAAAAAGGGCCGGTCGCCGCGCATGCTGGCCAGGGCGTGGGCCAGGGCCGGGCCGGCCTCTGGCATGGCCCAGAGCCAGGCCAGGGGCTCGCGGCCCTGGCAGTCGCCGGGATAGATGGTTTCGGCGGCCAGGGAGCCCCGCACGTAAAGGTCAAAGGCCTCCTCTTCCTCCAGGCCCAGCAGGCCGGGCTGGTCGAAGCAGAAGGCGGGCCAATCCAGGGAGCGCAGGGGGCTGAAGAAGGCCCCCTCCACGATGCCCCGGACCAGGGCCAGTTGGCGGTGCAGCTTTTCTTCCTGGCTCATGCCTATTCTTCCATGGGGGCGTGGTGGTGGGGTTCGGGGTCCTTGAGGAACTTGGCGTGGTACTCCTCTTCCTTCAGGTGCCGGCGCAAAAGGCCGCTGATGGTGTCGAAGATCATGCTCAATTCCTCTGGGCTGAGTCGCGGCAGGATGGTGGCCATGCACCCGTCATCGGAAAATTTCTGCAAATAAACCAGAACCGTGGCCTCGTCGGTGGGGCGGTCCATGCCAAAGCCCACCAAGCCGGTGTATTGTTCCACGAAGTCGTGGCTATGCGTGGCCATTGTCTTCTCCTGTCAATGGTTTGCGGCCCTTGCCCCGCCGGGCCAGCCAGGTGGTGAGCCCCAGCGCCAAAACCAGGCGCGGGGCCAAAATCCAAAAGGCGCTGCCCCCCAGTAGCACGAAAATGGCGGTGTCTTCCACCACTGCGTGGCAGGTGACCAGAAACACGGCCAGGGCCAAACGCTCCGAGGAGGCCAGCCCCTGCTCCCGGCTGACCGAAACCAAAATCCCCGCCCCGTATAACAGCCCCAGGAAAACCCCGGCCAAAAGGGGCACCAGGGCCCCGGGCCCCAGGCCGATGAAGGCCAACGCCGGGCGCAGGCGGCTCCAGGGGCGCTCGAACACTCCGTAGGCCTTGGCCATCTCGTAGCCCACGATCAGCGGCAGCACCACCAGGGCCAGCTCGGCGCAGAGCACCAGGCCCTTGAGGGCCGCTCCGGGCAGCATGGCGATAAGCTGGCCTAGCATAGCGCCAAGGCCAAAAGCCAGCCGGCGGCCAGGCCCAAAACGATGCGCAGCAGGGTCAGGGCGTGGTAGCGGGGGGTGAGCTGGCGCACCACCACCGCCTCCATGACCAGGCTGTGGGCGATGCCCAGGATCAGGCCCAACACGCTTATCTGCTGCCAGCTCAGGGCCAGGGGCGCGGCCACGGCGGTGGCGGCGTAGAGGTTGACCAGCATGCCCGCCACCAACACCGCCGCTGCTTCCGGGGGCAGGCCCCAAAGGCCCATCACCGGCGCCAGGAAGCCGCTGACCTTGGCCAGGGCCCCGCTGGCCACCAGCAAGTCGCTGGCCAGGTACAGGGGCAAAATGTTGAGCAGCAGGAACCACAAAAACTTGCGGCCCCGCCGGTAGCTGTGGCCCAAGGCCAGGCGCCAGGGGGGGGCGGCCGGGGCCGAAGCTGTGTGCTCGGTGGACATGGGCCAAGTCTAGGCCCCCCCGCTGCCCCGGTCAACCCGGCCCTTGACAACTCTGGTGGATGATTGGCAGAATGAACGAGGTCTAAGGTTAGACCATACCCGCCAAATGTTATCTGGTTGCCCCAAGGGATTTAAGAGGGGCTCGAAGGGGAGTCTATTGCAAGGCGTCCGGCGCAAGAAGGCCTATGAAGAGGTGGCCGAGGCCATCCGGAGGCAGGTCTTCACCGGCCGGCTGGAGCAAGACCAGCAGCTTCCCCCTGAGCGGGAACTGGCCGAAAATTACGGGGTTAGCCGGGTGGTGGTGCGTGAGGCCATCCGCACCCTGGAGTTGGCCGGCATCCTCAGGGTGCAAAAGGGAGCCGGCGGCGGCACCTTCGTCTGCCACGACCTGGACAAGCCCCTGGTCACCTCCATGCAAAACATGCTGGCGGGTGGCGACATAACCCTTAACGACCTTTTCGAGATGCGGCTTCTTTTGGAGCCCCCGGCGGCGGCCCTGGCCGCCCAGCGGGGCGACGCGGCCGGTCTGGTCCGCTTGGCCGAGGTGCTCGACCTGGCCCATAAGAGCCGCGATGATTCCCAGGCGCTTCGCGACCACAACCTGGAGTTCCACCGCCGCCTGGTGGCCCTGGCCGGCAATCCCCTCCTCAGCTTGCTGTGCGAAACGGTGCTGGGTATTTTGGTGGATAGCCTCAGGGGAAAATTGAGCCGGCAAACCAGCCTGACCGTGCATGAATATCATTACAAGATATTTGAGGCGGTGCGGGCCGGCAGGGCCGAGGAGGCCCGCCGGCTGACCGTTGACGACTTGGAGACCCTGCGCGAACTCTACCGCCATATGGGGGTGGAGGTGAGCCAGGGGCAAGCCGGGCGCAAGGCCGGCTAGCAATACAAGTTAGTGGTTACTCAAACCAGGACGGGAGGTAGAAGCATGAGAATCACCAAAGTGATGCTTACCGGGCTTATAGCCGCGCTGGCGGTCTTTGCCCTAACCCTGGGTGGCTGCGCCACCATGGAAAAGGAGATCGCCAAGCCGGCTCCGGTGAAAAAGGTGGCTTGCGCGGTGAAGGGTAAGCTGGTCAGGGCCATGTCTCCCGAGGCCAAGCTGGTGGGCCTGGAGTGCATGCACAAAACCTTCGATGGCGTGAAATCCCTGGCGGTCAAGGTTAGTTTGCAAAACGTCTCCCAGGAGGAGCAGCGCTTCAGGGTCAACATCTTCCTGGACAATGACAAGGCCGTGGGCGGCCTGATCCCCCGCAAGACCAAGAAGGGCCTGGTAAAGCCCGGCGCCACCGCCAGCTTCACCTATTTCTTCAAGGGCCAAGCCACCCCGCCCACCGGCATGACTCTTATCGTCAAGACCATGGCCAAGTAGCCAAGGTAGAAGGAGGACAACCCCATGAAAAGATTTAGCGTGATTTTGGCCATCGCGGCGGTGCTCCTGGTGGGCGCCAGCGTGGCCGTGGGCACCACCTTCATCGGCATCGGCACCGGTGGCACCGGCGGCATCTATTATCCCTACGGCGGCGGCGTGGCCGAGATCTGGTCCAAATACGTCAAGGGCGTCAAGGCGGTGGCCGAGGTCACCGGGGCCAGCGTGGAAAACGTCAAGCTGGCCGACAAGGGCGAGACGGTCGTCGGCGAGGTCATGGGCGACGTGGCCAAGGCCGGCTACAACGGCACCGGCAAATTCAGGTCCAAGAAGCACAAGATTCTGGGCATGGCCATCATGTACCCCAACCTGCTGCAAGTGGTGGTGCTCAAGAAAAGCTCCATCACCAACCTCGAGCAGATCAAGGGCAAGAGCGTGAGCACCGGCAGCCCGGGCAGCGGCACCAACTTCATGAGCGAGTCCGTGCTCAAGGCCCTGGGCGTCCCCTTGAACTCCTACAGCGACAAGCGCCTGAGCTTCACCGAGACCGCCAACGCCCTGCGCGACGGCACCATCGAGGTGGGCTTCTGGTCGGTGGGCCCGGGCACCAGCTCCATCATGGACCTGGCCACCA
>Ga0180009_10004524_pt1 | contig 15299 bp, 12 predicted proteins | sample OS_PC_MetaG_FD_123537 | JGI IMG/M metagenome (GOLD analysis project Ga0180009, IMG submission 123537) | Groundwater microbial communities from the Aspo Hard Rock Laboratory (HRL) deep subsurface site, Sweden - OS_PC_MetaG | ecosystem: Environmental > Aquatic > Deep subsurface > Groundwater...
CCATGTTCCAAGCCCTGTCATCCCGGGGCTTGTCCCCGGGACCCAACGGGCATCAGCAACCAAAGCAATCAATTGTGGCGAGGCCGCGCAGCAGATTGTTGGACGGCATTCGCTGGACCATGGATCCCGGCAGACAAAGGCCTGGCTTCACGTTGACCAAAGCCCCCCTAAACCTTCCAGCCCGAATGCATCGCGGCGACGCCGCCGGTGAGGTTGCGGTAGCTGACGCGCTCGAAGCCGGCGTCGCGGATCATGCCGGCAAAGCGCTCCTGGTCGGGGAATTTGCGGATCGATTCGACGAGATATTGGTAGCTCTCGCGGTCGCCCGCCACCGCTTCGCCAAGCCTTGGGATGACCTCGAACGAATGCAGGTCGTAGAGCCGGTCGAGGCCGGGCACGTCGACGTGCGAGAATTCCAGGCACATGAACCGCCCGCCGATTTTTAACACGCGGAACGCTTCCGCGAGCGCCTTGTCGATATGCGTGACGTTGCGGATGCCGAAAGCGATTGTGTAGGCATCAAACGAGCGGTCCGCAAACGGCAGCGCCTCAGCGTTGCCATGGACGAGTTCGATGCGGTGGCAAAGCCCGGCCTTGCCGACCCGCTCGCGGCCGACCTCCAGCATTTCGGGCGAGATATCGCAGATGACGGCGGTTCCGTCTTCGCCGGTCTTGCGCGCGTAGCTCAGCGCCACGTCGCCGGTGCCGCCCGCCACGTCCAACAGCCGGAAGGGACGCCCCGAACCGGCCCGCGGCGGCGACAGCCATGCCAGGAAATCGCTCTTCCATAGCCGGTGCAGACCGCCCGACATCAGGTCGTTCATCAGGTCGTAGTTCTTTGCCGAGCGCGCGAACACCTGGTTGACGAGGCCCTGGCGCTCATCCTCGGCAACGTCGCGGAAGCCGAAGCTTGCGGTGCCTGCTGGTTTCGTATCGGCGTTGTCCAAAGTGTCGGCTTCCCTGCTAAACTTGCGCCACGTGACGATAGCCAATTCGGCGCCCCGCTGCTACGCCGTCTCCGCGAAACCCGCTGCGGCCATTCGTACTGAGGCTGGAAGCGGGAAAAGTCCTACCGGAGGGAAACCCTTGAGAGGCCCAGAATGAAGCTCGAAACCGCCCGCACGATTCTCCAGGCCGCCCATGAAAAGGCGCGCGCCGAAAACATGAAGCCGCTCGCCATAGCGGTGCTCGATCCGCGCGGGGCCGTCCGCGCCTTCATCGCCGAGGACGGTGCCAGCCTGCACCGCGGCGACGTCGCCATCGGCAAGGCATACGGCGCCATCGCGCTGGGCATCCCGTCTCGTGCAATCGGTGATAGGGCCGAAAAGCAGGCCTACTTCGTTGCGGCCATGAGCCATATCACCGGCGGCAAGATGGTGCCTGTGGCCGGCGGCGTGCTGATCCGCGATGCCGCCGGGGAACTGGTCGGTGCCGTCGGCATCTCGGGAGACACCAGCCAGAATGACGAGATTGCCTGCTGCGCCGGCATCGCCGCCGCCGGTCTGGTGGCTGAGACCGGCTCGTGATGCCTGAGCTTCCCGAAGTCGAAACGGTCAGGCGCGGCCTTCAACCGGTGTTGGAAGGCAGGCGCATCGTCAAGTTGGAGCAGCGCCGCCCGGACCTGCGTTTTCCTTTTCCCGAGAACTTCCCCGAACGCCTTGCCGGCCGCCGCATCGAAACCGTGAACCGCCGCTCGAAGTACCTGGTGGTGGGGATCGAGGGTGGCGAGACGCTGATCATGCATCTTGGCATGTCGGGACGCTTCACGATCGCGCTGGCCGGTGGGCCCGCCACAATGCCCGGCCTCTTTACCCACGATACCGGCTTGAATGGAGCCCAGCCGAACACGACTTCAGGAAGTGTTGGCAAAAATAGGTGGCCCAACACGACTTTGCACGTCAACACAAGCCTGCGCAGTGTTGAGCAGGGAAGTGTTGGCCAACAACAAAACCAGCATCAGCAAAAACACGACCACGTCGTCTTTCACACCGAGGAGGGCGCAACCGTTACCTATAACGATCCGCGCCGTTTCGGCTTCATGGTGATGACGGCGACCGCCGACCTGCAGAACCACCCGTTGATCGGCGGTCTCGGCCCCGAGCCGCTCGGCAACGCGCTCCACGCCGGCCACCTCGCCGCGCGCGCCGCCGGACGAACCGTCGATCTCAAGGCCTTCCTGATGGATCAGCGCAACATTGCGGGCCTCGGTAACATCTACGTCTGCGAAGCCCTTTTCCGGGCCGGCCTCTCGCCGCAGCGCGCAGCTTCAAGTCTTGCCAGGAAATCGGGCAACCCGACGGAGCGCGCGGAACGGCTCGTTACCGCCATCCGTAGTGTTCTCACGCAAGCTATAGCTGCTGGCGGTTCGTCGCTGCGCGATTACCGGCAGGCCGACGGCGCGCTGGGCTACTTCCAGCATTCGTTTTCGGTTTACGGCCGCGAAGGCGAGCCTTGCGCGACACCTGCCTGCCGGGGCACGGTGCGCCGGATCGTGCAGGCTGGCCGCTCGTCTTTTCTTTGTCCGGCCTGCCAGCGCTGAACGCGCCGCGGGCGCCGCCACGGCAAACAATTTCGCAACGCAGGACCAACGACATGAACCAAGACACCGCCTGGAAATCGATCATCGTCGAGACCGACGGCCGAGTCGGTCGCATCACGCTGAACCGGCCCGAGTCGCTCAACGCTTTGAATAGCGACCTTATCGAGGAACTGGCCTCAGCACTCTCCGGCTTCGAAGCCGATGCAGCGATCGGCGCGATCGTCATTGCCGGGTCCGAAAGGGCCTTCGCCGCCGGCGCCGACATCAAGGAAATGGCGCCCAAGGGCTACATCGACGTCTACCGCGAGGATTTCGCGGCGTCCTGGGACGCAGCCGCCCACTGCCGCAAGCCGGTCATTGCCGCGGTAGCCGGCTACTGCCTGGGCGGGGGCTGCGAACTCGCCATGCAGGCCGACATCATCATCGCCGCCGACACCGCGAAGTTCGGCCAGCCCGAAATCACGCTCGGCATCATGCCTGGGATCGGCGGTACGCAGCGGCTGATCCGCGCCATCGGCAAGGCCAAGGCGATGGAGATGTGCCTGACCGGCCGCATGATGGACGCCGAAGAGGCCGAACGCTCCGGCCTTGTCGCCCGCGTCGTGCCCGCCGCCGACCTGCTTGGCGAGGCCGGCAAGATCGCTGCGAAGATCGCGTCGATGTCATTGCCGGCCGCCATGATGACCAAGGAAACCATTAACCGCGCCTACGAGACAACGCTGTCCGAAGGCCTGCTGTTCGAGCGCCGCGTCTTCCACGCCATGTTTGCCACCGAGGACCAGAAGGAAGGCATGGCCGCCTTCACCGAGAAGCGCAAACCCGTCTTCAGGCACCGCTGAGCCGGCGGCGAAGTTCAGCCATTTGCGATCGCCCGACGCAGCCGCAGGTGGGTAATCGTCGAAGCAACCGAGATGAAGACCAGCGCCAGCCCGCCGGCGAGGAAGACGTGATTGGCCGGCCAGTCGGGCTTTGTGCTGGCAAGTTTGCCGGAAGCAACCAGGAATCCGAGCCCGACGGCCGCCCCGGATGCCTGTGCGGTCGCCAGCAGCGCCGAAACATCGAGCGCCCGAGGTGTGCGAAAGTGGCTGTCGGGGTCGCTGAGAAGATGCTCGAAACCCAGCAGCACAGCGGCAATCAGCGCCATGGCCGAACCGTACTGCCAGCTATGAAACCACCACAGGTCCGTCAACGAATAGATCGCACATATCGCCAGCGCCCCCCACGCATAGACGGCGGCCATCAAGCGCGCGTTCTGCTGTGAGGCGGCCAGCGGCGCGTCCTTGTCCGCCTTCACCGCGCCAGGGGCATCCTTCAGGAACGGCCGGTTGGCGGCGAGCGCAATCTCGATGGTGATGATCGCAAATCCGAGCGCGGCGCCAAGGCAGGTATATACGGCGCCGTTTGCTGCCGCGAAGGCCATCGCGGCGGCCGACGCCAACATCGCAAGCACCAAGACCTGGAGGCGCGATTTCAAGAGCATTCGACCCTCCGACCAGAGCGCCCCGCGGCGGCGGCAGGGCTGAAAGCGAAAGCGGGGCGGGCTTTGCGAGCCCGCCCCGGAGGGTGTGGTCCGACGTATTCGCCGCGCCGTCAAGGCCCGGCGCCACCGGCGGTTCTAGGCGATCACCGTCGTCAACGCCTTGCGTTTTGACTTCGTGTAAAGCGCGTTCGCCGTGATGATCGCGATCGACAGTGCGCCGAAGAAGAAGATGTTGTTTGCCGCCCAGTCCTGCCAGCCGACAGTTTCCTTGACCGTGACCGGGAACTTGCCGTCGAGGATCAGTCCGACCATTGCCAGGCCCATCCCAATAAGCTGGCCGATGGAGAGGTACTTTGCGAGATTGAGGATGGTCGCGTCGCTGCGGCCGGCCCTCTCGTCGCGGTCGAGCGTCGCGGCAAACAGCAGGCATAGGATGCCGACGACAGCGAAAGCGCCGGTAAAGACTAGCCATTCCTTCCAGGCCAGGATGAAGAAGTAGGTCACGAACAGGCTCAAGGCGCCCCAGATCCAGACGAGGCCCATGTGGCGGGCGGTCGTGGCGGCGACGACGTTTTCATTGGTTTGCGACTTGCGCTGCTGCCAGTTCTCGCCGACCGCCATGCCGGCGATGCACAGTCCGATGAGCGCTGCGACTGCGGTATGAATTGTCGGCTGGCCGGCTGCGGCGCTCAAGATGATGGCAGCAAGGCAAATAGTGAGTGTCGTCATCCAGATGGCAAGAGAGGCCATGTGTGTCCCCCGATGTGGCGATTGATTGAAGCTGAATTCTGCAGATAGTGGTAACGTCTTGTCGTTCACATTCTATTAACACGAATCGACGCTATACTTCGATATGCAATGCGGGCGTGACGGTGAAATGCCGGGGGCTGTCGAACGGCGTATTTACGACTCGCAGGCCCGATCCGCATCCGCCCGGCGCGTGACACGTTTCAAAGCCGCGTTGACCGGTCCGCCTTCAGGGACTATAAGCCGACCCACAGCTCCGCTCGGTTCTCGCGATCCGGGCGGCACTTTTTGTTTGGCCGCCTCCCTTACCGCTCTTGCTCGGCGGACGTGCCGCAGTGCTTCGCGGAAGGTCGGAAGGCGGCGTCAGCCTCGCTCAAGGAACCCATCGTATGGCCAACACGAAATCGGCAAAGAAAGCCGTCCGCAAGATCGAAACCCGCACAGCCATCAACAAGGCGCAACGCACGCGCATGCGCAACGAAGTGCGGCGCGTCGAGGAAGCGATCGCCGCTGGCGACGCCGGGCAGGCCCTGGCGGCGTTGAAGTCTGCCGAGCCGCTGATCGCGCGGACGGCGCAGACCAGCATCCTCCACAAGAATACGGCATCGCGGAAGATTTCCCGGCTGACCAAGCGGGTCAAGGCGCTGTCGGCTTCGGCTTGAGGCCTCTTCGGCGATTAGCTCCAGCCTCGCAAAGCCGTCGCGATACAAACTCATAAAACCGCCCGCGCCGCGCGCCGGGCGGTTTTCCTTTGTATTCGATCGCTGCTGGTCGGATCCTCGCCAGCGCGCTCTCACAGCCAGGCAGTCGTCGCAAGCCAATTGCCAGCTGTCACCAACCCGGCCGCTGCAATTGCGACTCGGATGCCGTGCGCGACGAATTGAGTTGAACTCCCGCTCCGCGCCAAGGTTGAATTCCGCACGGGACTTGTGCAATCCGGTTCGCCGGGCGGCCGGTCGAAAGAATTATTTTTGCGACTTCATCGCGCCCGGCATTCGACCACACATATGAACCTTTCGTGACATGTTCGCCACGGTCCAGTCGCGACTACAAACTGCCATCACAAACCGCCTAGCCGATCTCTTCGTTGAAAAAGAGTGCGTTGCATCGGTTTGCCAACTGACGAAGTCCCTTGAGACTCGCTTTCCTCTCCGCGCCCGGCAAACAAAATCGGATCGGAAAAACTATCTTCTCGATTCGAGGATATGGAGCTTGAAAAACCATCGTTCAATTACGAAACGACCTGTGGATTCAGACAGCTTCCGTTGACTGTCGAAATCCTGCGCGGGGACAATCAAACGGCGCGCCCACCGTTCGATCGCCCTTCATGGGCGGCTTGCTTCCCTGCCGCTAACCGTCTATTAACTTTTCCACGCCGGCCGTGGACAACTCGGTCAGGCGTTTCGGGACAAGCCCCAACGGGCTGACCGGAATTTTGTACAAGACGTGTACCCGGTCCAAGGCATTGAATTCCGCCTTTGTGACGGGTTGTCTTATTTGCGTAAGTCTTAAAACCGAGGGATCCACAAGCGTGTGCGTTTGTGGAAGTTGTGGGGTTGCGCGCAACTTAACTGGCGGTCTTGCCGTTCTAAATATGCAAGCGCGTCGACTTTGACTATGCGGAGGGTAGAGGAGTGGGGTCTCGTAAGACCGATGCAGCAGCCGCAGTAAAAACAGCGTCCGATAAACAGCGCTGCGGTTCTTCACAGATGCAAATCGATTGGCGATCGATCTGCACTTTTATGAACGATGCAACTTGGCTAGCTGATTTGCGTCAGCCGGGCAAGATGCCGATCGATACAATCGATACTCAGGCGCGTCTAACGCGTGGCTGGATATCCAGCCGCTCTCAATCGTGCACCTCCGACATGGGCGGGCCGGATTTGGCCCGGTGGATGCGCGATCGCGGTCTTGACGCGGCTTCGACAACCAGACCTGCATCGCGTTTCTTTGCGATGAGTCCGGGTCTGGAAGGTGGTGTCTGGCTGATGTCCAGCCGGTCGAACCACGCGGTCCGGAAATTGGGCACCGGACTTCATCAGTAGGCGCTCGGTAGGGCGCGCGTTCACCAGCGAATTCGAGACTGGAGGCGAGCTTTCGTCGTTCCTCACCGGAGCGGTCGGGAGAGGTGCGTTTCGTCTCGATCATTCGAGAATGAATTTTTTATGTGCGGGGAACTCAAATGCAGACGATTGAAAGTATCGGAACAGCTCTCAAGGAATCCGGCCGGAAGAACGACAAGGCAACCGCGGCTGCACCGCAGCGGGCGGGAACTCTTCCCGTTTCCGGCCGGCAGATCGCGACTGCGACCTCCGGCGGCGAGGTCGGCAACAAGGTTCGCACCATGTTGCGCAAGCGGCTTGGCGAAGAAGTCTACACCAGCTTCTTCAATGCCATCGAGTTCGACTCGTTCGAAGGCGGCATCGTCGTCGCCAGCGTGCCGGTCAAGTTTCTGCGCAATTGGATCAGGACGCACTACGTCGCCGTTCTTCTCGAATGCTGCCAGGCGGAATTCAAGGGCGCCGAGCAAGTCGAAGTGCATTTGCGCCAGCCCCGGGCTGTCTGCCGCGACGCCGACACATCCGCGCCGGTCGATCGCCCTCCCCAGCCGCACGCAGCCGATACCAGCCGTCCGGTGCAGAGCCAGCAGGCATCCGATTCGACGGGCGGCCTAGCCCGCGCTTCGCTATCCGTGCCGAACCTGCCCAAGCCGGCTCCGACGACTCGAATTGGCGACTTTGAAGGCTCGCCGCTCGATCCGCGCTATACCTTCGACACCTTCGTCGTCGGTTCGTCGAACCGCGTCGCCCACGCTGCCGCAACCCGCGTCGCCGAGTCGGTCGGCTACGACAGCCCGGGCTTCAACCCGCTCTTCATCCACGCGCCTGTGGGGCTGGGAAAATCCCACCTCCTGCACGCCACCGCCTGGGAAGTCACGCGCCGCCGCCCGGATGCGAAGGTGCTCTATATGACCGCCGACGGTTTCCGCTATCGCTTCGTGGAAGCGTTGCGCGGCGATGATCCGCTGGCCTTCAAGGAGAAGTTCCGCAAGGTTGACATTCTCCTGATCGACGATCTCGAATTCATGCACGGTGCGCAGACCGAGACCGAGTTCGATCACATCGTCAATGCGCTCCTCGATGGTGGCCGCCAGCTGGTTGTCGCATCCTCGCGTCCGCCGGCCCAGATCGAGCGTTTGAACGAGCGTATGCGCTCGCGCCTGACGCGCGGCCTCGTCACCGAACTGGGTTCTTTCGACTACGAGCAGCGCATCAACGTCGTTGAAATGCGTATAGCCGAGAAGCGTGTCATGGACGCGACCTTCACGCTGAAACGCGACGTGGTCGAACTCTTGGCGGAGCGGTTGACCGACAACGGCCGCGAACTCGAAGGCGCGGTCATCCGGCTCTTTGCAAACTGGCAGTACGTCAAGGCTCCGATCACGGTCGAAGTCGCCGAGACTGTCATCCGCGATCTTGTGCAGGGCCTTGAACCGCGCCGCATCAAGATCGAGGATATTTTGCGCATCATCTCACGCCATTTCGGTGTCTCGAAGAGCGATCTGCTGTCCCAGCGCCGTCATCGCTCGGTCGTCTGGCCGCGCCAGATCGGCATGTATCTGGCAAAGCAGATGACCGCCCGTTCGCTGCCCGAAATCGGGCGCCGTTTTGGCAACCGCGATCACACCACCGTTCTTCATGCGATTCGCAAGATAGATGGCGAGTTGAAGGGCAATCCGCGGCTCCGCGACGAACTGGAAGAACTGAAAAAGCAGCTGAACCACTGAGCCCTCAGCTCTTCGAAGAATTCGGATCAGCGCGTCGCGCTGGTCCGTATCCGGTCCCGTGGCGCTTGAGGGCTCAGCCGCCGGACCGGCGCGCAACCGTAGGCCTGATGCGGCACGCTGATCGGGCCTTGTCGGTTCGTTTCGTGGGGCTTGAGGCCCCGCGCGGACATCCGCAGCGGTTGCGCAAATGAGCGGGGGGAACGAGGGGTGGCGCCTTTGCGGGCACCGCCCCTCGGGCTGTTCCTGTTCGCAGCTTTTGCCGCGCGGCAGCCGACAATCGCCGATGACTTCAGCAACGCTTATCAGGTCCTACACGCAACGTACTTGAAAATGGCGGTCCGATCGGGTCAATTGGCGCTCCGCTCGAATCGACTGCGCTGGCGAATCGCCAGGACTTGAACCTTCTGCGAGCGCTTCCCGTCCAAATTCCTCGATTCCCAATCGATGAGCCCGGCGGGCGTCGGTCGATTTCGAAACATGCGACGATGAACAAGGGCTTCGGCGAGGATCGATAATGCGGCTAGTGATCGAACGTGGGGAACTGCTGCGCGCTCTGGGCCATGTCACCAGTGTCGTCGAGCGCCGGACAACGATTCCAATTCTCTCGAACGTCCTGTTGAAGGCATCGGGTTCTGTCCTGGCCTTCAAGGCGACCGACCTGGAGCGCGAGGTCGTCGAGGAGGCGCCCGCTTCCGTCGAGCAGACCGGCTCGCTGACCGTCCCCGCCCATCTCCTCCATGACATTGTCAGGAAACTTCCCGAGGGCGCCCAGGTCCAACTGGTCCGTGACAGCGAAAACGAGCGCCTCACTCTGTCGGCCGGTTCGTCGCGATTCGCTCTGCAGACTCTGCCCGCCGAGGACTTTCCCGACATCGCCATTGGCGACTTGCCGCACAGCTTTGCGATCAGCGCCGGCGACCTGAAGCGCCTCATCGACAAGACCCGCTTCGCCATTTCGACCGAAGAAACCCGCTACTACCTGAATGGCATCTATTTCCACACCTCGGCTGCCGATCCCGACAATCCGGTGTTGCGCGCGGTCGCCACCGACGGCCACCGGCTGGCGCAGATCGATCTCGCTCTTCCCGATGGTGCCGACGGCATGCCCGGCGTCATTATCCCGCGCAAGACCGTGCACGAAGTCCACCGCCTGCTCGAAGCCTCCGGCGGATCGGTGACGGTTGGCGTTTCCGAGACCAAGATCCGCTTCGAGATCGGCACCGTGACCCTCACATCGAAGCTGATCGACGGAACCTTCCCCGACTACGCGCGCGTAATCCCGCAGGGCAACGACAAGGAGATGAAGGTTTCCAACGCCGAGTTCATGAGCGCCGTCGACCGCGTCTCTACGATCGCCTCCGAGCGCGGTCGCGCCGTCAAGCTGGCCGTTTCGGCCGATAAGCTTGTGCTCTCCGTCAACAACCCGGAAGGCGGCAGCGCCACCGAGGAACTCGGCGTCGAGTACCGCTCCGAAGAACTCGAGATCGGCTTCAATGCCCGCTACCTGCTCGACATCGCCGGCCAGCTCGAAGGCGATGAAGCCCGCTTCCTCCTCTCGGACCCCGGCTCCCCGGCCATGGTCCGCGATTCCTCCGGCGACGGCGCCCTCTACGTCGTCATGCCGATGCGCGTTTAATGGCTGATACGGATCTTGACCGCGACGGCAAACGCAGATCAACCCGGTCCATTCGCAGCGGGTGCTGAGGCAGGCCCCGGGCGTCTATGGATCGAACGCCTGTCGCTGACGGCCTTCCGCAACTATGCGAGCGCCGTCGTCGTGCCGGGCAATGCTTCCGTCGTCCTGGTCGGCCCCAACGGCGCCGGTAAGACCAATCTCCTCGAAGCCGTCTCTCTGCTGGTGCCCGGTCAGGGATTGCGCCGCGCCGCCTATGTCGACCTCGCCAGATTGGGCGGCGACGGCGCCTGGGCGGTCGCGGCCCGGGTTCATTCCCGGCATGGCCTCGTCGACATCGGCACCGGCCGGCAGGCCGCGCATCCAGGCGCCCGCGCTTCGACCGGCCGTGTCGTCCGCATCGACGGCGAAACGCAGGGCGGCTCCGGCGCCCTTGCCGATTACCTCGAAGCGGTCTGGTTGACGCCCGCCATGGACGGCCTGTTTACCGGGCCCGGCGCCGAGCGGCGCCGCTTCCTCGACCGCCTCGTCCTCTGCTTCGATCCCGGGTTTCGCACGCTGGCGAGCCGCTTTGAGCGCGCCACCCAGGGCCGCAACCGGCTGCTTGCCGATGGCGTCCGCGAGCCCGCCCGCCTGCGCGCCGTCGAACTCGTCATGGCTGAAGCCGGAGCCGCCGTCGCGGCCGCCCGTACAGCGACTATCCGCCGCCTCGTCGCCGTCATCGAATCCCGCCGGATACGCGCACCTGAATCGCCCTTCCCCTGGAGCGTCGTGCGCATCGAGGGCACGCTCGAAAACGAATTGACCGCCGGCAGTGCCGCCGTCGATGTCGAGGACGCCTACGCTCGCCGCCTCGCCGAAATGCGCGAGCGCGACCGCGCCGCCGGCCGCACGCTGGAAGGGCCGCACCGCTCCGACCTGATCGTCGCGCATGGCCCCAAGCAGATGCCGGCACGGCTGTCGTCCACCGGCGAGCAGAAGGCCCTCCTCATCGGGCTCGTCCTCGCCGAAGCCGAATTGATCGCAGAGCGCCACGACGGCGCCGGACCGCTCCTCCTTCTCGACGAGATCACCGCCCACCTCGATGAGCACCGCCGCGCCGCTCTTTTCGACGAAATCCTGCGCTTGCGCGGCCAGGCCTGGATGACCGGCACCGACCGCGAGGCGTTCTCCGCGCTGATCGGAAAAGCGGCCTTTTTCGAGGTCTCCGGCGCACGTCTCGCCCGCCTTTTCTGACATAGCCGGGCCCGCTTGTTCTAGCGGCTTCAAAATGCCGCTGTATTGCGAGTCTAACTCAATGAAAAAACTGGCAGTTTTCCTATTGATCCAGTCTGCTGAATTTGCCGATTTTTCACACCCTTGATGGCCTGATGTGTTAGGTTAATTCACGAAAATTCCCATAACGACGAGGTTCGCGCTTCTATGAGCGACAGTCCTGCCGAGAACACGCCCATTCCCGCCGAGTACGGCGAAGATTCCATCAAGATGCTCAAGGGGTTGGAGGCGGTGCGCAAGCGCCCGGGCATGTACATCGGCGACACCGACGACGGGTCGGGTCTGCACCACATGATCTACGAGGTCGTCGACAATGCGGTCGACGAAGTACTTGCCGGCCACGCCACCCGCTGCCATGTCGTTTTGAACCCGGACGGTTCCTGCACGGTCTCCGATGACGGCCGCGGCATTCCCGTCGGCATCAAGCACGACGACGATAACGACCCCAAGCGCTCGGCTGCTGAAATCGTCTTCACCGAGCTGCACGCCGGCGGCAAGTTCGATCAGAACTCCTACAAGGTCTCGGGCGGACTGCACGGCGTCGGCGTCTCCGTCGTCAACGCGCTCTCGACCTGGCTCAAGTGCCGCGTCTGGCGTCACGACAAGGAGCACGTCGTCGAATTCCGCGACGGCGTCACGGTGGCGCCGCTGAAGATTGTCGGCCCGGCGAATGGCCGCCGCGGCACCGAGGTCACGTTCGTGCCCTCGCCCAATACGTTTACGCACATCGAGTTCGACTTCAACCAGCTCGAGCATCGCCTGCGCGAGTTGGCGTTCCTGAACTCTGGCGCCAAGATCATCCTGGAGGACAACCGCCACGCCGATTCGAAGACCGTCGAGCTTTGCTATGACGGCGGCATCAAGGCGTTTGTCCAATACCTCGACCGCAACAAGACCGGCCTCATCGACGAGCCCATCTCGACCATGACCGAGCGCGACGGCATCACCGTCGAAGTCGCGCTGTGGTGGAACGAGACCTACCACGAGAACGTGCTCTGCTTCACGAACAACATCCCCCAGCGCGACGGCGGCACCCATCTGGCCGGTTTCCGCGGCGCGCTCACCCGTGTCATCAACCGCTACGCGGAAGAATCGGGCATCGCCAAGAAGGAGAAGGTCAGCCTGACCGGGGACGATGCCCGCGAAGGCCTCACCTGCGTTCTGTCCGTCAAGGTGCCCGACCCGAAATTCTCCAGCCAGACGAAGGACAAGCTGGTTTCCTCCGAAGTCCGCCCCGTCGTCGAGAACGCCGTCAACGAGTCGCTGTCGCAGTGGTTCGAGGAGCACCCCAAGGAAGCCAAGATCATCGTCGGCAAGGTCTGCGAAGCGGCCGCCGCCCGCGAAGCCGCCCGCAAGGCGCGCGAGCTGACGCGCCGCAAGGGCGCCCTCGACATGGCCAACCTCCCCGGCAAGCTCGCCGAGTGCCAGGACCGCAACGCCGCCAACACCGAACTCTTCATCGTCGAAGGCGACTCGGCTGGCGGCTCCGCCAAGCAGGCCCGCAACCGCGAGTTCCAGGCCGTGCTCCCGATCCGCGGCAAGATCCTCAACGTCGAGCGCGCCCGCTTCGACCGCATGTTGTCGAGCCAGGAAATCGGCACGCTCATCACGGCGCTCGGCACCGGCATCGGCCGCGACGACTTCAACCTGGAGAAGCTGCGCTACCATAAGATCATCATCATGACGGACGCCGACGTCGACGGCGCCCACATCCGCACGCTGCTGTTGACGTTCTTCTACCGCCAGATGCCCGAGCTGATCGAGAAGGGCCACCTCTACATCGCCCAGCCGCCGCTCTACAAGGTGACGCGCGGCAAGTCGGAGACCTACCTCAAGGACGACAAGGGCCTGGAGGATTACCTTACCGACACCGGCCTCGAGGACACCACGCTGCTCGACGGCTCCGGACAGGAGCGCGGCGGCGACGACCTGCGTCAGGTCGTCAAGGACGCCCGCCGCACGATCCAGCTCGTCGACGACCTGCACCACCGCTACGCCCGCTTCATCGTCGAGCAGGCGGTCATCGCCGGCGCCTTCGATCGCGAGGTGCTGAACGATGAGGGCCGCGCGGCGAAAGTCGCCGGCGAAGTCGCCGTCCGCCTCGATACGCTGGCCGAAGAGACCGAGAAGGGCTGGACCGGCACGTTCGGGCCCGAGGGCTTCCTGTTCAAGCGCGAGGTGCGCGGCGTCACCGAGGCTCACGCACTCGACATGGCGCTTCTGGGCTCGCTCGACGCCCGCCGCCTGCACGAGCGCTTCGAAGAACTCAACGAGGTCTACAAGGCGGTGGCCAAGCTGCGCCGCAAGAGCGAGACGATCGAGATCTACGGCCCGCGCGACATCCTCGACGCCATCTTCAAGGGCGGCCGCAAGGGCATCACCATGCAGCGCTACAAAGGCCTCGGCGAGATGAACGCCGACCAGCTCGCCGAAACGACGCTGGACCGCGACACCCGCACGCTCCTGCAGGTCAAGGTCGGCGAGTCCGACGAAGCCGACGACATCTTTTCAAAGCTGATGGGCGACGTCGTCGAACCCCGCCGCGAGTTCATCCAGGCGAATGCGCTGAGCGTGGCGAACTTGGATGTTTAGGGGAACTTCCTCTCCCGATGCCGCGCCTTGGGTCCCGGGGACAAGCCCCGGGATGACATTGGGAGATTGCCGAGTGCCGTTCGGCAGCTTCCCCCACCACCTGTCATCCCGGCATTTATTGCCGGGACCCATGGTGCTGCGAATCTATCGTTTCCGGGGGAGTGGCGTGGTCGCAGCGCGCACCACTTCTTAAGTGGCGCGGTCGCTCTACCCAGCAGCCGCTGCGTTCGCCGCGGTTGGACCCCGGCAACGAGTGTCGGGATGATATTTGGAGCGTGACGTAAACGGCAGCAAGAGCATCAAAGCGGCCCCATTGGCGCCACGCCCGGCAGCGTCGGGTAGAGATCGATCCAGTTCGGGTTGTGACGCTCGATCAGGTTGAGTTTCCAGTCGCGCGGCCACTCCTTCATCGTCTTTTCGCGCTGGATGGCTTGATCGATTTCGCCGAATTCTTCGAACCAGACGAGAAGATGTACGCGGTACCGGCGGGTGAACGCGGAGCCTTCGCCACTGCGGTGCTGTTCAACGCGGCGGATCAGTCCGTTCGTCACGCCGATGTAGAGCGTCCCGAGCGGCTTGCTCGCAAGGATGTAGACCCAAAAGCAGCGCATGCGATCCTCCGTGGCCTTTGATTTTGCCGCGCCTTGGGTCCCGGGGACAAGCCCCGGGATGACATTGGGAGGGTGCGGAGGGCACCTCGACAGCTACGCCCACCACCTGTCATCCCGGCATTTATTGCCGGGACCCAAGGTTCAGCGAGTCTAGCTTTGTCGGTGGAGGGGAGTGGTTGCAGCGGGCACCTTCTCTCTGTCATCACGGCATTTATTACCGGGACCCAAGGTGCACCGGGCCTAACGGCGACGGTGGAGCATGCGGTCGCAGCGGGCACCTTCTCTCTGTCATCCCGGTATTTATTACCGGGACCCAAGGTGCGCCAAGTCTAACGGCGACGGTGGACCATGCGGTCGCAGCGAGCGTCCCTCGCCACATGATGTGCGGTAGCAATACCCGACAACTTTGTCATGCGTTGATCGCTGGGTCCCGGGGACAAGCCCCGGGATGACACTCGGTGTGTGCCGCGATGTTCCGGCTCGACAGCCTCGCCCACCATCTGTCATCCCGGTATTTATTACCGGGACCCAAGGTGCACCGGGTCTAACGGCGACGGTGGAGCATGCGGTCGCAGCGAGCGTCCCTCGCCACATGATGTGCGGTAGCAATACCCGACAACGTTGTCATGTGTTGA
>Ga0180009_10004525_pt1 | contig 15298 bp, 13 predicted proteins | sample OS_PC_MetaG_FD_123537 | JGI IMG/M metagenome (GOLD analysis project Ga0180009, IMG submission 123537) | Groundwater microbial communities from the Aspo Hard Rock Laboratory (HRL) deep subsurface site, Sweden - OS_PC_MetaG | ecosystem: Environmental > Aquatic > Deep subsurface > Groundwater...
CAGGTTTTTGTTCTTATTTATTAAAAAAAGAGTATTCTACTCTTCTTACAGGAAGAAATTTAACATTTGATGTGTTTCCTCTTTCTTTTGCTGAATATCTTTTATTTGAAAAAATATTCACAGATAAAGTGAAGCTAAAAAAAGGTATTTTATTGGAGAAAACAAAATATATAATATTAAAACATTTTAAGAAATATTTAAGTTTAGGAGGCTTTCCAGAAATTTTCTTTAAACCAGAAAGATACAAAATTAAAATTTTAGAACAATATTTTGATGATATTTTATATAAAGATGTTATTGACAGATATAATTTAAATAGCCAAAAAGTAAAAGATTTGGCATTATTTTTAGTAACAAATTTTACAAGTTTGATTTCTTTGAGGAACTTAAGAAATTCTTTGGGCATTTCTTATGATACTATTAAGGATTATTTATCTTATTACAATGAGAGCTTTTTGTTTTTTATTTTGGATCATTTTTCTTATTCATTTAAAGAGCAAAAGATTCTTGCTTCTAAGATATTTTGTATAGATAATGGTTTAAGGAATGCTGTTTCATTTAAATTTTCAAAGGATGAAGGACGTTTGGCAGAAAATTTGGTTTTTATTGAACTAAAAAGGAGAGAAAAGGATGTTTATTATTGGAAAAATAAAGGAGAAGTTGATTTTGTGATTAAGAATAGGGACCAAACTCTAATTGCTATAAATGTTTGTTATACAAATGAAATTGATGAGAGGGAGATTAAATCTTTATTAGAATTTAAGAAACTATTTAAAAAAACTAAAGAGATTATGGTGTTAACCAAAGATTTAGAAAAGAAAGAGCAAGGTATTATGTTTATTCCATTATGGAAATGGTTATTGATAAAATGAAGGTTTGTTATTTGCATACTTTAAGTTCAGAGAAAAAGATGTGAATGAATCATATTTAAGAAATAATAGAAAAGTTTATATAGTACAATAATCATTAAAATTGTACTATGATAGATTTGATTAGAACAATTTTACAGGAATGGAGAGAAAGAACTTTACCAGATGTTAAAGATAGAGATATCGATATATACAAATACCTAAATGCAAAACCAAGAAAAGTAATAGTTGTAACAGGATTTAGAAGAACCGGCAAGACTTATCTTCTCTACTGTCTTATTAAAAAGTTGCTGGGGGAGAATGGAAAAGAACATATCGTTTATATTAATTTTGAAGATGAGAGAATACCCCTGAAAACAGAATTTCTAACAGAACTTATCCCTTCTATAAAACAAACTAATAATTCCACAAAAATTATTTTTTTGGACGAATTGCATAATATTCCAGACTGGAGTAAATGGCTGAGAAGAATTTACGATAATGAAGATTTGATGATTTTTATATCTGGATCTTCATCTAAAATGTCGAGTAGAGAAATACCTACAGAATTGAGAGGCAGATGTTTGGAGGTAAATACATTTCCATTAAGTTTTGGAGAGTTTCTTTTGTTTAAAGATATAAAATTAAATCCCAAAATAGTTAAATACTCCAAAAATGAAAACGCTGAAATAATCAGGGCTTTTAATGAGTATCTTGAATGGGGGGGAATGCCTGAAGTTGTGTTAGCAGATAAAGACAAAAAAATAGATATAATTCATAACTATTATAACACAGTAATTAGAAGAGATATTATTGAAAGATTTAATATAAAAAATGAGGAAAGCCTAAAGGTTCTTTTGAGATTATTGCTTGGTTCTGTTTCTTATTCTATAAGTAAATTGTACAATACTTTAAAGAGCTTGAACTTTGAAGTTGGGAAAGGAACGATACAAAATTATCTTGGCTATATTGAAAACTCTTATTTTTTATATAGCGTTCCAGTATTTTCTTATAAGATAAAGGATCAACTTCAATATCCTAGGAAAGTATATATTGCTGATAATTGTTTTATATTTACTCTTTCTTCAAGATTTTCAAAGAACGTTGGAAGGCTCTATGAAAATTTAGTTTTTCTTGAATTAAAAAGAAGGCAAGCTAAATCTAAAAGCGAGATATTTTACTGGAGAAATCTGCAGAAGGAAGAGGTTGATTTTGTGTTGAAATATGGTTTAAGAGTGAAGCAGTTAGTTCAGGTATGTTATGATATAAATGATTACGATACTAAAAAGAGAGAGATTAGGGCTTTGTTAAAGGCTAGCAAAGAATTGAAGTGCAATAACCTACTTGTTATAACTGAAGATAAGGAAATTGAAGAGAAAATTGATGGTAAAAAAATTAAATATATTCCTTTATGGAAATGGTTGTTAAAGCAATAAAATGAAAGAATACATATTTGTTTTAGGAAGAGATCCTGAATTGTCTTTTTTGGAATTGATAAGTTATTTTAAAGTAAATAATATTAATTATGAATTGAAAAAATGTAATGATGAAATTGCAGTTTTTAGTTTAGATAAATTTGATTATAGCAAGGCTATCTCTAGATTGGGAGGAATTATAAAAATCGGGCTAGTAGTTTCTGAAGAAAATTTTGATGATATAAATGTTTATGATGGAACTAAGAATAAATTAAATTATTGTATAGGTGTTTATGGTAAATCTAAATTATTTGAAAAATTTGAAGATTATTTAAAAAAATGGTTTAAAGAAAATAAAATCAAAGCAAATAGAAAAAAGAAAGAAAAATTAAGTTTTGATCCTAGAGATATGAATAAAAATATTTTAGAGTTTATTTTGTTTGATAATTGTGTTTCTAAGACTGTAGCTGTTTCTAATCCTTCTGAATATAAAAAAAGGGATGATGAGAGACCATACAATGATTTTGTTAAGAGCATTTCTATTAGGTTAGCTAAGATTTTAATCAATTTGTCACAGGCTAAAGAAAATAGTATTTTGTTAGATCCTTTTTGTGGAATGGGAATTATTTTACAAGAAGCTTTGTTGATGAATATTAATGTTTTTGGGGTTGAATTAGAAAAAGATACTTCTAAGAGTGCTTTGAAAAATATTAAGTTTACAGTTGATAAATATAAAATTAATAAAAGATTTAAGATTTATAATAATGATGCTGTTAATATAAGTAAGATATTTAAAAAAAATTCTATAGATTGTGTTGTTAGTGAGCCTTTTTTAGGACCTTATTTAAAAAAAATACCTACACGTGAAGAAGCTTTGAAAATTATTTCAAATTTAAATGAACTTTATTCTAAGTTTTTTAATTCCTTGAAAGATGTTTTGAAAAAAAATGGAAAAGTTGCTATTATTTTTCCTATGTTTAAAACAAAAAGTGGAAGAGTTAAGATTGATTTTGAAGAAATTTTTAGGAAAACAGGATTTAAAATAGTTAATCTTTGTGATAACATTAAATTACCCATTATGTATAAAAAAGAAAAAAGCATTATTGATAGAGAGATTTATGTTTTAGAACGAGATTATTAGTAATGTTTAAATACTAAAATAATTTGATAATTGTAATGAATTTAAAAAAGAGGAAGCCTATTATTAATAGGAATAGAATAGTTATAGGTATTTTATTTATTTCTTTATTAACAATTTTTGTTTTAATTATTACAGTTCCGGATTTAAAAGGGATTACTCTTTCTAAATTAATAGACTTTAAGGAAGATAATCCTAGACCAAGTTTGCTTATTGGTAAAGAGGCACCTTTCTTTAAACCTTTATTTTCTCCGGCTGAAGGTGAAGACGATGGTGGAGTTGGTTTAAGAGAGGGGAATTGTGATTCTATTATTGGTCCGAATAATTATTATGTTGATATAGATTCTTTATGTGGGCTTTGTGATGACATTTATTCTAAACAAGAGAATAGCGTTACAACACCTTGGTGCACTTTAGTACATGCTGCATCTGTTTCTCAACCAGGAGAAACATTTTATGTTCAGGATGGTAAATACAATCAAGCCTTTAATTTTGTTGTGTCTGGAACTAGTAGTTTGCCTATTACTTATTCAGCTTTAGGGGATAATGTGATTCTTGGTGTTTTTATTGATATTGTTGATGAAGATTTTATACAAACAGGAGGATATAATAATGTTTACGAGATTGATTTGCCTGTTGTTAGCACTTTTTATAATTTATACCAGACTTATTTTGATCTTATGATAGTAGATGATCCTGTTCCTACCAACCCTAGTTATTTTACTATTGTCCAAGAAGATGGACCTATGGCAATAACCCCCGTATCTACATTGAATGATGTTGAGGCTTATGCTGGAACAATGTTGATTCAAGATAATAAAATTTATGTTCATCCTTATGGAAGTAAGGTGCCTAGTTCTGTTTTAACAGATTTTGTTTTAAATTATGATAGGGATAAATTTAGAATATCTAGTGATATACATGATATTATTATTAATGGATTTAAACTTCATTATAATTCAAATAATAACTTAATGATATTAGGTTATGGTAATACCATCAGCAATTTATATGTTACATCTGGACTTGATTTAAGGGGGCATGATAATTATTTGGAAAATATAACTGTTACACATAAGATATATAAAAATGACCCAAATCATGAATGGGATTATGACAATTCTGGTTCCGGATTTACAGATATGGGTACTAATAATATTATAAAAAATCTTCATGTTTCTCATAGTTGGAATCTTCTTAATATGGAGTATAGTGTTGGTTCTAAGTTGATTAATTTAAGATTACATGGAAGTCCTAATCATTGTTTTCAACCAAAGCATGTTCAAGGGCTTACGATTCAGAATGCTGTGATATACAATTGTCAGGACAGTTTTGGTTATAGTGGGGGAAATGTTGTTGATGTAATATATGAAGGAATAACAACATTTGGAAATATTTATTTCCAAGAAATTCCTGCTCCGGTTAGAAATATTATATATAGAAATATAATCTTTGATAGTTGTTCTATTAGGGTTGGAACTGTTGTTACATGTGATTATGAGAGCACAATAACTATAGAAAATTCTATTTTTATGTGTGATCAGAGTGAAGACTTTATTATTCAACACTGTATTGAACCAGGAAATATAGTAACTTATAATAGTATTAGTGAATATTTGGCTAATTGTGGAAGTAACTGTATGACTTTAAACAATGTTGATGTTATTAATCAGGGTTATGAAAATATAATTGTTGGTGGACAATGGATTCATGAAACAGATGATCCGTGGGATTTCCATATAACAGATGTTAATAGTATTGCTTATGATGCTGGTTCTGTTAATTCTGAAGCTACAGAAGATTTTGAGGGAGATTCGAGGCCACAAGGAACAGCTTATGATATTGGAGCTGATGAGTATGTTAGCGGAATACAAGAAATATGTGATAATGGTTATGATGATGATGAAAACGGATTAATTGATTGTGATGATTTAAGTTGTAGCTGTGAACAAATTTATAATTTTGAACAAGGATTGAACTTTATTGCAATGCCTTTAAGCTTATCTGATATGTCTGTTGAAAATGTGTTTTCAGAATTAATAAGCCGTGATACTCTTGATTCTATTTATACTTATGACAATGGTTGGAAGGTTTATCATACAGATCCTGACAAATCCCAATTTAATACATTAAATATAATTGAAACTAAAAAGGCCTATATAATAGTAATGAAGAATATTGATAGTCTGACTTTAGAAGGAAATACCATTACTGAAATTATTGATTTAAATGTAGGTTGGAATTTAGTTGGGATAAGTGAAGAAAATCCTATTTTGATATCTGATTATTTAGGAAGCAATATTGGATATGTAGTTTCTGTATGGAGTTGGGATGGTGCTGACAATTATGTTGAATTGGATCCGTATGTTGATAATTTTGAACCAGGTAATTTATATTGGATAGAAGCTTCTGAATCATTTAGGTTTGCACCAGAATTAGGTATATTTGAAATGCTTCAAAAATTATGGCAAATAATTGAAGGAGTCTTGTTTACGTAAATATGAAAAACATAATAATATGGATATTTGTAATGTTTTTGTTAGTTGGTATAGTATTTGCTCAACCGCCTCTTTATCATGAATTTTATGGTGATGTTAAATGTGATAATGATGATCCTATTGGCGATGGAACTATTTTATTAGTTAAATTAGATAGTTCTGATTACTCTAGTATTGTGGTTGTTAGTGGAGGTTATCATATTATTATTCAAGGAGATATTAATAGTGTTGGAGATGAAATTGGATTTTATATCGGAGATGAATTAATTGGTTCTTCTATTTTTGAGTCTTTTGGTTTAACTAATCTTGATTTAATTAGTGAATGTGTAAATGCTTATTGTGGAGATGGTGAATGTAATGGTGGTGAGACTTGTAGTAGTTGTGTAGCTGATTGTGGGGCTTGTCTTGATCCTCCTAATGGTGGCGGTACTAGTTATAAAGAATGTGAAGATGATTTAGATAATGATAATGATGGATTAATAGATTATCCTTTAGATCCAGGATGTTTAAATGCTAATGATAATAATGAAACAGATGTAAGCAATGTTTTAGGTGGTAATTGTAGTAATGATTGTGCTGCTGGTGATTTTAGTTGTTTGACTAATGTTAGTTATAGGGAATGCGGGCATTATGATAATGATAATTGTTTAGAATGGTCTAGTAATATTAATTGTGAAGAAGGGTATATATGTAGCGATGAAGATGCTGGATGTGTAATTGTTGATGGAGATAATGGAGAACCAGAATTTCCATTTGGTAAATTGTTTATTGAGGGTATAATTCCGTATGCTGTAGGCGTTGGAGTATTGATTGTTATTGCTGTTAGTATATGGTTAATAATTAGAAATAGACATAATATTCCATTTAATAAAATGACTTTTTTAAAGAAAGATGATGATACTCGTTTTTATAAATTAAAGAAGAAATAATTTAGTTTGGTAAGATTTATAAGGGTGTTTTTTTATTAATTTTTGTAATGTCTGAGAATTTAATTAAAAATTTAAAATCTGAAAATAGAAATTTAAAAAGAGAGGTTAAAAAACTTAAGAAAATCTCTTTTAGAGATTCGTTAACTGGTTTATCAAATAAAATCGGATTTGAACATGGAGTTATTTCTGCTATAAGTATGGCTAGAAGAGCTAAAAGTTGTTTATGTTTGGGTATTTTTGATTTGGATGGATTTAAGCAATTTAATGATAAAAAAGGACATAAAGAAGGTGATAAAGTTTTGGTTGAGTTTTCTAAAGTTTTAGAAAAAAATACTAGATTAGGTGATGTTTTATCTAGATGGGGTGGTGATGAGTTTGTTGTAGTTTTGCAGTTTGCTAGATTAGCAGATGCTTTAGAAGTTGGAGAAAGAATTAGAGAGAGTATTGAAAAAATATATAGAGGCAAAAAATATCCCATTACTGTAAGTGGTGGTTTTTCTGAGATTTGTTTTAAAGATGTGGATTTGAAAACTCATGTTTCTAATGATTATTTTAAAAAAATTTATTTAAAATTGTTTAAACAAGCAGATAAGAAATTATTAGATGTTGCTAAGGTCAATAAGAATAAAATTGTTTAAATTTCATTTAGAATTTTTTTGAAGTTTTTCTCTGTTTGATTATTTTTGTATTCTTTTATGATTTTAATTGAAGATTTTGGCAAAATTTTATTGTTTAGAAGAAATTGGCAGAATTGTGTGACATTTTTTGGTTTGTCTGTTTTATAACATCTTTCAAAATCTATTATTTTAACTTTATTATTTTTAATGAAAATGTGTTTTGTTGGTCTTATGAATTCTAATTTGTTTATTTTTAGTTTATCTATTTGTCTGCATTTATTTAATATTTTTTTTGATATTTGTTTTACTTTTGTTTTATTGTTTGCTTTGATTATTTCTATGTATTGTTTTCCTTCTATAAATTCATAGATTATGCATTTTTTATTTGATTTTATTAGTTTAGGACCTATTTTGTATTTGTTTAAAATTTTTAGATATTTGGCTTCATTTTCTATTCTATTTATAGCTTTAGAAGTTGGATTCTTTACTTTAATTGCTACTTTACTATTTTTGTATGTTCCTGTGTATATTAAAGATCTTTTTCCTTTATCAAAGAATTCTACATTTTTGATGTTTATTGGAAGTTTCAACATAAAGTCCATTATAGAAACGTTTTTAAATAATTTACTCTTAATTATGTTGTGAGTAGATACATGGATACTAAAAAGAGGTTTTTATTATGTGGAATAGTTTTTATTATATTTTTAATTAGCATTAGTTTTGTAAATGCTGCATCTAATGTAAGTTATAGTTCTTCTAAAGGTTTTGATTGGTTGTATAATAAGACTGTTGATAAAGATTGGGAATTATCTACTGATGCTTTAGCATTTACTATTTTGGCATTGAGAAATGAAGGTTATGATGTAACTAATGGTATTGCTGAATTAAAAGACCAAGAGAGTAATGATCATTGGGATAGTATTTCTAGTAGTGCTTTGGCTACTCTTACTTTGTGGAAAGAAGGAAATGATGTTGATGACAATATTGAATGGCTACTAGATGAACAGTTTACTGCTTTAAGCGATGGTAGATGGTTAATACAATTTTTAGTTAATGATGAAGAAGGCCAGTGTAAGGTTACTTATGATGGTGATACTTTTGAATTTATTATTAATGGAACTGATGTAAGTACAGATGACTGTTATCTTTCTGATCCTAATTGGGTTGATTTTGAAGAATGTATTAAGGGGAATTCTGCTGATTTAAATGAATCTATGGATATTTCTTGTTTTTTAGGAGGAGTTAGTCCTTCTATATTGTTTAGAACTTATAATAATGAATATTATATAGTTGATGAAGATAGACCCTTTGTTATTGAGAATGGATGTTTTGGTAGTGGACATCAGTGTAGTTGTACTGACACTGCATTTGCTGCATGGTCTTTAGATTTAATGAGAGAAGATACTTATAGTGAGCCTTATTTGAGATCTCAATGTCATGATGCTGTTGTTGAACTTAGTTTGTTGTATTTAGTTACTGGAGAAAGTATTTCTAGATTAGTTGATTTACAGAAAAGTGATGGTAGTTTTGATGGTGATGAGTTTCAAACTGCAATTGCTTATATGGCCTTGAAGAAAGGAAATGGCGCTGCAGCTTCTGAGGCTTTAGAGTGGTTGAAGTTTAAACAAAGAGACGATGGTTCTTGGGGTGGTGATATTTTGACTACTTCTGTTGTTTTGTATGCTGCTTTTAGTAAGGATTTAGGACAGACTGATGGAGATGATGACGATGATGACGATGATGACGATGGTGATGGGGGTGGTGAAGGAGATGAATGTACAATTAATGATGATTGTAATATAGGATTTACATGTAGATATAATAAGTGTACTCCAAATAGCCAAGTTGGATGTTCTAAAACTGATGATTGTGTTTTAAAAGAGGATTGTAGTAATAAAGGATATGAATATGATTGTACTCCTGATTGTGTTTGTGTAGCTGGTGACCTTCCTCCTGGAAGGTGTAATAGTGATATAGATTGCGTTGGTTCTAATTTGCGTTGTGATTTATTTACTAATACTTGTGTAGATAAAGATCAGGAAGAACCAGAATGTAGAAAAGATAGTGAATGTCAAGATGGTTATGAATGTAATATAGAATCTGGAGATTGTGAAAAAAAGGATAAAGGTTCTGGTATTGTTTGGTTAATAGTTGGTATTATTGTATTAGTTGCTGCTATCGCATTTTACTTTGCTTATAATAAATTTTTTAAGGGTAAATTTGGAAAAGGAAAGGGGGTCTATAAACCTGTTCAACCTAGTTATCCTATGACTAGACAGAGGGTTCCTGCAAGATCTGCTGCAATGGCTCAACCTAGAATGCAACCTAGACCTCAACGTTCTGGTGCTGAGACTGCATTAGAAAAACAATTAGATGAATCCTTGAAGAAGGCAAGGGAGTTACTTAGAAAAGACAAAAAATGAAACTAATTTTATTAGTTGCTTTAGTTTTGTTTTGTTTTTTATTTTCTGTTTATGGTTCTGCTGTTGAAATAAATTTGGGTAAAACTGAATATGCAGCTGGAGAAACTTTGCAGGCATATCTTGTTATTAATGAAATTGAAGAAGAATTGTCTGTTAATAATATAAAGTTAGTTGATAGTTCTATGAATAGAGTTTCTGTAACACCTTTTTTGAATAAGTTAAAAGATGATTATTATGTTTATTTTAATTTGCCAATTGATTTAGATTTAGATAATTATTCTATTGTTGTTGAAGATGTAATTTATACTAATGAGAATGGATTATTGGTTCAAGGTGATTTTTCTGCAGATTTTACAATTGTTGAAAAGGAGACTGTTATTTCTGTGGATCCTGGAATTATAATGGCTGATGATTTAGATAGTCAAAATACATTTAATATTTATTTGTATAATCATGGAGAACTTACTTTAGTTGATTTTTCTGTTAATAGTGAATATATTAGTTTGTCTGAAGATGAATTGCCTTTGTCTACTAGTGGTTATTTAGATGTTTATGTTAGTGAATTAATAGGTGATGTTGATACAAAATATTTGAGTATTAATTATAATGGAGGTAGTTATTCTATTCCTATTTGGTTAGGTGGTGAAGGTGTTGCTGTAAAGAATGAAACTTCAGTTAATAATACTCCTGAAGAAAATATTAGTATTGAAGGTGTTTCTATTGAATTTTTGACTGAACAAGATTTTATTAATTTAACAATAAATAAAGATAAGTCTAAGTATATTTCTATAGAATTTCAGAATAAAGGTAATTTAATAGTTGAAGATATAGAATTTAGTTTGGAAGGGAACATTAGTTTGATTTCTTCATTAGAGTATTCTAGTTTAGATATTTTAAGTCCTGGTGAAATTGCTAAACAAAATGTGCGTTTAAATAGTGATAAAAATGCTTTAGGATATTATACAGGTAAGTTAATTATGAATTATGGGGATGTTAAAGAGTTTGTTTTTGATATTTATTTTGTTGAAGAATCTGTTCCTGATGTTGTTCTTCCAGATGATTCTATCTTTATTGGTGATGAAGAGAATTATGAGCCGGAAACTGAAGAAGATGGTGAAACTAATTATTGGATTTTATTTGGTTTTATTTTTGCTGTAATTTTATTTGTGATTTATATTCTTTATATTAAACATAGAAAAAAACAAAATAAGGGGTTTTGGTTGCCTACTTCTCGTTTTGCTTCTTGAGATTTGCTCTTTGTTGTAGAATAATTTTTTTAAGGGTCATATCATATTGATGTAATTTTGCTAAAAAATCGTTTAATGATTGTCCTAAATCTTTTCCATCTGTTTTTACTATTTCTGGCTCTATAATTTCTACTGAAGATGGCATGAACTCAAAGCAGAAATCTGTTAAGTCTAAAATATTTTTGAATTCTATTTCAAATTCACCAAAACTTGACCATACGTTTTTGACATCTGTTACTAAATCTACTTCTTTTATTTCTGCCACGTCTTGAGATATTAAATCGAATTTTTTATTTTCATTGATTAAAGTTACAACTTTGTTTATAGTTTCTTCTACATGTTCTTTTGGAGTTCCTACAATTTCTATTATTGTTTTTACTTTTATGGTTTCCATTTTTTTCTTAGTGATTGAATTAGGGTTAATATCAGTGCTATACTAAAAAAGTATATTGCTTGTTTATTTGCTTTTTCTGATGTTGATTCGTATATTATTGGATTACTAATAATTTGACTTTGTGGTTCGTTTATAATGTTTTCGGAACCTATTTTTTCTGATGTTGACTGTTCTTTTATTATTTTTATTTCTTCACATAAATCTTTTGTAATTCCTTCTATTTTTATATCTTCTTTATCATTTGTTCCTAATCCATTCACTATTAATTTATAATTTCCTTCAGGTTCTTTTAGGTTGCAGTTTGGAATAATTTGAATTGGAATTGTTAATGTGTTTTCTGAGTATTTCTTTTCTATGTTGAATTTTGTTATTTTACTTACTTTTTTATCATTTCTTTCTATGTAAGCTTCAATAACATTTTTAGTTTCATCTCCTTTGTATACATCTACTTTAACTCTTAGGTTATCTCCAAATCTTGCTTGGTTATCATTTCCTAAATATATTGTTGCTATTTCTATTGTTGAATCTTTTTCTTGGTCTTCTTTGTAATTTTCTTTATTTGGACTTGGTTTTGTCATTTTCCAATAATTATCTATTTTTGACCATGAATTTCCTTCTATTGAATCTGTGTAGCTCATTTCTTCTATTAAATTATTATTTGGATCATATAACTTTACTTTTTCTAAATCTTCATTATTGAGGAATCCTGAAAAGCCGTTTGTGTAAACTACTAGATAATTATTTGATTGTATAGTTTGGTTATAAGTAGTTGTTGATGATATTATGATTTTATGGTTTGCATTGTCTTTTAAGATTACACTTGTTAAGTCTATAGGTATAGTTCCATAGTTGAATAATTCTATCCACTCTCCATCTGGCATTGGTGCATTGTCATCTCCTTCTGGATTTGGTAAGAATTCTGATATTTTAATTGTATAATCTTGCATGAATTCTGAATTCATTGAACCTGGAGTTTGAGCACATTCTTGCCATGAACCTGTTAAATCTGGAAGTTTGCATAATGATTTTCCATTGTTGTCTGCTCCCCAATAATCATAATAGTGGATTACATCAAGAATTTCTGTGTTATTTTTTATTATTATATAGTCTTCATCATTGTTTAAATTATTTCCAATTGCTGCACCTGCTGAATATATTGAAGCATTGATATTTGTATAATCAAATCCTTCTTCTACTATTAATGCGTATGTTGAATTAATTTCTTTTAATGGTTCTAAAATGTCCTCTGAGTTTGCGTCTTGAATTATGAAACCAGTTAAGTTTAATTCTGTTATTACTTCTAGGTATTCTCTATTGTTATCATTTCCTTCAGGATTGTAGTTGATTTCGTTTATTGTTAAAGCTTCTACTGTTTGCAGTGTTATTAGGAGAATAAATATTGTAATTATTGTTTTCAATTTATTTGGATAGTTGAATGATATTAAAAAGTTTTGTTATTTTATCAAATCATTAAATTTAATTCCTTTTGTTTCTAATAGTTCTAGATTTACAGAATATCCTTTTGGGCTTACTTTTAAATCCTCAGGTTTTATGAAGTGCCAGCCCTTATTATTGAATCTTATAGCTAGCCATGGTTCTGCTCCAAATTTGTTTGAAAATTCTAGTAATTCTTTAATCTTAAATTCTGCGAAATGATAATAGCAATTTTTGAGAGCCTTGCATTCTATTGCTAGAGATCTGTTTTTATAACCTGCTATTAAATCTGGAGAGGGAATTGGAATTGAGCCTGAACCAGCCATCCTACTAGCAATCCATGAATTTGTACTGTAGAACATATGTAGCAATTCTCGCTCATATCGAGTTCCCTTACTCTTTGATGTCATTTTAGTTCCTCCATTATAGTTGATATGCATTTATTAGGATTTGAATTTATTTCATAATATGTAAAAAATAAAGTGTTCCATCCATATTCAAAGAATATTTTCTTTCTTTCTTTTTTATAGTTTTCTACTGAACCATATTGTCTAATTTTGAAATAATCATGAAATACTTCTATTATCACTTTTTTGTTGTTTGTTGATACGAAGTCCGGAACCTTTCCCCCTATAAAAAATTTTTTGTTTCTATAATCTCCCACATATTCTAAGGGTAAATTGTTTTCTTTAAATAATTTTATACATGTCTTTTCGAATTTATTTGGACATCTCCGTTGTGATTCCATAATTTTCTTTCTATGTTCGAATGATAGTGGTACTCCTTTTTTTGCAATACTCATTTTTTCCTTGGCTTCTTTTGACATTATTCTTCCTTTGAACGCTATGCTCATTTTTTTCCTGGTCTCCAAGCTTAATTTTCTTCCCTTTAGTTTTTTACTTATTTTTATTTTATAAAAACACTTTTTGTTTTTGTTCCACGGGATTCTTCCCTTTCCGGATTCACTTATCTTTTTTCTTGTTTTCTCAGTATGTTTTCTTCCCCTATTTGAACACCCGTGAATTTTATAAAATTCTTTTAATTTTTCTATACGTTCTTTGCTTGCTTTTCTTCCTTTAAGGGTGTTACTTATTTTTCTTCTAGTTTCTTCTTTAATGATTTTTCCCCTATGGATTTTAGAAAGCCTTCTTTTTAGTTCTTCAGGAAGTTTTCTCCCAGTCATAGAATTTATAAATTTTTTATTACTATCTTCGCTTTGAAGTTTAGTTACTGAAAATCTTTTTTTATAATCTTTAGGTGTTATATTATGTTTTTTTAAGTGGCTATTTGTAATTGTCTTCATGTTTTTTTGACAAATTTTGCATTCAATTGATGAATCTATACCTATCTCCATATATCTCTTTAATGGAGAAATTTATTTATAAACTCTATGTAGGTACTTGTCAATCTATATTAAAGAATATATAATAAAAAAGAAATAAAAAGCCACGATCTAAAGATCGCGGGCTTGCACTGTCTTTCGACCGTTGGCTTTTGCTCTTGCAGCGGCTTTTTCTATTAAGTCTTTAATAGTTCCATCAAGCGCAGTTGCGAAGTCACTTGATACATTTAAGTCACCAACATTTTCCTTTATTTTTGATTTTACAATCAACATATTAGTTGCACCTCCTAAATGCGTTTTAATGTATTTTAAGAGAGAATGGGGGGTTTATAAGGTTTATTATTCTTTTTTCAGAATGATTTCTTTTGTCATTTCTTTTATTTTCTTTTTACCAATTGAAATCATAAAGGTTGCCAATCTTGGTCCAGTTTCTTTTCCTATTAATAACATGTAAACATTTTTAAAAAACAACCTTTGTCTTTTTTTGATTTCAATTTCACTTAATCCTTCTTTTTTTGGGATTTTATATGTTAAGTTGGTTAATTTTTCCAGTTCCCAATTTTTTTCTATTTCTAAGAAGAAATTTTCAATTTGTTTTTTTTCATCTTTGCTTAATTTTTTGAAATATTTTTTGTCTGCCTCTTTTAAAAGCATAATTTTATTTTCTGGAGAATATTTTGTTAACCAATTTTCAGATAGTATTAATCTTCTTTTTATGGATTCTTTATTATATTTAGTGTTTAAGTCTTTTAATATTCTTTTTATTTCTTTTAAGTTTCCCTGAGTTAGTTGGCCTATACTGGATATAAGTCTAAAAGGAATGTTATTTTTTTTAATGAAATTTGTTTTTGATTGTGATAATTCTAATGCTTTTTCTTTTTCTTCACTTAGTTTTTTTTCTAAATATTTTTTTATTTCTTTATCAAATTCTTCATATTGCCTTATTATTTCTGAATCGAAACAGAAGTTGAATCTTTTCATTGGTAATACTCTTAAGAATAACCACCGTAATA
>Ga0180009_10004526_pt1 | contig 15291 bp, 14 predicted proteins | sample OS_PC_MetaG_FD_123537 | JGI IMG/M metagenome (GOLD analysis project Ga0180009, IMG submission 123537) | Groundwater microbial communities from the Aspo Hard Rock Laboratory (HRL) deep subsurface site, Sweden - OS_PC_MetaG | ecosystem: Environmental > Aquatic > Deep subsurface > Groundwater...
CCCGCCCGCCGAAGCCGAACAACAATACTACGCCATGCTGGACGATACCGCCATGGCAGCATAACTTAAACCAAATAGCCTCCGACAATCCCGGGGCGGTTCACTGCGCGATGCGAGGTCAGCCCATATTGCAGATTGATCGCGGCGAGCGGTGCCGGAAGTTGGCGCAGATAGGCAGCAGGAGCGCCTACCTGGCTGGCCAGCTGGCCAAAGCTCCAGTGGGTTGGCGTCACCGGTGACTCGGCACCCGGCAGCATGAGAGCCAGGCGTTCCGGATCATTGCGGTTTGCTTCGACATAAATCAGCGCCGTCTCGACCACGCGCGTCCGGCTCCGGTCAGACCGACCGCGCACCGACCGGGCCAGATCGCCCAGTGACAGAAACCGCTCATCATCGGGGCGTGAGAACCATTCCGACGACACCCGACCCACGCGCGAGCCGCGCGAGACATCCACCTTGTAACCGCCGCTTGGGTCGCGGCGCGTATCGAGAACCTGCATATCCATGGGAAATCTCCATGACGGCTGGCCGGGAGCCTCTCTCTCGACCCTCATCCCGTCACGGCGAAGCCCCGCCAGACTCTCACTCTCCCCCCTAACGCTTGCAACCGCGCGAGCGGCCAGCGAGATCGCCAAAGCAAGAAACTGCACCCTGAACGAGGCGGAGCATCGCGTCATCGCTCGCGCAGGCGGAAAGGCGGGGCCTGTCGGCTTTCCCGGCTGGCGCTTCGGACCATGTCCGCCGGTTCAGAGTGCGTGCGGGGCCCTTTTCGTGAAACGCCGCGCCCGCAAGAGTGCGCCGGAACGGCGCGCGGGACCGAGCGCGTCGCCAGCCCCGCTCCTCGTTTCGAGGCGTTGCGGGGTGCCCCCGCTGAGGTGGGTGTGAAGAAGACGCGCAGCGGCTTCGACCAGGGAGGAAGCGTCCTCCCGCACATCGAAAATCAAGCCTCTACGCCAGGCTACGAAACACGTTGATTACGTGGCGATTACGTGGCTCTCGACAGCCCCTTGGAAGGGGTGTATATTTGCACTTAAGTCGTTGAGAAGTTTGGTGGACGCACTAGGGCTCGAACCTAGGACCCGCTGATTAAGAGTCAGCTGCTCTACCAACTGAGCTATGCGTCCGTTCCGACAGGCCTGTCAAGGGGTCGGTCCGCGAAACAGGGTGGCTCTGGCGCACCCGATTCGCGTGAGGCGCTGCGTTTAGCGGTTATCGCCTCGATGGCAAGGCCCTATTGCGCGTTTTCCTTGTGGGCGATCACCTGCTTGCCAGACCGCGCCGGGGTGCGCGCTGGTTCCAGCGGTTCACCATCATCAGCAGGCCGATGCAGATCATGTTGGTCATCATCGACGAACCACCGTGGCTCATCCATGGCAGCGGGATGCCTTTGGCTGGTGCCATGCCCATCACCATCAGCAGGTTGATCGCGATGAAGAAAAAGATCGTCGCGGTTGCACCGGCGGCGAGCAATGCGCTGAACCGGTCCTGCGATTGCGCCGCAACCTTCATCCCCCAGCGCAGGATCAGTCCGTACATCAACAACACGAACAGGCCGCCAGCAAGGCCCCATTCCTCGGCCATCGTGGCGAACACAAAGTCTGTATGCGGTTCGGGCAGATAGTTGAGATGGCTCTGGGTGCCGTTGTTGAACCCCTTGCCAAAAATTCCGCCCGATCCGATGGCGATTTTGGACTGGGCGATGTGATAGCCAGCGCCCAACGGATCGCTTTCCGGATCAAGAAAGGTCGTTACGCGGGCGCGCTGGTAATCGTGCAGGGCAAAGAAATACACCAGCGGCGCGGCACCCAGTGCTGCGCCGCCTGCCAGCATAAACCACCACAGCGGCAGTCCGGCGAGGAACATCACCACCACACCGCCAAACGCAATCGCCACCGATGTGCCAAGATCAGGCTGCATCAGGACAAGCCCGATCGGAAGTCCGATCAGCACCCCTGAAGGCACCAGCGAACGCCAGGTGCCGACCATTCCCAAGGGCAGGGTTTCATAAAAACGTGCCATTGCCAACACCACCGCAGGCTTCATCAATTCGGAAGGCTGTATCCGGATCGGGCCGAGTTCAAGCCAGCGCTGACTGCCTCCACCGACCGCGCCGACAATCTCGACTCCAAGCAACATCAGCAGCACAGCGAGATAGCCCGGATAGGTCACCATCCGCACAATATCGCGCGGTAGAGCGGCGATGATCGCGGTCATTACCGCAAACACTGCAAACCGGATGAAATGCGATGCTGCAAACGGCTGCATAGCGCCCCCGCCAGCGGAATAGAGCACCAACCCGCCGAATGCGGTCAGCAGCACCAGCGGGATCAGCATTTCCCATGGCTGGCGGGCAATCGCATCGGGCACAACCCTGCGGGCGGCAGTGCTGTTCATTCGCTGACCTCGGGCGGCGCGGGCGCGGGTTCTGGCTGTTGCTCTGGCGAAACGGCCGAAGCGGCAGGCGGTGTTGCAGAGGGGTTAGCCTCTGCACGCGGGGTGATCACATCCTCAGCAATCGCTTCGGTTTGAGTGGCAGCCACGCGAGCCTCGGCCTCAACCCGGTCGAAGATTTCTTCGTCCCGGCGCGGCGGACGGCGGACTTCGGCGCCGCGCTCGGCCGCATAGGTGGCATAACGAGCCTCAAGCCGCTGCTGCGCGGTGCCGCCCCATTGCTTTTCCAGCGCAGTGAGCGCCTCCATCCCCTTGGTCGGATCGAACAGAAAGGTCGTTACATCGCGGGCAATCGGATAGGCAGCGCCCGACCCGCCGCCATGTTCGATCACCACTGCTCCGGCATAGCGTGGGTTATCGAAGGGTGCGAAGAAGATGAACAGTCCGTGGTCGCGATATTTCCACGGGCCGGTGCGACCATTGGAAATGCTGAGCGAGACGACCTGCGCGGTGCCGGTCTTTCCTGCGATCTGCACGTCCTTGATAGGCAGGCGGGCGCGGCCAGCAGTTCCGGGGCCATTCACCACATCGCTCATCGCCTGACGCACGTATTCGACGTGCTCTGAGGGAAAATCGATGGTGTCGAAGCCCTTCGGCTTTGTGTCCAGGGTCAGGCGGGGCATGACATGGCGCCCGGTCGCCAATCGCGAAGCCATTACCGCCAACTGCAACGGGCTGGAGAGCATATAGCCTTGACCAATGGTGGCATTGACCGTGTCAAAGGTCTGCCATTCGCGTCCCCATTTCTTCATTTTCCATGCAGGATCAGGCACGGTGCCGTAGAACTGGCTGGTCACAGGCAGAGGAAACTCCTCCCCCATCCCGCAGCGCCGCGCCATTGCCGCAATCGGGTCCATCCCCACACGCTGCGCCATCGTGTAAAAATAGACGTCGCAGCTTTGATAAATGCCCCGCGCCATGTCGACCGCGCCGTGTCCGCGCCGGTTCCAGCAGCCAAACACACGATTGCCGACGCGCAGGCCGCCGCCGCAATGCACTTGTTCATGCGGGTCGATGCCTTGTTCCATCAACGCCATCGACACCATCGGTTTGACGGTGGAGCCGGGAGGATACAAGCCTTTCAGCACCTTGTTGCGCAGCGGAACACGTTCATCATCGCGCAGCATCGCATATTCGACGCTGCCGATTCCATCGGAGAAACTGTTGGGATCGAAGCTTGGCATTGATGCCATGCACATCAGATCGCCGGTGCGGCAATCCATCACCACCACCGATCCGCTTTCCAACCCGATCCGGCGCGCGGCATAATCCTGTAGCGGGCCGTCAATCGTAAGGCGCACGGGTGCACCCTGCACATCTTCGCGGGTTTCCAGATCGCGCACGATCCGCCCGCTGGCGGTCACTTCAACCCGCCGCGCACCCGGCACACCGCGCAGGCCTTTTTCAAACTGCTTTTCCAGCCCATCCTTGCCGATCTTGTAACCCGGCGTAATCAGGATCGGGTTGGGGTCTTTCTCATACTCCTCGGCTGATGCCGGGCCGACATAGCCGATCAGGTGACCAACGCTGGAGGCTGTGGGGTAGAACCGCGAAAAGCCGCGCTGCGGCACCACGCCGGGCAGATCGGGCAGGCGTACGCTGAGCGCCGCGAATTGTTCGTAATTCAATCCACTCGCCACCTCGACCGGAGCGAACCCGCGCGATGTGCTGACCTTGTCCTTGATATCGGCGATCCGTGTCGGCTCAAGCGCCAGGAGTTCGCCCAGACGGTCAATCGTAGCGGACGCATTATGCATCCGTTCGGGGATCAGATCGACGCGGAAATCCGCTCGGTTGGATGCAAGCGGGGCGCCGTTGCGGTCAAGGATCCAGCCGCGGCGCGGGGGGATCAACGTGAGATTGACGCGGTTACTTTCGGATTCGAGACGGTATTTCTCATTCTCGGCGATCGCCAGATAGCCCAGTCGCAGCGCCAGCAAAGCGCCAATTCCGCCTTGCACAGCACCGATCAGCACCGCCCTTCGCTCAAAGGTTGCGCGCAGTATCGTGGCGTTGATGACCCGTCCACGGCGCAGCGACCCATCGCCTAGGAACGGAAAACGCATCAGGCGATCTTTCGTGCCCGGGCAAGCCGGAACCGATCAAGGCTGGCAACCATACGCGCCATTATCGGATAAAGCAGGATTGCCAGCAAGGCCTGCGGCAGCGCCACCAGCAGCATTTCCGATGTCACCGGCGCGCCTGATGCCAACAGCGTTGCAAGCCAATATCCAACCACCATCACTCCGGCAGTGAACCAGTCCAGCCAGAATCCACGCCAGGGAAACCGCGTTTCGATGATTTCAATCGCAATCATGGCCAGCGACCATAGCAGAATGGCGCTGCCAAATGGTTGTCCGCTGAAAAGATCGTCAAATGCGCCCAGCGGCGCGCCCGCCCAAAGCGGCAGCAGCCCGGGCCGAACCATGCGCCAGCCCAGCAGCAGCAAAAATCCGAGCGGCGGGACGAGCGGCATGACATCCGCGATCAGCACCACTGGGATGACCGAAGCAATCATGATCGACAAGTAGGGGACACTGCGCGCGCGAAGGGGGGAGGACGTGCGGTTGATGCGTTGTCCATAAATATCTGACCGCGCGCGGGGATCAAATTGTTCCATTACCGATCATCCGCCGCTGCACTCGCAGTTGGCATGGCGGAAGATGGCTGCTGCTCCGCGTTGGCGGCACCTTCCGGCGTGCCAAGCGAATTTTCGCCGCGCAGCACCGCCACAGCAGCGGCTTGATGGATCGGCTCAACCGCGACAAAATTGGTGGCCGCAGGCTCTGCCACCAGGCGTGCGATCCCGCCATCCTCGGTAATCTTGCTGATTACCGCAACCGCGACGCCAGGCCGGTAATATCCGCCAGCGCCGCTTGTTACCATCAGATCGCCAATCTTGAGCGGATTGATCCCGAGATTGACCAGTCGCACCCGCAGAAGTCCATCCCCGCGCCCTTCGGCAAAGGCGATGACATCATCCTTCGCCCGGCGCACCGGAAGCACGCTTTCGCTGTCGGTGAGCAGCAACACCCGCGCCGAATTGCGCCCGGTTTCCAGCACCCGCCCAATTACCCCTCGTTCGGAAATAACCGGCATCCCCGGCGTTACACCATTATTTGCCCCCGCACTGAGATAGGCGTGCCGCCGTGTGCTGGTAGCGGTCGACCCGACCAAGCGGGCGATAGAGACGGGCTTTACCTCGGAATCTTTCAGGTTGAGCAGTGACTTCAAACGCCGGTTCTCGGCCCTGACAGCATCGGCTTCAGCCAGACGTACGCGCGCGATTTCCATTTCATCACGCAGTGCCGCATTCTGACTGCCTGCGTTGAAATAGCCCCCGATGCTGGCGAAGAAACCCTGAGTTTCGGTGCGTGCGACCGCGCCCACAGTGCCTGCGGGGGTAACGACATCGCTGGCACCGCCACGCAAAGGCGCAAATGCAGATGGCTGCCACAGTGACAACATCAGCAACGCCGACCCCAGCAATGCGCCCGCACCGGCTAGCAAGTAGCCGGTGAACAGCGAATATTGTGCCTTCCTGGAAAAGCCCGACCGGCGCGATGAGGGAGGCGCCATGGCTTAAAGTCCCTTCTGCCAGTTCTCCCGGCTTACGCTGGTGCGCTTCACGCGGTCATCAGCACGCCGCGATAGATCGGATCTTCCATCGCGCGGCCCGTGCCGATGGCAACACACAAAAGCGGATCTTCCGCGACCGACACCGGCAGGCCGGTTTCTTCGCGCAAATGTTCGTCAAGACGGCGAATCAACGCGCCGCCGCCGGTCAGCACAATGCCCTGATCGACGATATCGGCCGCGAGTTCAGGCGCGGTGTTTTCCAGCGCAATGCGGACGCCTTCAACGATTGCGCCGATCGGTTCGGACAACGCTTCGGCAACGTGTGCCTGATTGATGGTGATTTCCTTGGGCACCCCGTTCACAAGATCGCGACCCTTGAGCGTGATGATCTCGCCCACGCCATCTTCGGGGATCATGGCGATGCCGTAATCCTTCTTGATCCGTTCCGCCGTGGCATCGCCGATCAACAGGTTGTGGTGACGGCGGACGTAGGAAACGATGGCTTCGTCCATCTTGTCACCGCCGGTGCGCACCGAGGTGGTATAGGCCAGCCCGCGCAATGAAAGCACCGCCACTTCGGTGGTGCCGCCGCCGATATCGACCACCATGCTGCCAACCGGCTCTGTCACCGGCATATCGGCACCAATCGCCGCTGCCATCGGCTCGAGGATCAGATGCACGTTCGAAGCGCCTGCGTTCGACGCCGCATCGCGGATCGCGCGGCGTTCAACCGAGGTTGAGCCTGACGGCACACAGACCACGATTTCTGGGTAACGGAACATGCTCTTCTTGCCGTGCACCTTCTGGATGAAGTGCTTGATCATCTGTTCGGCAACTTCGATGTCGGCGATCACACCATCACGCAACGGGCGGATCGCCTCGATGCTGTCAGGGGTCTTGCCCATCATCATCTTGGCATCATCGCCCACGGCCTTAACCCGGCGGATCCCGTTGATCGTCTCAATCGCAACCACCGAAGGTTCGTTCAGAACGATCCCTTGATCCTGCACATAAACCAGCGTGTTGGCGGTGCCGAGATCGATCGCCATGTTTTGCGAACCGAATTTGAACAGGTTTGACAGGAAGCTCATTGGTGGTGGTTTTCCAGTGGTGGCGGGGCGGGGCCGCAGACCGCGACAAGAGCGCGGCGGCGGGAAAATCGACCCGGTTATGACATGACGTGACGCGCCTAGCGAATCCGCGCGCAAAACGCCAAAATATTTGTCCACCGCAAGGGCGATTTTTGCGGGGTTGCCCTCGAAATTGCGACCGCTGAACGCTAGCGTGCGACAAATGCCCGAAATCCGCCGCCTTCCGTCTGCTCTGGTGAACCGCATTGCCGCGGGAGAGGTGGTCGAACGCCCGGCTGCGGCGCTGAAAGAGCTGGTTGAAAATGCGATTGACGCCGGCGCGCGGCGAATCGGTGTGGTGTTGACCGATGGGGGCCTTGCCCGGATCGAGGTGGTCGATGATGGCTGCGGCATGGCGCCTGAAGCAATGGCGCTGGCACTGGAACGCCATGCCACGTCCAAGCTCCCCGATTCGCTGATTGGCCCGGATGGCGCGATTGAACTGGTGACGACGCTGGGCTTTCGCGGAGAAGCGCTGCCATCAATCGCCAGCGTCGCGCGGCTGACCGTCGAAAGCCGTGAGGCGGGCGCTGCCGAAGGCTGGCGGCGGGTGGTCGATCATGGGGCGATGCTGGCGGATGAACCCGCCGCGCTGCCGCCGGGCACACGGGTGCGGGTGGAGGAATTGTTCGCCAAGGTGCCCGCGCGCCGCAAGTTCCTGCGCACCGCGCGCAGTGAATACGCCGCTTGTCTGGACGTGGTGCGGCGGTTGGCAATGGCGCGCGCCGATATTGGCTTCACGCTGGAGACGATTGGCGACGCGGGAAAGCGCACCGTGCTTTCCCTGCAGGCGGGCGAGGAATTGGCGACCCGCGTGGCGCGGATCATCGCGCATGAATTGCAGGACAATTCGGTTGGGATAGAGTTCACGCGTGACACCCCGCACGGGGTGATGCGGCTGACCGGGCTGGCGGGCCTGCCGACCTACAACCGGGGCGTGGCCGATCATCAATATCTGTTCGTCAATGGCCGCCCGGTGAAAGACCGATTGCTGGTGGGCGCGGTGCGCGGTGCCTATGCCGATATGCTGGCGCGTGATCGCCATGCGGTGCTGGCACTGTTCCTCGATCTGCCGCCGCAGGATGTCGATGTGAACGTCCACCCGGCCAAGACCGAGGTGCGGTTCCGCGACAGCGCAGGAGTGCGCGGATTCATCGTTTCCGGGCTGCGACAGGCGTTGGGGACGGGGGATCGCCGCAGCGCGCAGGGGCCGGATCGCGGGGCGATGGCACGATGGGTGAGTGAGCCTGCTTCCACTTCTCCCTTCCCCTCGGGGGAAGGGCCGGGGATGGGGGGGCTGCCCAATCCCGCTTGGCCCCGTACACCCCTCCCCAACCCCTCCCGTCAAGGGGAGGGGCTCTTGTTGCGTGAGGCCGGGTTCGCTTATTCCCAAACGGGATCCACGCCCTCGGGCCGCGCCGAGGAAGCCGCGCCTCTGCCCGAGGGCGCAGCGCAATACCCCCTCGGCATCGCGCGGGGCCAAGTCGCCAACACCTATATCGTTGCCGAGTCCGCCGATGGGCTCGTGCTGGTCGATCAGCACGCCGCCCACGAACGGCTCGTGCTCGAACGCCTGCGCGCCGCCGGGGCAGGGGAGGGCAACCGCCGCTCGCAGGCTTTGCTGGTGCCCGATGTGGTCGAGATGGACGAGGTCGATTGCGACCGGTTGGAGGACGCCGCCGAGGGGTTGGCGCGCTACGGCCTCGTGATCGAACGCTTCGGGCCGTCCGCGATGCTGGTGCGCGCGCTCCCCGCCGCGCTGCCCAAGGCGGACAGTGGCAAACTGCTGCGCGACCTTGCCGACGATATCGCCAAGCATGGCAAGCAAGAGGACAGCGGCGCTCTGCTGCTGGCAGAACGGCTCGAACTGGTGCTGGCGACAATGGCCTGCCACGGATCGGTGCGAGCCGGGCGCACGCTCAACGTCGCGGAAATGAACGCGCTGCTGCGGGAGATGGAGGAGACGCCGCGCTCAGGCCAGTGCAATCACGGTCGACCGACCTGGGTGAAGCTGAGCATGGAGGATGTCGAGAAGCTGTTCGGGCGGCATTAACGTCATCCCAGCGAAAGCTGGGACCTCAAGCGGCAAGTGCTGCGTTTTCCAGCCCTAGGCCCAAGCTTTCGCTGGGGTGACGGAAACGGGCAGCCGAACTCCTGCACCGCCCGTTCCAAGCCTTTCGCCGCAACCCATCCCGCAGGCCAACCGCAAACATCAGCGCCGCAGCGCTGCGCTCACATCGGCCAGCTTCCCATCCGCCCCGGCATCCTCCGGCAGGCCCAGCACCGCGCGCAGCAGCGCGGCGACGGCGACGTTGTTGAATACCGCCATCCGCTCGCCTTGGGCAAAGGCCGGGCCTTGGGCGATGAACAGCGCCAGCATTTCGGGGTCGGCATTGTCATAGCCGTGCGCGCCGCCGTTGACCGGGTAAGCGGGCGGGCCGGACAGGATCGTCCAGCCATTATCAGCCAGACAGATGATCGCCGCGACGCGCGGATTGCGGCCATATTTCAGCCGCGCGGGCAGGTCTTCCTTGCGCGTGCAGGTCATGTTTTCATGCGGCACCAGCAGCGCTGCCGCCACGCGGTCATCGGTGCCGGTAACCGGCTCAATCGCGGCGTATGGCCCGGTCTCAACCGCGATGTAGCTTGCCCGGTCGATCAGATCGTCAAGCTGGATCACGCGGGCTTCATCGGTCTGGCGCATCCCGTGGTCGGCGACGATCACAAGGTTCACCGGCAGGCCCAGTGCCGCGATCCCGTCCACCAGATCACCAATCCGCGCGTCCACCTCGGCAAGCGCGGTGTTGACCTCGGCGCTGTCGGGGCCGAAGCGGTGGCCCTGGGTATCGACCGTATCGAAATAAAGCGTTGCGAAGGCCGGGCGGATCGCTGCCGGACGCCGCAGCCAGTCGAGCACGGTGTTGACCCGCTGGACATTGCCGATGTTCTGATCGAACCGCAGCCAGTCGCTTGGCCGCACGCCCCCGATTGCCACTTCGCTGCCCGGCCAGAACATGGTCGCTGTGCGGATTCCGGCGCGTTCCGCTGTGACCCAGATCGGCTCGGCCTCGTCCCACCAGAACGGGTCGAGCGATTGCCGCGCATTGCCCAGACTGAACATCTGGCCCGGACGGCGCGGATCGATCATAGAATTGCCTGAAATACCGCTGCGATCCGGCACCTTGCCAGTAACGATGGCATAGTGGTTGGGGAAGGTCTTGGTCGGAAAACTCGGCCGCATCGGGCCGGTCGCACCGCTTTCTGCCAATGCGCTGAGGCGCGGGGTGATGCCGCGGGTCAGGTAATCGCTGCGAAAACCGTCAATCCCCACCAGCAAGGTGACGGGGCGGGCTTCATCCTGCGCCGCGACATGGGCGGGCATGAACAGAACGGCGATCAGGGTGAGAATATGGCGCATAACGGGCTTCCTATATGCAGGACGCGACAATTGCGAGACGGCAGGTTGGCGTTGCCGATCAGACGTTGAACTTGAACAGCAATATGTCGCCATCCTGCACGACATATTCCTTGCCTTCCTGACGCAGCTTGCCCGCTTCCTTCGCGCCCGCTTCGCCGCCCAGCGTTACGTAATCATCATAGGCGATGGTTTCAGCGCGGATGAAGCCGCGTTCAAAGTCTGTGTGAATCTCGCCCGCCGCCTGCGGGGCTTTTGCGCCGTCATGGAACGTCCATGCGCGCGCTTCCTTGGGGCCGACGGTAAAGAAGGTTTTGAGGCCGAGCAGCTTGTATCCGGCGCGGATCACGCGGGCGAGGCCGCTTTCGGATAGGCCAAGCGCTTCGAGAAATTCGCCCCGGTCTTCCACCGGCATGGTCACCAGATCAGCCTCGATCGCGGCGGAGACGACCACCGCTTCGGCGCCCTCTGCTGCGGCCTTGGCGAACACTTTGGCCGACAGTTCGTTGCCGCTCGCGGCGTCTTCTTCGGCCACGTTGCACACATAGAGCACGGGCTTCGCGGTCAGCAACTGCGCCTGCGCAAACAGCCGCGCTTCCTCGTCATCGCCGGGAACGGTAAGTCGCGCAGGCTTGCCTTCACGCAGCAGTTCGAGCGCTTGACCAAGAACGCTCGCCATCGCTTTGGCTTCCTTGTCACCCGCCGCGCCGCGTTTGGCAGCCGCTGGCACGCGCTTTTCAAGGCTTTCAAGGTCGGACAGCATCAGTTCGGTCTCGACCACCTCGGCATCGGCAATCGGATCGACCTTGTTGGCGACGTGCTGGACATCGTCATCTTCAAAGCAGCGCAGGACGTGGACGATGGCATCCACCTCGCGGATATTGCCGAGGAACTGGTTGCCTAGCCCTTCGCCCTTGCTCGCGCCTTTCACCAGCCCGGCGATATCGACAAAGCCCAACTGGGTTTCGATGATCTTGGCGCTTTTGCCGATGGCCGCGATCTTTTGCAGCCGTTCATCCGGCACGGCGACCTGCCCCACGTTCGGCTCGATCGTGCAAAACGGATAATTGGCCGCCTGCGCCGCCTGCGTTTCGGTGAGCGCATTGAATAAGGTCGACTTGCCGACATTGGGCAGGCCGACAATCCCGCAACGGAAACCCATGATGTGTTCTCTTGTCTAGCTGGAAAGCGCCGCCTTTAGCGAGCGCGCTCACTAATGGCTAGGGCATCACCGCCCATGCACGCTGCGCACCAGCGGTCCGACCAGCGGCGATCGGCCGAGCCAATCGGTTTGCACCCGCGCCGCGACTTCGTTGATTGGCACTTGTGGTTTGTTGCCCGGGGCCACCGGCAGGCGCAGCGGGCGGGTGCCGGGGGCTTGCGCGATCAGCCCAGCAATCGCGCGCGCCACATCCATCGGATCAGCGCCGCGGCCCGATCCGTCTTCCTGCCCCATGCGCGCGACTTGCTGGGGATAACCATCAGCGTGGCGTTCCTGCGTCCGTTCCTTGAGCGCGGCCGAATAGGCATTGCGGTTGACCCAGATTTTGGTGGGATAGCCGCCCGGCTGGATGATGCTGACGTCGATATTGTGCGGCACCAGTTCATAGGCCAGCTGTTCGCTCATCGCCTCCAATGCGAATTTGGTGGCGGAATAATGCCCGGAATAGGGCGCGATCACACGGCCCAATTGGCTGGAAATCTGGATGATTTGGCCCGCGCCTTTCTTGCGCATCCCCGGCAGCACCGCGCGCGCCATGCGATGCGCGCCAAACACGTTGGTTTCAAACATCAGGCGGGTGGCTTCCATATCCTGCACCTCGACCGGAGAGGTGATGCCGATGCCCGCATTATTGACCAGCACGTCAATCGGCCCGCCATTGATCATCTCGGCCTCGGCCACACCGTCGGCGATCTGATCGTCAGACATCACGTCGATTTCGATGATGTGGAGGCTCAGCCGTTCGTTCAGTGCAAGGATGCGCAGTTGTTCCGCTTCACGCCGGGGCAGGTCGCGCATCGTGGCAAACACCCGTGCACCCTGACGCGCGAGCAGTTCTGCCGTCAGCCGTCCGAAGCCGGATGAGCAGCCCGTGATGAGCACGCTTTTCCCTGCATAGTTCGCATCAGGCCGATAAACGGGTTCGGCAGCAGCACTGGCGCGCGGTGCGGTGGCCAGCGCGCCGGTAGCGGCGGCGGCGGCGATCAGCGAACGGCGATCGATGCGGGGCATGGACAGGTTCCTTCGTGACTGGAAACAGGATCACGCAAGGTTATTGTGTTCGCGCCAGAGTGCAAGCGCGCTTGGAGATTCAAGCCGGATGATCTTGTCTGCCCATGACGCGATGGCGGCCTCGGTGCGCGGGCGCGGGCCGCGGTTCCAGTTCAGCACATACCAGAAAAACGCGAAGTCAAAGCGTTCGGGGCAGCCTGCGGGCATATCAGGCCGCGCTTGCCCGCGATGGGTCACGACCCGCCGGATCAGCCGCCACAGACACAGGGATATCGGGAAATCGAGATATATCACCGTGTCCGCCCGTTCGAGCCGGGGCAGGAGCGTGCTGCCGTAGTTGCCTTCGATCAGCCACTCATCCTGCGCGATGGCTTCGGCGAGCTGGGCGTGCAATTCGGCCTTCTGAGTCTCGACCCAGCCTGCCTGCCATCCGAGTTGATCCATGTGGACCAGCGGCAGGCCAAGCAGCGGCGCCAGTTCGCGGGCGAGGGTGCTTTTACCCGAACCGCACGGGCCGATAATCAGCACGCGGCGCATGGGCGTCAGTCCGCGCGGACCGGCAATAGGCGGGAATCGCTGATTGCGGCGGTGCGGTGGGCGGCAATCCTCTGGCTTTCAGGATCGCTCGCAAAGGCGAGGAAGCTGGCCTTGCTGGATTGCCGCACCAGCAGGACATAATCCCAAGTTTCGGTTGCCGGACCGATCAGGAAGTGCGCGCTGGTTCCGGAAAACAGCACCTCACCGCCGCTATGTTGCAGCAGGGGCAGCATCTCGCGCATGTAGCATGCGTAGGCATCCTTGCCGCTGATTGGCGCGTCTGGCGCAAGTTCGGGCGCGTGGGAATAATCTGCGTTTTCGCGGAAGCGCAGAAGGTTGAGCATCACGACCGGGCCTTCATCGGGCGCACCGAAAAAAGCGGCGCCCTGCTGCTCGCTGACATTTAGATAGGTGGTCACGTCTTTCAACCTTCCTGCATCCTCAGCGCCACATCATTCATGAACCGCGCGTCATCGCCCTTCGCAAGCCATTCCGCCTCAGCCGCAACGGCACCGAGCATCGCGGCAAGGTCATCTTCTTCGGTTTTGGCGAAATTGCCCAGCACATGGCCGGTCACGCGGTCCTTGTGGCCCGGATGGCCGATGCCGAGCCGCACGCGGCGGAAACTTGCCCCGCAATGCTGGTCAATCGATCGCAGGCCATTGTGCCCCGCCGTGCCGCCGCCTTGTTTCACCTTTACCTTGAACGGGGCAAGATCAAGCTCATCATGGAAGACGGTCAAGGCATCGCTGCCGAGTTTGTAGAACCGCAGCGCCTCTCCGACACAGCGCCCGCTTTCATTCATGAAGGTGGCGGGTTTCAGCAGCAGCACCTTGGTGCCGCCGATCCGGCCTTCCTGCACCCAGCCCTGAAACTTGCTCTGCACCGGGCCAAATCCGTGCATGTGGGCTATGACGTCCACCGCCATAAAGCCAATATTGTGGCGGTGGAGCGCGTAGCGCGGTCCGGGATTTCCAAGGCCAGCCCAGATTTGCATGATGACCCTCTAACGATACCGCACCCAAAACGAAACGCCGGACTTCTTGCGAAGCCCGGCGTTCATCAGCCGTTGGTGGCTGTGTTGGGTTATTCTTCGGTAGCTTCCTCGACAGCAGCGTCGTCGGACGACGCAGCGCCTTCACTGCGCTTGAGCGCGGAAGGGGCGACCAGTGTGGCGATGGTGAAATCGCGATCGGTGATCACGCTGGTCACGCCCTTGGGCAGGGTGACTTCGCTGATATGGATCGCATCGCCAACGTCCTTGCCGGTGACATCAATCTGAATTTCTTCAGGGATATTGGCATTGGGGCACAGCAGATCAAGCTCGTGACGGACAACGTTGAGCACGCCGCCCTTCTTCAGGCCTGGCGAGGCATCTTCGTTGACGAATACCACCGGCACCTGCACTTCGACCTTGCTATCGCCGGTAAGGCGCAGGAAATCGACGTGGAGCGGACGGTCCGTCACGGGGTGGAACGCCACATCCTTGGGCAATGTGCGAACGGTCTTGCCACCGATCTCAAGATTGACGACCGAGTTCATGAAGTGACCGGTCATCAATTGCTTGACCAGTTCCTTTTCCTCGACGTGGATCATGGTGGGTTCTTCCTTGCCGCCATAGATGACAGCAGGTGTCCGACCTTCGCGGCGAATTGCACGGGAGGCTCCCTTGCCAGCCCGTTCGCGCGCTTCAGCCGGCAGGTTCAGAGCGTCGCTCATAATAGTGCCTTTCGAATGCGTGTTGAATAAAGACTATCGCGCGCACCGCCTCCAGGGATGACCGGAGCGCCGAAGCGCGGGCCCTTAGAGGCATGCGCCGCGAATGGCAACCTGTTTAGGGCAGGCGCCGGACGCGGTAGCCTGCCGCTTGCAGCAGGCTTGCCAGCCCTTCGACCCCCACCAGATGTGCCGCACCGACCGCAATCAGAGGGCGCGGCTCACCTTCG
>Ga0180009_10004527_pt1 | contig 15289 bp, 11 predicted proteins | sample OS_PC_MetaG_FD_123537 | JGI IMG/M metagenome (GOLD analysis project Ga0180009, IMG submission 123537) | Groundwater microbial communities from the Aspo Hard Rock Laboratory (HRL) deep subsurface site, Sweden - OS_PC_MetaG | ecosystem: Environmental > Aquatic > Deep subsurface > Groundwater...
AGGGTGGTCACCTGGCCGCTGAGATTGCAGGTGGCGTTACACCCATCGCCGTCTGCTGGCATCGCTTCGGGCGGGTCGCACTTCTCCAGGGCCGCCGGATCCACCGTGCTGTCCCCACAGGCGGTGCCCACCGCCTCGAGCTGGCAGGCCGGATCACAACCGTCTCCGGCCGCGGTGTTGCCATCGTCGCACTCCTCGCCGGCATCCAGGACACCATCGCCGCAGCTCGCCGGGGCCTCGATGGCGCAGGCGGCGTCGCAGCCGTCGCCGCTGCTGGTATTGCCGTCGTCGCAGGTCTCCCCGGAGCCGAAGTCCGTGACGCCGTCCCCGCAGTGCGCATCCACGCAGTTGGTTCGGCAGGCGTCCGCGAGCACGTTGCTGTTCTGCGCCCCGTCGTCGCACTGCTCGCCGGTGTCCACGATGCCGTCGCCACAGTTGGCGGGGATCTCGAGCTGACAGCTCGCGTCGCAACCATCACCGCTGGTGGTGTTGCCATCGTCACACTGCTCACCCGCGGCGCCATCCACCTGGCCGTCTCCGCAGGCCCCGACAATGCAACCGCTGGTGTCCCAGGTGCAGCCCGCCGCGCAGGCGAGGGTCCCCCCCCCGCTAAAGCCCGCATCTCCGCAATCGGCAAAGCCGAGGTTCGAGCCGTCGCAAACCTCGGTGCCCTCAATGGTCCCGTTGCCGCAGCTCGGCTGAGCCGTGCAACCGGTGAAGTCGTAGTCACACTGGGCGTCGCACGCCAGGGTTCCCCCGCCGAGGTTCAGGCTTACGCAGGTCTCCCCGCCGAGATCGCTGCCGTCGCAGGTCTCCGCTCCCTCGATGACATCGTTCCCGCAGTTGCCGGTAACGTTATTATTGTTACCTCCCGCAGAGTCGTCCCCGCAGCCCCAGGCTCCCAAAGCGCACACCACCAGCCCGGACACAAAAATGAAAAAACCAGTTCCCGATCTCCGCATAGCTATACCTCCCATAGTTAATGTACGGCCTAGCTTATCAGGGATTTCAGCCGATCGGCGCAACAATCGTCGCCTCGCACACCTGGCGACAGAGCCGCGAAGACCCCGTACCTCGCGAGAGCCACAAACCTCGACAAGCCCACCCATGACTGGCTGCGGAAGCGGTCACCATCTCCATGGCGCCGTGAACCGGGCGGCTGTGCCCAAGTTGCTGGGCGAGTGCGATGAACCAGTGTAGGGATCGTCAGATGCGGGGTAGACTGAGTTAGTGGTACAGGGTAATGTCTGCGCCTGATAAACGCCGTGTCATCGCACTCTGCCTGATTCTGCGTTGACCCTGCATGACTCAGGAAGCGGCAATACATCTAATAGCTGAATCATATCAGGCCATTAGACCCGGTCAATTACTTCCTGGGTCTGGAGATCGGCACCCATGGGCATTACAGATCTGTTTAGACCGAGCTGGAAACACAGCGACGCCGCCGTGCGGGCCAAGGCCGTCCGGGCCATGGACGGCGACGACGAACCTTTGCTGCTGCAGATCGCGGAGTCCGACGACGACCGCGCCATCCGCGAGCTGGCCACGAGCAAAATCAACGACGCCGACGCCCTCGACGCGCTAGCCGGGCGGTGTGGCGGTGACCCCCTGGCCGGGCAGGCCCGGGAGCGGGCCTCCTCCCTGCGCATCGCGCTGGCCGTCCAGGGTGAGGATGAAGTGGCGGCCGCCAACGCCCTGGCCCACATAGAGGATGACACCCACCTCGCCGACATCGTGCGCCGGGCCCAGCTCGATCCCATCCGAGAGGCGGCCTTGGAGCGGCTAAAGGACGAGCGCGCCCTGGCCGACGTGATTCGCACCGCCAAGGACCAGGCGCTGTGCAAAAAACTGGTGGAGCGCATCACTGAGCCGGCCATCCTTCGCTCCCTCGCCCAGGAGGAGCAGCGCCGGGAGCTGGCCCAGGCGGCCCTGGAGCGCATCGAGGATCCGGAGGCCCTCGCCGCGGTGGCCAAGAGCGCCAAGCTCAAGGCGGTGCGTAAGCGGGCCAAACGCCTGTACGACGCCACCCAGGCGCCCGACGCAGAGAAGCAGGCCGAGGACCTCGAACAGAAAAAGCTGCACGCCCAGATGGTTCAACTCTGCCGAACCGTCGAGAAGCAGACCGGCTCCACCGACTGGGAAGAAACGGCCCGCGCCTTTGCCGAGGCCCAGGAGCGCTGGGATGCGCTCAAGGCCCAATGGCACGACCAGGACGAGCGGCTCTTCGAGCGGTTCGATGTGGCCCAGAAGGGGTTTGCCCTCCGGCACGCGCACGTCAAGGCTGCGGTGGGCGCCCGGGAGGTGCAGGTGGCCGAGCGTCAGGAGCACCAGGCAGAGACGGATGCCCGCACCGCCCTGTGTGAGCAGATCCTGGCGCTCGAAGGTGAAGACCTCGCCGACGGGCTCGCCAAGCTCCAGGCCCAGTGGGAAGCGCGGGGCGAGCTGCCCGAGCCCATCCGCGGTGAGCTGGAGAGGCGGTACGACACCGCAGTGCGACAGTGCCAGCGGCAGCTGGACAGCCAGGCGGAGCAGACGTCGAACGCCGAGCAGCTCGACGCGCTGCTCGCCGAAGTCGAAGCGGCCCTGAAGATCCGAAAGATGGACGACCTGCGCAAGCGGTTCGGTCCCTTGAAATCGCGGTGGAGTCGGGCCGTGGCCGCGGGTGTCGTCTCCGAAGCCCAGGGGGAGCGGTACCAAGCCCTGGAGCAGCGCTTCGAGGAGCGGGAGGAGAAAGACCGTGCGGCCCTGGAGCAACGGAAGGCCGACAACCAGACGCGCATCGAGAAGCTGGTGGAGACGATCACGCTCGCGGCCGGGGGCGACGACCTCCGCGAGGCGGACCGACTCCTGAAGGAGGCCCGGGCGACCCTGAACAAGCCCGGCGGCCTGCCGAGCCGGGAGGCCTGGAAGGAGCTCCGGGTGACCTTGGAGCAGGCCGGAGAGACCCTCTACCTGCGTACACAGGAGCTGCGGGAGGCGGACAACTGGCAGCGCTGGGCCAATACGCCGCGCGCCGAGGAGCTCTGCAAACGCGCCGAGGCCCTGGCCGAGGTGGAGGACCTGGCCGAGCTGGCCAAACAGCTACGCCCCCTGCAAAAAGAGTGGAAGCAGGTCGGGCCCGTGGCGCGGGATGAAGCCAACACCCGGTGGCTGCGCTTCAAGGCGGCCTGCGACGCGGCCTACACCCGCTGTGAGCCCTATTTCGCCGAGCAGGACGTACAGCGCAAAGAGAACCTCGAAAAGAAGGAGCAACTCTGCGTCCAGGTCGAAGCGCTGGCAGAGTCCGCCGAGTGGAACGAGACCAGTGATCTCATCAAGCAGCTCCAGGCCGAGTGGAAAGCCATCGGCCCCGTGCCACGCAAGGTCTCCGATGCCATTTGGAAGCGATTCCGCGCCCCCTGCGATGCGTTCTTCGAGCGGCGCAAGGAGCACTTCAAGGCCCAGGACGCCGACCGCAAAGTGAACCTGACGGCCAAAGAGGCGCTGTGTGAGCGCGCCGAGGTTCTGGCCGAGTCGTCGGACTGGCCCGAGACCGCCGAGAAGCTCAAGCAACTCCAGGCAGAGTGGAAGGCCTGCGGCCCCGTCCCCCGGAACCGCTCCGACGCCATCTGGCAGCGGTTCCGCGAGGCCTGCGACCACTTCTTCGCCCGCCGCGCCAGCCACCTGGACGAAGGACGCAGCGAAAATCTCACGCAAAAAAAGGCTCTGTGCGAGGCGCTGGAGCAGGCCCTGTCCGGCGCAGGTGAGCCCGAGACCCCCGAGGACGTCGCCAAGCTGCTGCTGGAGACCTGGGACACCTGGAAGTCCGTGGGCCCGATCCCCTTTGACGAGGAGCAGCCGCTGCAGGACCGCCTCAACGCCCTGTCTGCGCAGGCCGTGGAGACCCACCCCGCGGCCTTCAAGGGGTCGCCACTGGATCCGGAAGCCAACGCCCGACGCCAGACCGAGCTGTGCATACAGGCCGAGGTGCTGGCCGCCACGGCCAAGGAGAAGCGCGAGGGCGAACGCATCAAGCTCGAGGAGCAGGACGCCGAGTCCATGGCCGCGCGGCTCAAAGAGGCCCTGGCCTCGAACACCTTCAAACAGGAGTCCCAGGCCGAGATCACACAGCGCGCCACGGACCAGATCACGTCTCTCCGGCGAAGCTGGTCCCGAGTGGGTCCCGTGCCGGGGGACCAGGGGCGCGACCTCCGCGAGCGATTCGACAAGGCCTGCAGGGAAGCCTTGGGACCCCAGGGCGGCTGACCGCACCACGCGGTCATTGGACCGACCCGCATCCCTGACGCTAAGGAGTACCCCGTGACCGACTTCATCCTGGAGCTGGACCAGCACCTTTGGAACAAGGGGACCCACTACCGCATCTACGACAAGCTGGGAGCGCACCCGCATGAGGTAAGCGGCGAAGTCGGCACGCACTTCGCCGTGTGGGCACCCAACGCCGAACGGGTCTCGGTGACGGGAGACTTCAACGACTGGAGCGAAGCGGAGCATCCCATGTTCCCCGTGGGCGTGAGCGGCATCTGGGCCGCCTTTGTGCCGGGCGTGGGTCAGGGGGCGCTGTACAAATTTGTGATGTACACCCGGGACAGTAACCACCGCAGCGAGAAGGCTGACCCCGTGGGCTTCGCCGCCGAGTTGCGGCCGTTGACCGCGTCCAAGGTGTGGAGCCTTGACAACTTTGAGTGGCTGGACCAAGCGTGGATGGGCCGGCGGCAAGCGGTCCACGAGCTGGACGCCCCCCTGTCCATCTACGAAGTGCACCTGGGCTCCTGGATGCGCAACCCAGAGGAAGACAACCGCTTTTTGACCTACCGGGAGCTGGCGCCCCGCCTGGCAGACTACGCCCATCGGCACGGCTTCACCCACGTGGAGCTGCTGCCCATCTCCGAGCATCCCTTGGACGCCTCCTGGGGCTACCAGACCATCGGCCACTTCGCGCCCACCAGCCGACACGGCACGCCGGACGACTTTATGTTCTTCGTCGACACGCTGCACCAGGCCGGCGTGGGGGTGCTGTTGGACTGGGTGCCAGCGCATTTCCCGCGCGACAGCCACGGGCTGGGTTTCTTCGACGGCACGCACCTGTATGAGCACGAAGACCCGCGCCAGGGCGCCCACCAGGACTGGGGCACCTTCATCTTCAACTTCAGCCGCTACGAGGTGTCGAACTTCCTCATCGCCAATGCCCTCTTCTGGCTGGATCGCTACCACATCGACGGGCTGCGCGTGGACGCCGTGGCGTCGATGCTGTATCTGGACTACTCCCGGGAGGAGGGCGATTGGGTGCCCAACGCGCACGGCGGCCGGGAAAACCTGGGCGCCATCGAGGTTTTGCGTCACCTGAACAGCCGCGTGTACGAGGAGTTCCCCGACGTCATCACCCTGGCCGAGGAATCCACGAGCTGGCCGGCGGTGTCCAGACCCACCTACGTGGGCGGCCTGGGATTTGGCTACAAGTGGGACATGGGCTGGATGCACGACACGCTCTCGTACATGTCCCGGGATCCCATCCACCGCCGCTACCACCACTCCGACCTGACCTTTCGCATGCTTTACGCCTGGCACGAGAATTTTGTGCTGCCCCTGTCCCACGACGAGGTGGTGCACGGCAAGGGCTCCCTGCTGGGCAAAATGCCCGGAGACGACTGGCAGAAGTTCGCGAATCTGCGGCTGCTGCTCGGCGAGATGTGGTTGCAACCGGGCAAAAAGCTCCTCTTCATGGGCGGGGAGCTCGGCCAGTGGAACGAGTGGAACCACGACGCCAGCCTGGACTGGCACCTGCTGGACTTCCCTGCCCACCGCGGGATCCAGCAGTGGATCACGGACCTGAACTGGACCTATCGCAGCGAGCCCGCTCTGCATGAGCAGGACACCGAGGCCCGCGGCTTCGAGTGGATCGACTGCACTGACTCGGAGAACAGCGTCATCAGCCTGGTCCGCCGGGACCGCAATGGCAACCCCGTAGTGACGATCCTCAACTTCACCCCCGAGGTGCGTGAAGCGTACCGCCTGGGCCTCCCCGGCCCCGGTCGCTGGAACGAGCTGCTCAATAGCGACGCCGAGCTCTACGGCGGCAGCGGAGTCGGCAACCTCGGCGGCGTCCAGGCCGAGCCCATTCGCCACCACGGCCGCGACCACTCCGCCCCCCTCACCCTGCCCCCCCTCGGCATGCTCGTGCTCAAGCCGGCCTGACCCCAGATAGTAAGTCGCTACGGCGGGGGGCGGCCCCTATGCCGCGAAATCCGTCCGATGCATCACAGGGCGTCGTCGGGGGCGGATTCGGCCACCCGGACGGGGTCGGGGTCGGCCAAATGTACGGCCGGTTCACCGGTCAGTCGCTCGTACTCCAAGGGGTGCTCGTGCAGCATCCGCTCCCGGGAGATGCGGCCCGTGAACATGCAACGGTCAATGGGAAAGACCTCGGGGCTGAAGACCGAGTTGTAGATGTGCCAGATCACCACCACCGACAAGGCGAGCATGGCCTCGTTGGAGTGCACCGTTTTGGCCGCGGGGATGGACTCCCCCGGCAGAAATGCAAAGGACTGGAAGAACCACACCGGGAACCACAGCACGAAGCCGGTGGCGATCATCAAGATGGACCCGAGCACGACGCCCCAATACTCGAACTTGGCCCGGTAGTCGTATCGGCCGCACCGGGCCGGGTGCTCCGCTAGCCGCAGGTAGTACCGCAGGTTCTGCACCGCATCCGTGAAGTCCTGGCGCGAGATCAGCATGGACGGCTGCCAACGACGCCACAGCACGCCCACCACCGCCACCGCCAGGTGCACCATGAACATCAGCGTGAAGGTCAGCCCCGTCCACCGGTGCACCAGGCGGGTGTGGTCGATGCCTCCCATCGCTGAAATCACCCAACCCGACCATTCCGCCTCATGAAAACGCTGTGCGAGGCCAGTGACCGCCAGGCCCATGAACAGCAGGGCCCCGACCCAATGCTCCACCCGCCGAAGCCAGTGGTGCCGGAGAAAGGAATCGGGGACCGTCGTGGATTGCTCTGCCATTCGCTCTTCCTCACCGTTTAACGGCGTACCGCCAGAAGTGCAGCAGGACCTGTAGCCCCAGCCCAAAGACCATCAGTGGAATGATGATCATGTAAAACAAGTTGATCCAGTACACCAGCGGCGTGCGTGTGGCGCTGGGGATCCAATGCGAGACCCACGCGTCCGGGAAGGCCGCGCTGGCCTTGGGGTGACAGCTCCGACACCGGGTGAGCAACCGCTTTTTGACCGCCACCTTGTTCTTGCCGCGGGTGGACTGGATGTCGTGGATGCCGTGGCAGTCTACGCACACGGCGATCTTGCGCACGCTACGCTTCTCTTTGCGATAAAATTGCAGCGTCACCCCGTGGAAGTCGTCCAGGTAGGACTGCACCACGTTGGGCGACAGGTTGTACTTCTTCATGCGCTTTCGATCCGCATGGCAGTTGCCGCAGAGCTCAGGGATCCGGGATCGGTACTCTTTGGATCCGGGGTTGCGGATGTCGTGGGCCCGGTGGCAGTCGACACAGGCCGGCACGTCGCGGCTGCCGCTCTTGAGCACGGCCGCCCCGTGCACGCTCTGGGCGTACTGATCGTACACTTTGCTGTGGCACTGTCGGCACCGGGCGATACTCTGCCGTCCCGACACGACGTGGGCGTGGGGCGCGTGGGCGCGGTGACAGTCGCTGCAGCTCGGCCGGCGCTGGGCCCGATCCCCCTTGAGCCGCTGGTGCACCCCCTCCCCCATGAGCTTGGTCACTTTGGCGTGACAGGCCAGACACGACACATCCGTGCTCCGATGCCGCGCGATACGATTGACACCCTTGATCATCCTGTGAACGCGGTTGGTGAACCCCGCGTGACAGCTCACGCATTTCAATTTCTGATGGGAGGTCCTGTCCAAGGCCGCCTCATCTATCCGCAGGGAGAGACTCTTGCCGTTCGGCAAGCGCTTGCTGAGCGCACGCCCATGGCAGCTGAGGCACCCGGGTTGGGTGGACTTCACGCGAAGGATGCCGTGCGTGCCATGACACGTCCTGCAGCGCGGAGCGCCGGCGCCGCTCACCATGCGTCCGTGCACCGTCTTGCCCGCCTCGTGGCAACCCCGGCAGGCCTTGTACAGGGACGCCGTCTTTCCCCTTTGCTCGCCATCGGTGTGGTTGCCCGCTGTGATGCCCGCGTGGCAGCTGTCGCAGCTCAGCTCGCTGTGCACCGACTTCTTGAGCTGCTTGGCGTTCACAAAAAGCGGGATCTTGCGACCGCCCGGGCCTTTGCGACTGAACGACTTCTCTGCGTGGCAGCCGTAGCAGTCAGCCGCCGAGGGCGCCGCCTTTTCCGGGGCCCCTGTAAGCCCCCCCAGCAACAGCAGGACAACAGACATCGTCACGGCTTTTCTGCCCCTTTGGTCGACGAATCGCCACGAGAGTCATCGCCCTCCGTGTCTCTGGACCCAGCGGCTCTCTGCCACACGGCCTGCAACGGCAAATAGACGATGAGCACAATGCCCGCGATGGGAAGAAATAGCAGGAACACCAACCCCATGATGGGCCCCAGCAACAGCAAAAGCACCGCCGGTAGTCGGATCCACTGCCGCCCCGGAGGTCCGGGGAGCGTGCCCTCCTCCCGCAGCCGAACCAGCTCGCCACTTCCAAAGCTCCAATAGGTCCCGCGTCGGGCGGGACCTCCCTGTGCAATGCTTAGGACAGCCATGCTGCGACCTCCATTCGAGGGCCAGACCCGGAAGACGCTGAGAGCTTGGGGCTCCGACTTGTCCTCTGCGGGACATTCCGACAAAACAGTACCATGAGAATCCTCATGCTTACCTATTAGCCAAAACGATGCATACTGCAACTACATAATTTCATTCAATTCGCTGAATTCATATTGGAATACTAATCTTGTGGCATATTTCTACAGTTTACAAAAACTCACCGCCGAAATTCTCTACAGTTCCGATCATTGCGCACGAAAACCGTCCAATACCGTTGGCCGCTCAGACGCAATGATGCCTGCCAGAGACCGTGCTACATTGACCCGGTTGTCCACGACCTACGAGGACGGGAGCGATGCGTATGACAGATTCGACTCTTTTTGGGCGCGTGAGCATCATCGGCTTCGGGCTCATGGGCTCCTCCCTTGCGCGCGCCCTACGCAAGTATCACGCCGCCGACGAGGTGGTGGCCTGTGATCCGGACGAGCACGTCCGCACTGTTGTCGCCCAGCTGGGCCTCGCCGACATCGTCACCGAGCATCCCGTGGAGGCGGTGCACGGCGCCGATCTCGTGGTCCTGGCCGCCCCTGTGGGTGCCCTCGCCGCCCTGGCCGCGGCCATCGGGCCGCACCTGGTGCCGGGCACCCTGGTTACCGACGTGAGCTCGGTGAAAGCAGCCGTGATCCGCGATGTCCTGCCGTCGCTCCCCGCCGGCGTGGTCTTTGTGCCAGGTCATCCCGTGGCCGGCACCGAGAAATCCGGTCCCGAGGCCGGCTTTGCCGAGCTCTTCGAGGGCCGCTACTGCGTGCTCACCCCCCTGGACACAACTCCCCCCGAGGCCGTACAGCGCATCAAGGCGCTGTGGCTCCGCCTGGGCAGCCTGGTGGAGCAAATGGCTCCCGATCACCACGACCGGGCCATGGCGATGGTTTCACACCTGCCGCACCTCATCGCCTACACCATCGTCGCTACGGCCACGGATCTGGAGGCGGATCGCCTCGAAGAGGTGGTGCGATTCTCCGCCGGCGGCTTCCGGGACTTCACCCGCATCGCAGCATCAGACCCCATCATGTGGCGCGATATCTTCCTGGCCAACCGCGACGCGGTGTTGGAGATGCTACAGCGCTTCACCGAAGATCTCACCGCCCTGCAGCGCGCCATCCGCTGGGGAGAGGGCGACGCCTTGGAGCAGGTCTTCCGACGGACCCGCACCCTCCGCCGCTCGGTCATCGACGCCCGGCAGGCCGGCACCTTCCGTCCCACCGAGGAGCGCACCACCGTGGACCCCGAGGACCAGGAGTGATATGGTGACTCAAACTACTTGCGGATGTGCGCCATGAGTCAGCAGTTGGACAAGCAAACCCTGCCCGGAGCGGGCCCCGCGAGCCAACCGCCCGGCCGCAGCACCCTCCCCATGGGGTCCGGGGATCTCGCGCACCCCGACAGCTTCAACGACACCCTCCACTCCGAGCCACCTGGCAAGGTGGATCTCGCCGTACTCGAGACCCTGGCCGTCGATGCGCTGCCGTCCTCCGATCCCGGGACGCTGGCGGCCACCATGCAGGCCCAAGCCCCCGGTGACCCGGGCTGGGACAGCCGGGCGGACAGCACGGCGAGATCGCCGAAGGCGTCTATGGACCAGACCACCGTGCTGCCCCGGATTGAGTTGGACGGCGCCGTCGCCAAGGTGCTGCACACCAGCCGCCGCCGCTACGAGACCCACGGCAAGCTGGGCGAGGGCGGCGTGGGTGAGGTCTTGAGCGCCCTCGATCACGACATTGGCCGTGAAGTGGCCATCAAACGGCTTCGGGCACGCATGAAGTCGCCCATGGCCCTGGCGCGGTTCGTGGAAGAAATCCGCACTACCGGGCGTCTGGAGCATCCCAACGTCGTGCCCATCCACGATGTGGGCGTGGACGACAAGGGCGACTTCTACTTCGTCATGAAGCAGGTCGACGGCGAGACCCTGGAGTCCATCATCGCCAAGCTCGCCGCGGGTGATCCCGAGTACCATCGACGCTACGGGTTCGAGCGACGCGTGGAGATTTTCAAGGGCGTGCTGGAGGCCATTCACCTGGCCCACTCCCAGTCCATCATCCACCGGGATATCAAGCCGGCCAATGTCATGGTGGGCGCCTACGGTGAAGTGCTCCTCATGGACTGGGGGCTGGCCAAGTGCCTGCGCGCCGACTCTCCGGACCTGTACTCCGTCATCGCCGACGAGGAGGGCGCGGCCGGGGATCCGCGGCCCGAAACCCCGACGGAGTCCGGCCGCATGTTCGAGACCCACGCTGGCGCGCTCCTGGGCACGCCCGCTTACATGGCCCCGGAGCAGGCCGAGGGAAAGCCCGCCGACGAGCGCAGCGACATCTACTCGCTGTGCGTGATGTTCCACGAGCTGCTCTGCCTCAAGCACTACCTATCCGATAAAAAATCCGTGCCCGAGGTGCTGGCCTCCATCGCGGACACGCCGGTGCCCGCAGCGTCCTTCGTCAAGAGCCCACACCAGACGGCGGTGCCCGCGGACCTGCACCACTTCGTCAAGGTCGGTGTGGCCAAGGCCCCCGCAGACCGCTACCAGGACGTGCAGTCCATGCTGGACCGGCTGGACCGTCGGGCCGAGGGCAACATCCCCATCGAATGTCCCATGACCGCCATCAAGTCCACCACCAATCGGTTCACCAAGCTCCTGGACGCGCGCCCCACCCTCGTGCTGATCAGCGTGGTGCTCGGCCTCATCGGCGGCTTGAGCCTGGTCGCCTACGCCATCCTGCAAGCGACCTCCGGCTAGCTACTTCATCGTCAACCGAAACCCGCTCGTGGCCACGGACCTGCCGCTGACCAGCAGCGCGATGCGCTGCCGCCCCGGGTAGTACTGACGCTTGCGGATCGGCGCGACTCGTTACGTGGACAGGGCGCCGGTCCAATACAGGTAGTCGGTCCACGCGTCGGGCACCGAGCGCACGGAGATCTGAAGCGTTACCGCGGGCACCCACCGCGGCTGCACCGGCTCCTTGATGAGCCTCATGCGCGCCTCCACCGGGGTGCGGTTGGCCTTTTGGTGGTTGCACTCCACGCAAGCCGAGACGACGTTGGTCCAGTTGGTGGTGCCGCCCCGAGAGCGCGGAATGACGTGATCGAAGGTCAGATCACGCATACTCTCCGTCACGCCACAGTACTGGCAGCGGTAGCGATCCCGCGCGTAGACGTTGACGCGCGAAAAACGAACCGGACGGCGAAAGCGCCGGAAGGCGTTCACCAGCCTCACCACGGCCGGCATTTTGAACACCAGGTAGCACGTGCGGATGTTCCGATCATACTCCTCCACCACCTCCACCTTGCCCAGGGTCAACAGGGTGAAGGCCCGCTCCCACGAGATTACACGAATAGGTTCGTAGGACTGCGTTAGAAGCAGCGTACGTGCGTGATCCTCACCCGTCATGGGTCACCTCTACAGTGAAATTATACCACTCCGAAGCCGAATTGCACCATTTTGCGCCGCCCGGAGGCCGGGGGCCTTCCCCGGGGCGGCTCAGGATTTCTGTTGCGCGTGGCCGCTTTTGACCCAAAACTAACCTGTCGGCGACGCGAGGAGCATGCTCATGAATCAGCACCCCCTGCGCACCCTGATCCTGACGCTTGGGGTTGTGGTGCTTGGCCCCGCTTGCGCCCAATCCCAAAAGATCGACGGCCTGAATCGCCCCGTGGCCAGGGTCACCCCGACGGCCACCCCGACCCAGGGCTCCTTTACCGACGCAGACTTCGAACGCCATGTGCGCAAGTTGCGCAAAAAAATCCCAGCCGGATTCACCCTGCTCATCGAGCCGCCCTTTGTGGTGCTCGGCGACGAATCCCCCGCGCGAGTTCGGCTCCACGCGGTCCAGACCGTGCGCTGGGCCACCACCCGACTCAAGGCGCTCTATTTTCCGAAGGACCCCAAACGCATCATAGAGATCTGGCTCTTCAAAGACGGTGCGAGCTACCAAAAGCACGCCATGGCCCTGTGGAACGACAAACCCGGGACCCCCTTTGGCTACTACTCCGACGCCCACGGCGTGCTCGTCATGAACATCGCCACCGGCGGCGGTACCCTGGTTCACGAGATGGTGCACCCCTTCGTGGAGTCCAACTTTCCCGACGCCCCGGCATGGCTGAACGAGGGGCTCGGCTCTCTGTACGAGCAGTGCGGCGAGAAAAACGGGCGCATCTGGGGCGACACCAACTGGCGGCTGGCCGGCCTGCAAACAGCCATCGGTAAAGGTACCGTTCCTTCCTTCAAGAAGCTCACCGCCATGACCTCGCACCAGTTCTATGAGCAGGACCGTGGCACCAACTACGCCCAGTCCCGCTATCTGTTGTACTACCTGCAGTCCAAGTCCAAGCTGGTGCCCTTTTACCAGCTGTTTCACCGCAACCGGAAGCAGGACCCCACCGGGTACAAGTCCCTGAAGAAGATCCTCGGCGCCCCCGACATGGCGGCCTTTCAGCAGCAGTGGGAGCGTTATGTCCTGACCCTGCGTTTCCCTCCCCGACCGGCCGCCTCGGGCGGGGGCTAGCCACCGAACACCGCCCAGGACAACCACCTCCACCCTATCTGTCAGCCCCACGGGGCGGATCCCTCAGAATTCTGAAGCTCTCCCCACGCAACTGTCTGGAATCACGTCGCTCGACTTCGGCACCGGCTTTGCACTACTCCTGCCGTAGACCCGAAAACAGCGAACCGGAGCCCGACATGAAATCAAAACGCCGCGTCGTTGCAAGCGAGCACAGCGAGCCCGACTACCCCACCCTGCAGTCGCACCTGGCGAGCCGCCGCCGCTTCCTGACGGTGGCCGGCGCCAGCGTGGCCGCCTCGGCCGTGGCCGCCGCCTGCAACCGCGCCATGGGCGTTGGTCCCGGTGACGCGGGCCCCGAGCCCGACCCCGACGCCGCGCCCCCCCAGCCCGACGCCACCATTGAGATCGGCGGCGTCGCGCCCGGGCCCGACTACTTCACCCTGCGCATCCCGATCGAAGGCGAGCTTTCCGCCTACCTCATCGACGGCGGCTACGCCTCGTTCTATATCATCGCCGCCACGTATGTCGCCGAAAGCCATCAGGTGCTGCAGGACCTTACGAACGGCGCCCAGGACGTGTGCCGCGCCACCCTGGAAGAGCTCACGTACGATGCCCTCAATACCGCCGAGGGCGTCGCCGGCGCTGAGCAGGACCTACGCGACGCCCTGGACAATTTCTGCGAAGCAGAGCACGGCTACCCCGCCACCCTGGAGGCCGTCACGCTGTACATCTCCTACCTCTCCCCCTACGCGGACATCGGCGGCGATTCAGCCTTCCCGGAATACCCCTAGACCTCTGACCGGGCCCCTAAGCGCGGATCCTCGGCGAGGAACGCGAAGTAGCGCTGGGGGAGGTCGTCGAAGATGAGCTCGCCTTTGCAGCGGGGGCAGGCGAAGTCCGGAACGTTGGGGGGCCACCCGCCACCGGTGAGGGCCACAGTCTGCATGAGGCGGTCCTCCTCGAGGTCGCAGTCCTCGCAGGCGTATGGCACCAGGAAGGAGTCCACCTGCCCGTAGCCGAGGACCTCGGGCACCATGGCGGCCTGGGTGACAAAAGCCACCGAGGCGCGCACAAAACGGTAACTCTCGACCCGGTCCAGGGCGCGGAGGAAATTGACCCAGTGGCGCACGCCGGCGGAGTTCAGGTAGCGCACCCAGGCCAGGTCGAACTCCACGGTCCCTGACAGCCGGGCCTGCAGACGCGCAAAATCGGTGTGCTCACGAAAATCGCCTTGGAGGATCACGAGCTGCTTGGAGTCGGGTTCGTCCACCACTTCCCACAGCGAGAGGTCCATCAGCGCCGTGCGCGTATCCAGGTCCGGCGTGAGGAACCGCACGCCACAGGTCCACTGGCCGTCCGCGTCCCGCTCGCTCTCCCACACCACCTGGGACAGGACCGAGACGGCCTCCTCCCGATCCTGGGGCAGAATGCGCACGCTGACCGTCTGGTCCCTGGGAACCCGGCTGTCCAGCTCGAGCCGGGCGCCGTCCTGGTTCAGGTCCACCACCCGGCCCGTCCACCGCTCCGCGTCGGCGGCCACTTCCGCCATGAGCTCCACGGCCATGCGTCGACGAAGCCGCCTGGGCAGCCCCAACAACTGAGCGATCTTGTGAAAGAGGGCCTGGCCCGACATGGGGGTCACCAGCACCTCGTCACACCGGCACGCACTGAGCTCGGCGATGATCGCCGCGGTGACCGCACCCTCTACGAGCAGCACCACCCGTGTGTCTCCGCACTGCGCATCGTTTTTCAGCCGCCGGCAGAAGTCGTAGCCCGTCCCGTCGGGCAGCTCCACGTCCAGAATGGCCACGGCAGGTCGCTCGGTGCGCGCCAACGCCAGGGCCTCCTCGCCGCTGCTGGCCACCACGTGCTGCACACCCACCCGCAAAAAGGCCGGAGAGCCGAGCTCGCGCAGTCGGGATAGGGGAGCGGCTCGACACCGGAGAGTGACGAGCCGTCCCCCCCCCACAGATCCGGACATGCGGAATTACACGCATCCGGCTCCTCTGGTCACGCCTTCGCTGCGC
>Ga0180009_10004528_pt1 | contig 15287 bp, 6 predicted proteins | sample OS_PC_MetaG_FD_123537 | JGI IMG/M metagenome (GOLD analysis project Ga0180009, IMG submission 123537) | Groundwater microbial communities from the Aspo Hard Rock Laboratory (HRL) deep subsurface site, Sweden - OS_PC_MetaG | ecosystem: Environmental > Aquatic > Deep subsurface > Groundwater...
GCAGGCGCTCGAAAAGGGTCTGGACATCCTCGGCCAGGCCGATGGTGTCGGCGATGACGATGAAGTCGAAAGGCCCCCGGCCAGCCTGTTCGGCCCAGGACTGGGGGTCTTCCATGTCCCCGGCCACGAAGCTCAAGTGGGGAAATTTCTCCTTGGCCTTTTCGATCATGGCGGGGGACAGGTCCACCCCCACGCCCCGGGAAGGTTTCAGGGCGGCCAGGAGGTCCCCGGCCCCGCATCCCAGCTCCAGGACCCGGGCGTTTTCCGGCACCAGGAACTTCAGCATCTTCTCCTGATAGGCGTAGTAGTAGAGGTTTTTGTCGCGCCAAAGGGCCCGGTCCGGGGCGATGGCGTCAAAATGCCGGCGGATGCTCTCCTTGTGTTCCGAAAGCGGGGGGCTCCCGCCAGATGCCTGTGGGGTCATGATCTCTCCAAACATTGAATGCCTTTACTCATCCCTTTCCGGGGGCCGGGTCAGGAGGCTTTCCCGGTCCGGGCGGCGGCTTTTAGTTCCTCGTAATGAACGGACCCGCGCAGGTTGGCGAGATCCGGGTCCACGTCCACCACATCCCAGGAGTCGAATCCCAGGGCCACGGCCTTTTGGAGCCACTGGGCCGATTCGGCGGCCTCCCCCTTCAGGGAATACAGGCAGGCCATGTTGTAGTAGGCCGGGATAAGCTGGGGCGCCGCCTGGATGGCCTTCTCGAACCAGGTCCGGGCCTCGTCGTATTCCTTTTGGGCCATTTGCACGGAGCCGATGTTGTTCAGCACCGCGGCCGAGCTCGGGGCCACTTCCAGGGCCTTCTGGTAGGTTTCCAGAGCAAGGGCCAGGTTTCCCTGGTTCTTGTAGAGGTTGCCCAGCCGGTTCAGGAGCACAGGATTTTCGGGGTTCTTCTCCAGTTCCTCTTTCATCTGGGCCACGGCCTGGGCCATGCGGATATCCGGCAGGCGGTCCAGAGCCACCTGGGCTTCCGCGTATTCCGGATCGAATCGCAGGGCGTCCCGGTAGCGGTCCCTGGCCTCGGCGATGTGGCCCTTTTTCTCCAGAACCTGACCCAGTTCGAAGTACGCCTCGGGGTAGGCCTTTTCCGGGGCCAGCTCGATGGCGGCCTCCAGGTGCCCGGCCGCCTCGTCGTCCTGGCCCAGTTGGGAGAGGACCCGGCCCAGCTCGTAATGGGCCCGGGGAATCCGGGGGGAGATGGCCAGGGCCGTCAGGTAGTGGTCCCGGGCCTTTTCCATTTCGCCCTTGAGGAAGTAGACATCCCCCAGGTTGACATGGCTCTGAAGGCGGCCGGGATTGATGGCCAGGGCCGCCTCGTCGTGGACGATGGCCTGGTCCAGGTTCCCCAGGCGCGCATGGCAATAGGCCAGGTTTCCCTGGGCCTCCATGTAGCCGGGATTCACGGCCAGGGCCTTTTCAAAGACATCCACCGCCTCTTCGAACTTCTCCTGCTGGGCCAGGGAGATGCCCAGGTTGTTCAGGGCCCGGAAAAAATCGGGCTTCAAGGTCAGGGCCTGGCGGAACCGCTCGGCCGCCTCGGCCGCCTGGCCGGAGTTCAAGAGGGCCACCCCCAGGTCGTTGTAGGCCTGGAAGTATCCCGGCTGGAGGGTCAGGGCCTTCTGGAAGTATTCCGAGGCCTTGTCCAGTTCCTTTTCCCGGGCCGCGATGCGGGCCAGGGTGTTGTAGGCCACGTAGTTGTCCTCGGTGACTTCCAGAGCCCGGGTGAACAGGGTCTTGTCAGTCTTCCAGTGGCCCAGGTCCATGACCGTCACCACGGCCAGGGCTGCCAGGACCACCCCGGCGGCCACGGCCAATCCCTTTTTCCCCGTCCTGGGGGCCAGGGCTTCGGCCAGGCCGAAAGAAGCCGCCAGGAAAAGGCCCACGGCCGGGATATAGGACCACCGGTCCGCCCACTGGGGCCACAGGCCCGTGTGGAGGAGGCCTGCCATGGGAAACAGGGTGCCGCAGAACCACAGCCAGCCCACGATCAGGTACGGCCGCCTTCGGGCCTGCCAGACCGCCAGGACGGTTACGGCCGCCAGGACAGTCAGAGAGGCCAGGGTCTGCCAGGCGGGCACGCTGGCGGGCATGGGGTAGAAAACCGCCAGGTTCGCGGGCCACACCACCTTCAGCAGGTAGATGAAATAGGCCACAGGCGCATTGGCCAGGCGCAGTCCCAGGGCCGAGTCCCCGCCCTGGTCCATGCCGAACTGGCGGTTGGAGTACAGGGCCGCAGCCAGCCCCAGGGCCATGATGGCGAAGAGCGGAATCTTTTCCGCCACCAGCCGCCCCACGGAAGCCGGGGCCCCGGCCGGAGCCGTGAGGCCTCCCCGGGACTGGCCCCAACCGGCCCGGCCAAGGGGCCAGTAGTCCAGGAGCAGGAGAACGAAGGGGAAGGTGATCATGGTGGGCTTGGACAAAAGCCCCAGGACAAAGGCCGCGCACACGGCGAGATAGGGGCCGAGGCGGGGTTTTCTCGCGTACCAGGACCAGGCCAGGAGCCCCCCCGAGAAGAACAGGCCCCACAGGATGTTCTTCCTCTGAGCCACCCAGGCCACGGTTTCCACGTTCAAGGGGTGGAGGGCGAAGAGGGCGGCTGCAAAGGCGGAGATCCACAACCGGCCCGTCATGCGGAAGAGGGCCAGGAAGAGGAGCACCGTGGCGAGCAGGTGCAGGAACAGGTTCATGAGGTGGTGCCCGGCCGGGGAGATCCCGAAAAGGGACACGTCCGTCATGTGGGAGATCATGGTCAGGGGATGCCAGTAGGTGGACCCCTCCAGGGAAAAGACCTTTTTCACCCCCTGGGCCGTCAGGCCCTGAAGCACGTCCAGGTTGCCGGTGACGTAGATCTCGTCGTCGAAACTCAGGAACTGGTTGCCCGCCACCTGCCCGTAAGCCAGAACGGTGACCAGGGCGAGCCCCGCACAGACCCAAACGATTTTGCGCATGCCGCACCATCCTCCCGGGTGCCATACCCGGCCAAGCGTTTTTTCCCAGGGAGCGTTTCGCCCCCGCCTCATTCCTCTTTCCTGCGATTGCCTGAATAACGGCCCGATTCCAGCGGGTCTTGATGGTGATGCAAGAATACCGGAATCTACCCAAACCGTCATTCCGGCGAAGGCCGGAATCCAGTTTTTTCCGCGCGTACGAAGATCCCGGGTCCCGGCTCCCCGCCTGCGCGAGGACAGGCTCCGCCGGGAGGACGACTTGTTACCGGTCCATCAATCTTGCTTTTTCCCTGTTTTTCCAGGGACCTCGGGAAACATGGCCCGCAACTTGAAACCCCTGAAAAAATCCCCCCTGCCCCCCTTTTCCAAAGGGGGGAACAACGACCCGTTTTCGGCAACGGCCCTATCCCGCGTCCCGCGTCCGTTCCAACTCGATGAAGGCGAACATGGCCAGGCGGCCCATCCAACGGGCTGCGGCCCTTTCCAGGTCCCGCACCAGGGGCCAGCTCCACCCGGGGGGGCAGAACCGAAGGGAAAGCCCTCCGGAGAGCAGGTAGGCAAACGGCGTCCGGGGTTGCACGGCCTTCAGGCTCCACTGGGGAAACCGTTCCCGGAAAAGCGCCAGGTCCCGGGAAAACACGATCCAGGCCAGGGCCTGGTTGGCCCCGGAAAGGGGGCCTTTTTTCCCAAAGCCCCAGGTGGCGGCCGTGGGGTCAAAGGGCTCGTGGTGCAGGTTCTTGTACACCAGGGAGGAAAAGCCCGTGACCCAGGGCTCCACCATGAGGATCTTCCCCCCGGGCCGCACGCAGGCCGCCGCCGCCTCCAGGAACCGGGCCGGGTCCGGCAGGTGGTGGAACACATCCACCAGCACCAGGGCCCGGACCGAGGACCGGGCAAAAGGCAGGGCCAGGGCGTCGGCCACCAGGTCCACATGGGGGAGGAAAAACACCTCCGAGCTGATGAGCCCCGGGATCTCCCGGGCCGCGAACCCGGCCCCGGACCCGATCTCCACCACCGGGCCGTCCCCGGCGGGCAGGGCCCGGGCCACCTGTGCGTACCAGGACCGGTACACCTCCATCAAAAAAGGCTTGGACTCCAGGATGCCCCGCCGGGCCCCGGTGACCGCCGGATCGTCCAGGTCCCGGCCCCGGGTGGCGGGGTGGGCCAGCATGGTTTTCACCAGGGACAAAAAAGCCTCCGTCAGGGCATGGACGCCAGCACCGGGGCCAGGTCCCGGGTTTCCCGCAGAAAGGCCAGATCCGGGTCCGTCTCCACCAGGGATCGTTGGGAAAGGCCCCGGCGCACGGCCTCCTCCAGCCAGAACAGGCTTTTTTCACCATTCTCCATGAGGGAGTGCAGGCAAGCCAGGTTGTAGGCCGGGGCCACATTTTCCGGCTCCCGGGCCGCCGCGTCCTCCAGGAGTTCCCGGGCCGCCTCAAAATCCCCCCGGTGCATGACCAGCACCCCCAGGTTGTTGGCCGCCTTGGCGTAGCCGGGTTTCAGGATCAGGGCCCGGCGGTAGTGGAACTCGGCCCGGTCCGTCTTCCCCCGGGCCTCGTAGAGGGCCCCAAGGTTGTTGTGGATCACGGGGTTTTCCGGGTCCCTCTCCAGGAAGGCCAGGAGTTCCTCCAGTTCGCGGTCCCGGGGGGCCGGCTCCGGGGCCGGGGCGGCCTCCCGCTCCCGGCCCGTGAGGAGCCGCTCGAAGCTCTCCCGGGCCTCGGCGAGATCCGGGTCCAGGCGCACGGCCATGCCGTAGCACCGGGCCGCGTCCGGGGCCTGGCCCGCCAGGGCGTAGATGTCCCCCAGGCGCAGGTAGGCCGGGGCCAGGTCCGGCCGGATGGAGATGGCCTTCTCGTACTGCTCCCGGGCCTCCTCCAGCCGGCCCAGCTGGGCCAGGCACATGCCCAGGTTCAGGCGGGTCAGGGCATCGTTGGGCGCGATCTGGGCCGTGGCCGCGAACTCCCGGGCCGCGTCCCCCACCCTCCCCAGGCGGGCCAGGGCCGCGGCCAGGTTGTGGCGGGCCGTCCAGTACAGGGGGTTCGCCTCCACGGCCTTCTGGTACAGGCCCACGGCCCGGTCCAGCCGGTCCCCCCGGGACAGGATGTCCGCCGCGCCCTTGTAGGCCTGGGCCTGGTTCGGGCACAGGGCCAGGGACCGGTCATAATACTCCAGAGCCTCCCGGGGCCGGTCCCGGTCCGCCGCGTCATCCCCCAAAAGGCGCAGGGCCACGCAGTTGTCCGGGTCCAGGTCCAGGGCCCGGGCCAGGAGGGTCCGGTTGTCCGCCCACAGGGAGGTCTGGCCCACGGCTGTCCACGCCAGGACCGCCACCGCCGCTCCACCCAGGACAGCCGCCGTTGCCCGGGTGGCCGTCGCCCGCTCCAGAAACCCGGCCAAAAGCCACACCACGGCCACGAAGAGCCCCACGGCCGGCACGTACAGGAACCGGTCCGCCGTGGCGGGCCACGCCCCCCACTGGGCCAGCCCGGAAACCGGGATCAAACCCGCCAGGAACCAGGCCCATCCCGTGAGGAGCCAGGGCCGCCGCCGGGCCTGGAAGGCAACAGCCAGGCTGACCAGGACGACCAGGGCTCCGGCCAAAATCGCCTGGCCCGTGGCCACGGCCGCCGGATAGGGCCGGTACACGGACAGGCCCCAGCCCAGGAAAACGGAACCCAGGTAGTCCGCCACCCCGGTGAGGGCGGCGGCCAGCCGGAGCCCCAGGCCAGGGCTAGAGCCAAAACTCCCGCCCAGGGACAGGCCAAAGGACGGGCCCCCCAGGATCATCACCCCCAGGACCCCCAGGGACAGGGCCAGGAGGGGGAGCTTTTCCGCCACCAGGGCCAGAGCACCGCGTCCGGCCCCCCTCCCCTGCCCGGAAAACCGGGCCAGGGGCCAGAAGTCCAGGGCCAGGAGGGCCAGGGGCATGGCCGCCACCACGGGCTTGGACGCCACGGCCAAAAAAAACGCCACGGCCATGGCCAGGTACCGCCCCCGGGACGGGGCCCGGGCGTACCGGGCGTACAGGTCCAGGCACAGGAAAAAGAAAAGGGCCGACAGCACGGTCCGGTACTGGGCCACCCAGGCCACGGACTCCACGTTCACGGGATGGGCCGCAAAGATCAGGGCCGCGAAGGCGCTTTTGCCCGGAGCGCCGGTGAGCGACCTCAGGGCCAGGTACAGGGCCAGGGCCGCCAGAAGGTGCAGGGCCGCCAGGGCCAGATGGTGGCCAACGGGGTTTTCCCCGAAGGCTGCATAAGCCGCCATGTGGGCCAGGGTGGAGGGCGGGCTCCAGTAGGTAGGCCCCGTGAGCCCGAAGGCCCGGGCCACCCCCGTGGCCGTGATCCCCCCGGCCACCCGGGGGTCGTCCTGGAGCACCAGGTTGTCGTCCAGGATGAAGAACCCGTGACCGGCGGTCTGGGCATAAACCCCGGCCACCACGGCCAAAATGGCAAAAATGGCAAAAAGGTCCCAGAGGTGACGGCGGGAAAAGGGCACGGCGGTCAATCCTCCTCGTTTTCGGCTTTCCGGGGTTCGGATGGGACGGGGTTTTTCCGGAAAGCGTCCGGATGGGAGCTTTCCAGCTCTATCCAATAGGAATTATCCCGGATATTTGCAAGGTCCAAGTCCCCGGCCAGGAGGCCCCAGTCGGAAAAACCCAAATCCACAGCCTTTTTCAGCCACCGGACCGCCTCGTCCTCCTGGCCCCGGAGAGACTCCAGACAGGCCAGGTTGTAGGCTGCGGCCACCAGGGCCGGGTCCCGGTCCAGGGCCTGGAGAAAAAGCGCTTCCGCCCCGGCCCAGTCCCCCTGGTCCATGCGGGCCAGCCCCTGGCGCACCAGGGCCGCCGGGGTGGCGGCGGCATCCTGGAAATCCAGCCCGGCCAACCCCTCCCGGGCTTCGGCGCAGCCCGGGTCCAGGGCCAGGGCCGCCTCGAAATGGGCCCGGGCCGGGCCGGGCTTGCCCATGCGCTCCAGGACCCGGCCCAGGCTCACGTGGGTCCGGGAATCCTCGGGGAACCGTTCCAGGACCCAGGCGTACTGGTTCGCGGCCTGGGAGAGCCAGCCCTCCTTTTCCAGGGCCCGGGCCAGGAGGGTCCGGGTTTCCGGGTCCAGGGGAAGGAGCCGGGCCGCCCGGCCGAAGACCTCCACAGCCTCCGGGGCCTTGCCCGTCTCCAACTGGACCCTGCCCAGGGCCAGGAGCGCCTCGGTGTCTTCCGGGGCCAGGCGCACGGCCTCGGCCAGGTGATCCCCGGCCTCTCCGGCCCGCCCCGCCCCGGCCAGGGCCAGGCCCAGGGCCCTTTGGGCCACCGGGTTTTCCGGATCGACCCCAACGGCCTTCTCCAGCCAGGGCACAGCCCGGGCGTGGAGTCCCCGGGTCAGGTACAGGCTCCCCAGGTTGTACGCGGGATAGAACTGGCCGGGCAGCAACCCGGCCGCCATGCGGAAAAGGGGCTCGGCCCGGTCCAGGAAGCCCCGGCGGGCCAGGATCATGCCCAGGTTGTTGGCCGCGTGGGGGTTGAAGGGATGGAAGCGGTTCGCCTGTTCGAAATAGACCAGGGCCTGGTCCTCCAGCCCCGCAGCCAGGAAGAGGTCTCCCAGGTTCCGGATGCCCATGGCCCGCGGCCCGGCCTCCCGGATGGCCTCCATCCACGCCGCCGCGCGGTCCCGGGCCTCGGCCGGGGTCCGGCCCAGGCTCCGGGCGTGCCACTCCAGGGCCTGCTCCAGGCGGCCCACGTCAGCCAGGGCATCGGCCCCGCTCTTCAGGGCCGGGGCGTAATCCGGGGCCATCTCCACAGCCCTTTCATAAGCCGCCGCAGCCTCATCGCCATCCCCCCGGATCTTGAAAGCGCTGGCAAGGGCTGCGGCCGAGGTGGCGCTGGGGCTGGTTTCCATGGCATGGCCGAACAGGCTGACCCCGTCTTTCCACAGGCCTGCCTGAAAAAAACACAGCACGGTCAGCATTGCCACGAGGAGCCCGGCGGACGTCACGGAAAACCGGGCCGTTCGCCGGGAAAACCATTGGGAGCCCTCCCAGGCCAGGGCCACGAAAAGCCCCATGGCCGGAAGGTACAGGAACCGGTCCGCCGATCCGGGCCAGGCCCCGGTCTGGACCAGCCCCAGGACCGGGAGCAGAAAAACCAGGAACCAGACCCAGCCGAACAGAAGCCAGGGCCGGGACCTCCGGGCCAGGACCGCCGCCCCGGTGATCCCGGCCACGGCCAGGGCCGCCCCGGCCAGCACGGCCGGAGACAGGCGGCCGGGGTAGGGATAAAACACGCAGAGATCCACGGGCCAGGCCACATGGGCCAGATGCTGGAACACCACCCAGGGCACCCGGGCCAGCCGGGCCAGGAAGCTGACCTCGCCGGTCACGGACATGCCGAACCCGGCGTTGGTCCACAGGGCCGCCCCGGCCCCCAGGAGGCACAAGGCCAGAGGGGCCGCCTTTTCCAGGGCCAGGCGTTGGACAGGAACCCGCCCGGCCCTGTCCAGGGGCCAGAAGTCCGCCAGGACCAGGGCCAGGGGAAACACGGTGAGCACGGGTTTGGACATGAGGCCCAGGGCCAGGAAGATCAGGGACGCGGCCCAGGCCACGGCCCGGCCCCGGCGGGCCCAGGAGGCCCAGGCCAGGAAGGCCGCCAGGGCGAAGGTCCCCGAAAGCAGGGTCTTCTTCTGGGAAAGCCAGGCCACGGATTCCACGTTCACCGGATGGACCGCGAAAAGTGCCGCCGCCAGCAGGCTCTTTTTGGGCTCCCGGGTCCAGACCGCCAAAAGGACGAAGAAAAGGACCGCGTTCACGAAATGGAGCAGGAGGGAGGAGATGTGCATGGCCCAGGGCCGGGGCCCGGTGAGCCCCGCCTCGGCCATGTGGTAGAGCCAGGTCACGGGGTGCCAGTACGCCACCTCGGAGCCCCTCATGGCCCAGGCCGCGGATTCGGCCGTGAGCCCGGAGATCACGTGGGGGTTCTGGTAGATGTAGAAGTTATCGTCCAGGGGGATGAAGCCGTACCCCGCCGTCCGGCCGTGGGCCGCCAGGACCAGGACCAGAAGGATGCCGGCCGCCACGAACATCTCCCAGAGCCGGAAACCGCTCCGGAAAAACAGGGGGGCCATGGGTTTCATCCTGCCTGGGTCGTTCATGGTTTCCATCAAAGGTCGAAAATCCCGGTTTTTGGTGCCAGGGTCAAAAAGGGATGGAGATGCGGCAAGCCCAGAATCCACCGGAACCGTCATCCCGGCGGAGCCTGTCCCCGGGAAACCGGCTGAGCCAAGAAAAATAAAACGCTGAAAAATAAAAAGAAATCCCCCCTGTCCCCCCTTTTTCAAAGGGGGGAACCCGGCCCGGGCCTGCCTACCCGACGGACAGGTTTTCGGCAAGCGCAAAAGGGCGGAGCGAACCTTGCTAGGGCGAGACGATCAGGTCCCGGCATTCGGGCCGGTCCCACAGCCCGGCGAGGTCCGGGTCTTGCCGGGCCTGGTCCCAATCGGAGAACCCGGCCCGGGAAAGCCTCTCCAGCCAGGCGGCCGCCTCTTCGGGCCGGTCCTGGCGGGCGGAGGCGCAGGCCAGGTTGTACAGGGCCGGAATGTTGTCCGGCTCAGCCGAAAGGGCCCGGGAAAAAAATTCCCGCGCCGTGGAGAAATCGCCCCGGGCCATGGATAGGTTCCCCAGGTTGCTCCAGCCCTCGGCGAACCCGGGGTCCGCCTCCACGGCGTCCCGGTAGTGCCGGGCCGCCGTGGCCAGGTCCCCGGCCCCCTGGAAAAGGTTCCCCAGGCGGTTGTGGAGCCGGGGGTCATCCGGCCGCCGGGCCAGGGCCTCCCGGACCCGGGAGGTTTCGGAATCCAGGAGGGCGCGTTTTTTCGCCAGTTCCGTGAGGGCCTCCCGGGCGGTGGAGAGGCCCGGTGCCAGGGACAGAGCCAGGGCCAGATGCTCCCGGGCCGCCTCGTCCCTGCCCAGGGCCGCCAGGACCCGGCCCAGGGATTCGTGGGCCCGGGCGCTGTCCGGCGCGGCCAGGACCGCCCGCTCGTAATACCCCGCAGCGGTCACGGCGTCCCCCCCGGCCGAGGCCAGGTCCCCCATGTTCAGGAGGGCGAACAGATTGCCGGAATCCTTCCCCAGGACCGCCTTGAACAGGTCCCCCGCCTCCTGGGACCTTCCCGAATGGGCAAGGGCAAGAACCAGGCCCAGGTTCAGCATGGCCTCGGAATACTCCGGCCGGGCGGCCAGGGCCTCCCGGAACGTCTTCTCCGCCTGTTCGAGACGGCCCAGCTGGACCAGGACGCCTCCCAGGGTGTTCAGGTCCCCGGCCAGCTTCCTGTTGTCCCACTCCAGGAGCCGGGGCTTTTCCGGCACCCCGTCCGGGGTCCGGGCATGGGCCGCGATCCGTTCCCTCTCGGCGGCCACGGCCTGCTCGTAGGCCCGGGCGCTCCTCTCCAGATCCCCTTCCATAAGAAAGGTGAATCCCAGGCCCCGGTAGCAGCGGTCCTGTGGGCCGCCCTTTTTCAGGCAGTCCGCCCAAAGGGCCTCCCCGTCTCCCCAAAAGCGGTTCCTCTGGAAGCTGAACGCCCCAAGGACCGCCAGGACCAGGAGGAACACCGCCACCCGTTGCCGGGGCGTCTCCAGGAGCCCCCCGGCCCCCACGGCCAGGGCCAGGACCGGAAAGGCCGAGGCCAGATAGAGCCGGTGGTCAAAAGACATCTCCAGGGGGTACACCGAGGACTCCAGGACCAGGTTGCCGAAAAACCAGAACACGGCAAAGGAGGCCAGGCGGCGCTTCCGGGCGAACGCCACGGCCGCCCCCAGGGCCAGGAGGATGGCCGCCAGGGCCGCCAGGGTCGCGGGGGGGGCCAGGAGGGACCGGGAAACCTCCCAGTGCTGGGCGAGATTCAGCCTTCCGGGGAGGGGGGCCGCCAGGAGGGAGGCGTAGCGGGCCACGACCCGGAACTGGGTCAGGACCCGCTGGCCCAGGGAAAAGTCCCGCAGCTCGTAGGCCGACTCCAGGGCCCGGAAGGGATGGAATTCCGTGTACACCAGGGCCGCCGCCAGGACCACGGCCACGGCCCCGGCCACCCAGGCCAGGGACCGGGCCAGCCACCGGGCCGAAAGATCCCGGAAAAAGAACCCCTCATACAAAAGGATCAGAAAAGGCAGGACAACAGCGGTTTCCTTGGAGCCCAGGGCCAGGAGCCCCGAGCCTCCGCACAGGAGGAACCATGCCCCCTTTTTTCCCCCGGACGCGGCAAGACGCCCCCTGGCATAGGCCCACAGGGAGACCACGGAAAAAAGGGCCGCCATGACCGCCATGCGCTGGACCACGTAGCTCACGGCCTGGGTCTGGACCGGATGGGCCAGCCACAGGGCGGCGGCTGCGGCGGCCAGGAGCGGAGCGGAGGCCCCTCCCGGCCGGGGAAGCCGCTCCAGGGTCAGGCGGAACAAGAGGAACAGGAAAAAAGCGGCCAGGGCATGGAGGACCACGTTGTGGACCCGGAACCACCCGGCTGAAAGGCCATGGAGCCAATAGTCCAGGGCGAAGCTCATCCGGGGCACGGGGCGGCCCATTGCGGCATAGCCCCCGGCGGCCTGGGCCAGGCCCTCCAGGGAAAGGCGCTCCATGCGGATGGAGGGATTGGTGTAGATGTTGTCCAGGTCGTCCAGGACAAAGGGCCCGGAAAGGGACGGGGCCCACAGGGCCAGGGCCAGGGCCAGGAATGCCGGGAGGACTCCGGCCTTTCCCAGGACCTCCCAAAGCCGGGCTCGGGGTTCCATCCTCATTCCCCGGCCTGGGCCTGGGCTTGGGCCCCGGCCTTTTCCGCTTCAGCGGCCCCGGCAGCCCGGCGGATCACGTTGTCCTGGAAAAAAAGAAGATCCCGGATGTTCTCGAAATCCGCGTCCCGGGCCAGGGTCGCCCACTGGTCAAAGCCATCATCAAAAAGCCGCCGGAGGGCGTCCAGGGCCCGGGGGGCGTCGTCCGCCAGGGCGAGGGCGGCGGCCCGATGGTAAAGGGCCTGGCGGCGCATGTTCCCGTCTTCTCCGGCTGCGGCCCGGGCAAACCGTTTCAGGGCCTCGTCGTAGCGGCCCAGGCGGGTCAGGACCATGCCCAGGTCGTTCTCCGCCCGGGGGGTTTCACCCCCCGCTTCCACGGCCTTTTGGGCGTGGACCAGGGCATTCTCATCCTCCCCCACCCGGGTATACAGGGTCACCAGAACCCGGTGGAGCTGCAGGAGGGCTAATTCGTTCGGATCGGATTCCAGTTTGGCCCGGGCCCGCTCGATGTCCTGGCGGGTGACCGCCACGAACTTGCGCACGTAGCCCAGAAGCTCGGCGGCGCTCTTTTGGGACGGGTCCAGGGCCAGGGTTTTCTCCAGGTGCGTGACGGCTCCCTCGGGGTCCCGGGTGGTGTAGAGCATCCGGGCCAGGCGGTAATGGATCACGGGGTCATCGGGCTTTTCGGCCAGGACCCGCCGGTACTCCCGGATGGCCATGCGGGGCCGGGAGTCCGAGGCCGCCGCGTCCGCCAGGTTCACCCGGGCCGTGTAGTAGGAGGGAAAGACTTCCAGGGATTTCCTGAACCAGGGCATAGCCTCGCCGAGCCTCCCCATGCCCCCCAGGGCCATGCCCAGGTTGTTCATGGACTGGTAGGATTCGGGGTTCAGCTCCACGGCCTTTTTCATCTGAAGGACGGCCTCGTCCTTGCGGCCCAGGTTGTACAGGGCCATGCCAAAGTTGTCCCGGGCCTGCCAGTACAGGGGGCAGGTATTCACCGCCCTTTCGAAAAACTCAATGGCCGCGGCCGGGTTGTTGGCCGCGTGGGCCAGGAGCACCCCCAGGTTGTTGCAGGCCTCGGTGATGCGCCACCGGAGCTTGTAGGCCTGGCGGAAAAGGCGCAGGGCCTCATCGCCCTTTCCCTGCCCCGCCAGTTCCTTGGCCTGGTCCATGAGGGAATTGTGCCGCTCCTCGTCCAGGGCGATGCTCGTCTTCTGGGCCTCCCGGGCGCCTTCGATGTCCCCTTTCAAAAGCAGGTTCAAGGCCAGGTTGTGGAAAACCCGCCCCCGGCTGGGAGCTTTTGCCGCAGCCTCCCGGAGAATGGCGATGCCGTCCCCCCACAGCAGGCTCCGGTAAAAAGTGAGCCCCGAGAAGACCAGGGCCAGGACCAGGACCACGGCCCAGACGGCCCGGCGGTTCCTCGCCACCCGGTCCAGGAAGAGCACCCCGGCCAGGAACAGGAAGGCCGATGGCAGGTACATCCGGTGCTCGAAAACCAGCTCCAGGCCGTAGAAGGACGACTCCATGGCCAGGTTGCCCAAAAGCCAGAGGATGGCAAAGGACAGGATGGGCCTTTTCCGGGCCCGGACCACGGCAACCGCCAGGAGGGCCGCCAGGAACAGGACGCTGGCCAGGGTGGTGGCCGGGGAAAGGAACCCGTTGGACAGGGCGAAGTCGTGCATGAGGCCCTGGCGCCCGGGCCAGGGGAAAACCAGGAGCGAGAGGTAGAAGATCACCACCCGCGGCTCGGTGTAGAGCCTCTGGGGCAGAGTGAACTCCCGGAAGTCGTAGGAGGCCAGGATGCGGGACATGGGGGAGAAATCCGTGTACACCAGCCCGGCCAACAGAATGACGGAGCCCGTGATGAACAGCCACACAAGGTGGCGTCGAATCCAGGCCCCGGAGAGTTTCTGGAAGAAGAACCATTCATACAGGAGCAAAAAAACGGGCAGGGTGACGGCGTTCTCCTTGCACGCCAGGGCCAGAGCCCCGCAGGCCGCGCAGCCGGCAAAGGAAAACCCCGCCCTGCCCCGGGTTTCGGCCAGGCGTCCCCGGGCGTAGAAGAACACGGCCAGAAAAAAGAACAGCGCCGCCATGGAGGTCATGCGCTGGACGATGTAGGCCACGCCCTGGCTCTGGAGGGGGTGTACCGCCCACAGGAGGGCGGCGAAAAAGGCCAGGAGGTCCGCCCGCCCGGCAAACCCCTCCGGGTCCCGGACCAGGAGGGTCGTCCGGAAAAGGAAGAACAGGGCCAGGGCCGCCAGGGAGTGGAAGACGATGTTCACGATGTGAAAGCCCGGCGTGTCCAGGCCGTGGGCCAGGTGATTGAAGGCATAGGTCAGCTTGGGCAGGGGCCGGTTGGGCACTTCCCCCTGGGTGGCGGCCTTGTACAGGCCTTCCCAGGTGAAATCCGTGATCTGGACCCAGTGGTTGTCCCGGATGTTCATCTGGTCGTCGAACAGAAAGGGCCCGGGGAGGGACGGTGCATACAGCGCAAAGGGGATCGCGAACAGGACCCCCAGGAAAATCAGCCGGGTCATGGAGGTGGCGCGGCGAGTCGGCATCGAGATCATGGCAGCCGGAAATCCAGGGGGTTGGGGGATTCCCCGGCAACATTGCCGGGAGATGCGCCCAGGAGCCCCTCCACCTTGGAGGCCAGGGGAGGCGCGAGCTTCACGGCCCGTTGAAAATGCTCCTCAGCCTGCCTCCTCCTGCCCTGGGTGAGAAGCAGGCGGCCCAGGTTGAAATGGGCCACCGGGTTGTTGGGGTCCAGGCGCAGGCTCTCGGCCAGGTGCAGGATGGCCAGGTCGCTCTTGCCCAGGCTGGCGTAGGCGATGGCCAGGTTGTCATGGGCCTTCATGTAAGCGGGGTTCACGGCCAGGGCGTTTTCCAGGAACAACGCGGCCTCCTGGAACCGGTCGGCACGGAGAAGGGCCAGGCCCGCGTTCAGCATGGCCTTGAAGTTCCCGGGCTTCAGTTCGATGGCCCGGTTCACCTGGGCCAGGCCCTCCTCGATGTTGCCCTCTCCAATGAGGATGAGCCCCAGGTTGTTGTGGGCCTCGGCCAGGTCCGGGTCTGCGGCCAGAGCCCGTTCGTAGAGGCTTCTCTCCTCCTCCTTCTCCCCCATCATGCCCCGGGCCCGGCCCAGGTTGTAGAGGGTCCAGGCCTGGCCCGGCTCCATGGCCAGGGCCTTTTCCAACCAGGGAACGGCAAGGTCCGGCCGGTTGTCCTCCAGGTACAGGGCCCCCAGGTTCAGGACAGGGCGCATCTTGCCCGGAGACTTTTCCACCGAGTCCATCCACAGGCTGTATCCGTCCGCCCACACCGCGCTCCGGGCCACGGTGAGCACCGCGAAAACCGCCATCACGCTTCCCAGGACCCAGGCCCGGGCCCGGGGACTCTTCAGGAACCGGAACGCCAGGACCACCACGCCCAGGGAAAGGAACATGGAGGGCAGGTACATCCGGTGCTCGAAGAGGATTTCCAGCCCGAACACCGTGGACTCCATGGCCAGATTGCCGAAAAACCAGAACACGGCGAAGGCGAGGAGCCTCTGGCGGCGGGCCGCCCACACGGCC
>Ga0180009_10004529_pt1 | contig 15286 bp, 15 predicted proteins | sample OS_PC_MetaG_FD_123537 | JGI IMG/M metagenome (GOLD analysis project Ga0180009, IMG submission 123537) | Groundwater microbial communities from the Aspo Hard Rock Laboratory (HRL) deep subsurface site, Sweden - OS_PC_MetaG | ecosystem: Environmental > Aquatic > Deep subsurface > Groundwater...
AAGGCTTGCGGCTTCCCTGCCTGATTTTTTCAGGGAAATCGGGATCTGCCACAAGCGCCCTTGATAGAGAGATGTAATCAGCTTCTTTGTTCTGAATTATTTCTTCCATATAGGCAGGTTCGATCATTCCACCCACAACAAAAATGGGCGCATTCACTTTATTTTTTATATTCTTTGCACTTTCTCTATTGTATCCTTGTTCAAAGGGGATGGGTTTTAATAACTTTTTTCCAAATTTTTTTATCATATAACGAAATAAAAAATTCTTATTTTTATACATATCCCATTCATCAACAATGACATCGAAAGGGATGTCGCCCCTTAGGGTCGATCCTCCGTCCTCACCGATTCCGCAGCTTACCTCAATGCCGTCAAATCCCATTTGTGACAGGCTCTCTGCCATCTGAAGGCCTTCCTCAGGTTTCAACCCTTTTTTCATAAAGTCATAGGCACTGATTTTAATGAGAATGGGATAATCCTCTCCCAGGGTCTTGCGCACCCGGTTGTATATCTGGGTGACAAATCGCATTCGATTCTCAAGTGAACCGCCCCATTTGTCTTTTCGCAGGTTTGTGTGGGGACAAAGGAACTGATTGATTAAAAACCCATGGGCGCCATGGAGCTGTATGGCATCGAAACCGCTTTCTTTTGCCCTTACGGCTGCCTTGACAAATGCGTCTATTATTCTTTGGATGTCCGCCTCTGTCATCGGCCTTGGCATGACGAACAAAGAGTTGTCTTTCACAGCAGAGGGGGCAATGGGCTTTGTTCCTGTCATTTCTTTTGTTGTCTGTCGGCCGCAATGATTTAACTGGATGGCAATTTTACAGCCGTTTTCATGAACACGATTCACCAATTCCCGATATTTTGAAATGTGTTCATCCCTATCAATGCCCAGCATTGATTTAAATTTTCCATCCCGGCTCACATAGGTATATCCGGTAATGATCAGGGCAACGCCACCTTTTGCCAGGCGTTCATACAGGTTAAAAAGGCGGTCGGTTGGAAATCCGTCATCATCCGCCATTGCTTCATGGGTTGCTGAGCGGATCAGTCTGTTCTTTAATTCCATTTTATTAATCTTGGTTTTTTCAAATAAAACCGGCATGGTGATCTCCCGGATAAAAAATTTTTCAGATATTCAACCGTGGATTTCATTAAAACCACACAAATTAATTCTGATCAATAAAAAAAAAAGTTAAAAATTAAGGGTTTCCCTGATAGACTTTGATATATTTTATATGATATGAGCCATTTAAGAATGAATGAATAAATTAATAATAGGGAGGGGTATCCAAATGAGAAAATTTTTAATTGTATTTTTTATTTTTTTATTTTGTAATGTTGCCGTTGCAGATACTGCCAGGGAAACTGCTACAGACACCGGACTGAGAGATGGTCCTTTCTATGTCAGCATAGGCGCTCAAACCTATTATTACGAATATGAAGAGCCGGGAGTTATGAAAAATGAAGGATGGTTCTACGGGATTGCTTATTCTGTTTCCTATGAGGAAGATGTTCTTATAAAATTAGACGGAGCAGTGGCATTTGGATGGGTTGATTATACCAGTACATCCTCTGGTTCTTCAGATGATATTAAAGATATCATGGCGGATACCAGAGGAATCCTGGGATATTCGATTTATAATAACGAAAATACTAAAATCACCCCGTTTATTGGTCTTGGGTATCGGTTTTTAGAGGATGATTCTTCAAACGAACTGACAACGACCAATAATATCGGATATCTGCGTGAATCAAAATACTGGTACAGTCCCATCGGGGTAAGCATTGAGTTCAAGCTGGGCAATGGCTGGACAATAATTCCTGAAGCTGAATATGACTTTTTCTGGTCAGGTGAACAAAAAAGTTATCTGGGGTATCTTGCAGGATATGAAGATATCGTGAATGAGCAAGAAGAAGGCTATGGATACAGATTTTCCCTGGCCTTTGAGAAAAAAACTGACATGAGAAGCTATGGGTTCGGCATTTTTTACAGGTATTGGAATATTGACGACTCTGACATTACCATTGACAGATGGGGACGGGGCTGGATCGAACCTAAAAATGATACCAGTGAATTTGGGTTGAGTGTTACTATTATATTTTAAGCTATTTTAAATGTTTATGATGTTGATTCGTCATTGAATTCCAAATTCCTTGCTATTTCTTAAGTAGTATTATATCCGACAAAGTGCGTTGATCGATTAAATGACAGAAAAACTGTAATAGCATTAGTAGTAACCAACTATGATTTCATTAATTTCAATCGGGCTTTTGTCGGGCCTGTTTTTTTCTACAACCTTTATCCTGAACCGGATGATGAGTCTGGAAGGCGGTCACTGGCTGTGGTCGGCAAGCCTTCGATATGCCTTCATGATCCTGATTCTGCTGACAGGTATTTCGTTTTTCAAAGGGCTCAATACGACCAGAGGGGTGGTTCGACTTTTTTTAAAAAACTGGAAGTTCTGGATATTAACAGGCAGTATCGGGTTTGGCGGATTTTATTCGCTCATCTGCTTTAGTGCCGATTATTCTCCCGGGTGGGTTATTGCGGCTACCTGGCAGTTGACCATTATTGCAACGCTTTTCGTGCTGGTCTGTTTTGGAAGATCCTTTCCAAAAAAGGTATGGCTTTTTTCCATCATGATTTTTATCGGGGTGCTGATGGTCAATCTGAGCCATGCGAACTTGTCATCAATTAAAGAACTGATATTCGGCGGAGTCCCTGTTCTGATTGCGGCATTCTGCTATCCCATCGGGAACCAGCTGGTATGGGAAGCAACCAATGGCAATCCGCGTCTTCCAAAGATTGATGATCCGCTGGTGGTAAATCCTTTTAATAAAGTTTTGTTATTATCCCTGGGGTCTGTACCGTTCTGGCTGATACTGGTCGCCATCGTTAGGCCGCAGGCGCCATCGGATTGATAAAACCTGAGTCTGACAGATAAAAGATGTTTTGACGTGTTTGATGACAGAAAGAAATTTTACTGACGGCTAAACAAATCTTGTGTAAATCGGTATAAACGTGAATCTATCAACCTCCTGCCTGTCAAACGAAACCGGTGACATGACATATCCTTTTTCGATAGTTGGATGTTCATTTAAAAAAATGTGCAGGCTTTTTAGTTTCCCGGCAGGTCCGCTTTTAACCTCTATTGGCAATATACTGCCATTTTTAACATATAGATAATCCACTTCTGCTGAACTGCTTTTCTTTGCTCTTGACCAGTAAAACAGGTTGAAATTCTCAGACCCTCCGGCTGCAAGCATTTCCTGGCCGACAAACTGTTCTGCCAATGCCCCTCTGTATACATTCGACAGATCTTTTTCTTTCAAGATATCAGAGGGTTGAAGCCCACAGACATACTGCATCAATCCCACATCCAGAAAAATCGGCTTCATTACTTTGGATGATGCCGTGGCATTCAGCGGAAGCCCTGAAGCATCTGATGATTTGACAATGTGAAATAGCAGGGACCTCTCAAGGATGCTAAGAGAGGTTTTGGTTTTTTCTATCCTTCTGTCTGGGTCCAGCCGGGTATATTTTATCTGACTGCCGACACGGGACGGCACAGATCGCATTAAATGATCCAAGCTGTCAATATCTGCTCTTTTGTTGTAGTTTACTAAAGATTGAAGATACGATTGATATATGTCTTCATGGGCAGCAAAACTTTGAATCAACGTTCTGGTCCGGCAATACCTTTTTACAGACTCAGGCATTCCACCTGTGAGAAAATACAGTTTTAACTGCTCTATGATTTTTAGATGAATCGTTTCACTGACCGGCCTGAAATTTGAAAAGCAGGGCAATTTGTCTGCAAGGATTTTATTGCCCGAAGCGCTTAGAACTTCATGAAATGTCATTGGCCTCATCCACTCAAAAGAGAGGCGGCCAACCGGTAAAGAGACGCTGCCCAAAGTAAACTCAAGCATGGAGCCTGCCGCAATGATATGGAGTTCCGGGATTTCTTCATAAAAATACCGCAAACTCAACAAGGCTCTTTCACATTCCTGGATTTCATCAAAAAACAGAAGGGTTTTCCCCGGAGTTATCCGTTTGTTTGCATGAACTTCCAGTTCCACAATCAGCTTTTGTGTTGTAAGGTCACCGTCAAAAATTCTGTGGCTCGTTCGATCCCGTTCAAAATCCAGTTTTATAAATGTTTCAAAATAATTTTCCCCAAACTCGCATACAGAATATGTCTTCCCAACCTGACGGGCACCTCTTATCACAAGGGGTTTTCTGAAATCACTTTTTTTCCACTCAACTAATTTGCTATCAATATTCCTTTTCAAATCCCACACCTACCTTTATTCAATATAAGTGTAATTTTACAAGGCTAATATGACATTAAAAATGTAATTTTACAAGGCTATTTTGGGCCGGTTCAGATTAAACCGGCCCTGGGTTTTTATTGTTTACATAAAGTGTCCGTAATGCAGGGTATGATTGATCAGGTGAGATTTAATCCCGGCAATGGGTTTTTTCTCCCTGATCACATACCGGTACATCCCTGCATTGGTGATATCTCCGATAAAAAGAGCGCCGACAAGACAGGTTCCCTTTTTATTGAAAACAATTTTGCGATAGGTGTTGTTTGATGTTTTAATGTGGGTTTCAACATCTTTATCTTTTGTGTGGACAATGCCCATGGAGACAAAGGGTTCGTTTGCCACCTGCGTGGCGTTCATGATTCCCAAAGTCCCTGAGTAACGGGTGTTGATGCCGGCCATATTCAGGCCCGCACAAATCCCCATTTCAACGGCATTGGTCCATAGAGCGGTAACGGTCTTTTCCCCTGTTGCAGAGTCATAGGTCACGGCAACATCCCCTGCAGCAAACGTATCTTTAACACTGCAGGCCGTGGTCGTATCGGCGATAATTCCCCTGTCGATTTTTATGTCGCTGCCATGGAGAAAATCTGTATTGGGGATTACGCCCTTACCCACGCAGACCATCCGGCAGGGCAGCTCTTTTCCATTGTCAAGGGCAACGGCGCAGACCCCATCAGTATCTGTGATAATGTCGGTGGCGCTGCACCCGGTCAGGATGGAAAGGCCCGCCGTATCCAGGGCCTTTCGGACAAGGAAAGCATCCTCTGGATCCATGAGCTGGGAAAGGACTTCAGGAGAATAAACTACCAGGGTCACCTTTATCTTTTTTTCCAGCAGGGCAAATGCAGCTTTCAGGTTGAGGATACCGCCTCCCAGCATGACCGCATGATCTGTTTTTCGGGATCGATCTGCCATGGCAACGGCATCGGCCACGGTTTTAAGAGAAAACACCCCAGGAGCCTCAAGGCCGTTTACGGTTTCCGGCATATAGGGCCTGGAGCCTGTGGCAAATAAGATCTTATCATAGGGCACATTTTCATCTGATCCTGTTTTCACGGTTTTACCGGCCGTGTCCACCGATACAACCGCAGCAGCGGTTCTGACATCTATGCCCTTTGCCGTAAACATCCCTTTGCCGGAAAGACCAATATCGGAAACCTGTTTTTTCCCGTTAATAATATAGGGAATCATCGGTCTGAAATAGGGGGCGGTTTTTTCATTGGAGAGGACGGTAATGATCCCGCTGCTGTCCTTTTTTCGTATGGTGTGGGCTGCTGCCATGCCGGCAGCACTCCCTCCCACAATTACATATTGCGTTCCCATAACCTTACACTCCTTCCCTTGTGATCAGCTCCTTTGATGCAATTTTGCGCCTGATTTTGGAAAAGCTGTCAACCGTATCATACACCAGTGCGTTTGTGGGGCAGGATGCCACACAGGCCGGGACCTCAAGATCCGGACACCTGTCGCAGCGATAGGCCTTGGCAAGGGTTTTATCCCGGCCGATGACCCCGTAGGGGCAGACCATGACACAGGTCCAGCAGCCAATGCATTTATCCGTATCCGTCATCACCGTGTCAAGCTCAGACCGGGTGATGGCACCGCTGATGCAGGCATTGACACAGGGGGCATCTTCGCAATGGCGGCAGAGGACCGGAACCTTGGTATTGCCGGGCAGCCATTCCACATAAACCCGTGACACAGGCCTCGGGGTCTCATGGATGGCGGCAAACAGATTTTTACTCCTGGAGTGTTCCACAGCACAGGCGATCTTACAGGTATTGCACCCGGTACATTTATCTGTTTTTACAAATATTTCTTTAAGATTTGACATAACAGATCCTTTCTTTCATTTTATTATTGTTGTCTGATGTTTCCTAAGCCAGTCCCAGGCCTGCACGACGGTCGTTAATGGCCTGCAATAATGTGTCTGCAGCTTTTACCGGGTCCGGCTCAACAATAAAATACCCGCCTGTCAGTTCTTTAACGGTTTGCGTTAGCACGGTTGTCACAAGGGCACTTCCAATAACCGGGAGCATGACGCCGACATGGGTGGGAAGCCCTGCGGCTACGGCATAGGTGCCGATGGAAACAGCTTTTTCCGATGTGGGTTCAGGTGCTGATGCCACAACCGGCAGCTGGTTGATATCAACCCCCAGATAATTGGCAATGGCCACAGTGATTTCAACCGCTCTGGAATTGTCCACGCAGGACCCCAGGTGAAGGACCGGGGGCAGCGGACCGCCAAGGCCGTTGGCCTCCCCAATGGCATTGAGTACGGCATAAAGGCCCTCTCCGCACAGCTCTTTTGTTTTGCCAGGATCCATGAAATCATGGCGCATGAGAGATCCTGCACCGCAGCCTGTGGCCACCACCAGGACATTTTCCTTGAGCAGCTTTGCCGCCATGGTTGTATAGTTGATATCCTGGGGTATCTTTACATTGTTGCACCCGGCAAACAGACAGACGCCCTTGATGTTACCGGATTTGATATTATCCACCAATGGTGCCAAAGGATCTGTTGGATTCAGTTTGGAAAGGGCGGCCACAATGGATTCGGTTGAAAAACCGGCCACCACGGTGTTGGTCACATCAGGAATATCTGTTTTTTTATTTTTCCTTGTCTTAAACACGGAAATAGCCTGGGATATGGCCTGTCTTGCATTTTCAAACGCACTTTCATCCCTGACTTCAATATGATCTGCACCGGTGATTTTGCAGATATCCATGGTGGTGATCACCTTTGTGCCCATGCATTCGGCAACAGATGCCACAGAAGGCATGATGCACTGGTAATCCACAATCATGGCATCCACAGCGCCGGTTAAAAGGGCCATTTCCTGGGACACGGAATGGGTGCAGGACGGAATGCCGTGACGTTCCATGAGTTCGTTGCCGGTGCAGCAGATGCCCACGACATTGATCCTGTCAGCCCCGGCTGTTACGGCTTCGTCTTTCATCTGGTCCGCCACTTTGACTATGATCTCGGAAAGAACAGGGTTGTGGCCGTGAAGGGCAATGTTCACACTTTCTTTTTTCAGGGTCCCCAGATTGGCACTGGTGACCAGCGGGGTCGGGGTGCCGAAAAGAATGTCTGCAAGATCGGTTCCCATATAGCAGCCGGCAAGGTCGGCAACACCGCACCGCAGTCCGCCAAGCAGAAGATTGACCGGATCTGCATCCACGCCGTAAAGGGTTCTGTGCATGATCTCTGCGACCTCGTGATCAATCCCTTTTGGCACAAGGCCCAGCTCTGATAAAACCTTAACCCGGCCAGGGGTGACAACGGTTGCGGCCCACAGGACCGGGGTGTCTTTTTCATGGAAATCCGCAAGGGCTGCCAGGGCCACATCCCGGGCGATATCTGTGTCCGTTCTTCCATCAACCGCAATATTCAGACGGGCGGCAACTTTTTTAAGCTTTACCGGATCTTTAATCTGATAATCATCTGCCCTTCCCTGGGTCATTTTAAAAAGGGTGTGGGCCAGATGTTTGGCATGGCCGGAATGGGCTGCGGTTCCGGCTGCAATGGCACGGTCCAGCCCTCTTGCCACCATGACATCGGCCGTGGCACCGCAGATCCCTGTCCGGGAGCCTTCTTCAAAGGGATTAATCCTGCAGGGACCCTGGAGACAATGACGGCAGCAGAGTCCTGTTTCACCGAACCCGCACTGGGGCAGCATCTGTTCATACCGGTCCCAGACAGTGGGGATGTTTTTTTCTTTTGCGATGGACAGCATCTGCTGAACCGCCGGGTCGCATGTTAACTGTTGAAATTGTTTTTCGCCGGACATGGAATCCTCCTTGTAATTAGGGTGAATTGCTAAAATTCAAGAATGATTTTAATATATTGGGCCAAACTTGCAACCCTGATTAAAAAACCATAAAACAGGGATACAAACTAGTCATTTCTAATGGAGTTTAAAAATGCTCTCAGGTTCATTTTTTTATTTTTCAGGTCAAATTTTTTGCGCAAATTGCCCCGATAGGTTTCAATGGTAAAGCCGGATACACCCAGGAGCTGTGCCATCTCCTTTGTTGACCTGCCGTGGCGGATAAGATCAGCCACCTGTATTTCCCGGGGGGTCAGGCTGCGGTATGTCAAAGACAGTGTCCGGCCAAACGAAGATGTTAAAAGTTCCAGGTTCTTTTGAATGGTGAGACATAAAGATCGATCATTTTCGTTTTTCAACCGGGACAAGAGTTCTTCAAGATAGGGCAACACAATATTATCAAGATTATTCAGGACCTTTTTTTCAATTTCATTGCCCTGCTCGCTGCTTTTTTTTAACAGGATCTTTAAGGCGACATTGGCTTCAGAAAGCTCTGCATTGGCAGCCTTGAGTTCAACCGTTCGTTGCGCTACGGTTTTTTCAAGAATCATGTGCGCGTTCTGAAGGGCTTTTTCATCTATTTTTCTCTGGGTGATGTCCCTGACAATCCCGATGCTGATCCAGGCGTTATCCACCTTGGCTGCAGACAGGGACAAGCCGATGGGAAATTCAGTACCATTTTTTTTAATGGCGGTCAGTTCTAAAAGCCTGCCGATCAGAGGGCCTTTGCCGGTCAGTTTGAATGTTTCAAAGCCTTTTTTATAAGGGGCATGGTATTTTCCCGGTGCAACAATCAGGTGAAGGTCCTTGCCCATAATCTCATGTTTTTTATAACCAAATATTTTTTCTGCCGCTGGATTCCAGAAAGATATTTTACCCTGTGGCGTTATCATGATAATCGCATCAATGGTGGCACTGGTGATAAGATGGTATTTCTGCTCCGCCAGATTGCGGGCAGCTTCAAGGTTCTTGAGCTTCTTTTGTGTAATATCATTCATTTTAAAATCCAGATGATAACGCCTTAATGCATCCTATAAATTTTTTTTCATATTTTCAATTGGTTAATAAAAATGTTGTTTGCGCCTTTAAAATCCTAGGTTGACACACTTTGAAACTGATATTATTTTTGACTTAACATATCCTTCAAATTTCTTTATTTTTTAATTAAAAGGAGGTCACCATGGACGACCATGAATTTTTCAGAGACATGAATACCCGTACCATCAGGATTAACCTTGTGGACGGCACTCAAATAAATGCCAGTATCAATATTGACAGGCAACCGGGCTATAGCAGGTTAAGCGATTTAATCAGCAGTGATCGTGAACCCTTTTTAGTACTGATAAATTCGACAATGTATAAACCGGGTTTTGACAATCCAATAAAACACGAAACCTTATTCATCAACAAAGAGCACATCCTGTGGGCCACACCCGAAGACCAGCAGAAGTAATGCGCCTGTTTGCTCAAATTCATTGCTGTTTGTATTTTTTCGCCTTTTTTTTGTTAAGTTGACATTTTTTTGGTCAGGCTGTACTTCCTAAATTACCATAGTCAAAAAATTTTCATCTTTTTAAATTAAAGGAGTTTGTCATGAATGAACAAAAAATCTGCAAAGATATCAATTCGCGTACAATCAAAATTTCCATGGTGGATGGAACGTTAATAAGCGCCTGTGTCAATTTAGACAGAGATCCGGGTTACAACAGATTAAGTGATTTGATCAGCAGTGACCGTGAACCCTTTTTGATTCTGATGAATTCAACAATGCAGAAGCCCGGCGTTAAAATTGCTGAAAAACATGACACCTTGTTTATAAACAAGGAGCATATTCTGTGGGCCACCCCGGAGAACAATAATTCAGCATAAGAAAAAGCCACTTTTGGGGGTCGAAAGATAAACAATTCAGCGCCCGTCCTGTTCACGGATCAGTTTGTGGAGCGTCTCAAAATCTGTTGGGATCGCTTTTGGGTCCTTACGGTAGAGGATGTTTACAGCATCAAATTCACATTTTACGGCGCAGACCCCGCAGCCGATACACCAGTTTTCATCGACCCTTGCCATCCCCTCCTCAAGCGTAATGGCAGCCACAGGGCAGATATCAAAACAGGCTTCGCATCCCGTACAAAGATCCGGGTCTGTCCTTCTGATAAAATAAACCGCCATCAACTCATCCCTGGGGATCCTGCGTCTTCTGATCATCCCGACATTCCAGCAGGAACAGCCGCAGCAGTTGCAATTGTGTTTCACCTTACCTGCCGCGTTGTCAACAAAATGGACCAGCCCGGCTTCGGCAGCATGGCGGACAATGTCTTTGGCCTCTTTACGGGTAATCTTTCTGCCAAGTCCCTGTTCGATCAGGTAATCTGCCATTTCATCAAATTTAAGGCAGACTTCAAGCGGGTGATCGCAGGCTCTTTCCATCAATCCTGCCTGTACCCGGCAGGAACAGTGGGCAACCGCAAACCGTTCTGCCGTATCAAGCACCTGATCCATCCTGTCGTGGGGAAGAACTGCCTGTACATCGGGTTTCAATGACCGGTGGACCGGGATATAGCGGTAGGCTTTTGTGTTCATGCCGCCAAAAGCCTGTTGGGTTACTGTTCGGTTAAAATATTTTAAAACCAGTTTTGTCATTTTAAGGGCATACGCTGTTTTTTTACCGGTCCAGAAAAAGGATTGGGGAAATCCAAACCCTGCCTGATGGAGGGCATACCCTCTTTTTCGGGTTTCAGTGCTGCTCGAAAAAATAAGCTTTCTGGCTGCCAGATTCTCCAGGGTTTCAGCGATAAATTTTCGATCCATATCATCGGGGTATGCCATTTCATCTATAGTTACGGGCTTCAGCGGTATGTCGGTTGCCGGAAGCATCATGGCGACTTTTGCCTCATTCGTAGTAAAATTTTCTTTTAAGATGTCGACAAGCCCGTCTGTAAAGGGCAGCCCTGTCATGGCCAGGTGCCTTGCCAGAAGCTCGTGTATATTGTTTTCCATTAAACTCTCCTCAAGCGCTTTGATTATAAGATTATCCCTGGACAGCAATTCCCTGGTAATTAAAACTGATGATTTTCACAGGGCTGCTGTACATTGTGTCCAGGTGTTTGATTTTAAATTTGCTCTCTTTTATGAGATTTGCTATCGGCCTGACCTTATCGGGATCATAAAAGGGCAGGTTCAGCCCTGACCCCATCCCGACTTCCAGGACATTTCCTTTTGCCCGGGGTACCAGTTTTTCCCGCTGTCTTGCAATATCGTTCTGGCTGCAGATCCAGTGGGTCAGTTTTGGCAGAACGATAGTGGTATAAAATCCCATAAAAAGTCCTTAAAGCGGTGCGGTGATTGAAGATGAGCCTACCGCTTAACCGCAGGGATGTCAATATGGGGTATGACAATCATTTTTTTGCGGGGAATAAATCTTGCCTGACAGGGTCTCATCAACTAAAGGACTTGCTTTTTTAACAGTTTCTTTGGTCGATCGGTCATGATAAGATATGCAGATATTGAAATCTCTTCAAGCAAAGGATTAAAACAATGGATCTTGATACCCCTGAAACAAAAGCCTATTTATTTGAACTCTACACCATGACCGGGGGAGATACTCAAGCCCAGGTATCCATGTATGATGTGGGGGAATCCCTGGGCATGGGAAAAACAGATGCCGCCTCAATGGCAGAAGACTTATATATCCAGGGTTTTGCAGAACTGAAAACGCTTTCCGGCGGTATCGGCATCACCGACCAGGGTTTGGAAGTTCTGGAGATAACGGTTGCCCCGAAGCCTGATGCATCTCTTCGCTTGGGCACCGGTCCGGTGCTGGACGATCAGGCAAAAAAAGCCGTAGAAAAAATTGTGCAGGATATCAAGGCCGGTATTGATCAAACCCGGTTGACATATCCGCAACTGGAAGAACTGGTGATGGATATTAAAACCATTGAAATCCAGATGCAGTCTCCCACCCCTAAAACCGCCATTATCCGTGAAGTTTTAAAATCACTGCACAACGGCATGCTTGCTTCAGGACCAAAAGATCTGATAGCAAATCTGTACGGGCTGATGATGTCATAACCTCTTTTTTTATCCTGGTATCAGTTTTTTCTATAGGGATTAAATTTTGCATTAAAAGTATCACTTTGACTAAACAGACGGTCTGCCTTAAACATTAAGGCTTAAAAAAGGTTTAAGGAAAAGACATGTTTAGAGATTCAACTACTGCCAGTGATTTAGTTCTTCCGGTTTCTATGGCCGATGCAATGATTGACATCTGTAACGGCTGCAACATTTGTAAAAAAGAATGTGCCTTTCTTGAAGCTTACGGAAACCCGGGAACCATTGCTAAAAACCACAGAACCGATCCGGACAGATGGCGGGCCGTTTCTTTTGAATGCAGTCTTTGCGGACTGTGCACTGCTGTCTGCCCCCGCAATTTAGATCCCGGGGCTGTATTCCTTGACTTCAGACGGCAGGCGGTTGAAAAAAGTCAGGTTGATTTTTCAGAATACAAAGGCCTTTTAAACTATGAAAAAAAAGGCATGTCAGAAAAATACAGTCTTTACAGTCTGCCTGAAAACTGCGATACGATTTTTTTCCCCGGCTGCACACTGACAGGCACCCGCTTTGACACCACCTTAAAGACCTATGCATACCTGAAAAAACTGATTAAAAACCTGGGCGTTGTACTGGATTGTTGTACCAAATCCTCCCATGACCTTGGAAGGCAGGACTATTTTAATGATATGTTTTTTGAAATGAAATCCTTTCTTATCAAACACAATGTCAAAACCGTTATTGTCGCCTGTCCCAACTGCCATAAGATTTTTAATACCTATGGCAAAGAGTTCAAGCTGCAAACCGTATATGATCTTCTGTCCCAATACGGGCTTGATGACAACAGAACCGTTTCCGGCAGCATCACCCTTCATGATCCCTGCCCGGTGCGGTTTGAAAAAAGCATCCAGAATTCGGTCCGGTCTGTTGTAAAGGCCCGGGGACTTAATATTATTGACACCCCACACACAAGGGCAAAGACGTTTTGCTGCGGAGAAGGGGGCGCTGCTGCCTGCGCTTCACCCGGATTTGCCAGGACCTGGACTCAAAAAAGAAAGACGGAGACCCGATCCCATAAAATTGTGAGTTATTGTGCCGGCTGCGTGAATCTTCTTTCAAATAATGCAGACACCTTCCATGTTCTGGACCTGGTGTTTGACCCTGAAAAAACCATGGCCGGAAAGGCAACTGTGTCCAAAGCCCCGTTCACCTATCTGAACCGTCTCAAGATAAAAAAGAAACTTAAAAAAATGCCGGCAAAAACCGTCCGGGAGAGACCTTTTTCTTCAGTGACAGAAAAAAAGAACCCTTTAGGATTAAAACTGCTCTTTGCAGGATTGATCCTTGCGGCCATTGCAGGGCTGAGAATGGCAGGAATTCAGGAATACCTGGCCCCGGAAAACTTAAGTTATCTTATTCAAGAAAGCGGGGCCCTGGCCCCGGTGATCTATATGCTGCTGTATGCCGTTGCACCGGCACTGTTTTTGCCTGGCCTTCCCATCACCATTGCCGGCGGTATCTTGTTCGGTCCGGTCTGGGGGGTTGTGTATACCATTACCGGTGCAACCGCAGGGGCCGGGATCGCATTTTTAATCTCCCGGTATATCTCTTCAGAAGTTATTGAATCAAAACTGAAGGGGCCTAAATGGATCAAGCTTCAGGACAATGTGGAAAAACACGGGTGGAAGGTGGTTGCCCTGACGCGGCTGATTCCCCTTTTCCCGTTTAATTTATTAAATTACGCCTTTGGGCTGACACACATTAAATTCACCCATTACATGATAGCCACATTTTTCTGCATGCTGCCGGCCTGCATTGCATTTATTGTGTTTTCAAGCTCGATTCCGGATCTTTTCCAGGGCAGAATCTCCATTGAATTGATTATCGGGCTTGCGCTGATTGTTCTGGTCTCTTTAATCCCTGTCATTTACAACACCATCAAGAAAAAAAAGGAATAAGAATAGAATGAAAAAACTTTTATTTATTGCAGGTTTATTATTTTTTTGCACTGTCAATGCCTTTGCCGGACCTTCTCTGACAAAAGAACACCCGATCTCGTTTGATAAAGATAAAAAAACGGTTTCATTTCTGGCTGAGGTGAACGGAAAATATCTGTATCAGGAGACCCGGCATTTTGCCGTTTATGAAAAGGGCAGCAATGGTGAAAAAGCAGTATTCAGGGGGCTTGTGCCTCAAGTGGATTTTTATGACACCCTCATGAAAATCAATGCGGTTCCCGGCAACAACATGACCCTTAAAAACAAGGAAGCCACCCGTGTTCAAGGCCAGGAATTCATTGTCACCGTTACCTGGGAGGGTGCGGATCGCGCCTATGCCATTGATGAAGTGATAAATGAATCCAACAACGCCCCAATTCTCATGAAATTCGGGGGCAATCTTAAAAATGCCATGGACAAAAATACCGGCTGCCTTTTATGCCTTGACTCCTGTCCGGTCGGCATTGTCAGCAATTCTGCCTATACCTACGGGGCCATTGAAAAAAGAAAAGAGGTTTCCATGAAAGGCAACAAGGACATCCTTCCGCCAGACGGGACCCAAGTAATTATTACCCTTGCTGCAAAATAGACTGATAAACCTGATCCGATTCATCTTTCTGGGAATGATTTCAGGACTGATTCTAAGTCTGCTCCTGAGTCATTCCCTGTGGCTTGATATGCGGATGAATACTTCTCTTGTGCTGCCCCTGTGTCTTTTTTTCGGGATGGGAGCAGGGCTTTGCAGCAAAAAAGTCCCTCATTATGGAATCGTACTTCTGATGCAGGGGATTCTGGTTTTTATTCTGGGTTATGTCTATGGCCCGGATATGGGTGCATGGACTGTCATGCCGGCGCTTATCATCCGGGAAGGCCTGTTTCTCAAATTTATGGATCTTTGTGTTATCAACCGGTTGCTGGTCCTCCTCATACTCCTTGGGAATAGGATACTGTTCCCTTTTAACAGGTTTCTGAAAGAAACCTAAGGCCTCATCAACCCCATTTCTTGTTGACTATTTGAAGATTTTTCTTCATTAATAGACCATTATATGAAAACCAGATTGGAATTTAAGA
>Ga0180009_10004530_pt1 | contig 15286 bp, 12 predicted proteins | sample OS_PC_MetaG_FD_123537 | JGI IMG/M metagenome (GOLD analysis project Ga0180009, IMG submission 123537) | Groundwater microbial communities from the Aspo Hard Rock Laboratory (HRL) deep subsurface site, Sweden - OS_PC_MetaG | ecosystem: Environmental > Aquatic > Deep subsurface > Groundwater...
CGAGATCACCCCGGACGTGGCCAAGCTCTTCGGGCTCAAGCGCATGGGCGGCGTAGTGATCACCATGGTCGAGGCGGGCAGCTACGCGGAGCACGCCGGGGTGGTGCGCGGAGAGATCATCAACCAGGTGGGCTCTGAGGTCGTGCACAGCCTCGCGGACTATGTACGCGCCGTGCGCAAAGTTCCCAAGGGCCAAAACGTGATGCTCTTGCTCGAATCCCAACGCGGCACCCGCTGGATCACCCTCCGCAAAAGATAGGCTCCCGACCCACCGAGCCTACACTTTTGACCTTTGGGCGGGTTCCGGCTACCATCGCTGCTGGAGGAACTCAGATGGCAAAGTACGACAATCCCGAGCGCGCTCGCATGCTGGCGAGGGCCATTGCCTCGGACCTGATGCTGTACAACGAGGAACGCCTCACCAAGGCCATCCAGAATGACGCCGTGTTCGAGGATCTCTCCGAGGAGATCGAGGAGGGGCGGACCCTCTTCAAGAGCCGGGTCACGCCTGACATCTACGAGCTGAACCTCTACGACCGAGCCATCGTCGACGTCATGATCAAGTCCAAGGGGCACGTGAAGTCCAGAATCTGGTAGCCGTGTCGCCCACATTTACGGTCGAGCAAGCGGGGGTTGGCCAACGGGTCGACGTGTTCCTGGCCGCCCGTACGGACGCCTCGCGATCCCAGCTCCGGCGCCATGTGGACTCCGGCGCTGTGCAGGTTAACGGCGTGGCGGTCAAGCCCAAGCACACCCTACACCTCGGGGACCGTGTCGCCTACGAGCCACCGCCGCCCGTGCCCGACGAGGCCATCGCCCAGGACATCCCGCTGGAGATCCTGTACGAGGACGCCGAGCTCATCGTGGTGAACAAGCCCGCCGGGCTGGTGGTGCATCCCGCCCCGGGCCACCCCGACGGCACCCTCGTAAACGCCCTGCTGGCCCACTGCGGGGCCCTGTCGTCGGTGGGCGGACGCATGCGCCCGGGCATCGTGCACCGGCTGGACAAGGACACCTCCGGGATCATCGTGGCCTCCAAAACGGACCGCGCCCATCACCACCTGGCCGAGCAGTTTTCTCAGCACTCGGTGGAGCGTTGTTACGAGGCCATCACCGCGGGCAGCCTGCCGGCCGAGAGCGGGACCTTCGACACCTTCCACGGCCGCCACCCCGTACACCGCAAGAGATTCACCAGCCGCCTGCATCGGGGCCGAAGGGCGGTCACCCACTACCGGGTGCGAGAGCGCGTGGCGGGCCTCTACGTGGTGGAGGCGCGCTTGGAGACGGGCCGCACCCATCAGGTGCGGGTGCATCTTGCCGAGCACGGAGCGCCCATCCTGGGGGATCCGGTCTACGGCCGCTCGCCCGCCGACGCCCGGCTGCGCGGCCTCGCCAGTCGTCTGGGGCGCCAGGCCCTGCACGCCGCCATCCTCGGGTTGGACCACCCCACCCGGGGCGAGCGGCTGGTGTGGCAATCGCCGATGCCCGCCGACATGGTGGCGGTGTTGACCCGGGCCCGGGACTTTGACATTCCCCGGCCCTGACCGGTACCATCTCTCGCCATGGCCGATCCCCTCGTGCTGCAAAGAGAGCTGCTGGCCCGTTCCGGATGCCACCACGGGTTCACCACCCGCGTCGGTGGGGTGTCCTCGGGCCCCTTTGCCGAGCTGAACCTGAGCGCGAAGTGGCCCGAAGAGGCCCGGAACGTGGACGCCAACCATGACCGCCTCGCGCGCTGGGCCGGCTTCGACCGATCGCAGCTCTACCTGGCGCGCCAGGTTCACGGTGCCCAGGGCGTCCGGGTGACCGACCAGCCACCCGCCGCTGTGCGAACCATGGAGGCGGACTACCTGTTCACGGATCGGCCCGGGATCACCGTGGGCGTGATTACCGCCGACTGCGTACCGGTGCTGCTGGCCGATCCGGGGCGCCCGGCCGTGGCCGCCGCCCACGCCGGCTGGCGCGGGCTGGTGGCCGGGGTCATCGGAGCGGCGGTGGGCTCCCTGGGGCAGCTGGGCAGCCGGCCCCACGACCTGGTGGCCGGACTGGGGCCCTGCATCGGGCCCTGCTGTTTCGAGGTGGGTCCCGAGGTGGTGGAGGCCTTTTTGCACGCCTTTGGCGCCGACCCGGACATCGTGGTGCCCGCGGGCACGGGACCGACGCCCTTCCCCAAGCCCCATGTGGACCTGTGGCGGGCCGCCCGGGCGGCTTTGATACAAGCCGGCATCGACGCCTCACGCATCGCCGACCCGCCGGGCTGCACCATGTGTCAACCCGAGCGTTTCTACTCCTACCGCCGGGACGGGGCGCGCATCGGCCAGCAGCTGGCCTACATTGGCGTGCCCGGGGACGCTCATGGATAACCCATCGCGTCTTCCGCTCACTCGGAAGCGTTGAAACCATCATTTCGGTGGAGCGCAGGGAGGGGAGGCGTCGGGGGTGGGGCAGAGCTACTTCTTGTCCGATCCGATCATGCCGTCAAAGGAGTCGGGCTTCATGGAGCCCTCGTCACCATCTTCGCCCACTTCCAGGGACGTGCCAGAGGTGTTCCGCTTGAGGTTGGCTTTTGACTTCTCTTTTCCCTCTTTGCGGAGCTGCGCGGTGGTGGAGCTACCGCGGCCCATGGTGTACAGGCCCAGGAAGAAGAACAGACCCACGGCGAGCAGGAAGACGGCCGCGCCGATCTTGCCCAGCAGAGGCCGGGTCTGGGAGTCCGCCTCGTAGCGCGTCATCTCGCCCGAAGCGAGGGGACCCTTCTCCGCGCCTTCGTCGATGAGCGGGACCTTCGGTTTGAGCAGATCCACGATGGCCATCACCGCGATGCCGACCACCGCCACCAGAGTAATGATCAGCATCAGGGGCAGGATCAGCTTGAAGATCCCGGGGACCTCCTTGGCCTTCGCGGCCTTGTCGGCGGCCATGGGCGCCCAGGCCACAATCGGAACCAGCCAGGTCATCACTGCGGTCATGAACCTCTCCTTTTTGAGTCCCCGGGGTCCGGAAAAACCAGAGCCCTCAGATGACATCGTACGGAACGTAGCCGCAAAAGGATATATCCAAGGGGGGGAGGTCAGTCAAAACAAAAGCGCATTCAGAGCGTTGGAGATTTCCAGGCCCGGCCCACGCCAGGGGTGCCCTCAACGGGTTTTCACCAGCCGCAGATCGGCGCCCCGGCTCATGCGCAGCCCGTAGCGCCCCAGCAGATCGCCCATGAGCGCGGCCAGCGCCACCCGCTGTTTGAACCAGCCCACCCGCGCCGCAAAGAGCTTGTGGCGGGCCTGGACGAGATCGTTCTGCATCTGGAGCAGCACAAAGTTGCTGCTGCGCCCGGCCTCGTGCTTCTTGCGCTCGTTGGACAGTCGCACCTCGGCCAGTCGCACCTCGGCCCCGGTGGTCTGCCACAGTTTGCGTTGCAGTCGCAGCAGGGCCACGCCGCGGGTGGCCTCGGCCACCAGGGTCTGGCGCAGGTCCGCAATGTCCACGCCCTTGCGCGTGACGTCCAGGCGCGCCTTGGCCCGGGCCGCCCGGGCCGCCCGGTTGCCCACCAGATAGGCGAAGGTGAGCCCCACGGACCAGCCCAGGCTCTTCCATTTGAACATCGTTTCATGGGCTGAGCCGAATTTGTCGGACCGACCCTGGGGACCGAAGGAGGCGCTCAGATCCAGCGTGGGCCAGGTGTCCCGTTTTGACGAAGAAAAGATAATCCTTTTTATTTTCAACTCCTTGAGGGCGGCTGCGAGAGACTTGCTGGTCTTGATGGCTGCGTCAGCGGCCTGCTGATAGGTGGGTGCGAACGCCCCGAAGGGGTTGGCTGGCAGAACCGCTGACACCTGCTGCTGTCCGGGCTTGATCTTCCGCCCCATCTGAACGCGCAGGGTGAGGGAATTCTGGAGCCACGTGGTGTGCGCCTCGAGCAGCTTGCGCCGCTGCTGGGCCACGGCAAATTCGTAGTCCACGATCTCCGAGGGTGCGAGGCGGCCCACCTGCAGCAGGATCTTGACCCGGCTGAGATCTCGTTCGGCCTGGATCAACACCTCCCGCTGTACGTCAACGGCAGCCTGGGCCTCGGCCACATCCAAATAGGCGTTGAGCAGATCCCGCACCACCGCCTGGGCTTTGGCCCACACCGTCCAGCGCGCCGCGTCCCGGGCGAGCCGGGCCTGGCGGATGGCCGCCAGGTTGCGATCCAGGCCGATGCCCTTTAACAGCGGATGGGTCACCGTGAGGGTGAGCGCGGTGTCCCACGTGTTGGTTGCCCTATCGACGGGTGTGCCGGTGAAGTCGTATACGCTCCGATCGGTGGCGCGGGACGTGGTCAGCCCCAGGGTGACAGACCCCCCCGTGGGCAGCTTCTGGGTGGCCGAGAGGTTGTACTGCAGGGTGGTGGTTTTCAGGCGCTGGATGGTCAGCCCCTGCACGAACGGGCTGGTGGACTCGCTGTAGGACACCCCCGCGTTGAGCTGGGTATCGTACAGCCCCCCCTTGGCCGCACGCAGGTCCTGCTTGGCTGTGGCAAAGTCCAGCCCCGCCCGCTTGAGATCCCGGTTGAGGCGCACGGCCTGGGAGAGCACCTGGCCAAACGTGAGGGACTCACCCCGGTCCACCCCGCCGGACGCAGGGGTAAAAGACGCGGTCACCGGAGACGTCGGCGCCAGGGCCGCTGGCGTCGCGGAGGGCGCCCCGGGCACAGTCAGGGACATCAGGGTCAAAAACTGGATGGTGATCTGCATGGGCTCCGCTCCTGGATCGGCGATGGCAAGCGGCTCCTGTTTTAGCACAGGAACGCGCGAGTGCCTCTGGCCAGACTGTCTGCTTTGAGTATCGGCTAACTTTCGTATCCGAGGCTGACGCCCCGCCGGGGAGAGGTGAGGCGCACAACGGCCTCCACCGCCAGCCAGAAGATCATCTGCAGCACCAGGGCGACGCAGAGCACCGCCAACAGCGGGGAGATCACTCCCGCGGCCACCCGCACCCAGAGCTCGGGCGGCCACAGGGAGGCCGCGCGGTTCACGACATTCAATCCGAAAAGCAGCCCCAGCAACAGGGCCAGTCCGGGCAGGGCGCCGGTCAGATCCGGGCAGCTGGGGCTCAGGTGAGCGCCCACGCACAGGGCCAGGGCCAGGAACAACCAGAGCTGCCAGGAGGTGAGGTTCGACAGGGTGACCATGCGCCCCAGGGTGAGCCCGGCGAGGCCCACCACGTGGGAGAGCTGGGGCCCGAAGCCCACGGGAGCCGGCTCGGTGGACAGCGGCGGCTGCGCCCCGGGGAGCAGCAGGGCCAACCCACCGAGCAACACCAGGGAGCCGGCGAGCAGCGGCGCCACGCCGATGAAGAAATTCCCGGCGAGCTGGTAGAGGCTGCGACGCTGATAGGCGTGCTGCACATACCCCAGGGTGCCCGTGCGCGGATCCGGGTCAAAGAGCCGATAGGCCACGATGCGGTGGCGAAAGACCCAGCACATGGCGAGGTGGGACAGCTCGTGCAGGGGCACGCCCAGCCAGCCCGTCACCAGCACGCTGCGCCAACCGAAGCGGTGGGACAGTCGCCGGGAAACCCGCCGCTCCACCAGATGCAGCGCGACGGCGAGCAGCGCGAGCCCGCCGAGCAGGGACAAGGACTGGGAGACAAAATCCAGGCCCGCCCGGGTCAAGATGTCGGTGACACGAGTCATTGCCACCATTGTAGGCCAATGTAGGGAATGGCACCACATATTGCCGGCCACCCGCGCGCGGCCAATGGGCTTGCGTCCAGGGAAGTGGGCCGGTAGGCTGGGGCCCCACATGCGCCGGAACCCATCAGAAATCAAAGGCCGCAGGCCGCCCGTTTCCCTGGCGGTGCTGATCCTGCTGGCCCTGGCCCTCGGCTGCTGCAGCCGGTGCAAGCCCCGGAGCCGCAAGGCCGTACGAACACCGGTGGCCGTGCGGGTGCCAGGCCCCATGGGCGCCCCGAAGATCCTGCGCCTCGGCCTGCGGGCCACCTACGCCGAGCGTGCGGCGCCCATCGGTCGGCTTCCCAAGGGGGGCCTGCTCTACGCCTATCCCCGGGATCGCGCCTTGGGGGTGGATCACTCCACCGCCGCCGAACCGGTAGACCTGGTGCTGTTAGACGCCCAGAAACGTGTCCTTAAGGTCGCGGTGTCCGTGCCCCCCGCCAGCGAGCTCCGGGTGAGCGTGGCGCCCCGGCTGCACCGCTTTTCGATCCTGCTTCCGGCAGAAGGCGCCCGCAAGGCCGGGCTGGCCAAAGGCACAATAGTCGCTTTTTCCCTGCCCCCGCGCGCCCGGCCCGAGCGCGTGCTAACGGCCGTGAACCTGCACCCGCCCCGACGCCCCTCCGTGCGCGTCCAGGCCGAAGTCGCCCTCACCGAACCCGAGCGCACCATGGGACTCATGTGGCGCACCGGGCTGCCGGCCCGCGGCGGCATGCTCTTCCGCTTCGAGCGGTCGTACCCCATCACCTTTTGGATGAAGAACACCCTCATCTCCCTGGACATGATCTTCTTTGACGACAACCACGTGGTGACCGGCGTGGTCCACCGCGCCAAGCCCCGAACCGAGACCCCCGTCGGCGTCGGGCGCGTCAACAGCCGCTACGTGCTCGAGGTCCCCGCCGGCTTCGCCCGCCGCCACGGCATCACCCGCGGCACCAGCGTCACCTTCAACCTGCCCTAGGAGCGCTCCGGGCTAGTCGAAAGGCTCTTCCTCGCCGTTTCGGTGCACCGTCACATCGGCCTCAATATCGGGGCGAATGGTGCCGGGCTTGTCCGAGGGCAACAGCCGCACCTGCATCTTGATCTCGAAGGTGAGGCTCGTGAGGATCTTGGTCAGCTCGGCGCCGAGGTTGATGGACTCCAGAAAGCTCCGCAGCTCCCGGGCCACGATGCGGAACAGCTGCTCCCGGGTGGTCTGCGCCTGGCTCACCAGGTACTTGGTGACGTCCTTGGGCAGCGACACGTCCTTGGCCAGCTTGCGGATGCCCTCCTCGGAGGTAAACACCGCGCCCATGCCGGCCACAAAGAGCCGCTGCACCAGCTCAGGCACCACCCGTGACTTCCAGGACCGGCCGCCGTCCTCGCTGTCGAATTGCTCGTCTTCAGGCGGCTCGTCGCCATTTACTCTGTCGTCTATGTCTGAAACCATAGCCCAAGCGTTATGCCCCACGCCGCACCGTGTCAAGCACTGCAGCACGACCTCGTACCGCGCCGTTTTTTTTTCGCCCGGGTTGCCCGGTTGGGGCCATAATGGCGAACCCATGACCGAATCGCCCAATGCCTCCTCCCCGACCCCCACAGAGCCGCCCCCCAGAACGCTCCTTGGTCGACGCTCGCCCACTCCGCGCATCCGCGCCCCGCGCGCCTACTGGGTCACCTTTCTGGTTTTGATGAGCTATCTCTCGCTGCGGTTCCAGATGCGGTTCCGGTCCAGCGCCAGCATCGACCGCCTGATGATGAAAAAGCACCGCAAAAACGCCCAGCGCATCCTGCGGGCCATTATGGTGCTCCAGGGCCTGTACATCAAAGTAGGCCAACTCATCTCCATCCTGTCCAACGTGCTGCCCGAACAGTTTCGGGAGGGGCTCGAGACCTTGCAGGATCGGGTGCCCCCCCATCCGGCCGCCGAGATTGAGCGGCGCATCCGGGAGGAGTTCGACGGGCGCTCCACCGACGAGCTCTTCGCCGAGTTTGAGCCCGAGCCCCTGGCGGCGGCCTCCATCGGCCAGGTGCACCGGGCCCGCCTCAAGGACGGCAAGCTCGTGGCCGTGAAGGTCCAGTACCCGAACATCGACAAGATCGTGCACGACGACCTACGCGCCCTCCGACGCATCGTGGGCATCATCGATCGGTTCCTGCCCAGTCACGGCATCCCCGAGGTGTATCGGGAGGTGAGCAAGATCGTGCTCAAGGAGCTGGACTACCGGGAGGAAGCGGCCAACATCGAGCGCATCTCGGAGAACTTCACCGACCGCCCCAACGTGAGCTTCCCCGAGGTGATCCACGAGCTGTCCACGGGCCGGGTCCTCACCACGTCCTTCATCGACGGCGTCAAGGCTTCGGACACCAAGGCCCTCGCCGCGGCGGGCATCGACCGCAAAGACCTGGCCAAGCTCATCATCACCGCCTACTGCCAGCAGATCTTCAACGACCGCGTGTACCACGCCGATCCCCACCCGGGGAACCTCATGGTGCTGCCCGGGCCCAACCTGGTGTTCCTGGATTTCGGCGCGGTGGCCGAGATCTCGCCCAACATGCGCCAGGGCATGATCGAGTTCGTGCAGGGTGGCCTGGCGGCGGACACCGACAAGATCGTGCACGCCATGAAGACCATGGGGTTTGTCTCCAAGAAAGCGGACCCCGAGATCTTCGACCGCATCGTGGCCTACATGCACGACCGCTTCAAAGAGGAGATCCAGCTCGACAGCTTCAACCTGCGGGACCTCAAGGTGGACCCGCAAAAAGGCCTCGAGAACCTGGCGGACCTGCGCCGCCTGGACATCTCCCTGCGGGACATCACCGACTCCTTCATCGTGCCGAAGGAGTGGATCATGCTCGAGCGCACGATCCTGTTGCTCATGGGGCTGTGCACCGAGTTGGACCCGGACCTCAACCCCATGTCCGTGATCCGCCCCTACCTTGAGAAATTCGTCTTCTCCGACGGCACGGACCTGTCGAGCTTCCTGCTCACCACGGCCCAGTCCGCCACCACCAGCCTGCTCACGCTCCCGTCAGACATGCGTCGTTTCATGCGCGACATCCAGCGCGGCGGTCTACAGACCCGCAACCCCGATCTGGATCGCCACGTGCGCGTCCTGTACATCGCCGGGCAGCAATTTGTCTGGACCTCCCTCACCATCGGATTCGGCGCCTTTGCCCTGGCCCTGCATGACCGCGGCTATCACGACGGTGAGAAGTGGCTCCTGGGGGGCTGCATCTGCTCGGGCCTCCTGCTCTTCGCGAGCCTCCTCACGGGCCGCGCCTCCCTGAGACGAAACCGCAGAAACGGCCGCTAGCCCACCGCGAGAAGTTAGTTGCCGAGGCGGGAGGCGATGGCTTTTACGCGGGGGCGGTTGTGGGCCTCGGAGGGATCGCCCGAGACGCGGCTCAGAAAGGCTTTGTAGTTGCGGAGGGCTGCGGTGCGGTCGCGCAGCCGGAGGTGGAAATCGCCGAGGATGCGATAGGGACCGGCCAGCGACGATTTGAGCGCCAGGGCCTTTCTGGCGTGGACGAGGGCCTGTTTACGCTTGCCCTCGGACACGGCGATGTCCGCCAGGACCACGTAGGCGTATCCGTTGCTCGGGTTCTTGCTCAGGGCGGCCTGGGTCCAGGTAGTGGCCTGGGCTGTCTGGCCAATCCGCAGGGCCTGCCGGGCCGCGAGCAGCTCCTTGGACAGGATCAGCCTCAGGGGCAGCGCCGTGAGCGCCAGGCCCGCCTTGCGCTGGGCCGTCCGCAACTTGACCAGGAGCTTTAGATCCCGCGGCGTCTTATTGTACAATGCGGCGTAGGCGCCAGCGGCTACCTTGTGCTGATTCGCCGCCGTGGCGGAGTCCGCCAGTTTCCGCACCAGCGCCAGATCCTGAGGCCGAAGCTCGGACAACCGCTTGTAGATCTCCGTGGCCCGGGCGTGCTTGCCCTGGCCTGTGGCCTGATCGGCCATGTCCATGAGCACCGTCTTGGTCTCGGCATTGAGTTGCTCCGTACGGCCGTCCAAGACCCGCTTGGCCAGCCCCTTGGCCTTCTTACGGCGCTGGGCCGCGGCCCGGGCCTCGGCGCGACGGCGGCGCTCCTCGGCGGCCCTCTGCCGGGCCTCGGCGCGCTTTTGTCGGATCTCGGCGGCGCGGGCCCTGCGGGCCTCCAATCGAAGGCGGGCCGCGGCTCGGGCCTGACGGCGACGCTCGGCCCAGCTCAACCCGGCCCGGCGGGGCCGCTCCCGCGGCGAGGTGCGCGGCGAGGTGCGCGGCGAGTCCACGTCCAGGCCTTCCTGCCGACGCCGCATCCGCTCGCGAGCCTCCATCATGGCGCGGATCTGCGGGTCCAGGATCACCGTGCGCCTGGCCACAGGACCGGGTCCGGTCCCCACCGCCGCGCGGCGGGCGACCACGCGAGGCTGAGAGACCAGCTGTTTGGACAGCTCGGTGATGCGTGTTCTGGCGCGCGTCACGTACTGCTGCTCCATGGGGCGCTGCTCGATGATCACGTACGCCTTGTAAAAGCGCAGGGCCTCGGCGATCTTGTTCTGCAACCGCAGGGTCTCGGCGAGACCATAATGAGCGTCCGGGTGCCGGGGCTTGACCCTGAGCACCGCGCGGTAGGCCGCCTCGGCGCCGGAGTAATCCTTGCCCAGGCGAAGGCACAACGCCAGCTTGTAGCGCCCGCTGAGGAAGGACTTGCTGCTCCGAAGAGCGGTCTTGAGCACCGTGACAGCGTCGGGGCAGCGCCGCTGCCGGATGAGCAGATCCGCCAGGGCATCCACCAGCAACAGCGCCTTGGGCATTTTCTTGAGCCCGGCCTTGAGAATCGACTCGGACTCCAGGAGCTGATCGGACTGGAAGGCCTTGCGGGCGCGGTCCAGCACCAACTTCACCGCCGCGGTCGCCGCTCCTTTTTCCAACCGCTTCGCCAGGACGTCCCGCTCCCGCCGGGCGCGCAGGACCCAGGCGGTGAGCTGCTTGTCCTTGGCGCCCAGCTTGATGAATCGATTGTAGGCCACCTGGGCGTCCCCATACCGTTGCGTGGCCGCGGCACAACGGGCCATGCCGTAATAGGGGTGCGGATCCCGGGGCCGCAGTCGCAGGTACTTCCGATAGGCACCCAGGGCCGAGTCGCAATTGCCCAGCCGTCGCTGCGCGTAGGCATAGAAGTACCAGCCCTTCGCAAAGGACGGCAGCTGCCGGGTCACCAGCGCGTACCGCTCCCGGGCCGTATCATACAGCCCCATGAGGAAGTACAGGGGCCCCACCCGGGAGAGCACAGCCTTGTTCTTCGGCTTTTCTTTGAGCACCGCCTCGTAGGCGGAGATGGCCAGCCGGTACTTGCCCTGCTTGGTGAGCCGCAGGGCCTTCCGGAAGTGATCCACCTTTGGCGCCGCGGTCGCTGGTCTGGGGGTCCCCACGACGAGCAACAGCCCCACCATCCCAATCATAATGGAACTCTTCAACATTCGTCTCCTCGACAATCCGGTGGAGCATAGCACGAGCCTTGGCCCACATCCACGGGCTTTGCCGCGGGCCGTATCCGTACCCTTGACACCCGCGGTCTGCCCGCTCATCATCTCCTGTCCATGGTTACAGGCATCCTACTGAGTATTCTGGCCCTGATCTCCGGTCTCGCCGGGGGCATCCTGTGGGTGCGGTTCGGGCACCGACAGCAGCTCGAGGCGGCCACGGAGGAGTCCGCGCACATCCGCCGGCGGGTGGAGGCCGAGGTGGAGGCCGTGCGCAAGCAAGCCGAAGCCAGCGCCCGGCAGCAGGCGCTAGAAATTCGCGCCGCCCTCGACCGCGAGATCGACAAAGCCGAAGATCGTTTCGCGGAGTGGGAAACCCAGATCGACGAGCTGGCCGACCGGGTGGCCGAGGAGCAGGCGGCGCTCGAGACCCACCAGGTGGCCGTGGACGAGCGCACGGCTCAGATCCAGGCCGAACAGGACCGCGCCAAGTCCATCCTCGGCGAGGCCAAGGCCCTCACCAGCAAGCGGTTTCGCACCCTCCAGGAGGTGGCCGACCTGACGGAAGAAGACTGCCGCCAGGCATTGGCAGACAACCTCGTGGAGCAGTCCAGGGCCGAGTCGGCGGACACCCTGCGGAACCTGGAGACCGAGCCCGGACCCTCTTCGGTACGCCAGGCCCACCGCATCATGGGCATCGCCACCGAGCGGCTGGATAACCGGCCCACGGCCGAACGCCAGACCTTCAATGTGGAGGTGGACGAGGCCACGCGCACCGTACTGCTGGACGAGAGCAACACCATCCTCAAGCAGATCGAAGAGGCCACGGGCGTCGCCTTGGGCTGGATCAACGAAGGCCTGGCCTTGCGCGTGGAGACCGGCAGCAGCATCGCCCGTGTGTCGGCGCGGCGATGTCTCGAGCGGATCCTGTCCAAGAAACCCAAAACGCCCGAGGCCACCGACCAGATCATCCAGAACACGCTCAAGGACCTCCACGCCGAGGTCATGAGCAAGGGCAAACACGCCTTCCGACTCCTGGGACTGAAGCCGGCGCACCCGGAGATTACTGAGCTGCTGGGGCGACTGTACTTCCGCACCAGCTACACGCAGAACCAGTGGGAGCACGTCATCGAGGCATCCTACCTGGCCAGCCTCATGGCCGCGGAGATCGGGCTGGATGTGAAGCTGGCCCGACGGGCCACCCTGCTGCACGACATCGGCAAGGCCCTGACCCACGAGGTGGAGGGGTCCCACGCCCTCATCGGCGGGGAGATCGCGCGCCGGCACGGTGAGCCCCCCGAGGTCATCGGCGGCATCGAAGAGCACCACGCAGAAAAGCCCAGCACCTCGGTCTACACCCTGATGGTGTCCGCGGCGGACGCCATCAGCGGTGCCCGCCCCGGAGCCCGGCGGGAGCTCGCCGACACCTATGGCGAGCGCATCAACGAGCTGGAGCACCTCGCCACGGCCTTCGCGGGCGTGACCCGCGCCCACGCCGTGCAGGCCGGCCGCGAGGTGCGCGTGCTGGTGGACGAAAAGAGAATCAACGACGAACGGGCCGAAACCCTCGCCAACGAGATCGCCCAGAAGATCTCCGACGAAATGACCTTCCCCGGGCAGATTCGCGTCACCGTGATCCGCGAGTTCTCCGCCCAGGAGTTTGCCAACTAAATACCACCTCGGAGTCGTTTCCGAGGGGCTCCAGAGACCGAACGATGGACTTCGACGCCACGCCCACCTGCATCGGCAGCTTCCCGCACCGCGACCCGGATGAGATCTGCAACACCTTGATTCGTGAGCTCAGGATCTGCCCCACCTGGCCCCAGCTGCCCCGACGCGACGTGCGAGAGAACATGTACGCCCAGTTCGCCGCGCTCCTGCCCGGGGCACGCATCGATCCGGACGACGGTAAGGTGATCCTGTGCTCCGGCGGCGAATACGCCGAGGCCATGACGCGCTTTTACGAGCAGGTGCTAAGCGACAACATTGAGGGCTTCGAGCCCCCCGCCGCGAGCGCCGCGGGTTACCAGACGTTCCTTTCGCGCCTCGACGGATTGGGCCGCGACGGGTTCGTCAAGGGCCACGTCACGGGCCCCATCAGCTTCGGGCTCACGGTGACCGATCCCGACGACCGGCCGGTCCTGTACGACGAGACCCTGCGCGACGTGGTGGTGCAAGGCCTCACCGCCCAGGCCCGGGCCCAATGCCGACGTCTCGCCACCAGCGGCCGCCAGGTGATCCTCTTTGTGGACGAGCCCTACCTGTCGTCCTACGGCTCGGCCACCATCCCCGTGAGCGAAAAGGACGTCATCGAATGCATCGACGCCGTCACCTCCGGCATTCTGGCCGAGGGTGCGCTCCCCGGCGTGCACTGCTGCGGCAACACCGATTGGTCCCTGCTCACCCGCACGACCACGCGGATCATCAACTTCGACGCCTACAATTTCCTTGAGGGCATGACCCTCTACCCGGCCGAGCTGGCGGAGTTCCTGGCCCGGGATGGCGCCCTGGCCTGGGGCATCGTGCCCACGGACGCCGCGCACCTGGCCACCGAAACCGCCACCACGCTGAGCGACCGCCTGGAGGCCGGCCTGGACCGCCTGGCCACCGGGGGCCACGACCCGGACCTGCTTCGCCACCGCAGCCTCATCACCCCGTCCCGCGGCACCGGCACCCTCTCTGAGGACCTGGCCGAGCGCGCCATCCATCTCGTTCGCCAGACCTCCGACGAGCTCCGCCGCCGCTGGCGATTCTCCTAGGCGGAGCACCTGGTTACACGTCCCGTCACTCGGCAACTCGCCCTTGATCCAAGGAGTTATTGCCCGGCTCAGTTTGACGTCGCTTTTGTGCGCGGGAGATCCCGCTCCTGGCTGACCGACATGCGAGGAACTTCGCTGATCCGCCAGATGGGCCTGGACCTCGACACACCCGACCACACCCCGCTCTCACGGCGAGTGGCACGCGCACACGCACAAGACCTCGAACTGGCGCCGTAGATTGCGCAAGCTGCATCGCGGCATTGATGAAAACGGATTCATCATCACCTCTGAGCTCACCGACAGGGAGCGAATGGCGCGGTTCTATTTACCCCTTTTGACCATTGGAGATAACGTTGACCAGCATACAAAAACCGTGCTACTAGAAACATTACTGTTTTTCTCTCGTTCCGTACTCGTTCGAAACACAACGACAATTCGGATCACTGACAGACACACGGAGGTTGAAGTATGTTGCGGATTTTTAATCGAATTCGGCTCCTTGGCGCGGCGCTGGTGGTAGCGACCGTGGGACTGGGATGGGCCACACCGGCCCATGCCGCCGAGATGCTGGTGAACGGCGATTTTGAAACGGGCTCCTTTGCTCCCTGGGTCGACAACGCCACGGGCACGTCGGGCTGCGGTCAGGACTGGGATGTCACCACCAATACCTGTCCCTGCGACTGTGTTCCCGGGGGGATCCAGTCCGGGACCTACTCTGCAATCACCGCCTTTGACGGCGACGGCCCGGTGCACTACCGGATAACTCAGGACTTCACTGTCCCGAACCTTCCAATCTCCGCGACCCTGAGCTGGTACCAGGCTGGGTCTCTCGATGTTGGTGGAGCCCCGCGTGTATTCACCGTGGAGATCACCGATCTGAGTGACACCTCCTTGGCCGTGATTCACACGGAGTCATTTTCTGGCTCAGTGTACATTAACTGGATGCAGCAGGTACACAACATCTCATCGGTCATTGCATCTCTGGCAGGCCAAACCGTCCGGCTGGCATTCGATGCGTACGTGTCAGAGAACTACTCCGGGCCCGCGGCGTTCGGCATCGATAGCGTCTCCCTCGACATCAGTTACATAGACCTCGACGCCGATGGCGACGGCGTCGTCGACACAATCGACAACTGCCCGCTGGTGGCCAACCCCGCGCAGACCGACAGTGACGGCGACGGGCTCGGCGATGCTTGCGACGCGGTGGACGACCTGGATGTGGACGGCGACGGCGTGGTCAACGCCGCGGATAACTGCCCCTTCGTGGCCAACGCCGGCCAGGAAGATGCCGACAACGACGGCCTGGGCGATGCCTGTGACGGCCAAAACGGTCTCGATCTCGACGGCGACGGCGTGCTCAACACTGTGGACAAC
>Ga0180009_10004531_pt1 | contig 15281 bp, 9 predicted proteins | sample OS_PC_MetaG_FD_123537 | JGI IMG/M metagenome (GOLD analysis project Ga0180009, IMG submission 123537) | Groundwater microbial communities from the Aspo Hard Rock Laboratory (HRL) deep subsurface site, Sweden - OS_PC_MetaG | ecosystem: Environmental > Aquatic > Deep subsurface > Groundwater...
CACTGGCCTGTCGAATCGTCTGGCTTTCAGGGAATCCCTGACGGCACTGCTGACCACGGCAGAGGAGCACAGCGCGGAACTTGCCGTTCTGTTCCTGGATCTGGATCGCTTCAAAATCGCCAACGACTCCCTGGGTCACGACATCGGCGATCTACTCATTCGCGCCGTTGCCGCACGCATCGTACAAAGCCTGCCTGCGGAGGACATGGTTGCCCGGCTGGGTGGCGATGAATTCGGCATTGTGCTGAAGAACCCTACCGGGCGCGACATGGTCGCCAAGACGGCCGGCCGTTTGTGCGAGGCACTGGCCGAACCTTTCACCTTCCTCGAAAAAGAGGTTTATCTGGGTGCGAGTATCGGTATCGCCATGTATCCGAAGGATGGCGCAACCCTGGGTGAACTGATCAAAAATGCCGATACCGCCATGTATCAATCCAAGGCTGACAAGGGCGGTCACTACAGTTTCTACCGACGCGATATGGCCTATGCCGTGGAGGCGCGTCTGGATATCGAGCGCGATCTGCGCCATGCACTGGATCGCGATCAGTTCGAGCTGCATTACCAGCCACAGGTGGACTCGACAACGGGCGCAGTCATTGGCCTTGAAGCCCTGATCCGCTGGCACCACCCTGAACGCGGCATGGTGTCACCACTCGATTTCATCCCCGTCGCTGAAGAAACCGGTCTGATTATTTCAATCGGCCAATGGGTTCTGGTGCAGGCCTGCGCCACGGCAGCCAAAATTCAACGCAACCACAAGCTGAATATCAAAATGGCTGTCAATATCTGCGGCAGACAGCTTCTGCAACCCGGTTTCCTCGAAAGTGTACACGCCGCGTTGAAGAACAGTGGACTGCCACCGACCTCGCTTGAATTGGAGATAACTGAGTCCTCCCTGATCGAGAACTTCAACGCAGTGGTCGCGGTGACACGCGAAATCAAGGACGCCGGCATCTCCCTGTCCGTCGATGACTTCGGGACCGGATATTCCTCCTTGAGTTATCTGAGCCGGTTACCCATTGATCTGGTCAAGATTGACCGCGCCTTCGTCCGCGACCTGCCTGGCGACCTGGTGAATGCCAATCTGGTCAAGGCGATCATCGCCATGACCTCCAATCTGGGCATGGATGTTCTCGCGGAAGGTGTCGAGACTCAGGATCAGGTCAAGGCATTACGTGATATGGACTGCTCACTGATGCAAGGCTTCCTGTATAGCCGACCACTACCCTACCTGCAGCTGACACAGTGGCTGTCAGGGCATAAGAACGATAACCCCACCAAGCAATTCCAGCAGACCGGAAATAAGTCGCATTGATATGCCTATTATGTAAGCTGGGCTGCGTAATTCTGCGGCTTAGATCCACTGCTGTCCCACATAACATTGATCGAGCTTAGGTGGTACTGAGAATTGCGGGCGCAAACCCATTTAACCACGACGGAGGACATGGGAGTCGCTGTCGTCGAGAAAAGAATAATCCCTTCTCCCTCCCGGGAGGGAGAGGGAGTTACTGGGACAGCAGTGGCCTAGATCCCAACCTGATAAAGCAATCACGAAATCCCAGCGGACAGACCAGTGATTGCATACGCTGGTTTTAGTGCAGAGCGGGCACTCAGCGCACTATAATGACGCACGGTTAGATGTCCCCCTGAGAATACCGAATAATGACTGAGTTCCATGAATTTCATAGTTATACAGTTTCATCTTTTGGCTAATCCAACTAGGACTGTGTCGATTGATTCAATACGCACGTTTCATGCATGAGCAGTAATAATGACTCCCGACACAAACCGAATCGCATTACTCGCAGCGTACTTTGAGCAGATCGACAGCGTCATCCTGTCGCGTCAAAGTCCGGTAAGCGGCCTGCTGCCTGCCAGTACGGCCGTCAATGCCCACGGCGATTACACCGATGCCTGGGTGCGTGACAACGTCTACAGTGTGCTTGCCGTGTGGGGACTCGGGCTGGCCTACCGCCGCGAACAGTGCGACAACACACGCGCCTATCTGCTGGAACAGAGCGTCGTGAAACTGATGCGTGCCCTGCTGCTGGCCATGATGCGGCAAGCCGACAAGGTGGAACGCTTCAAAATCACTCAGCACCCGGTCGATGCGCTGCACGCCAAGTACGACACCCACACCGGCGCCGCAGTGGTCGGGGATATGGACTGGGGACACCTGCAGATTGACGCCACCTCGCTTTACCTGCTGATGTTGGCGCAGATGACGGCCTCCGGACTGCGCATCATCTTTACCCTTGATGAAGTGAATTTTATCCAGAATCTGGTGCATTACATCGGTCGTGCGTACCGCACGCCGGATTTCGGGATATGGGAACGCGGCAACAAAATCAACCACGGCATCGCCGAGTTGAACATGAGTTCGGTCGGCATGACCAAGGCCGCGCTGGAGGCGATGGATGGCTTCAATCTGTTTGGCAGCGACGGCAATCAATCTTCCGTTGTACACGTCATTCCCGATGAAATCGCACGTGCCCGCAGCACGCTGGACTACATGCTGCCACGAGAATCAGGCTCCAAGGAAGTGGACGCCGCGCTGCTGAGCATCATCGGCTATCCGGCCTACGCGGTCGAAGACCCGCATCTGGTCGAAACCACGCGCAATACTATCATCGACAAACTCTCGGGTAGTTTTGGCTGTAAACGCTTTCTGCGTGATGGGCATCAGACCTCCCTGGAGGACAGCAGCCGGTTGCACTACGAGCCGACCGAACTCAAACAATTCGAACATATCGAATCTGAATGGCCGCTGTTTTTTACGTACCTGATGCTCGATGGGTTGTGCCGCGGCGATCATGCGCAGGCCGAGGACTATGCCACTCGATTGGATAAGCTTTGTGTAGACGTGAACGGTCAACGTCTATTACCCGAATTGTATTTCGTGGCCGCGGAACATATCGAAGCTGAAAAGCTGCAGCCGCACAGCCAGCCACGTCTACCCAATGAGAACGTCCCGCTGGTCTGGGCTCAAAGCCTCTATCTGCTTGGAAAACTGCTACGCGACGGGTTGCTTGAATTGGATGATATCGACCCGCTACAGCGGCATTCGCGTGTCGGCCAACAACGCCATAGCCAAGTCCTGATTGCTCTGCTCGCCGAAGATGCAGCCGTGCATGATTATCTTGCCGAGCGTGGCATCAAGAGCGAGCTGCTAGGTGAAATCCAACCGGTTCAAGTCTACCAGGCAGATGAGCTCGCAGGCGCATACAGTCAGCTCGGCCGCAATCGAAAACTTGGACTGAGCGGGAGACCGCTGCGGCGCTTGCGCAGCCTGGCGACTTCGCGAGTCTTCACACTCAGCGGCGTACCCACGCTGTTCCTTCCACAATTACTGAATCCGCGCGACTTCTATCTCGGCATGGACAACCCCTTCCTTGCCGAACAGCTGCGTAGTGAGCTGGTCTACATCCACCGGCATTGGGACAAGCAAAAGAAACCACTGCTGACACTTTCCATCGGTAAGGAACGACTGTATCAGGATGACGAAGTCGATCTTCTCGCCTTACTCCATGACCTGCAAAAGGGAGACTGCAGCGGCGTTCCTACCCGTGTCGGAAAGCTGCGGGAACTACTACCGGAGGCCGGTACTGAACGCATCGATTATCTGCACGACTATAAACTGGGTACGACCATAGGCACCGATACTGCAGCCGATCTACCCGTGCCGGAAGCAACGACTCAGGAATCCGCCGGCACAGTATCGGACATGCTGCAGCTGGAGGCCATCGATGATATCTCAATCCTATGTGAACGGTTGATTCAAGCACGCAACATAGATGAATATCTGGACGTGCTTACTCGCCTCTGGACGCTCAAGGATGGCAGTTTTGACACTGGCATCGACGCCCGGAGCGACTCCACGTTGTATGGTCTCACGGAAAGCCTGTACGAAACGGCATGCTATTCGAAGCGCTGGGCGGTCGTGCGCCACGCCGCCGCGCTGTTGAATAAATCAGATGAGACGCTTGAAGATGCCGTGGTCGAGATAGTAGTCCGTCAGAAACAACTCGCCGTGGGTCGATCCTACAGTGTGGACGCGGTTATATCGGAACCGATGAGCAACGCGGACATTCTAGACAAGATTCGCGCTTACTGCGGCGATGATACACGCGAACATATCCTGCATCAGGAACTGGTCATTTACCTTGCCATGCTTATCAAGGCCGAGCCCGAGTTGTTTGAAGATATGCTGACCTTGCGCATCGGACATATGCTGCAACTTATCGTCGCCCAGCAAGCACGCATCCACCATTGGCCGTTACATGTCGCCTTCGAGCATATTCTAACGCTGAGCCCCTATGCCCTGACAGTCGAGCTACGCGACGTTCTTGCAGGCTATCGTCATATGGTTGACAACATTATTCGCGTTGAAGCCTTACACAGTGAGCGTCACTCCGATGAAATCACCTGGGTACGCTTTCCCGCGATGGATAACCCCGCGCATATCGGCTCCGACCCCGACTGGTGCCAATGGCGCGAAACTCATGGCGTGGTCAGCCGCTTGCCGAAGGATTTCTTCAGCGGCGTGTGGTCAATACTGCGGCATTGCAACGGCATCATCATCGGTGACCGCTTCGATCCACGCAATAGTCTCGACAGCGAGCTATTACAGGGTGAAATGACTTCCGGCGAGAAAAACTTCCTGCTGCGCGTCGAGCATCTGCTGAATAAATCCAAAGCGCCTAGCTATCAGCAACTGGTTATTGAAGCACTGCACGCCTTGATGACGATTTTCAGAGTCAATCCGACACTGGTCATTGATGATTACATCTCACTCGATGCGCTTATCGGTCACGCGGTCCGACTGGCATGGCTGGATATGCATCCGGAACAGATGGGCATTTACAACGAGGCGCGCGGCGCCGCCTGGGCCAGCTTCTATGCCAGCCCGCCGCATCAGGCAGCCAACGCCTTCATGGCTGCGTTCGCCTATCTCCTGGAACAGGGCAACGAAACACCGGTGGCGAGTGCCGCTAATCACGCGCTACACTGACGACTAACTCACCGTGATCTATTGAGCATTACATGATGCCATGACATAGATATACTCGACCTGAGAACTTCGCCACCCTCTCCCCAACCCTCTCCCGCCACGGCGGGAGAGGGTTGGGGAGAGGGTAATTTGTGTCATCCCGATTGGTATTAATCAATAATCTGCTATGAATAACAACCGAATGATTCTGGCATGCGATATCGGCGGCACGAAAACTGTCGTTGCCCTGTATCAGCACACTGGTCAGTACGACCTTGAACAGCATCGCCTTGAAACATTCCCCAGTCAGGACTACCTGTCACTGGATACCATCCTGCATGAATTCCTCACGCGAACAGCGCAGCAATCATTGCATGCCGCGTGTTTTGGCGTCGCGGGCCCCGTCATCGACGGCCAATGCCACACCACGAACCTGCCCTGGTCTCTCAGTGAAAAGTCACTCGCCACTTCACTGAACACACCCAAGGTCAAACTGCTGAATGATTTAGAGGCCACTGCCTACGGCATGTTGTTCCTAGGCCCAACGGAACGCGTGACCCTCAACCATGGCAAGGCTGATAGCGTTGGAAACATTGCCGTCGTCGCCGCAGGCACCGGTTTGGGCGAAGCCATGCTCTACTGGGATGGGAAACAGCATCACCCCATTGCCAGCGAGGGCGGCCACTGCGACTTCGCCCCGCGCAACGATCGCGAAATTGAATTACTCAGGTATTTACGCCAGCGACTCAACGGTCATGTCAGTTATGAGCGCATACTGTCCGGGCCAGGCCTACTCAATATCTACCAGTTCCTGCGTGACACGGGCTATGGCAGCGAACCCGACTCACTCAGAGAAGAGCTGAGGGCCGACGATCCCAGCGCCGTCATCAGTCGTCACGCGCTCGCCGGCGACGACCCGCTCTGCGTCGCGGCGTTGGAAATGTTTGTCGCCATTTACGGTGCCGAGGCTGGTAATCTCGCGCTTAAATGTCTGGCCTCAGGTGGTGTGTATATCGGTGGCGGCATCGCGCCGAAAATCCTGCCTGCGTTGAACCAAGGTATCTTTATGGAAGCATTCCTGGAAAAAGGGCGTTTCGCCACGCTGCTGAAAAACATGCCGGTCAGTGTCGCAACCAATCCGCAGACTGCCCTGCTGGGTGCGGCGCAATATGTGTTGCGGATGGTCGCAGCCTGATCTTGACAAACCCACTTCAGCGATTGAACTGCCGATAAAGCAGCGGCACCACAAACAAGGTCAACGTGGTCGCGAAACCCAGTCCCCAGACGATGCTGGACGCCACAGGTCCCCAGATTAACGACTTGCCACCGATACCTGTGGCGAGCGAGAACAGCCCCGCGATGGTCGTCATCGAGGTGATCAGGATGGGTACCACCCGCCGACGCGCCGCATACACCGTCGCATGCAACACACTCATGCCACTCTGACGCCGGCCATTCGCGGTATCGATCAGGACAATCGCGGAATTCACGGCGATACCCGCCAAGGCAATCACGCCATACAAGGTGTACAAACTGAGTGGATTGCGTGACACCAGAAGCCCCAGGGTCACGCCGGTGAACGCCAGGGGCACCGTCGCCAGAATCAACATGGGCTGCCAATAACTGTGGAATTGTGCCGCCAGTATCAGGTAGATCAAGCCCACTCCGAGCACGAACAATCCCAACATGGCATCCAGGCTTTCCTGAACGTCATCAAACTCTCCCGAAAAGTCGAGATCAACATTGGGATAGCGTTCGTTGATCTTGCTCCAGTTGGCAATAATCTCCTCTTTTGCCGCTAGCGTATCGTTAATGTCTTTATCGAGATCCGCTTCAACAGTGATTGAACGCCGGAGGTTGTAGTGCTTTATCACGCTCTTGCCGGTCGCGGTGACATGCTGCGTGAGTGCCGCCAGTGTCGTCACACCCCCATTTGGCAAGGCAGTGGGATCATCGAGAAGCTCGCCGATATCCTGCAGGTTCTCGGGTGCCGCACGTACGCGCACATCCAGTTTCTCGCCCCTATCGCGCATGCTGGCCACAATCTCGCCATCCACATGCAGGCGGAGCAATCGCGCTACCGTGGCCGCGTTGAGGCCCGCATTTTTAACCGCTTCCGGATCCAGTTTCAGGACCAACTCCTGACGCCCTGGCTGATCATCACCCGTGACATCACGCGCGCCGGGCACGGCCTCGATCAATGCCTTGACGGCATCCGCGGCGGCGCGCAGTTCGTCATAATCATCACCGCGCACCTTGACACTGACCGGCTTGGGCAAGGGCGGTCCACCCGAGATCTGCAGGAATGATATGCGCGCCGGTCCCGGCGTCGCCATGACGTCCGCACGCATTGATTCAACGATATCGGGAACGTCACGCATACCAGGCTCGCGCGGCATCAAAGCGACCATGATCTGACCGTAGTGGTCACCATACAGCGGTTCCGTATCGGTGAATTTAAGGCCAGCGTTGGCGGTTACGGCACGGGCTTCGCCCGGTAGCAGGTGCTGTTGCACCCGGGCTTCGACACGCTGCAGTTGTTGCAGGGTAGTTGTCAGCGCCGATCCCGACGGCATATCGACATTGACGTAGAACATTCGAATCGGATCGAACGCGAAAAACTGCAGCCGCACGGCACCGCTTGCGACCGCGCCCATGGCCAGCACAAAACTCAGCAAGGCAAATCCCAGGAAGCGTTTAGGGCGCCGCATCACATACAGCAGCAGCTTTGAGTATTTCAATCTGACCCAATGCGTAAACCGGGTTCGCCTCGCCTGAAAACGCGATGGTTTTCCAAAATCCATACGCAAGGACACTACATGCGTCGGTAACATCCAATACGCTTCCAGCAAACTGATAAGCAGCGCCAGGCTCACCACGAAAGGAATCACAAACATCAATTTCCCGACAATGCCCGGCAACAACATCAGCGGCAGAAACGCGGCTAGCGTAGTCAGGACCGATGAGGTGACCGGTGCGAACACCTCATGCAATGCATCGACGGCCGCATTGAGCCCCTGGGCACCGCGTTGCATACGGTAATAAATCGCCTCCACCACCACGACCGCGTCGTCCACCAGCATGCCAAGCGCGATCACTACCCCGAGCAATACTGAAATATTCAGGGTAAAACCCGTCATATTCAGCACCCAAAAGGAACCCGCCAATGAAAAGGGAATGCCAATACCGATCAGCAAGGCGATACGGCTACCCAGAAACACCCAGCTGACCAGAATCACTAAGGCAAGACCGATGACAGCATTGCGCTCCATGACCTCAATCGCCACACGCGTCGGCACCGTCTGATCATCGGCCAGTACCAGCTTGATCCCCTGCGGTGCGAGCAAGGCATTCTTTTCCTGGATATAGGCGTCAAGCTGAGCGACCAGCTCAAGCGTATTGGTGTAGCTCTTCTTATTGACCGACAACATCACTGCGAAGCGTCCCGCGTAACTGATCAGCTGCGCCGGGTCTTCCCGTCCGCGCGCCACCTTGGCCACACTGTCGAGCGGAATTTTTGCCTGTGGATCTGATGCTGGGCTGATAAATAAATTCGCCAGGTATTCCGGATCACTGTCAGTGCCGATCAACCTAACCAACCAGTCCTGAGTGCCTACTTGCGCCTTGCCCGCGGAAGTATCACGGAACCAGCCATTCACTGCGTTTGCGACATCAATCGCCGTCAGACCGCGTGCCTGTAACTGTTGCGGGTCAAAATCAATCTGCAATTCGGGATCATGCATACCCGCGGCAAACAGGCTGTCCACGCCAGGGATACGCTCAATGTCTTCTTTGATCCCGCGCGCGATATAGCGCAACGTCTCATCATTGGCCGCACCCGTGATAAGCACGATGGCGGTTGGAAAACCATTCGACGTCGTGATTTCCAGGATTGTGGGGTCATCGACCTCCTCCGGCAGTTCAGCAGAGGCCTTGTTTTGAACCTCTCGACGCAGATCATTCACGCGCTTGTCGAAGGTTGTCGGGGGAATATCGCGGAATCGAACCAATATGCTGGACACATCCTCGCGGCTATTACTGATAATGAACTTGATATCGGCCACGGTTCGGATGGCATCTTCCAGCGGCTTGGTGACACGCCGTTCGATATCCTCGGCCGAAGCCCCCGGCATGACAGTGGCGATATTCACCCAATTGAAATTGATTTCCGGATCGCGTTCGCGCGGTAATGCCAAATAGGAAAGAAAGCCGACCAGCAAAACAACTGCGAAAGTGACGTTGGCGAAAGGATGATTCGCCAGAAGCTTGGCAAGAAATCCGTTCATGGTTTCAGGCTGATGTCCTGGCCGTCCTGCAACCCGAAACGACCATCCAGGATAATCCGTGTATCCACTGGCAGAGCGACCGAAACCGGCCGCCCTTCCTGTGCTTTTTCCAGCACTATGAAGCGAGCCTTATCTTGTTCAGCGACAAATACACCCAGCTTGCCGTTACGCCGACTGATCAAATCGGCAGGCAGCAATGACTCCATGGCTTGCCAAACAATACGGCCTTCCGTACCCGGCGCTGCGCTGTCGCCCATGAATGCCAGGCGTGCCTCTCGGGTACGCGTGGCGGAGTCAATGGCTGGTGAGAGGCGCAGCAGGCGTACCGGGTAATCCTGATGCGGTGTCGCAAAAGTGATCGCCTCGGCGGATTCCAATAAGACACCATCCTTAGGCTGTACCTGCGCTGCGATCTCTATATGCGCGACATCAATCACCGACAGCAACGGCGTTCCCGGCGTGGCAAGTTCGCCCTGCTGCCCTATGCGATCATTGATGATGGCGCGGAACGGTGCTGTTATGCGGCATTTCTCCAGATCGCGGCGCGCACTGTCGACCTGTATCTGCGCACTGGCCAGCTCAGCCTGCAGGACTGTCAATTCTGTCTCGCGCTGGATCAGAGTATCTTCCGAGGCGAATTTTTTGCTGAAGAGTTCACGCGCCCGTTTGAGCTGGAACTCGGCCAGCTTGATACGCGCCTGCACCGACTGTAACGCCGCCTGACTTCGTTTCAACGCCAATTCATAATCGCGCGGGTCAAGCTGCACCAACAATGCACCTGCCTCAACCACCTCACCCACCTGTACCGGGATTGTCTCGATGACGGCCGTAACTTCCGCGGACAATCGACTTTCATTGAGGCTGATCGCTGAAGCGGGCGCCTCGCGTATGGCCTGAACGACCAGATCACCCAAGGGTTGCACACTGACCAGGGTAGTTTGAGTCGCTACAGCCGCCGAACTGATGCTGCAAATACTTGTGAACAACGCAGTCAGAAACCACCGATGCAGAGAAGGCCTAAACACAGGTACTCCAGGGTTTATGGATTATGATTGTGCACACTGTACCGGCAGTGGCCGGGAATTTCACCGCTCCGCTCACTCGATAGGGCGTTTCGCATACGCGTTGTCAAACAACTGTTCCAATCCCGGGTCGACACCGCGTATCCGGTCGATCACGGCCTTGGCCCAATCGAAATACTCCTGACGACGTTCCAGTGGCCAGCCAGCCGGCGGATGATCCGCCATATCCCGGAGATTGGCGGTCTTATCCGCCAGCTTCACACGTTTGGCCTGGTCACTGGCCTGGGCGGCATGTTCGATCTGTAGGCGTTTGCGTTCTGCCTTGGGCAGCGTCTTATCATCACTGACGGCCATGACAATGGCGGCGATATGCGCACCAAACTCCGCGGTCAATTCCTGGGGCTCGGTGTCGGTGTCCTCCAATGTGTCATGCAACAGAGCAGCACAGATGATATCGATGTCGGTCACATGCCCTTCATTGCACAGAATACTGGCCAACGCGATGGGATGGTTGATGTAGGGTGATGCCGCCACATCCTTGCGCCGCTGATCCTTATGTTTGTCTGCCGCGAAGGCCAATGCCTTGAGTAGCAGCTCCAATTCCGTTTCATTGATTGCCATGCTGCTCCCCTGTATCGATGGCATGCCATGCGATCATGCTGGCACTGCCACCAAGCCATCGTCAACCGCTCCAGCATAACCCTTTTGCCGAGTACCTGGATGCGGTTATGCTAAGGTCTATCAAACCACCTAGGGAGCCTCTGATTAATTTGATCAAGCGAGCAGATGCTAGGCGCAGACGGGCGAAAAAACGGAGTTTACACGGCGTAAATGAGTATTTTGAGCCCGGCTGCAACGCAGCAGATGCCGCTTCAGTGAATTAATCAGAGGCTCCCTAGGGTTCCCTAGCAGTAAAGGAAAAGCATATGTCCGACAATTTCATGATCCTCCCCGCGCGCGAATCCACCCGCATTCGCCTGGTCCGCATACCTGATGATATGGAACGGCATGAAGCCTTCCGGCACGCCACGGGACTGATCGCGCAAGTGGAAGAATCCAATCCGAAGTATGACTGGGACGACATCGCCTCCCTGCTGGAAGATCATGGCTTCGAGCCGGTTGACTTCATATTGGGACCGGCCCTGGATTGATCCTATAAACCGCATTTGCCACGGAATCACACGGAAAAACACCGACAAGATCATAGGCTTCACGCCGGCACCGCCATCACCCGCAAGGTGGTGAATAGTTGCTACAGGTATGTACCGTGTTTCAGTGTTTTCCGTGTGTTTCCGTGGCTGAAATGATTTTTTAGGTTGATTCCATCTGCTGACCACGGGTAAACCAGCGGCATAAAAAACCCCGCCACGAGCAGTGCGGGGGCGAGATATCGCAAGCTTAATCGTAGCGCTGTCAGGCCTCGCGCAAGAGCGAATACAACTCATCCTTGAGTTTTGCGCGGCGCTTCTTGAGTGTTTCCGTATAAACATCCGAAGGTGTTTCTATTTCCTCTTCGATGCGGTAAACCTCATCATCCACCTCCGCATACTCAGTATATTTTTTGGCGAAATGCGCATCATTCATCTTCAGTTCGCGAATACGATCTTTGTACTCCGCGAATTCCTCTGCCAGCCGATGGTGTTCTCCGTACATTTTCATTACCTCATGTTTGGACATGCCGATTCACTGCTGTCCCAAAAACTCCCTCTCCCTCCCGGGAGAGGGTTGGGGAGAGGGGATCAAAATAAAAAACTACTTGAATATTAATCCCCTCATCCTGGCCTTCTCCCGGGAGGGAGAAGGGATTATTCTTTTTTCGCCAACAGAGACTTCCATGTCCTCTGTCGTCGTTAAATGAGTCAGCGCCTGCAATTCACAGTGTCACCGAAGCTCGAACGATATATATGTGAGACAGCAGTGATGCCGATCATTCAAACCTTCCCGATAGAGCGCGAAATCGCCAGTAGAAAGCATACCCACAGCATTACGCACCCGGTGATTTCGGTGCAATGGCCGCACCTGAGATATATCAAGTCTCGGCGATTTAATGTTTAAGGGCGTAGAGAATTCAGTTCGGAAGCGATGAGATTGCGCTTCAAGTGTGGCGGGAGTTTTTTGATTTCCGCTTCGCGTTTGCTGGCGGAACTGCGGTTGTGACCGGCTTCCAGGTAGACCACCGGACCGGGCTCACGACCTCGGAAATACTTGGCACCACGCTGCGATGCGTGCTGCGCGAGGCGACGTTCCATATCCGTGGTAATCCCGGTGTACAGAGAATCATCTGAACACAGGATCATGTAGACCGACCAATTCATGACGTCAGTGCCTGTCCGGCATGCAGGGTGCAAACGCAATCCTGCATGCCGGGACACAATCCACTTTCGCTGTTACCAATCCATACGGGTCTGGGAACGGTAATGCGTGCTCTTGCCCTTTGCGGCCGGGCGTTCGCCGCGTCCTGCGTCGCCGGTTGATGCAGACGGACGTCGGTCGCTATTGGCCGCTGCGCGCGGACGCGAAGGTACCGCGCCATAAGGCGAACTACCCGCCGGTTTTGCAAAGGCCGGACGATTACCGTCCTGACGTGGACCACGACCCTGACCTTGCGGACGGTGTGAATAACCGCGCTGCGGTTTACCGGCCGGACGACCCGCACCACGGCTGGGTTCCGGACGTGTCGGTTCCAGACCTTCGACCACGATACGCTCCAGACGCCGTCCGGTCAGACGCTCGATGCCGGACAGTTTCCGCCAATCGTCCGGTCCGATCAGCGATACGGCTGTGCCGGTTGCACCGCCACGGCCGGTTCGGCCGATGCGGTGAATGTAGTCTTCGGCGACCATGGGCAGATCGAAGTTGATCACATGACTCAGGCCCTTGATGTCCAGACCGCGCGCGGCGACATCGGTGGCGATCAGCAGACGGAATTGACCACGGCGCATCTGCTCGACCGTACGGCGACGCGCGCCCTGATTCATATCACCGTGCAGCGGGGCGCTGGAATGACCCTGGGATGAAAGCTGTTTGGCAAGCTCATCGGCACCGCGTTTGGTGGCCGTGAAAATGACCGCCTGAGACAGATCGTCCTGACTGAGGTAATGCCCCAGCAGACGATGCTTATGGCCAATATTGTCGGCCTGATGCACGCGCTGCTCGATAGAGGCATGCTGCTCGGAATTGGCGGCCAACTGGATGCAGGCAGGATCTTTCAATAGCTGCTTAGCAATCGACATGACCCGACCTTCGAGGGTCGCCGAGAACAGCAGGGTCTGACGCGTTGCCGGCGTGGCGGCGGCAATGTCGCGCACCGCATCGACAAAGCCCAGATCCAGCATGCGATCGGCTTCGTCCAACACCAGGAATTCCAGACGCGAAAAATCCAAACGTCCGCGTTCCATGTGATCCATCAACCGTCCCGGTGTCGCCACCAGCAGATCCAACGGCTGCTGCAGCAATTTCATTTGCGGCGGATACGGCATGCCACCGACGACACTACCGTTGGTGAAACGGCAATATTTACCCAGCTGGCGGATGTTTTCATTGATCTGCCCCGCCAACTCACGGGTCGGCGTCAGGATCAGCACACGCGGACCGCGGCCCTGCACCTTCGAGGGTGTCAGGAGGTTTTCCAAGGCCGGCAACACAAAGGCGGCCGTCTTGCCGGTACCGGTCTGCGCCGAGGCCATGAGATCACGACCGGCCAGGATGACCGGAATCGATTCGCGCTGGATATCAGTTGGCGCAGTAAAACCGCTCGCCTCAATGGCGCGCAGCAGTTGAGCATTCAGATTAAGATTTTCAAACGACACAATAGTCACCCCGCCTGCCAGTCCGAGACTGTTCAGGTTCGTTAGGTTTAAGACACAGGAACGTCGGCGGGATTGCGCTGGGCAATCGCGGCACCTGGTTCAGTTAAGGGCTGGTGTAACTTGGATTACACAGCCCGCACGTTCTAACCAGGAAACCAGCGATGAAACTACAGGAGAGGTCAGGAACGGCTAAGTCCTCCCATAGGAGGAGCACGCACTATACGCAGTCGCGCATAAAAATGCCAGTGGCTTGACGCTAACGCTATCAATTGGGTCTACGCCACTGCTGTCCCACAAACCCTGTTCTGAAAAAGTGTAAGGCCCTATATAACGGCGCATTGCAGATGATGAAGTGTTTCCCGGACATGACACAGTTGAGCGGAGCGTCCCTTCTCCCTTTGGGAGAAGGACAGGATGAGGGGATAAATAAATCGGCACGTTACGCCGTTTCGGCCCCCTCACCCCAACCCTCTCCCCGAGGGAGAGGGAGTTTATGGGAAGGCGATCATGTAGCCCGGATGAAGCGAAGCGTAATCCGGGAAATACGCTCTCGTGATCGCCCCGGTCAGGGCGGTGCATCCCCGGATTCCGCTACGCTTCATCCGGGCTACGATGGCGATGCCGGTCCCGGTGCCTGCTGTCCGGTCTTGTGAAACTTCGTCGTGCCCGTCGTGGAGATACGCCAAACGTTGCCTGCTTACCCACGCGAATCCGCGTTGAGCCTAAGACTAACGTGGCGCAACCGGCACAGTGCCATGCTGTAGAACGGTCTCCGGCCCGGGATAGACCGCACAGCCATTTCCCTGCGCCCGCCAGCGCGCCGTTCGGCCTTGGGTATCCGTGATAAAAGTGAACTCACACAGGTATTCATTATAGGAAGGCGGGAAATACGCTCCCGGTAAAACAAAGACCTTGGAACTGCCATCGTCTCCCGTATAGCTGTGAATGACATCCGGCGACTGATAGCCCTGAACTATATTTCGCTCCGACCACACCCAGGTATAGGCATGTGTGCCATCACCCAGGTGACGTTCAATGTAGTTGTAGCCAAAGCGCTCGCGCAGCTGCTGAATGTCCCAACCCAGATAACTGTCCATCTCACGCTGAAAGCGCTCCGTCGATGCACAGCCACCCAGCACCAGGACAAGAAACAGAGGTAGATAAAAAAACCGCA
>Ga0180009_10004532_pt1 | contig 15280 bp, 16 predicted proteins | sample OS_PC_MetaG_FD_123537 | JGI IMG/M metagenome (GOLD analysis project Ga0180009, IMG submission 123537) | Groundwater microbial communities from the Aspo Hard Rock Laboratory (HRL) deep subsurface site, Sweden - OS_PC_MetaG | ecosystem: Environmental > Aquatic > Deep subsurface > Groundwater...
CATCAAAGCTCGGGCTACTGACTAGGCCTAACACTTCACCAGAACCAGCATCCATAATGACTCCTGCTCCAATTTGTCCGGAAAATGCTGTCAAGAGTTTGGTTGATAAATAGGGATCTAGTGAAGTCGTAATACTCTGCCCTGATTGACCAGCTTGCTGTGTGACCAGTCTCTGCCGTTTTCCTAGCGCATTAATTTCATAGACTTCAGATCCAGCCCGACCGCGTAGTTGTTGATCAAAGACTTGTTCCAAGCCAATCTTGCCAATCACATCACTCACTTTTAATGAGCTGTCATTGAGTAAGTTTGTTGAAGTAACCGGCCCGATATAACCAAGTATGTGAGCAATTGAACGTGGAAAACGATAATATCTGGCTAACCCATAACTGACTTGAGCACTATCAGTAGCCAATAATCTTAGTGCCTGCTGTCGAGAAATTGATTCAGTTTGAGCATAAACAGCAGTAGTATCTTTGACTTGGGCATAAGTACGTTGATTCCACACTAGACTCTGGTTATATCGATCAAAGAACACTCCTCTTTCAGGAGGAATTCTCATCTCAAAATAACGGTTGTCGTCGGCTAACTGTAAAAAAAAACTTCCTTTCACTAATTGAATATCTATTAATCTCACCACAATGATTAACAGGAAAAAAAATGAGCCCAACATTAACCAACCCACTCTGGGAAATAACTGCAAAGAAGAAACTGCTGTCTGTGTCTTCATAAACCCCATTGGTGTCGTCAACCCTATTTGTGGCTTCATAGGCTCAATTTACGTCGCTTTAATCCTAAAAAGCTAATTATGGTGACAATAAATACATAAATTAAATACTGCCAATGCACTCCCCCATAACTAGAAAACATTAATACCACAGCCCCACCAGCTCCAGCTAGGATAAGTCTGATAAACCGACTCGCCACTATGCTCTTGCCATAGTTTAACCATAATAAACTTGCCCCTAATATCATCACTACTCTAGATAATGGCAACATAAATAAAGCCGCAATAATCAAACTTGACACTAACAGTAATCCATAGCGCCAAACTTGATTAAGTCGTGAACAAAACAAGCTAGTTAATATAATCGAGAGCATGGGAATACCAATCACTCTTTCTACCAGCATCACTAGAATGATCGCTAGCACTTGCATTAACCATCTAGTCCAATTAATCATAACTGCACCTCTAAAATTGGCGCTTCGTAAAAGCTAACTAGTTGTTTAATAATCGCTTGCTTGGTTGGAGCAGTGGGCCGATCAATCACCTCCTGTATTTGACCGATTAGTAATCGAGGTTGAATAAATTCTTGACCAGTAGTCATCACTCGCTCTCCTACGGTCAGCTCAACGTCTTTGGGTATCTCGGTCAAAAGAATCTTTTTTCCATCTCCAACTACTATTCCCTCTACACCAGATTCTGTTACAGCTAAAATCGGGCGGGTAATATTTTGAGCTAATAAACTCACCCGCGACTGATGAACCGAAACCGTCTCAATCAACCCTACTAAATTCTGGGCTGCTAAGACTGGCTGCCCGACAGAAATCCCCTCAACTTGACCAACACTCACGCTAGGCAATCCATAGGAAATCGCCTTGCTGGCCACAACCCCAGATTGAGGTCTTTCTTGAGTTTCTAGTAAACGTCTGAGTTCTTGATTTTCTTGCTCTACATATTCTAGTTTAGAAACCGTGGCTAAAGCATGGCTGTACTCTCTTTCTAGATCTTGGACTCGACGGGCTGCATGCCAGCTTTTCTTGGTCAAAACCATTGGTTGATTCATCAACCCAACTAGCTGACTTAACTTAATTAAAGCTGGTTTTGAAAAACGTTCAAGAGATGAGGTTAGGGGTTGCACAAACCCCAACCACTCTCCAATTGCTGTTAGCATCACTAAGACCATGATGATTAATAGTTCAGATACCAAGTGATTGCGACTACCTAACACAACTTAACCCTTTCACTGCATCAATTTGTGGAGATTTTGAAATGATAACTGGCGTCAATAATGCCTCTTTTAAGACAACTTGCCAGTCTGGAAGCTGGCTATTCCCGCCAGTCAGATAAAAGCCTTGTTCTTGAAGCTGAATCACTACTTCAGCAGGTAATTCACTAATTACTTCTTTTAATTCATCAATGAGTAGATTGGCTAATTGTTGAAATCTAGCTTGGAAACTTGAAGATTTAACTCTGACCGCAGTCACTAAATGAGTTTTAGTATGCTTGCCTCTTACAGTCACGACTGAAGTTTTGATGATTCCACTCGAATTAAGCAGCGCTCCTAATTGATGTTTGATCTGTTGCGCTGCCGCCCAGCCAATTTTTAAATCATATTCAGTCAAAACTTGCTCCATGACCGCCTGAGTAAAATCATCCCCATTCGCCACGGTTAGTGTCACAGCCCTAATTAGCTCTTGACCCACAAAAATCCCCACATCAGTAGTTTGAGCTCCCAAATCAATCACTCCATGAGCTTGATTTAACTGTTTGAGTTCATTTAAAGCAATTATTGCCTGAGGTTTAATAATTATTTTTTTTACCTTCATTCCAGCTTGCTCAAGGGTAAATTTAAATTGGTCAACTTCTAGAGGTGAGCTATTGGCCGGGATTACCAAGTGGCAACTCACGGGCAACCATGAATTAAGTTTTTTTTCAAAGCGCAAATGATTCAAAACAGCTTTCAAATAGAGTTTGGCCCAGTCCAGCTCTGCAATTACTCCTTGTTGGATGGGAGCAACTAATTGAATATAAGCGGGTGTCTTACCTCGCAAACTAGCGGCTTTTTCACCAACAGCTGTCACGGCTTGATGGTGACTGTGCCAAGCCAATAGTGTGGGCTGATCCCAAACGAGACTTTGATCAATCATGACCCGAGTACGGCTCGATCCAAAATCAAGACTTAATTTAGGTCTCAAACGACTAAAAAACAACTTAATATTAGCTAAGAAGCTATTAAACCGACTCATACAAGAGAGTCTAACATAAAGAGATTATGAAAAGTTATTTGCCAAAAGTTACTTGCCAATGACGTTAAGTAACTCTGCCGCTTGCAGCCACTGATCTTGATCAATTAATTGCTCAGCCTTATCCAATTGACCCAAAGCAGTATCATTGCCCAGATAATACTCGCGCATACCAGCAGTTCGCTCTTTGACCAGGTCTTCTTTTAACTCAAAGGCTTTTTCCAGCATGATTTCTTCTAAATCAGGGATCAGTTTCTCTAAGTAAACAGTCATATCTTCTTGTTCTTCTGGGCCATCGCCTTTAGCCATGATTTCTTGCAACTTAATCATTTCAGCTTCAGTAATGAGTAGTTTAACGTCATTTTCTAAAAAATCTTCCCAAATCACCTGTTGGAGCTCATCCAAAAAAGCCTCTTTTTCTTCATCGCTCCCATCTTGCACTCCCAGTAGAAAGAAGATATTTTGACCCTGAAGTGATTGGGGATCTTGCAGTGACTCTGAGCCTTGATCTTGCTTAGGCGCAGGGGCGGTTGGCGGGATTGGTGAGATTGGTGAGGTGATCGAAGTTGGCGGCGTGACCGAAGTTGGCGGAACAGACGCGGGCCTATTAATTGTTGGTGGTTGGTAGCTATCCACATAAGAACTAGGATCTTGTGAACCAACTTGATGGGCTAATGATTGGGCAGTCATAAAATCCTTTATTAAATAAACAATACTCTTAAATCTAACAATACTATATCAAGGTTAAACAGCTATGTATACTACTTACTATGCTCGTACTTACTATGCTCAACCAACGCATGCGCAAACTAATTTTAGTCACCATTCACTTAATGTTTTTAGTTGTGCCATTTTTTTTCACCTGGGTGAATGAAGAACTATTTGAATTTCCCAAGATGTTACTAACTTATGGCTTTACAATTGTCATTGCAGGCCTGTGGGTGGGACGGATGATTAATGAAAAAAGAATTATTATCAGACAAACAGCCTTTGATTGGCCACTTTTATTGTTCTTGATTGCTCAAATATTAGCCACTATTTTTTCTATTGATCCTCATACCTCTATTTTTGGTTATTACACTCGTTTCCACGGCGGTTTACTCTCTACCATCACCTATTTAGTTTTGTTTTATGCCCTAGTTAGTAATGTCTCTAAAACCCAACTGAAAAAACTATTAATCACTATCTTTATCTCTGCTCTAGGCGTCACTCTCTACGCCATCCCCGAACACTTCGGTTACTCACCAAGTTGTTTGCTTATTATTGGTAAATTCGATGTGTCTTGTTGGGTACAAGATGTGCAAAACCGAGTCTTTGCTACTTTTGGTCAGCCTAATTGGCTGGCTGCTTATGTCATTACCCTAATTCCTCTAGGCATAGTTCTCTCTGCTACTGGTAAAAAGACTGCTACTGGTAAAAAAAGGCTGGGGGAAATCTTTTTTAGCATTACCACCCTAACTCTGTTTATTACTCTACTTTTTACTCAATCTAGATCTGGAATGGCAGGATTTTTGGCAAGTATGTTGCTGCTAATCCCAGGCCTAATATTTATTAAATCAAAACAACAAGATTTAATCAAAAATACAAAAAAATATGTTTGGTTATTGGGGAGTATGTTGTTGATCGCAGTAATGAATGGTACTATTTTTTCTCCGCCATTATTAAAATTATTAATACCCGAAAACACTCCTCTAGTGGATGTTAATCCCACCAACACAAACACGGCGGTGAATCGCTTAGAGATTGGAGGCACTGATTCGGGAGAAATCAGGAAAATCGTCTGGCAAGGGGCAGTTAATGTCTGGAAAAGGTACCCTTGGTTTGGATCAGGAGTAGAAACTTTTGCCTACAGTTACTATCAAGATCGTCCCCTAGCTCACAATAATGTGTCTGAATGGGATTTTCTTTACAACAAAGCTCATAACGAGTTTCTCAACTTTTTAGCCACTACTGGCATTGTGGGTCTGGGGACTTATCTATTACTTTTTGTGTGGCTGATTGTGGTATCTTTAAAAATTATTTTCAAGCCAACTCAAAAATTTTCTATAACAGATCAAACCATAATCTTAGCACTCCTATCTGGCTTGCTAGCACTGAGTGTGTCTAATTTCTTTGGTTTCTCTACCGTCATGGTGAGTATTTTGCTCTTTATTTACTTAAGTTTTGTGGCCATGATTGATGCCCACAAATTAGAAAAGTCATTTTTTATAAGAAAACAGACTCTATCATTGTCAGTGATTCAAATCTTTGCATTAATCATTACTTGTCTAGGAATAATTATCTTACTGAGTAAAGTTGTGCGGATTTGGGTCGCTGACAAAAATTATGCGTATGGAAATTCCTATCTTGCGGCTGGTCATAATCTTGAAGGTTTAGAAAGTTTGCAAACTGCCGTCATGCTTAGACCCAGCGAAGCTTTATTTCATAATCAATTGGCACACACCTATAGCAAACTGGCAGTATTACTAGATCAGCAGGATGAAAGCACGGCTTCAGCAGAGTTTAAACAAGCGGCTCTAGACGAATCAGAACTAACTCTCTTGCTTAATCCCCGTCACTTAAATTTTTATAAATCACAAGCTCGCATCATGATTACTCTCTCACAGCTAGACCCTCAGCTATTGACTCTAGCCAAACAAACTTTAGAAGCAGGCCTCCAATTAGCCCCCACAGATGCTAAATTAATGTATAATCTAGGCCTGGTAGAGATTGCCCTAGACCAAACTGACACAGGAATTAAAACTTTAGAAACTACTATTAAAATGAAGCCAAATTATGAAGCCGCCCGCATGGCACTAGGCAAACAATACGAGAGCTTAAACAAACCAAACCAGGCTTTAGAACAATATCAATATATTTATGATCACATCACTGGTCAAAATCAATTTATTAACGACAAACTAACAGAATTAAAGAATTAAAAAAACACCCTTAAACATTCCGCGAAACAAAAGACATCTCGCGAAATAAAAAATGAAAATTATTACTATTCCTCACCAAACACTCCGCCAAATAGCGACTGAAGTTAAACAAGTAGATGAACAATTAATTAAATTGGTTGAAGAACTTAATAAAACCCTGGCCGATGCTCGTAACCCCCGTGGCGTGGGGTTAGCCGCGCCCCAAGTAGATAAATTATTAAGAGTTTTTGCTACCAATCTTCCCTTCGTCAATGTGACTAACTTTGTCAATGTTACTAACTTCGTCAATGTGACTAAAGAGGTCGACCATCCGGGCGATCGTTCTGACTCAGGTGGCCGTCCTGTCCCGGGTGATCATCCTAACGGAGAGCTCCGCTACTTTATTAACCCCTATATTAGTAAAGCCTGTAAAAGAAAAAAAGTATTAGGAGTCAATCCTAAAGACCCAGATCTAGAAGGCTGTCTTTCTCTGCCAAGATTGTTTGGGCCTGTACCCCGCCATCGCTGGGTAGAACTGGAGTATCAAACCGTTGAAAATGAACGACTGGTGACTCATAAAGAAAGGTTTGATAACTTTCACGCACGCGTCATTCAACATGAGCTGGATCATTTAGATGGGATTTTATTTACCGATTATGCTTTAGAAAATGATTTGCCAGTTTATCGTCAAAGTGAAATTGGTGAAAAATTGATTGAAATTGATCAAAAACTAATTGGGGCTATCTAATAAGGGTTATTAAATGCCATATACCATTGCCATCGCCGGAACAACTCAGCGCACCGTCATGTGCGCCCAAGCTTTGCTTCAACATCATGAGTTAGAAATTTCTTTGGTGATTACGCCCGCTCCTCAAAGAGTGGGACGAGACCGAAAATTAACCAAAAATGATGTGCAAAATTTTGCTAATAGCAATCAAGTTCCCACAGTGCTTATTAAAAATAAGATTGATGAAGAGGTCAAAAAAAAGATTAATGAGTTTGCAAAACCAGATTTTTTATTAGTAGTTGACTTTGGCTATTTAGTACCAGAATGGCTGTTAGATTTACCTAAAATCATGCCCCTCAATATTCACCCCTCTGCTCTACCCAAATGGCGCGGGAGTTCACCCGGGCAGTTTGTGTTACTAAGCGGTGAAAAAGAATCTGCGGTAACTATAATTCAAATGACACCTCAGTTTGACCAAGGACCAATTATCTGGCAACAAAAATTTACAGTTGATCAAAGTTGGACACAAACGCAGTACTATCAATTTAGTTTTGAGCTGATTTGTCAAAAATTGTCTAAAATCTTGCTGCAACTGGCAGAAGGCAAAATTACCCCCCGACCTCAACCAGCTACCTCTCCCACTCCTCTAGCCCGCCGGCTTACTAAACAAGATGCATTTGTAACTTGGGAAAAAATTAAGCAAGCCATGACCAGTGAGTATAAATTGGCTAGAGAGCTTGAACGAGCCAGCCGAGCTTATTCTCCCTGGCCACTACTGTGGACAGAGATTCCAACCCCAAAAGGACCACGAAGGATGCAAATTATTTCTGCTAACATTGATGATCAAAAACTCATCTTAGAGTACGTTAAATTTGAAGGTATGGAAACTAAATCCTGGAATGAAGTCAAAAACGTGGTCAAAGATTAATCTTGAGCTTAATCTTTGGTTTAATCTTAAGCTTAATCCTTAGCTTCGGGTTTCTGCCAATGGGTGGTGACGCCTGCTTTTTTCATCAAGCGCAAAACCTTAGTGGGCACACGCATGCGTTGTTTTTTTCCCTCAACCATGACAGTGACAGTATGTAAATTACGTCTGAAAGCTCGATTGGTGCGGTTTTTTGCATGCGATACTTTGTGACCAAAGTGAGCGATAGACGGATACTTCATTTTGAAACTTGCCATAAGATGAGTATTTTAGCAGGTAAATAGACCAAGAGCAAACTAAATCTTGTCTGATCCAAGACTAAGGCTGAGTATTCTTTGTGGTTGATCTCCGGAGCCACCCACACTCGCAGTTTGTAAATAAAACCCACCTCCAAGCTCAATACGCCAATTCCTTAAATCATCTGTGGGGGTAGTAATGTCTCTAGTCTCTTGTGCTCCAGTATCAAGATGAGTAACTATATATCGACCTGCAGAAAACTTAAAATCAACAGCTCTTCTTGGAACTTCTTTTCCACGAGAGCTACTACTCACATCAATTCTTATTCTCTGAAGAGGCGTGTGGTAGTTTTCAAATCTAGATCTATTGTGGGAGAGAGGATATCTACCAAAAATTAGATGAGTTCTGCCTATCTGAGGCTCATAAGGAATAGCGAGTATTTTCCCCACCCGAAGCACCACATCTGGATTTAAATTTTCTATTGGGGGCGCAAAACGTCTGTCGGGAGTTGCCAAACTGACTTCTTCTTCTAGCAAATTTTCTGCCATATTTCCTTTCTAATTAATCACTCTCTAAATAGTAATTAAAGTCTATAATAGTTATAATTAAGAGTCTATGCTAAGTCTTTTCTTCTCTAACCCGTTAATCTTCTTTATTTTATTTCCCGGATTGTTACTAGCCATTACCATTCATGAGTTTGCCCATGCCTGGGCCGCAGACCAATTAGGTGATCCTACCCCTCGAGCGCAAAATCGCCTCACACTTGATCCTCGTGCCCATCTGGACCTTTTGGGCACCATCGCCATTTTGCTAACTAGGTTTGGCTGGGGGAAGCCAGTTCAGATTGACCCCTACAATCTTAAAGATCCAGTGCGTGACACAGCCCTAATTGCCCTAGCTGGTCCCACCTCCAATTTAATTATGGCAGGAATTTTATCAATCATCATTAATTTTGCTCTTTTACCCTGGGAGTTGGTAAATTTAGCCCTAGTCCAAATCTTGATTATTAATGTCATGCTGGCTATTTTTAACCTCGTGCCGATTCATCCACTGGACGGCGGTAAAATTCTTAGCGCACTTTTACCTAAAGAAACAGCTTATGATTACGAACAAGCCATGAGTCGCTATGGCACCATGATCATAATCTTTTTAATTATGCCCTGGAATGGAGTCTCGCCGGTGTCACAACTCATCTCGCCAGTGATTAATGTCATTGTCCGCCTGCTGATTTAGGCTCAAAGCGCTTAGGCTCAAGGAGTTTGGAGCTCGAAGCGTTTAGACTCAGGGCGTGATCAAAATATTGACCATTGAAGATGCAAATTGAAACTTTATCCCTTGGGCAACTAGCCACCAACTGCTATTTAATTTGGTGTGAGCAGACTCGTCAGGCAATTGTGATTGACCCAGCCGATGAGGGCTGGTTTATTAGTGAAAAAATTTTAGAGCTAGATCTCAAGCCAGTAGCGATAGCACTCACTCATGGCCATTTTGATCACATTATGGGTTTATTAGAACTGAAACTCAACTTTAATGTACCAATTATGATGCACCAAAACGATTTGTTTCTGGTAGAGAGTTTGCAACAGCGAGCCCAATATTGGCTAAAAATCCAAGTTGATCCAGCTCCCCCACCCAATAAATTTGTTAATGAAGGTGATGAAATTAAACTTGGAGAAGAAATTTTAACCGTACTTCATACTCCTGGACATACCCCAGGGGGTATTTGTCTTTATAATAATAGCTCGATGTTCACCGGAGATACTCTTTTTGCAGATGGTGTTATTGGACGTACAGACTTTAGCTACTCTAATCCTAAACACATAAGGCAATCGCTAATGAAAATCAGAAAACTGTCTGGTTCACGACGAATGTATGCTGGTCACGGAGAGAGCTTTTAATTAATCAAGAATGTCTCTGAAGGCAATCTGAATTTTTCTATCACCTCCTGATTTCTTTGATCATCTTTAACCAGAATTAGTACATAATCGTCTACATATACCCCCACCCAAGCTTTGTCTTGTATCCTTTTGATTAAGAATGGTTGTGCCCAGGGAGTGAAATCATGTCGATAAAAGAAAATCGTGGCAAAATTGTATACTTGATCTAACTTCTGCCAAGTTGGTTCGTCTTCTTGAGCGGCAATATACTCCTTAAAAAATTCTGGTGAGTAGGCTTCGGGGCGATTATCAACAAAAACTCGCTGTGTGGGAAAGAGCTGATTGATGAGAAACCCCCCAATATCGTAGTTGTTAAAGATCGGCCCAAATAAATTGTGCTGTTTGAAAAATTCAGCTGAACTTTCTACTGCCGGAAGCAAGCCCATCCCCGACCTTGATCCAAATGGCGAGAGATAGCTATTTGTTTGACTGATAAAAATTAGTAACAAAAAAACTGACAAAAATGGTATCAGGCTTTTTTCTAAGACTTCTTTTTTTCTTAATAATTCCCCCACTGCCCAAGAACCAAACCCAACTAGCATCAGGCCAAGTATGGGCACAAACCGATTCATTACAAAAGCAAAAATTGAAAAGGTAATGATTAATAAAACTGCAAAAAGCTGTTTAGCGCGATGTCGCCAAAGTAAATATCCGCCTGCTCCCAATCCCAGCACCATCGCCGCCAGTCCATGCCAGTACTCAAGTGTGCCAAAGCGCTTAATCATAAAAGGCAAGGTTTGGCTTTCGGCCAACTGGTAACCAAAGTTTTGCAAAATATAAAACGGCTCAATAGCACTTTTGTAACCAAAAGGACTAGCAAAGCTAGTTAAAAATACCACTCCTAATAGTTTAGCTAAAAATATAATGGCCGGTTTATTTTTTAAGACAAGCTGTGCAACTAACATTGCTCCCACAACTCCCCAACTGAGAAAAAAGAACAAATGAAGGTTAACCCACAAGATTTGAATCAAGCCAAAAATTAACCACACCCACCACCTAAACTGCTTTTTTTCTACAATTATGAGTAATAGCCAAATCTCTAAACCTAAAAATACTAAACTAAAAACCTCGGGCCTGACTTCCGCCCGCAAGCCAATGAGAGGTAAAGACAAAACGGTGGTCAAAATTAACGGCCACCAGCTAGAACGGTGTTTCCCGATTAAGAAAAAGATAGTAAAAGCCATGGCTAATAAACAAGCATAAAAAACAGACAAACCATTAAATCCAGCCAATTGGAAAATAAAGTAAAAAATCACCCCTGATAACCAGTGGTGATTGGTCACCAGTTTATCCTGCATAGTGTAAGAATAGTGATTAGTGGAAACTAAGGTCTTCTGCTGTACAAATAGTTTGCCATTGGTGAGATGACGACCAATATCGGCGGTGGTGAGATTAATTTTATTCAGACCAAAGAGAAAAACAACTAAGCTTAAAAAACAAATCACTCCCAACTCTAGCCAAAGTTGTTTCTTCATAGATTCTATTATGACATTCAAAGTTAAATCCTAAAATCCTGAAGCGTCACCACCACAAAACCTACAAAGAATAAAAATGCCAATAGCATGAAGAGTTTGCGGATTAGATTGGGCTGATAATTTTTGAGGAGTTTCTTTTTATTTAGCCAAAATAAGAGCGGAAAAGAGACCATCATCGCCGTGGCATTTAAAACCGCACCCAAAGTTAACAAGAAGCGCGGCTCCCTAAAACCCGAAAGGTAAATACAGATACCGAGTAATATTTGTGCCCAAAGAGCCATATAAAACCCTAGGCTCAAGTTAAACTTTCTCCCCCTTTTATAGAATAAAAGCAGTACATTTTCTGAGATAATGCGCGAGGATGACTCTAAAATCCCCATTTGGGTAGAAAACAACATTAATGCGGCCACGAGTAAGAAAAAAGTGGCCACAATAGGTGTAGCGCGACTAGCAATAGCTGTAGACTCAGCATGAAGAAAACTAAGACCCGAGCCCACACCCTGACCATAGACAAGTGATTTAGCCAACACTGCCATGACTACGATGGTGATAAACCCGAGTAAATAAAACACCATCGCGTGCTCAAAATTGACTACTCTCCACCAGCTTTGCCATTTTTTATAATTAGCCGGCGTGTCTGTAAAAGTATGACCCTCAATCAAGACAGGCTTGGCATTTTTAGAAAAAAGCGAGCTGATTTTACCGGCAAACTTACCCATTCCCCAACCTTTTTCTTTAATGTAATAAGACTGAGCTAAATTAAGATTACCGCCCGCACCAGAGTAAGCAAAGGCACCCAAAAAGCTGGCGATGGCAATTCCTGGTGGAAAAAACCACCAACCCTCACCCCTACCCACTAAACCCCAGGCGGCTTCGATCCAATCAGTGCGCTTGGTTAAAACAGCTGCCAAAATGATCACAAACGGTAGACCAATCATGATAATGCTGCGCTGTAAAAATTCCATAGTGTTATAGAGAAACTTGCCAGCAGACAAGATAATGCCAGTGAAAAGCAGGAGGCTGACGGCGATAATGGTCTCTGCGTGAGGGAATTTTAAATAATTGGATAAAATCTGAGAAGCGGCAGAAGAAAATCCGGGCAATGACCACGGAATAAAGGTGGAGATGATGTACCAGAGTGGGATCAAAATACTAAGTTTACGAAAGCCCACAAAAACACTCTCTCCCCACGCCAGTGTATAGCGCATGGTTTCAGTATTAAGAACAAATTGGAAGGTAATGCCCAGCAGACCACCCCAAAGGATGCCGAGGCCATAGTTAGCCGCCAGATATGGCCACATAATTAGCTCTCCGCTGCCTAACGCTAGGCCTAGGAGAATAAATGATGGCCCTAAAGTACTAAACATCCCCGGGGGTGTAGGGAGATTCTTACTGTGGGAAGATGATCTCTTATTTTTAAGAGCGGACATTAGAAATAGTATAGCGGAAAACTATGGTAGTGGAAAACTACAGTAGCGGAACCCAGTAGCGGAAAACTGCCTGTCAAAAAATCTTAATAAATTTTTAATCTTTGATTGTTATACTGAGAGCTATAATAATGAAGATCTTAATCATCGAAGACGATAAAGCAGTGGCCATAGCGTTAAAAAACGGTCTTCAAAAAGATTATATTATCGATTTAGCTCACACCGGCCGCAAAGGCATTTTTGCCGCTCTAACCAATGACTATGACTCCATCATCCTTGACCTTACTCTTCCCGATACCACTGGTTTTGAAGTCTGCCAAAATTTGCGCCAAGAAGGACTGACTGTCCCCATCTTAATTCTAACCGGTAAAGATCTCACTGAGAGCAAAGTCGTGCTGTTAAATGCTGGAGCTGATGATTATCTAGTTAAACCATTTAGCTTAGCTGAATTAAAAGCCCGACTGAGAGCCGTCCTAAGGAGAGGCGATGCTCAGCTTAGTCATAATATTCTGACTGTATCCAAACTTACTCTTAATCTCAATACTAGAACTGCTAGCTTGGCCGGCAAACCGCTGATTTTGTCCAGAAAAGAGTTCTTACTACTCAATTTTTTTATGAGACAACCCAACATTCCACTCTCACGACTCAAGCTCATCGAACATATCTGGGAAGAACATCGCGGCATCAACAGCAACACTGTCGATGTTCATATTTGCAACCTTAGAAAAAAATTAGGTTTAACTGCAGAGAAACCACTCATTAAAACTGTTCATGGCACTGGCTATGCTTTAATTGGAGATCATGCCAACTTGCCCCCAACCACAAAAAAACTTAATCATATTTTAATTTAAAAATGGTTAAGTAGTTAAAGTAGTAATTAATAAACTTGTAACGAAACAAAGAAAGGACAATTGAGATGAAGCAACTAATCAAAACCTTACTCTGCTCTAAAAAAGCTAGGGCAAATGGAATGATTTTAACTAGCTTGCTATCCGCTAGTGCAGCCAATAGCTTTGGTCCCTGGGCTAATTAAAGCATCAAACTAAAATGTGGCATCAAACTAAAATGTGGCATCAAGTGACCAAGTTCCATCACTCCTTAAGTGTACTGCGCGCCCCTGAGATGTCAGGGGCGCGCAAAACGCGAGTATTCCATCTATTGTTAAATAGCGGACTATATCTTGTTGGCACTGCAGTAATTATCACCACTATTAACTACACTCTCTTTAAGTTTATTTGGCATCAACCTTTTACTGGAGCTTCGCCTTTTATATTGGGCTTAATTTGGCTAGGCGTGTGGAGCTTGTTTCGGCTCTCTATGCAAAACCATCAACGAACAGCTATTTTTTTGTTTCTCATTTTGTTGTGGTTACCCGCCGCCTACACCTCACTGCGCTGGGGAGCCTTATTTTATCAAGCGTTGATTATCGATGCGCTGGTCATAGTTTTGGCTGGTATTTTAGCAAGTACTCGACTAGCTCTAATCATTACCGCCATCACTAGTATTTACTTAATATCTCTCACTTTTTTACAACAGCATCACTTTATACCGGTAGATTTAGCCTGGAGAAATAATCCTGAAGATATCTACAACGCCATCACTGTAGTAGCCACACTCTGGGTGATCACTCTAGTAAGCTGGCTTTATAATCATGAATTGCAACACGCTCTACAGCAAATGATCCAATCCCAAAGAGCACTTAAAAAAGAGCGGGATTCTCTTGACCAAAAAGTTAAACTCCGCACTCAGCAACTCAAAGCTGCTCAGGCAGAAAAAATGATGCAGTGGCAACAATTTGTTGAGCTTGGCCGAAGCGCCGCGGAAGTTTTTCATGATATCAAAAATCCTCTCAGTAGTGCTTCACTTAATCTTGAACAACTATGTGAAACCGATCAAATTGCCAACTCAACTGACAATAAAAAAATCCAGACAGCCTTCCACAGTATTCGTTATATTGGTCAATTTATTACTGCTATTCAATGCGCGCTTGGCAGCCAAACCGCTTGTTCACGGTTTGATCCAGCTCGACAAATCCGACAAGCTCTACGCTTTTTATCCCCAAAAGCCAAAACTAATCAAGTCAAACTACTCACCCTTCGCCTGGCTCGGTGTCGATTGCGTGGCTCTCCCCACAAGTTTCATCAAGTCGTTGCCAATTTAGTTTCCAATGCCATTGACGCCTGCTGTGACTTGCCGCCTAGCATCAAGCGCCAAGTCAGCATTGACTTAAAACAAACACCGCATCAATTAATTTTAGTTGTTCAAGACAATGGGAGTGGCATTCTACCCAAAGATCAAGCGCATATTTTTACCCCACTTTTTACGACCAAACCCATCAACCGAGGTACGGGCTTAGGCTTGACTATTGTTAAAACCACAGTTGAGAATGATTTCCACGGTCAACTGACTTTCCGCACCCAATCCAAGCAAGGTACCACTTTTACTGTCACTTTTCCGCTTGCAAAAAACCATCCCCAAAACCCTCTCGGCCACTCCATTACAAAAAACCATCCTAAAAACCTTCTCAACCGCTCCTCCCAAAACCCTACAAAAACTCCCTCAAAAAAAACTTAATCTTTTCTTAATCTTGGGTCTGTAAGATGTGCTCATGTCAACAATTACTCCAAGATTAAGCTTTGCTTTAAAAAAAGGCATCAATTACTTAGTAAAGTCGCAGTCGCCCGACGG
>Ga0180009_10004533_pt1 | contig 15278 bp, 13 predicted proteins | sample OS_PC_MetaG_FD_123537 | JGI IMG/M metagenome (GOLD analysis project Ga0180009, IMG submission 123537) | Groundwater microbial communities from the Aspo Hard Rock Laboratory (HRL) deep subsurface site, Sweden - OS_PC_MetaG | ecosystem: Environmental > Aquatic > Deep subsurface > Groundwater...
CTCTGGAGTTGCAGTAATCTTGATTTTTGCTGTAGCAACAATTTGCATATGGGCAATAGAGCAGTAAAGGTATTTAAATCATGCGCGCATCTTTGTCAAGTGGCAAGTGGAGGTGAAATGGGCAGCCGCAGCAAGCTGCGGGGTATCATACCCAAAGTGAAATGAGGCATTTAAAGATTTACCTTGTCTTGTTGGCTGCATTCATTGCACAGCTTTTCTTTGTTTTTAAGGAGCACCCAATATGGTGGGATTCTTCAATTTATCTTGGCATGGGGCATTACATATACTCTTTAGGCGCTGTTGGCATATGGGAGCCGATAAGGCCGCTTGTATGGCCTTTGCTTTTGGGCTTTTTCTGGAAAACAGGGCTTAATGATATATTTATGGGATATGTTTTAGGAATTATCTTCAGCCTTGGCTCTGTTTTTGTTGCTTATCATATTGGTAAAAAGCTGCATAATGAGGACGCTGGTTTAATAGCTGCTTTAATCCTTGCTTTTACGCCTGTTTTTTTTGAATCCTTTTTCATGAACCTTACTGAATTGCCCTCCATTTTCTTTGCATTATTAGCTGTGTATTTGTTTCTTGATAAAAAGCACCTTATGGCAGGGGCTTTTGCAGGTATTTCATTCCTTACAAAGTTTCCGAATGGAATATTAATTGCAATATTGGTTATTATTGCATTGATTTATTTCAAGGCAAAGGATGCTGGAAAAATATTCGCAGGGAGCCTTGTTGTAATTATCCCCTACCTTGTTTTTAATTATATCATGTACGGCAATATATTGAATGTGTTTATTGAAGCTGATGCTATTGTCAAGAATGCAGGCACATGGCTGTTCTCAGGCCCATGGTATTATTATATTATTGAATTGTTGAAGCAAAATCCCCTTTATGTGCTTGCGCTTGTAGGGGCATATGAGCTAATCACAAGAAAAAAATATATTATCCCTGCTTTGGGATTTTTGTTTCTTGCATATTTTTCCATTCATGTGCATAAGGAGATAAGGTTTGGTATTTTAATGCTGCCTTACATTGCTGTGATGGCTGGCTTTGGCATTAAAAGCCTGTTTAAGCAGAAATGGATAATCTTGCCTGTGCTTTTTGTTGTTTTAACAGTATTTGCGTTTAACCTGCCTTCTGATTACGGATTAAGCAATGAGGCAGAGGGCTATTTATCATTCCTTGAAGGGAAAGATGTTGAAGGTGAAGTGCTTACAATGCAGCCTGCTGTTAATCTTTATTCTTCAAAGGCAGTTATTCCAATGTATTATCCTGTGTTTAATGCTGAGTTGGCTGACAAATGGATTGATTACATTAAAAAAGATGCTAACAAGATAAGCTATGTATTTATTGATACCTGCGAAGGCGGCATGGTTTGCGCTCCTGAAGATTCTATTTGCAATGAAAAGAAAGAAGAGCTTGCCATGTTTTTAAAGGAAACATTCAATATTGCTTATTATGCGGAAAGAGAAACATGCGAATATTATGTTTTTGAGAGCTTATAATGCGGGAATAACTGCAAAAAGCTTGCTCACTGCGTTCGCAGCCTCTCTGGCTATGTCAGAAAGACTTAAAAATAAGCCCCTCTATAAGGTATTTATGGGCTTATCAACAGATATCTTACTGTGGGTGCTTTATTTTGTAGCATTGTACTTTTCAATATTTATTCTTACAATATTTGTGTTTGAATCAGAAAAAACCCATAAAAAGCCGCATACATGCCCCTTGGTTTCAATTATCATTCCTGCATGGAATGAAGAAAAGAGCATAAGGGAAACAGTTGAATCAACCCTGCATCTTAATTACCCACAAGATAAATTGCAGATAATAGCTGTGAACCACGGCTCTGATGACAAGACAGGAAAAATCCTTGACAGCATAAAAGGCATTGAAGTGCTGCATATAACAAGAAAAAAAGGCGATAACAAGGCAGTTGCCTTTAACAAGGGGCTTGCCCGTGCAGAAGGGAAGTTTGTAGCCTGCCTTGATGCTGATTCAGTTGTATCAGCTGAAGCGCTTAATGATATGCTGCCTTATTTTGCAGAATCAGAAAAGGTGGCGGTAGTCACGCCAAGCATGCTAATAAAAAGCCCCAAGAATCTTCTGCAGTGGCTGCAAAAATACGAATATATTGTATCATTGTTTGTAAAAAGGCTGAGCAGCCATATTAACTGCATTTATGTTGCTCCAGGCCCTTTCAGCCTATACAGGACAAGCATACTCAAGGAACTTGGAGGTTTTGATGAAAAAGCAATTGCAGAAGACATGGAAATCGTGTACAGGCTGCAGAAAAACCAATATATTGCAAAACAGTGCCTGAAAGGCGGCTACAGTTATGTGGCTGCCCCAAATACAATAAAAGAGCTTTACAAGCAAAGGCAAAGGTGGTACGGGGGCTCATTGTCAAACATTTACCAATACCGGAAGCTTGCCTTTAACAGGAGATATGGGGATTTTGGCTTTTTTCAGATGCCTAAAAATCTTATGGGTGTTGTCACTGTTTTCACAACACTGGCATTGTTTGCATATTTTGCATTATGGCCCCTGGCCCGAAAGGCATACTATTTTTTTGTTATTCGCTTTGAAATAATGCCTTATTTGTTAAACCCAAACATTAATCTTAATATATTCACGCTTAAGAATGTGCAAGGCGCATTTGTAGTGCTTATACTTATGATCATAAGCCTTATCTTTTTTATATGCGCATGCCGCATGGCAAATGAGAAAATGCAGAAAGCGACTATCCCGGTGCTTTTGGTTTTTTTTACAGTCTACCCACTAATGCTTTGTGTCATGTACCTGATGGTGGCTTTTAAAAAAATGTTAAGGCAGGATTTTGTCTGGGATAAAATGGCGAGATAGAATGGCAAGAGAAATATTAAAAAGAAGGTATCTTTTCGTGCTTATCGCGACTGTTATTGTATTTTCTTTAGGTGTAACTTTAGGGATCTTAGTTAATGAAACAAAATCCAGGATAATGGAAAAAGAGATTGCAACGCAGAACATGGATGACCTTAGCCTGCAGCTGCAGCTGACATATCTTAATTTCCTGGACTTAAACAGCAGCGAGGGCTGCAAGGTAATGAATGCGGCGCTTGAGCAAAGCTGGAAAAACCTTGCCACATCTTACGGGAATCTTATAAAATACAAGGACAGCTTTGAGGCAACTGATGAAGATATAAGATATTTTGAAAGAAATGACCTCCTGAATAACATCAGGTATTGGCTCCTGCTTAAAGAAGCAAAAACATACTGCGAGCTGCAGGACTCGGTGGCAGTATTATTCTTCTTTTCCGAGACAAACTGCGATGAATGCGACAGCCAGTCGCAGCTGCTTGAGCACTACAAAAGAGTATTTAATGAAAGGTTCCTTCTTTTCCATATAAACATGGATATAGGGGAGCCAATGGCGCAGATTCTACTAAACCAGTATGATATCAACAGCTATCCGTCTATTGTTATCGGCGTGGATAAATTTTCAGGGCTAACAGGCAAGGATGCACTCAAGGAAGAAATATGCAAAAGATTCAAATACAAGCAGCCGGAATGCGAGAAATAATACAAAAGAGAAAAGCAGAGATATTTTTAGGCATCATCCTACTGGCGTTTGTAACCGGGAATATAATCGCGATTACAAGAAACAATATTCCGGATTGGGACGAATCAGTCTATATAGGCATGGGAAAATATATTTTCTCATGGGGCAATGCAGGAGAATGGGAACTGTTAAGGCCCCTCCCTTTGGCTTTACTTGCAGGGCTGTCCTGGAAAATTGGGCTTAACCCTATATACGCGGGTAAGATAATAGGGGTTCTTTTCTCTGTGCTTAATATTATTCTTACATACAAAATAGGAAAAGAGCTGTTCAGCAAAAAAGCAGGGCTTTTTGCGGCTTTTTTTCTTGCAATAACCCCGGTGTTTTTCAGTTTCAGCAATAAAATCTTGACTGAAATGCCTTCCGTATTCTTTACGCTCCTTGCGCTATGGCTTCTTATTAAAAACAAGAATATTCTTTTGGTTGGTGTTTGCGCAGGCATCAGTTTCCTAGTTAAATTTCCGAACGGGCTGTTCATGATTGTACTTGCGGCACTTTTGTTGCTTTATGCAAAAAAAGAGAAAACCGGGATGAAGCCAGTATATATGTGCATTGCAGGCTTCGGAATTGCGATACTACCATTTATTGTTTTTAACCTTTTCATGTACGGAAATGAACTAAATCCGCTTGAAGCCATGTTCAGACCCATGCTGTCAGCGGCAGGAGTACATTCAAACCCATTTTATCCCGGCGGATTATTGTTTTATGTAACGGGGCTTCTTAAAACAAATCCTTTTCTTGTTTTCTCGATTGCAGGATTATTCTTTTTATTTAAAAGAAAAGACTTCAACATACAAAAAACGCTTCCTGTTGCTTATGTTATCGCAAGCATGCTGTATTTCAGCATAATAGTGGATATTAAAGACCTAAGGTTTGCTTTACTATTTCTTCCTTTCCTTGCTGTTCTAGCTGGTCATGGCGCTGTAGAGATAGCAAGGTACAAGCGAATTGGTTATGCTATATTGGCGGTAATGCTTATTGCAGCGATCCCCGCCGCATATTATGGTATAACAAGGTCAAACTACTTGTCAGAGCCTTCGGTAAGGGAGTTAAAGGAGTTTTTCTCGTATTTCAACAACCATCCGACAAACGGAATTGTCTTAACCACCCTGCCTTATCCCATGGCATATTCTGATGCAAGGTTTAGATCTATATTCTATGTCGGTGCAAGCCCGGAACAAATTTTAAAAGGTGTTTCAGCAGCAATCCTGCTTCCTTCTGCGCTAAAATGCACGGAGCATGATTTAGAATGCATAAAAATGAAAGAATCCTTCTTCAAAGGAATATACGAACGCGGAAAGCCGGTTGCTTCAATAAAATATTGGGAAGATAATCTCACGATTTACCTGATTTCATAGCCACTGCCGGCATATGCCCCTTCAGATATTTCCCAAATCTCCACTCCATCCACATCATACACTTTATTCTTTAAGTCAGGATTGTATTTTAAAAGGAACAATAACCCATCTTCATCTTCTTTCCATAGCCTTCTTTTCATGCCAGCGTCAATCCATATGTATTTGATATTGTATTTCTTGATTATCTTCCCTGCCTCTTCAATGTCCCTTGTTTTGAAAAGCATTTGCGAGTCCTCAAAGCGCTCATTCACATCAGGCGCAAGATATGCGTTTTCATCCATCACATTAGGCTTGCCTGCAAATGAAATCCAGTGCCCTCTTGTGTATTCTGAGAATACAACACCGTTTGGCAGCTCGCTTAATGCGCCAATACCTTTTACTATGCCTTCATCAGGCTCTGAATTGACAAACACCTGGGCAAATGACAATGCAGAAAATATTATCCCGCATACCATTATTAATAAGACAAAGCGCTGGAAAAGCCTGTTTTCCCATCTTGAGTTAAGGATGTCCATGAATCCGATTGCTGCAAACACTGCAACAAACAGGCTAAGCATGAACAATGCCTTTGGGAAGAACATACTTGTTACGAGCAATGCAGCTATTGAAAAGAATGCAAACTTGTTTTCATATTTCGCATCCCACACAGCAATAATGCCAAACACGGCAAGGATTAATGAGAAAAGGCCTATGCCATAAGGCGCTCCTAAATCAGAGAGTAAAGAGCGCAAGGCGCCATTGAATCCTGTTTCCCATAAATTAAACATTGGCCATGAAAATCCCGCATTCTTTATTATATAGCTGTAATAGATTCCTGCTGATGCCAGGAAAAGAGCGAGAGCTGCAAAATACAGCTTTTTGCTTTCTTTGTCTTTAAAGAACACATAAAATAACAATAAAAGCATTGACAAGAGAGCGATTGTTAAATCAAACAAAGGGATTAAGGCAATAACAAGCGGAGATAGAACCCTTATTCCTCCTTTTCTTGCAAAAAGCCAGAATCCGAGCAATGCAAGGAATAATGCGGCAGATGCTGTGTTTAATGTATTGAAAAGGTATATGAAAGAAGGGGACAAAAGAAGTATTGCCAGTGCTGTCTTCCTTGGCTTTACATTAAAGTCCCTTAATAACAGGAAGAACAGGATAATGCTTAGAATGCCAAACACAAAAGGCATTGCAATGGCTAGTGCCCAGGGTAGAAGATTCAGCAAGTATGGCAAGCCTAATGGATAAGCTGTGAACCTTCCTCCAAAGCTTAAAGCGTCAATAAAAGCAGGGTTTTCCGCTATTCTTAGGAGAAAATAAGATTCCCTGCCAGGCAGCAGCTTTTCAGCGCTCCTGAATAGAAAGATGATTAAAAGCGAAAATACACAGCCGATTGCCAATAAGATACTAGCAAAGGAACTTGTATATTTTTGCCTTTTTGCTTTCATGCTCCATTTTATAGCACTCGCTATCGGCATTATTCAAATCCTCCATATTGTAAGATTGTTTTGTTTTTTCAGAGATAAATATGTAACCAACCCCGTAATTATGCATGAGGTTTGTCGATTTTACAAGCGATTCTGAAGTTAGCATTGTGTAAACATCATCATACCTGTCAGGCGCAAACATGAAAACATTGTCAGCAACTGTCTTTCTTTGTGATGCATATGCAATTAAATTCCCCTCATCTATGTTGCCAAGGACAATTGAATTCTTGGGGGTGTTATGGCTTATCCATGCCAGCGCATTTATTTCATCTGCAGACGGCGCTGCTTTTATTGCGTTTGACGCGCCTGAATATGAAGGGAAGAACAAGGTGGCTGCGATAAGAATGACAAAAGCAACAAATATCGCGTTTTTATGCCTTGCAAATTTTGTTATATTCACGTATTTTATTGCCTTGCTTATTGCCGTTGCTGAGAATATCGCAAGCAGTATGCCCAAAAACATCATTCCAAGGTTAAAGTTGATAAGCTTAAGGAACAAGAGCGCAAAATCAGCAAGAACCAATGCGCTTAAAAGGAATGCAAAATCATTCTTTTCCCATGCAATGCCGAATATGATGCCTAATGCGCCAAGGATAAGCGGTATGATGCCAATATTGTAGATAAGTGAAAACACATTTACGCCCTGAAAATAGGATGCAAAAAGCGCTGACGGCACATTCTGCAATAACGCATTTAAGCCTAATGCAAGAAACACCTTTTTATAGAATATAAAGCTGATAAGAAGCACAAGCATCACAAAGAATATTACTGCCTCTTTTACCTGCTTTTTTATTCTTATTGACTCAATGCTAAGCAATACAGCGTAAAAAAGGAAGGCTAATGCAAGTATTGCCGTGAAAGGGTGTATTAAAGGCAATAAAAAGGACAATACTATGAACCTGCCTTTATGGGTTTCAAGATTCATAAGGCAGAACAGCTGGTAAAAGATTAACGGAAGGACTATTGAATATATGGAGATTGTATTAACGCTGTTTGACACAAATATGGGTATGAAGCCTGAGATTAATGCAGAAAGCATTGCTGCTGTTGAATTCTCTGTTAATGTTTTTGCAACTGCGTAAACAATGAATACCAATAAAGCGAAAAGGATTTCAGGCAGTATCTTGAATATGAAAAAGTCAGGAAGGAATGCCCTTAGTCCTGCAAGCGCATAATGAAATATGTGCGTGTCAAGTATGTACCTTCCGCTGTAACTTAATTCATCATAAATCATAGGCTGTGTGTTTTCAGAGATATAATCAGTATGCCTTAGATTGTAATATGCAGAGTCAGAGCTGAAGCCGTCTGCCTGCAATGAAAGAATCATCCTGAAATTTAATGTCAATAGAAAAATAACAAAAAGGATTACATATTCCTTTTTCATTGAACCTCTTCAGCAGGCTCTTCCTCAGGCTCCTGCGGCTTTTTCCGTGGGTCCTTGACATCAGGCTCTTCAGGATCAATCGGCTCAGGGTCAGGAGGTATTGGTTTAGGGTCAGGCTCAGTAGGCTCTGGCTCTTTTTCTTCCTGCTTGTATCCCTCAAGCGAAGCCTGGTCTTTATCATCCTTTTTTTCAAACCTTTCCACAGTCCCGACTTTATGCCCCACTTCATCGCACTTTGATTTCAATTGGTCTCCTGCAATGTCAAAGTAATCAAAGAATTTTGGGGCTAATCTTAGCTTTCTTGTCCTGCCGAATTTTTCAGAGGTTATGAACTGGTGGTCTTTCAATGTATGGACATGGTCATAGGCGCCGTTGCCTCTTATTTTTATCAAGTCAGCCTGTATTATCGGCTGCTTGTATGCGATTATAGCTAATGTTTCCTGTGTTGGGCGGTCTAATTCTGTTGTTGATAATAATTTTGTTGATAATGGAACATAGTCCTTTCTCAATGCAATCTTGTATCTTCCTTCATTTTTAATTATCTCTAATGAGCCCTGATTTTCATCATATGCTTTTCTCAGCCTCTGGACAGCTTCTCTTACTATGTCTTCTGACGCTATTCCTGCTGATTTTCCTATATCTTCTATTGACATGAAGCTGCCTGTGATGAACAGCACTGCCTCTACCCTGTTTTGCATATCGTCCATAGTGTTAGAAATGTATATGCCTCTTTTTAAGGTTTTTGTAGTTGTTTTTTAAGGCTGAAGGATGGCGAAAAAAGGATTTTATAAAACGCATAAAAGGCCGGCCTCCGGCGTAAATTAGCAGGGGCTATTGTTTTGGCGTTGATAGAAGCAATCAGATTACAGGTTCACGAGGGTGTATATGTGAATTTATATTGTTTCATTCAATCAGTTCTAGAAACTCCGAAGGATACATCTCTCTCCAGCCGTTGGTTTCTGAGTGGCTTATTGTCAGATAATCTTTAGCTCTGGATATAGCCACATAAAAAAGCCTTAATTCGCTGTCTCTCAATACATTGCTTATGTTCCCGTTATGGTAAGGAAGAATTCCGTCATTGCAGCAGGCAAGATATACATGGCTCCATTCAAGCCCTTTTGCGCTGTGTATGGTGCTTAAAAGAACCTTGCCCTTGTCTTTTTCTCTCTTTTCAATATCAATCAGCCCGTCTAAAAATAATCCTATGCCTTCAGCAGTATATTCATAGCCTTTGAAAAGCTCAACCAAGACTTTTATATTCTCAATCTTGTCCTGCGCCTTTTCAGCATATTTACTAGAAAGCCTTTGATCATAATTGAAAAAATTAATAAATAATTTTATCGGGTTTCTTTTTGTATCATCAATCATGGATTTAATGGCTTCAAGCTTTTGCTTAACGCCGGCATTAAATTTTGTTTCATGAATATACTGAAGAGAGTCAACAACAGGGCATTTATGCGATTCTGCAACCTCTTTGATTTTGGCAATTTTGGCTTTCCCGAATCCCTTTAATAACAACAGCACCCTCTCAAAATCCACTGCGGAGCTTTTGTTAACTTTCAATTTCAAAAAGGAGAGCATATCTTTCACTTCCGCCCTTTCAAAAAAGCCTTTTGATTTTGCGAGATGGCACGGAATTCTATTTTTTAAAAATTCCCTCTCTATTGTTCTGCCTATGCTGTTTGTCCTGAACAAGACTGCAATCTCGCCTGTTTTTGCTCCCTTTTTCAGCAGTTTCTTTACTTCTGACACTAAAAACCATACTTCTTCATCAATATGATAAAATGATTGTAGGTTAATATTAGCTCCCTTATCCCTTGTGCATATAATCTCTTTGTCAATCTTATGGTTCATAGAGTTTATAATTTTATTCACAGCAGAGATTATCTTTTCTGTTGACCTATAATTGTCCTTTAATTGGATTGTGTTATAATGCTTATTAAATTTGAAAACAAGGTCATTTGAAGAACCCCGCCATTCGTATATGTTTTGGCAGTCGTCCCCGATTAAGCACAGATTATTGTTCTGCAACAGGTTTAGTATGCTCATCTGAACAACATTAAGGTCCTGCGCTTCATCCACCATTATGGCCTTAAATTGGCTTCTATAGCGCTTTCTTATGTCTTCGTGCTTGTTCAGCAGCCCCAATGCCAACAATAAAATATCGTCAAGATCTATTAGGTTATGGCTCCTTAAATAAGAGTCATACTTTTTATATATCTCTGGCACAGCATTTTTAAGCGCAGAGCTGATAAACAGTATTTCATCATCGGCAAGCTCCATTTTTTTATTTCCTTTCATTGTTGCCCGCTCTCCTAATTCAAGATACTCTGATGATATCCCCCTATTCTTGAACTTACTGATACTTCTCATCACATACCTTGCATTGTCTGCCTTTACATCAATCCCTTGATTGGTTAGGATTTGCTTAATTATCTTATCCTTATCATGGTCGTCAATGATAGTAAAGTTAGGATTTGAGAGCACAAGATTGGAATGTGCCCTTAACATCCTTAAAAACAGCGAATGCATTGTGCCTATATACTGCGGAACTTTTTGGGTTCTCGCTCTTATCTTTTCCATCATATCTTTGGCTGCCTTATTTGTAAAAGTAGTCATAAGAACTTCGCTTGGCTTATACCCTTGTTTAGTTATCAAGTTGGCGTATCTTTCAACAATAGTTGTTGTTTTACCTGTGCCTGCGCTCGCTACGATAAGCAGGTTTCCATCGGTTGTGTTTACAGCTTTCATTTGCTCTTTGTTTAGCTTTATCATCTTTTCTACCTTACATTCTCACTATTCCAACAAAGCTCAGCTTTTTATTCTGTTTCTCTAAGCCCATTATTCCTATTCCCAATCAGGATACTGTTCTGGGGATTTGCCTTTTGACTCAATAAGCGCCGGATATTCTTTATTGGCGTCAAGAGTCCCAAAATCCGCCACTTCTATTTCAAATCTGTTTCCATCTCCAAAATCAAAAAGGTATGCAAATTTTTGGTCTTTGGCAAACCCAAATATGCCAACTTTAGCCCTGTCTGCAGGCTTCGCTTCTCCTGATGTGTCATCCGGATGGGTATATTCCATATCAAAATCATGCTTCTTAAACTTGTTATCCATATAGAAAGAATACAGGTGGTCATTATCCCAGCCGATAGCATCTTGTATTGCATTGTGCAAATCGTGCAGTGTATCTGTCGCTTTCATTTCTATCTTTCTCCAAATGCCCTTTCTATACTTGAATATTACTTTAAAGACAATAGTTTGCGCAGGGTTTATTTTGGCGGGAATAAATGGCTTGCTTATCCTCTTTATTTCAGAGATATAATCTCCAAATTCACTTATGATAATGTCAGCTTTTTCCTGTTTTAAATCTCTATCCATTGGAAGTGTTCCCGCTTCTTCAATCTCCTGCATAATCTCCAAGAACCTCCTCCCCCTCCTGTCTGGCAAAGTAAAGAGGAGCAACATAAATTTTTCATCCATCATTTTTTGAAACCATTGCTGAGACAGCAATAATTGCGGTTCCATGCGTTTCATTAGTTCTTTATCAAGTTCTTCCTGTTTAAGCTCGCCTAATTCCGCTTTAATCTCCTCCAATAATTTAATCTTTATATTTCTAATAGCCTTAATTTGGTTTACGAACGATTCCAATGCGTCTATGATTAATGTAAAATCCTTTGTTCTTGAACCGAATACGCTGAATATATCCGCACCCTCATCAAAATACTTAAGTAATTCTCTAACAGTTATTTCCTTGCCCTTTTTCATAGCCAACCCCCATTTTGTCCTCTTTTTACTCTGAGACAAACACGCCTTCTGCTGACAAATAGCCTTTTTCTGTTTTTATTGCTATTAATTCAGCAGGCTTTTCAACAGCCCTCACTGACTTTATAGCTGTTGCTGATGCATCTTCTTTTAAAACCAAATCGCCAGGCTTTAACTCAATTGCTTTTTTTGATGTGAAATCAGACATTAAAAACAACTGCCCCTCAGAGCAGGCTATTTCCTCAGTAACCCTTACGCTAATAACCTTACTGTGCAGAACTGTTTCAACTGCAGTGACTTTTGCAGGAGCTATTGTTCTTTCCTCTGTGTTAAAAGCCAATACCTCATCGCCTTTTTCTATATCTCCTGCCGGAATAAACTGGCCGTCTGCCATTGTTATTGCTGTTTCAGGGTGTAATGCCATTGTATTTTCCTATAGATTGATTGTTTATTAACTTAACGCCCATACGCAAGGATAACTGCCAAAAAAGCCAGCCTGACGGCATTAATTATTTGTTTTTTATTGTATGTTCCTCAATTCTTTTCCTTTCGAAAGAAAGCTCTTTCTTTAAAGTTTCCTCATCAGGCAGGCAAAAGCTGTATTTTGATGCAAAAATATGCCTGTTCTTGTCAAGCAATGTGTATTTCGCCATTGCATCATTCTTGTCAGAGCAAAGGATAAGCCCTATTGTTGGATTATCGCCTTTCTGCTTTTTCTCTTTTTCAAAATACCGCACATAAAAGTCCATCTGCCCTATATCCTTATGCGTAAGCCTGCCTATTTTTAAATCAATAAGCACAAAGCACTTCAGGATATAATTGTAAAATACCAAATCAACATAATAATGCTCTCCGTCAATTGTTATCCTATGCTGCCTTTCAACGAATGAAAAGCCCTTGCCTAATTCAAGCAGAAGCTCTTTTGATTTTTCAATCAAGGCTTTTTCAATGTCTTTCTCGTGGAATGCCTTATTTTCCTTCAGATTCAGGAATTCAAGCACATACGGGTCTTTTATTATGTCGGCAGGCTTTTGTATAACCTGCCCCTTTTTGCTTAATTGCATAACTTTTTTCTTATTCCTGCTCAAAGCAAGACGTTCAAATAATAGGGAATTAATCTGCCTTTCAAGCTCCCTTGTGTTCCATCTGCTGTTTATGCATTCCATTGTGTAAAAGTCTCTTGCTTTGCTGTTTTCAACATGAAGCAATGTTCTGTAATGGGTCCAGCTCAATTGTGAACGCACTGCGTTCACTTTTCTGAATTTAAGATAAAATTCGCGCATATACCACAGATTGCGTTTTGTATATCCCTGCTTTGTATTGCATCAAATATTTCATCAAACTTTTTATCGTGCTCTACCTGCTTTTTCTCAACAAAGTCCAATCTTTGAAATATTTGGGCATTTGCAGAGATAAACCTTCTCATGGCAACAAATGCGCTTATTATCTGAATGCTCATTTTTATTGCAATGTCGCTTTTTAAGACTCCGGAGAGCATGGCTACTCCCTGTTCTGTAAACACACAAGGCAGCTTCCTTTTCCCGCCCCATCTTGAAGTCACAATTTGTGACTTCAAGTTATTAAACTCGCTTTTTGTTCCACTTGCTTTGTTTGAGGTCGCAAATTGCGACTTCAAGTTATTAATGCGCTCATGTGCCTCTCCTTTGTTTAAGGTCACAATTTGTAACCTTAAAGAATCAAATTCCTCTTGTGTTAATTGGAACATGAATTCTTGCGGAAAGCGAGTTATATTTCTTCTTACAGCCTGATTTAATGCTTTTGTTTCTGCATTATATAGCCCTGCAAGGTCTGAGTCAAGCATTACCTGCATGCCTCTTATTGTATGAATCCTGTTCCTAATCTCGTCTGTGTTTAATGCTAAAGAATTGTTTCCCAGTTTCATAATGCCTTGCTTATTGCCTTGTTTTTTCATTATTTTCATTGGCAAAGCTGGCTATCAGCTGCTCTTAATAAGCCTTTCTGCAAAAAAAGGCGTATTTATCCATGGATGTTGAAAGAATGAATGGATGAAGCGGAAAAATAATAGGAAAAGCAGTTAAAATCAGAGAATTTCCTGAATTTCTGAATGCCTCTTTTTGTGTCCGTCGAGAAAGCTGCCTGCCTTCCACAAGCTGCTACATACTGCCTACTGCTTAAGCTAACTGGTATCTCAAAAACGCCGCTATCCCGCCAATCTCTCTTAACTGCATGCCCTCAGGCGTGTCTGTTGATATGAAGCTTACTTTTGCGCCTGACGCCTCTGCCTTTTCCTCTATTTCATTTGACATGGTTTCGTCCAATGCGTCTGAAATCAATACTTCGCCTGCTGCATTCAATGTAATCGCATTCACAACCTCATCCTTGCCATATGCAACCATCTCAGGCTTTGTCGCCAATATCTTGAAGAACTTCTGGAGTATGTTTCTTTCCTCTGTTATTGCTTCCTTAGCCAATACATCCTGGCTTTTCTCAACCAATTCCCTTAACCCAGACTCATCTGTATAGCTTATGTCCTGTGTTGTTATGATTTTCTGCCTTAACTGGTTGTTAAGGTAGTTCTCGTTCAAAAAATCCTCCTTGCTTGGGCCAGGCCCGCCTATTAATATTCCTTTCAGGCTTTTCAATTCAAGAAAATTGTCCTGCATTAATGAAGCGATTCTTTTGAAGAATTCTTTTGAAGCCTCTTCTCTTAATCTTGAAAAACGAGCAGCGCTCTGACCTCCCGCCTTAACTTTTCCAGGAACGCCTGATGTCACATGGTCAAGCTTTGTTATGCTTGTTCCTTTTAATAAGCCGATAGTGCATTCCCTCCTGTCTAATGTGACAATTCCAAATGTTTCCTTTACTTCCATCATTTCCCTTAAGATGTCCAGCTGGAATGTCTGCTCGCACCGGTATAATCTGGTGTTTATCGGCACAGGCGGCTCTATTGACCATGCCTGTATGTCAGGCTTGCCTTCCCTGTCAGAAGCGTCTCCTGCGAATACTGCTAAACCGTTTGGAGGAGTTTGCTTGAACAATCTCAAGTGCCTTATCATCCTTTCCAAGGAGTCAGTCACGTGCTGCCTTGTTGTCTTGTCCTTGATGTTTGACGCAGTTCCCTGCTCCTGGAATACATGGTTTATAATCTTGTTTAGGTCATATCCTGCTGGAATGTAAACTGACACTAATTCAGTGTGCCTTCCCCGTATTTTTTCCAAAGTTCTTATGAACTTCTTTAGCTTGTGCTTTTCCAGTGATGTTAGTGTCATTGTTAACTCCTAATAGCCTAATAGTGTGATTAAGTTATTAAAAAGCTAATGGTTTATATAAGTATTGTTTAAATAGAAAGGAGCGGCCTCCGGCATTAATTTTATGCTTTAAAGCAGTGTACATTAAGAAAGCCATTGCCCAGCAAATGTTTAAATATTAATACAATATTCTTAAATTAAAATGAAAAAACCGGCAATGCCTGAGATGAAGCAGATGAGAAAATTTTGCTCGTTTATAATCGAGCAGCGCGGGGGCAAGCCGTTTTCTTCCCAGAAAGAGTTTGAAAAATTTATGGTGGAAGCAATGGATTCCGGAAAAATGCCATCGCCAAATGGGGCGGGAAAAGAGGGGGCGGAAGAGCTTATTGAAAAGGCGCGGGAAGCAAGCGGAGACAGGCGTGTGGAGCTTGCGATGAAAGCCATTGACTTATGGAAAGACTGCGCAGACGC
>Ga0180009_10004534_pt1 | contig 15278 bp, 7 predicted proteins | sample OS_PC_MetaG_FD_123537 | JGI IMG/M metagenome (GOLD analysis project Ga0180009, IMG submission 123537) | Groundwater microbial communities from the Aspo Hard Rock Laboratory (HRL) deep subsurface site, Sweden - OS_PC_MetaG | ecosystem: Environmental > Aquatic > Deep subsurface > Groundwater...
AAAAATGTTTTGATTTCTTGAATATGAAAACCGAGATCAATTTCGTCCTTACTGTCATACAGATATTTAAAATCAAACCTAACACTTATATCCGTTACGTCATTTATCTGGGGTTTAGCTTTACTTTCATTTGGAATTACTTCTCCTCTGAAACTGCTAATATAAAATCCTGCCTCGTAAAACAAAGGAGTGTTCGAAAGCTGAAACCATTTAATTCCTACTAAATTCGAATTCCATTTAAAATCCGTTTTAGCCGGATCTTCATTTAGTATATTATCGCCGCTGAAAAAACCGTGAACCGTAAATTTCCCGTCTTCCATTACCTCGTCATTAGCGTAATTAACTTTAAAGGAAAAATCATAAAAATCGGCAGGCACACTTTGATCATTTAAGAATTTTTTTAGTATATCGCTTGAATAATTTTTTCTTCCCGTTATCATAAATGATCCGTCGGGAATTGGTCCTTCGAACAATATTTTTCCAGAGAGCAGACTTGCGCTTGCTTTGCCGCTGTACTTATTTCTGTTTCCGTCTTTCGTAACAAGTCTTAATACCGATGAAAGTCTTCCCCCGTATTCGGCGGTGAAACCTCCTTTATAAAATTCAATGCTGTTTATCATTTCAGGATCTACAACGCTGAAAAGACCCAAAGCATGATAAGGATTATATATAGTTGCGCCTTCAATTAATACCAAATTCTGATTTGAGTTACTACCACGCACATAATAACGGGCCGATATATCACCCGCGGACTGAACGCCGGGCAAATAATTTAATGATCTGAAAATATCGGTTTCTACTCCGCGCGGTAATCTTTCCACATCCTTTATTGATATTTTATCAAGTCCTGCGTCAGTGGCTTTTTCCTTTGAAATCTGTTCGGCTACTTTTTCAATTGTTTCAAGTTCAATTTCCGTAGGATTAAGTTCAAAATCTACTTCCGTTATTCTGTCTTTTGAAACTATAACATGGATGGTTTTCGTTTTATAACCCAGGTAAGAAACAGTTACTGCATAGTACCTGTTTGAGGGAATTGAAGTAAGAAAAAATAAACCTTTGCGGTCGCTCGTTGTACCTCTATTTAAACTCTGTATGTAAACATTGGCAAAAGCGAGCGCTTCTCCGTTAGTTGAATCACTTACAATTCCTCTAATTGTTCCCGTATTCTGCTGAGCATATAAATTATTTCTTGAAAGAGCAAGAATAAATAGGATGGCAATAGCCGGATAAAAAAGTAAAGTTCTAATCATCAGGTATTCGCAATTGATTTATGAATTTGAATTTATCTTTGACTTCAATGTATAAAAATATAATATTCTTCAAAAGTGTAATTATTTCTCTCCATAGCAAATTGCTTATTAATGATAAAATTTCTAATATTGATTCCAACGTTTTTCCTCCCTAAAACAAATTCTGAAATTAAAAGGAGCTCAGTGGAAAAAAACAACGCTGCTAATAGAACAGGTAAATTACAATTACAGGACGGAACGGTTTTAACCGGCAAGGTATTTGGTTTCCCTAAATCTACCGCAGGCGAAGTTGTTTTTAATACCGGCATGGTGGGCTATCCCGAAACATTTACCGATCCTTCTTATTGCGGTCAAATTCTTACAATGACCTTTCCGTTGATCGGCAATTACGGTATTCCGGTATTAGAAAAAGACAAATCGCCTTTTCACAATTTTGAATCGGATAAAGCACAGCTTCAAGCATTAATTGTTAGTGAAGTTTCCGAAGAATATGATCACTGGAATTCCGAACAAAGTTTATCCAGCTGGCTTTATAAGAACGAAGTCCCCGCATTAAGCGGAATTGATACCCGCAAGCTTACAAAAATATTACGCGAAAGCGGTACAATGCTCGGCAAAATTATTATTGACGGCGACGTTGATTTTTACGATCCCGATAAAGATGATTTAATATCAAAAGTGACAATAAAAGAAGTGCAGAGAATAGGAAGCGGAAAGAAAAAAGTTCTGCTGATTGATTGCGGATGCAAAAACAGTATTGCCAAATGCGTGGCCGAAAGAAATGTTGAAGTAATACGCGTCCCTTGGAATTACAATATAGACGAACTTGAATTTGATGCCGTTTTATTTTCGAACGGACCGGGAAACCCGGATATGTACAAGGAGCTCGTAAACAAAGCGAAAAAAATATTAGAAATGGAAAAACCAACCCTGGGCATTTGTTTAGGTCATCAAATTATGGCTTTAGCTTCCGGCTTAAAGACTGAAAAATTAAAATACGGACACAGAAGCCAAAACCAGCCTGTTCAAGAAAAAAATTCGAACAAGTGTTTTGTCACATCGCAGAATCACGGTTTTCATGTAGTGACCGATAAATTGCCCGATGGCTGGAATGTCTGGTTCGAAAATTTGAACGACGGAACAAACGAAGGTTTAAAACATAATTTACTGCCGTTTATGAGTGTGCAATTCCATCCCGAAGCGGCACCGGGTCCTGTGGACACGGCATTTATTTTTGATGAGTTTATACGGATGATTAAATGAACGATTATAAAAGAGTTTTAATAATTGGAAGTTCGGCATTAAAAATTGGCGAAGCGGGAGAATTTGATTATTCCGGTAGCCAGGCAATTAAAGCGCTGCAGGAAGAAGGAATTTATACAATTCTTATCAATCCTAATATCGCTACTATTCAAACGTCCGATTACTTAGCCGATAAAGTTTACCTGCTGCCTATCAACTCCCATTTTGTTGAAAAGGTAATTCAGAAAGAGAAACCTGACAGCATACTTTTAAGTTTCGGCGGGCAGACCGCTTTAAATTGCGGATTGGATCTTTACAAAAAAGGAATATTGGAAAAATATAATGTTGAGGTATTGGGGACTCCTATTGAATCAATATTAAATACCGAAGACAGAGAGTTGTTCACAACCCGGTTGTCTGAAATTAACGTTAAGTTTCCTCAAAGCAAGGCTGTAGGTAAGGTTGAAGAAGCCGTAAATTATTCAAGTAAAATCGGATTCCCGATTATTGTTAGAATTGCTTTTGCGCTAGGGGGATTAGGTTCGGGAATCTGCAGGAATAAAACCGAATTAAAAAAACTAGCTTCAAAAGCTTTAAGTTATTCGTCGCAGATTCTTGTAGAAGAATATTTGGAAGGCTGGAAAGAAATTGAATACGAGGTTGTGCGGGATAAATACAACAATTGCATAACCGTTTGCAACATGGAAAATTTTGATCCAATGGGAATTCATACTGGCGAAAGCATTGTTATTGCTCCAAGCCAGACTCTTTCCAACAGGGAATTCCACATGCTGCGCGAAGTTGCTATACGTGTTATCCGTCATTTAAAAATTGTAGGCGAATGCAATATTCAATACGCGCTTTCACCTGATTCCGAGGATTATAGGGTTATTGAAGTAAACGCAAGACTTTCAAGAAGCTCGGCTCTTGCATCCAAAGCAACAGGATATCCGCTTTCATTTGTAGCTGCTAAATTAGCTATTGGATACGGGCTTCATGAACTTCCGAACTCAATTACAAAATCTACAAAAGCGTTTTTTGAGCCAGCACTTGATTATGTAGTTGTTAAAATGCCTAGATGGGATTTGAAAAAATTCAGAATGGTAAAAAAACAACTGGGTTCTTCAATGAAATCTGTCGGCGAAGTAATGTCAATCGGAAGAAAATTTGAAGAAGCTCTGCAGAAAGCGCTTCGTATGCTGGATATCGGAGTAAGCGGCATAACAGCAAATACAAACAATATTATATTTGATGATCTTGAAAGCGCTTTAAAAGAACCTACCGAAGAAAGAATTTTCGCAGTTGTTCAGGCATTTAAATCAGGCTACTCAATTGATCATATACATAATTTAACTCATATCAATAAATGGTTTCTTCAGAAAATAAATAACATCATAAATACAGAGAATAAAATCAAAGAAGTATTTATTAAAACCATTGATCAAGACTTACTAAAATATTCCAAACAATTAGGTTTCTCAGATAAACAAATAGCGAACATATTAAAATGTACGGAAAATGAAGTGTACGAGCTTAGAGGTAAATATAATATAAAACCGAAAGTTCAGCATATTGATACTCTTGCGGCTGAGTTTCCCGCTAAAACAAATTATCTTTATTTAACATATAACTGCGACGACGATGATTTTGAATTTAATTATAAAAACAGCGTTATTATTTTGGGCTCGGGACCTTATAGAATAGGCAGCAGTGTTGAATTTGACTGGTGTTGTGTAATTACGGGACAAACATTACGTAAGGAAGGATACAAAACTGTAATGATTAATTGTAATCCTGAAACGGTCAGTACGGATTACGATGAATCAGACGCACTTTTTTTTGAAGAAATTACTTTAGAAACCGTACGCGAAATTAATAATAAAATTAATCCATTAGGTGTTATAATTTCGATGGGCGGACAAACACCCAATAATCTCGCGGTTAAATTTTACGAAGCGGGAATATATATTTTAGGTACTTCGCCGAAAGATATTGACAGGGCAGAAAACAGAAGCAAGTTTTCGAGCAGACTTGATAATTTGGGAATTGAACAGCCTGAATGGAGAGAGTTGACGTCTATTCCCGACGCGGTTGAATTTGCCGATTACGTAGGATATCCTGTATTAGTGCGTCCTTCTTATGTATTAAGCGGATCGGCAATGGCAATTGCATCAAATGAAAATGAACTGCTTCAATATTTGCAGAGGGTTACGGAAATATCTAAAGAGTATCCGTCGGTTATAAGTAAATTTTTGGAAAATGCCAAAGAATTGGAATTCGACGGCGTGGCTAGCAAGGGAGAAATTGTATGTTTTGCTATTTCCGAACATGTTGAAAACGCAGGAGTTCATTCCGGCGATGCTACACTAGTGCTTCCTCCGCAAAGAACATATCTTGAAACCGTAAGGCAGATAAGAACTATTTCCGAAAAAATTGCGATGACGTTAAAAATTAACGGACCTTTTAATATTCAATTTATTGCTAAAGACAATAAGGTTAAAGTAATTGAATGTAATTTAAGAGCTTCTAGAAGTTTCCCATTTGTTTCAAAAACACTAAAAAGAAATTTTATTGAAATAGCCGCAAAAGTTATTATGGGAATTGAAGTCGAGAAAATTGAGGATCTAAGTCTAAACTATAATTATGTTGGAGTTAAAGCTCCTGAGTTTTCATTTACACGGCTTGAAGGGGCAGATCCTACTACAGGTGTTGAAATGGCGTCAACGGGCGAGGTTGCCTGTATGGGGGATAATTTTAACGAGGCATTTCTAAAAGCCTTAATTTCTGTTGGATATAAATTTCCTATCAAATCAATTTTAATTTCATCCGGAGCAATTGAATCAAAGGCCGAACTGCTTGAAACCACTAGAAAATTTTTAAGTCTTGGCGTAAAATTTTATGCTACAAAAGGTACCGCTAAATTTATGAAATCGAACAATATTCCGGTTGAAACATTGGCCTGGCCGCTCGAAGGGAAAAGCAATAATGCCGCAGAATTCATAAAAGCCGGGAAAATTGATCTTGTGATTAATATTCCTAAAAATTTCCAGGAAGAAGAACTTACAAATGATTATACAATCCGCAGAACCGCGGTAGATTATAAGGTTCCGCTTATAACAAACAGGCAAATAGCAATGAGACTGGCAGAAGCTCTTGTAGAAACAAAACTGGAAGATCTTGAAATAAAAAGCTGGAATGAATATAATTAATCCGCCGGTATTTGCCGTTATAGTTTTCATTTAATGATATAAATTCTTATATTTTGCTAAAATTTTCTAAATTTGTTACGATAATTAAGTTGTAACATGGGGTATAATTATGAGTTCAGAAATTAGCAAAAAACCTAACTTGCTTGTTGTAGAAGATGATTACGAAAATCAGAAATTCCTTCAGATTTTTTTAAAAAGAAAATTTAATCTGGAAATCTGCGATTCCTCTGAAACCTTTTATGAAAAATTAAACAACGCTAAGTTTGACATTATTTTGATGGATATATCGCTGCGCGGTAAAAAAGACGGACTTCAATTAACAAAAGAAATCCGTGAAATGGCTGAGTATAAAGATCTGCCGGTTGTTGGATTATCTGCACACGCTTTCCAAAGAGATAAAGACAACGCGTACAATGCCGGAGTAGATGTCTTTTTAACCAAGCCTGTTCAAAATGATGTTTTAATGGATACTTTAATTAAAACTTTGGAATCTAAATCCGGAATTAAAGTAGAATAGCTTATTCTTTTTTTAACCGGATTTATATAAAGTGTAACTCTTTGCGGACTATTTACGTCTAAACTTCGTAAAATTATTACGGAGTTTTTTTATGTTCAAAAAATCATTTCTATTATTACTTCTTATTACTTTTGCCCTAAACCTGCAGGCGCAGGATCGCGAAGAAAAGAAAAAATCAAAGTGGCGCGATAAATGGGAACATAGATGGGATATGTGGCACGATGACGCCCGTCCGTTTATGGAGTTTAATTACGGACTAGGTGAGCCTAAACACAAAAGCCTGCATGACAATTTAAACGAAGTAGGAATGCTCGAATTTAAAATCGGTTACAGCACACTCGATATTTATGAAAGCGACTATGTATTGGAACTTGACGAGAAATATATTTTCGGATCGAACATTTCAAATGAACTAAAAAACAACAACAAAAGTTTTACAGGTTTTAATACGGAAGCATGGAAATTCGGTTTCGGCAACAGAACCGGGTATGGTTATAAATTGGGTGAAATTTCTATAATGCCGTATTATCAATATGATTTTACCTGGACGAAAATTGAAGTAAAAAATTTACCGGATGTAACAATTCTTTCCATTCCGCTTCCGGCTATTGCCGAAGACGTTAAAAAACTTGAAAGATTTAACGGCAATTTCCGTTTCGGTAATTCAAACGCCGCAGGTATAAAAATTGAGATCGGCGGATTTTTTGGTTTGAACGCCGATTATGAAACATCAGTTATTTTTCCAAGGCATTTATTTTGGAAACAAGCCGGAAGTTTTTTAGCGGAGCAGTTTGTAATTCAGGCTGTTGATTATTTTGTTGAAGAAATTATGGACCGTTCCCCGGCTGCCGCGCCGATTGTAAACTTTATTCTGAAGAATGGTGTGTCTTATGCGTTCTACGTTTTAAAACGTGATGAAATGAACTGGCCCTTTAAAACTGAAACTCCGCTTACTTATGAAACAGCTAGATTTGGTTTGTCATTTGCGTTTTAACATTATGTAGCACAGAATAATATTCTGTGCTACAGTTTTTAGATCTCATATCTTATGTCACACATCTCACATCTATTTTCCATGCCAAATAATTGTTGTTTGTGGTGTGCCGGTTAAATCCAGAGTTACTATAAAAGCCTCTTCATCATTTCTCCAAACTGCTGAATGGATAAAATCAATATTCTCAAACTGTTCAAATTGTTTCCAATCAGCCCCGTTATAATGAAATATTTTACCAAACCCGCCGGTAATAAGTACATCATTTTCACCTATGTCCGCCATCCATGTTAAAGGGAATTGACTTGAAAATACTTTCAACCATTGACTGCCTTCCCATTTGTGTACACCAACAGAACCAATAGAATATAATTCTTTGTAGGTAGAGACTAAAAGTCTGGTTCCCCAATTGATTCCTTGATTCTCTTCATAACTTTCAACTTCAACCCAGTTGTCGTTTTCTCTTTTAAAGAAAATATTCTTTTTGTTAAAGCCGCCTTGTTCAAGTCTTGAGCCTGCACAATAAACTTGATTATTTACTTTCACTATACTGTAAAGAGAAAACCATGCTTCACCGCTAACAGGAACATTAATAGTATCAATATCCCAAACAGAGCCGTTATAATGATATGTAATACCGTCATCACCGCAAGCCCAGACATCATTTACAGAAGCAGCATAAACCCAATTAATAGCCGAACCATAAATAATTTTATGTTCAACCCATTTCTGTCCGTTGTATTGAACAATAAAAGAGTTTTTTTTGTCAGTATTAGCTACGCCGTTATAACCAACCAGCCACACATTATTTTCGTTTGTTCCATGTACATTAGATAAACTCGCAAGCCTCCCAATATCATTGCGGATAATATCATCTATATAACTCCACTTATGTCCGTTATAATGCCAGATGTTGCCAATACCGGAATTATTGTGTCCACAGACATAAATATCATTAGAGGAAGAAGCCCATATTGAGCGCATAAGAGTTTGTACACTTTGGTCGGTTGTAAGAGTGTCTGCTGTCCAAGTATAATCTCGTAGGGATTTTTTTTCTTCGGGGTCAGTTCCACTGCTGCAACTGTTTATAAGTATTATTATTAAAACCGGGAACAAAAGTATTTTTCTTTTCATTTTTATTACCGTATGTTTTCTTAAACTAAAATATCATTGTTAAATAAATTTTACAAAATAAATGCAGCACAGACTATCCTCCTCCGTTAAAACTATGGAGGACATGATAGTCTGTGCTACATGTTTGCTTCTATTTACTTAAAATCATTTTTTGAACAATTCTTTTTTTGTTTGTTTCCAGAACGGAGAAATAAATACCGGAATTAACTTTATCACCGTATTTATTATCGCCGTTCCATACTGCGGAATAAGAACCGGCAGGAATATAAGAATTTGCAATTTCTTTTACTTGCTCTCCCAGTACATTATATATTGTTAACCTTACATTTGCGGCTTCAGGTAAGTTGAACTCTAAATTTGTTGAAGGATTAAACGGATTAGGGTAATTGGATAGAGAATAATCGCTGTTAACTATTTCATTATTTGTTGATTGTTTAAATAATACTTCTCCTATAACTGAAATCCAGTTAGGATCAGAATATGAACCGTTTGGGGAATAATAAGCTCTAACATCATATTTAATTAAATCTTCATACGTACTTGTTTTCGCGTATTCTCTGTCGGTAAACGTAGTTGTTCCGTGAGGTTTGGTTCCAACAAGAGTTTCCGGGCCTGTTACGCCGTTATGTTTTACAATTCTGTAAATTTTATATGAAACCGAGGAGTTTTCATGGTCGTTCCATACCAAAGTAATTGGCTGCCCTACCGCCGAGGGGCATGTTAACCCTCTATCTGCAGTTGTAAATACAGGTTTATCAACCGCAAAATAAGCTGTGTAAGTTCTGTGCCCATCCGGGAAAAAAGTGTAACTCGGTCCTGTATAAGTTCTGTTTAGATCGTCTTTCCATTCAGTAAAAGTATATTGAATACCGTTCGATATATAATTCTGAGCGGAAGCATTTTTGCTATAGTCTCTTTTAACATATATCACATCTGTTGGTGAACTTTTACTTTCGCCTTCTACTGTAATGCTACCGCCTCCATATGAATTTTGAAATATTACATTAAGTCTGTCTTTAAAAACAGCAGTATAGGTTTCTGCTTTTACTTGTAGAGGGAAATAGGGATTTGTACCCTCTGTTCCTCCTTGTGAATTTATCCATTTATTATCAAACCTTTGTACATAGGTTAAACCTGTAACAGTTTGGTCATCAACAGCCTCAAGCGAATGGTTCCAGTTAGCCTCTCGCCAGTTAAGTGGATCGCTGTTAAATCCTGCTGCGCTTATAGTATCCGGAGCGCCATTGTCAATTTTCATTACCCCGTTGCCACCGAAACTGTTTTTAGCGTTAACTATGTGTTCGGGGTTATAAAAGTTTTGAATCATTTGCTGGTCACAGCAAGTAAACGCACTAGCAATCGGGTTTTGATGCATCACACTGTATCTATCTTCATTCTGATGACCTGCACCAAGAAAATAATGAGCGAGTTCGTGAAGAATGTTTTGGTAAACTCCTTTATAACATGTTTCACTATTGCAATTTTCATCAATTAAATTAGTATTCGTAGTCCACAAAGCATTAGGATTTAAAGTTAAAAACCCCGAATTGTAATGACCTCCGCCAACGGTTTCGGAATCGAATTTTACAATTATTGTAACGTTTTGTGAAATATTATCTTCTGCAAAATTAATATTAAGATCATAGCCGCTTATTGCGCTTTTCCAATTGCTTAATGCTGAAGACATTGCCCCTTTTACAGTACTGATTATTGTTGCCGGGTCTTGTGTGTAATTATTTGCACTATAATACAATTTCGCATTAGAAGTGCCTTCTACAAAACGCCATGTAATATAAGTGTTGTTCACAATCTTTTTTGAGTAATCGGCGGCAGGTGATTCGCAGGTTCCGCATTGGGCGGATAAGAATTGCGGAATTAATAGAATTATTATAATAATGAATAATGTAAGTTTTATTGTTTTCATATACCCTCCTTTGTTATTAATTGACTCATTAATTATATTAAATAATTGAAATTAATATATATATATATATAATTATTAAAATTCAATGCTAATTTAGATAAAAGTTTCTTTAAAGAGCATTTTTTATAACTTCCTCGCGACCACAATCACATCTTTTAATATTATCTGCTCACCTGTCTGTGAGTTTGTGGCTTCAAAATAAATTATATACATACCTATTCTCAGCGGAGAATTATTATCGTTTAATCCGTTAAATATTATTGTGCCCGTTGATCCGGACGGCTGATTGTTTACAAGTGTTCTTACTATTCTTCCTCTATCATCAAATATTTTTATGCGGATTTGCGAAAGCGGAAATCCCAAATTGTAATTAATAGTGCAGAAATCTTCAAAACCGTCGTTATCAGGGGAGAAAGGATTTGGCGAAATAGTTAAACCGCTGCTATTAATTTTGTAATCCGTAAAAATGGAATTCTTTTTTCCCGGTGTCGCGCCTATATCATTTGCGGAAGTGCTCCAGTTTGATGAATCGTTAGAATTTATTAATGGATTTAATCTTTCGAGTGATTTGTTTTTTGTTTCTAGTATGTTTGGATTATGCCATTTCTCGGAGTAGTAAACTGAATCAATTATATTTCCTTTAATATCTTTTAACGTTAATATCTGCCCGTCATTTGTTAAACCAAAACTCGATTTGTTTAATATATTTATATTAGTTTCTACTCCGCTGAAGTTATAGAATAAATAAATCATGGAGTCGGCCGCGGTAACATAATAAGAATCACGCGTAAGCATATAATTTGAGTTCGTAATTCTGAAGAAATCGCCCTTGCCGTTTTCAAGTATCCAACCTCCTAATTCTACCGCGGCATTTGAATTATTATAGAATTCTATAAACTCGGAATTATTTATTCCGGGTTCGTACATTATTTCATTAATGATTACCTGATTTCTGCTATAACTTTTTGTTTGCGAAACGGAATTACCAAAACCAGGAGTTGAGCCGCTTGCATTGATTGATATAAACCAATTTGTTTTTTTATTTGTCGAATCGGAAAGCGACAGTCTTTCAATCGAACTCCCTTTTATGTTCCCGTATTCGGAGGTGTAAAAAAGACTGTCAATAATATTTCCATAATAATCTTTAATGATAATCCCGTCTTCACCGTTTCCTAATGCGCCGAACGAGGATTGAAAAACGGGAGAATCAACGCTGTAAAATAATTTAAATGCAGAAGTATCCCCAGTGATTACAAAATACTGTCCGGGTAAAATTTTGGTATAATCATTTGAAATAAAATCAGCTTTAGGTGAAGGGAGCACATCGGAAACCGACCATTCGAATAAATTAATTTCATAATTAGAATTATTAATGAACTCTATCCATTCGGGAATTTCAGCCGCCGGATTAAACATAACTTCATTTATTAGTATATCGTTTTTATTATAAGAGGGAATTATTGAAATAGAATCTTTATTATTTGCGTAATTATAATCCGTTGGAAAAAAGATTTCTACGGAAAATATTTCGGCATCTAATAATTTATAAGAACCGCAATTAATAGTAAGCGAATCATTTACATGAATAACGGGAATAAAAATATCATTAAGTATATAATTTCCCTTATCGAATATTTTTATATAAAAGTTCTGCGCTTCTAAAAACCCGGTGTTTTTTATCGAAACATATATTGTAATTTCATCACCGTACTTAGGCATCTCAGGAAAAAATGAAATATCGGTTAATGCCAGATCAAAAGTTTTTTGAGAAATACTATTTAACCTGCCGGGCGTGCTTTGTTCAATATCGGTTGAATAACTCCATTGTGATGAATCATTTGACGCGGAACTAAAAGATACTCTTTCTAGTGAGTGTCCTGTTTTTGAATTCCACTTTGATGTGTAATGAAGAGAGTCAATCAAATTATTATAAAAATCCTTTATCACAACGCCGTCTTCGGAATTGTTCAGATTTGCGAAAGGCAAAACAAATATATTTGAGGGAATATCATCGTGATAATTTAATATTGCCGAATCTTTTGCAATGACTAAATAGGAATTTGCTTCTACAAATAAATCCAAATCATTAATATTTGCTTTTACAGGGTTTCTAAGAATATCAGAAATACTAAAACCCTCTAAATAAATTCTATGATTTGTATTATTATAAATCTCAATCCATTCAGGTTCTCCGTTTTGCGGAGTGAACATTAGCTCATTTATAATTAATGAATTGTATTTATATCCGGGTATAATTGAAGAGTATGAAAAATTGTTTGTTGTATCCTGGTCAATGTTAAATCTAATTTCCGCTGCAAAGTTTTTTCGCGATTCAAGATTTTCTATTTTGTATTTAAAAATATGAATTATCGAATCGCCCGGATTTATACTAACTAATTCGGAAGTTTCAAGAAGACTATCCTCTTCATACAAGAGAACATTAATGCTTGATATTTCTTTCCCTACATTTTTAATTATTGCGGAAATTGAAACATCATCGCCGTAAAAAGGCCTGGGCGGGTTAAAATTAATTTGCATAATTGAGGCGTCAAAAAATTTTACTGCGACGGAATTAATTTTACCGGGTGTGGCTCCGCTAATATCTTTTGATTTTTGCCAATTATTTATTAATTCGGATTCTTCGAAAGGATCAATTCTTTCAATGGATATGCCTGTTTCAACAGTCCATTCCGAATTATAATGAAGTGAATCAATAATTCGCTTTAACGAATCGATTAAAATAATTTTATCGGATGTATTGTTAAGAGCGGGAAAATTAATAATTACATAAAACGTTTCAGTTTTGTAGTTATTTAAAAATGAAGAATCATCAATTATTAAAAAATATGCGCCGGGGTTAAGAATAAAAGAAGTATCTAAAAATTTGACCGAGTCGGATTCATCCGCAATCATGTAGTTCTTCAAATCAATATGTTTATTACTTCTATTAAAAATTTCAATCCACTCCGATTCTCCGGAATTCGGAGCAGGCATAAATTCATTTATAACTATGTCGTTTCTGATTTCATTAATTATTACTGCATTAAAATTTATAAATGCAATGTTATCTTCTGAGTAATTATCATTATTAATTGTAGCTTCTGCAATAATTAAATTTTCCCCGATGTTATAATTGGCATAATCAAAACTATAGAATATGGAATCACCATTATTAATAAAGAGGATGGAGGCTGAGTGAATAATTTCGTTTGCCGTGCCTAAAGAGTCATTATTAAGGTCGTTGTAAAAATTCAGCATAATATTATTAACTGAATTCTTTCCTGCGTTAAGAATTTTAATATTTATTGATGCCGGATTGGGAGTTATTACATATTCTGTATTTGTAAACAACTCCAATATTCTGATATCATAATCTTTTTGAGTAATAGAGTTTATTGCGCCGGGAGTTGCATGTTTATTAGTAACAGCAGATGACCAATTCAATGAATCGGAGCCTGATGCATCTTTATCAATTTTTTCAAGAGAAGTTCCGACGTTTCCTCCCCATGACGATAAGTACAAAACGCTGTCGATAATATTATTATACTGATCGGATAAATATAAATCATCACCGCTGTTGTTTAATGAAGGGAGTTTTAATATAATAAGTTGTGATTCGATATTATAAAACTGAGTGATTGACTCATCCTCAGATAATACCAAATACTCGCCGGGAATTAGAATAACTGAGTCTTCAGCGATATTTATTTTTGAATTTCTGTCGCTTAGCGACCAATGCTGCAGATTGATTTCTTTATTGCCGTTATTTAAGATTTCAATCCATTCAGGTTCATCGTTCGGCGGTTTATACATTATTTCGTTAATAATAATATCGTTGAATTCGGCTGGTTTAGACAGGGGTTTAAAATCAATAAATGAAAAGTTGTTTGATAAATTCTGGTCGGCGCTGAAATTAATCTCTAAATAAAAACGGTAGTTTCGTTCTTCGAACAATGGAATTTCTAAATTAAGATTAATTGAGTCGCCGCTGTGCAGATTTGTTAGACTTTTAAAAAATATAAATTCGTTTTCGGAACCGGATGAATCATAATTTATATCATCGAAAACATTTACTGAAAAAATATCGGCCGGATAAATGCCTAAATTTTTTACGGTAAAGTTTAGGTTTATTTCTGATCCGGCAAATTGTATTTCGGGAGTAATAGATAAATTTACCGCTGCTAAATCATAATTTAACGGAGAAACGGAATTAAAATTTCCCGGTGTGCCGTTTTGTGTTAACGAGTTGCTCCAGTTTTCATTTAAGTTGTTTTTATTAAGTATAATTTTTTCATCCGAAACTCCGTTGGAATTATTTGCCGAATATGTATATGTATCAACTGTGTCTCCTGATGAATTTATAAGAAATAATGTTCTGTCGGTTGTGTTTGACAAACCGCTTGCGAACGAGCCGTTGTCAATTTTTAGGATTAAAGCTTCTGCCGGTATTAAAGAATTATAAATTCCGTTAATAAAATCATAATCGTCTTCAAAAATAATCGCGAAATTTTTCGGATTTAATTTCAGTCCGTTATTATAGGTTATAATATTATCCGTATTTGATGTGTGCAGATACTTTAACTGAAAGCCGGATAAATCTATTGTATCGTTTTCGGATGTATTAAAAACTTCTACGAACTCGCTTTGTCCCGATAAAGGCGCAAACATGATTTCCGAAAATGTGATGGGTGAACCGGACTGAGCGTATGTTTTTGTTAAAAAGAATAGGAAGCAGGAAACTAATATTATTAAATATTTATGCATCTCTTTGTTTTTTTGCTCTGAGATGCATTAATGATATGAAATTAATATTATTAATTCAATATTAAATAATTAATTATTAATTATGATTTCAGAATTTTTTTGTGCTTTTGCGGCGAAACAATTAAGCCACAAAGGTACTGTGTAAAAAGTCAATAAAAATATAGAAAAAATTATAAATAAAAATTCATCATATATTAACGGCTAAAGCTTGATTGTAATTAGGTATATAATCAATATTTTTTTTGAA
>Ga0180009_10004535_pt1 | contig 15275 bp, 16 predicted proteins | sample OS_PC_MetaG_FD_123537 | JGI IMG/M metagenome (GOLD analysis project Ga0180009, IMG submission 123537) | Groundwater microbial communities from the Aspo Hard Rock Laboratory (HRL) deep subsurface site, Sweden - OS_PC_MetaG | ecosystem: Environmental > Aquatic > Deep subsurface > Groundwater...
CAGGTTTTTGATTGGGTTTATCAGAAGGGTGTAGAGGATTTTAAACTGATGAGTAACCTTCCGCAAAGCCTGCGGGAATATTTGGCTAAAGAATTTTGCCTATCCCGGTTAAAAACTCTTAAAAAAGAACTTTCTAGCGACGGTACCGAGAAGTTTTTATTCGGGCTTAGCGATGAAAACTCAATTGAGACAGTGTTTATCCCCGATAAAAACCGGAATACCTTGTGTTTATCGACCCAGGTAGGCTGCAAGTTTAAATGCGCTTTTTGTGAAAGCGGCCAATCCGGCTTTAAACGAAACCTGGAGCCTTCAGAGATCATCAATCAATATTGGGAAGTTTCTAAATCAGCCGGTCCAAAAGTTATCACCAACATAGTGTTTATGGGGATCGGTGAACCTCTGGATAATTTTGAGGCGGTAGTTAAAGCTATAAAGATATTGGTTGAACCAAAAGGAATAGCTTTGAGCCCGCGGCGGATTTCTCTCTCCACTTGCGGATTAGTTCCCGAAATCAGAGAATTAGCCGGCCTTAAATTAGGAATAAAGCTTTCAATATCTTTACACAGTCCGGATAATGTTGCCCGCAGTAAACTCATGCCGATAAATAAAAAATATCCTTTGGAGGATCTGATCCAGGCTGTTAAGTTTTGCAGTAAAAATGAGAAATATCCGATAACCTTTGAATACGCTTTGATCGGCGGGTATAATACTAAAAAAGATGATGCTGTCAGGTTAATTAAACTTCTTAAGGGTGTAAGTTGTAAAGTCAACCTTATCCAGCTTAATAGCTCAGCCGGGCAGTTTAAACCGGCCACAGCCCAAGAGATAGAAGCTTTTATAGATGAGCTTAGAGAATCAGGGTTATTTTTTACTTTACGCAAATCCCGCGGCCAGGATATTCAAGCTGCCTGTGGCCAACTTAAGGCATCGTTAAGATGAAACAAACAAATAAATCTTTAAACCGGTTTTTGGTTTTTTTAGCTTTTTTGGCCTTTGTAGCCATTGTCGGGATAACTTTCCGGATCGATGAGACAAAGGTTAATGCTCTTTTTGAGAGGTTTCCCTTAGGTTATGCGGCCATGATCTTTGTTTTACTTTATACTTTAGGGACTTTTGCTTTTTGGACTTTAAAGGAGCCGTTGAAGGTGGTAGGGGCTATTTTTTTCGGCGCCTATCTAAGCACCGGGTTGATTTATCTTGCCGAGCTGATCAACGGAGTGGTATTTTTTAAATTAAGCCGCCGCTTGGGCAAAGATTTTGTCGCCAAGAAAGTCGGCGGGGGTTTTAAGCGTTTCTATGAACGCTTAGAGAGCCTGCCTTTATTAAAAGCGATATTTGTCCGGGCCAATCCCTTGATCCCTTACCGGGTTTTTGATGTCGGTCTGGGTTTAAGCAGGATTTCTTTTAAGAAATTTCTTCTAGCTATCCTGATCGCTTCACCGGCAAGGATATTCTGGCTGCAATTTCCTTTGGCAGCCATGCGTGGTTTTTCGATCGAAAAGATGCTGACTTATTTTGAACAAAATATGGCAGTTGCCTTGACGATGGTGGTTTATATCGTAGTAGTATGCCTTACCCCATTTTTAATCAAACAAAAGCCAGTTAAGGAGGATTGAACAATGAAAGATATTATCAATAAATTGCCCCAGGAGTTTTTGCATAAGCTTAAGAAAATCTACCCTTCGTTTTATCCGCAGGTGGCCAACACTTTTTTGGATAAAAAATCAACTGCTTTCCGGATAAACTATACTAAAGGTGATTTGATTTCTTTGCGCCGTAACCTCATCCAGCAGAGAATCAAGACCAAAGAGCTTGTATTTCCCCAAGGGGCCTTTATCCTTAAATCTCCGTTAAGAAATCTTCAGGATGCCGATATCTATAAAAATGGCCAAGTTTATGTTCAGAATCTTTCAAGTATGATCCCGGTGTTAGTTTTAGGGCCGCAAAATAACCAGAAGATACTGGATCTTTGCGCTGCTCCCGGAGCAAAGACTACTCAAATCGTATCTTTAGCCCCCCAGGCCCAAGTCACGGCTATCGATAAGATCCGCACCCGTTATTACAAGCTTTTAGCCAATTTAAAAATTCAAGGCGCCGATAAGGTAGGGGTATTTATCCTTGACTCTATCTGGGTAAGGAAAAAATTTCCCGAACAGTTTGATAAGATCTTAGCTGATGTGCCTTGTTCGGCTGAAGGCCGCTTCTTGGTGTCTAACCCCAAGACTTTTAAATACTGGAAGCAGAGGAAAGTCAAAGAGATGGCCCATAAGCAGAAGAAACTTCTTCACTCGGCTTTTTTTGCTTTGCGCCAGGGCGGCGAGCTGGTTTACTCTACTTGTACTTTTTCACCCGAAGAGAATGAAGAGATAATCGACTGGTTTATTAATAAATTTAAAGACCGGGTAGAGCTTCTTCCGGTTAAAATACCGCTGCCAAACGTTATCAATGGTCTGTCCCGTTTTCAGGATAAGAAATTTTCTCCTTCTTTGAGCCTAACCAAAAGGATTATCCCCACTGCGGCGATGGAGGGGTTTTTTGTAGCTAAATTAAAGAAGACTTCTTATTGAGGCTGGATAAGTCCGGATAGAGCAGTTTATCTCAACGGCCAAATAAAAAAGGGTGTACTGTTAAAGCACACCCTTTTTTATTTTAATGCCTGATTAAAGAATTGATTTCAAATCTTTTGACGCGCGAAAAGCAATCTTTTTCTTTGCCGGAATCTGGATAGTTTCGCCGGTCTTAGGATTTCTTCCTTGTCTGGCTTTAGTCTGTTTTACTCTGAAAGTTCCAAAACCAGAGATAGCTACGTCTTCTTTCTTTTTGAGACTATTTTTAATTGAGTCCCAAATCGTGTCTACGATCTCCTGAGCCTGTTTCTTGGTAGCGGTTTGGGCTACGATTGCATCAACCAATTGAGCCTTGTTCATTCTAGACACCCCCTTTAGATTAAAAAAGTTAATATTTTCAACTACTTTTATTATTGTATATCCCGCGGCTTCCTTGTCAAGAAAATTAAATACAATTATTTTACCTTCCTGGAAGAGGTTTTTCCCTGGAAAAACCAGGCTTTTCTAAGCGGGCTTAACCTAAAACATCAAGTTTTTCAGTGGTTTTAGCCGGAAAAAGTTAAAAATAGCCATATAAATCAAGGTTTTTTCCTCTAAAGCCAAACAATCAAAATTAAGAAAATTTAAATAGATTTTTATTTAGGCTGGTGGTATAATTTAGCCTTGTCCCCGGCTTGTCCAAGGCTCGGGTGAGGTTGAAATAAGCAGGTTATGGTTGTAAACAGAGAAAAACAGCAATTACGCAAGAAATTACTGGCTAAACTTTTATCTCTGACTAATGAAGAAATAAAAAGGAGGAGTAAAGATGTTACTAATAGATTATCGACTCTACCTATATACAGAAAAGCAAAAAAGGTCATGGCTTATTACCCTTTAAAGGGTGAAGTGGATATTTTAGAGATGGTTAGGAAGGCTATTAAGACTAAGCGATTTTTCTTCCCGGTTGTCGACAAAAACGCTAAAGAATTGCAAGTTCACGAGGTCAAAGATTTAGAAACTGATTTTATCCGGGGCCCCTTTGGGGTCAGCCAGCCGGATCCCAGAAAAACCAAAAAGTGCGACTCAAACCAGATAGATATGGTTATTGTTCCCGGCTTAAGTTTTGATTACCAGCATAACAGGCTGGGCCGCGGAGCCGGTTTTTACGACCGCTTTTTACAAGGATTAACCCCGTCTATTAAGAAAGTCGGCATTGCCTTTGACCTGCAGATAGTAAAAAGCCTTCCTGCCCACCATTCCTTAGACCAGAAGGTCGATATCATTGTCAGCGAAAGCGAAGTTATCTAAATTAACAATCAGGTGCAGATTTTAAGGCAGCTGCCTTTTTAGGTATATTACTATTAATCAGGCGTGTTAGTCTGTGCCAATCACTGCCGGTTTTACCAGGCCGGTGGGTTCAAATAAAGGAGGATCGATGTTAATACTTTATATCGTAATCAGCGCGGTAACCGGTACGATTTTAGGATGGTGGCTGGGTGAAGTTTTTGAGAAGAATAAGCTTAAAAAATCAAAAGAAGATGCTGAAAAAATAGTCAAAGAAGCTAAATTTAGGGCTGAGGAAATAACCCGCAAAGCTGATCTGGATTCAAAAGAGCTGCTTTACAAGTTGCGGGTGGATTTTGAAAAACAAAATTCGGCCAAGAAAAACGACTTGATCCAGCTGGAAAAGCGCCTTACCCAGCGTGAAGAGAATTTAGAAAAGCGCCTGGATTTTATCGAAAGCAAATCTAAGGAATTGGTTCGTCAAGAAACCAGTTTAAAACAGTCACTGGATGATGCGGATAAGAAAAATCAGGCCTTAGGGAATCTGATCGAAGAAGAAAAAGAAAAACTAAAAAGAATATCTTCTTTGACTCCTCAGGAAGCCCGCGAATTACTGTTAAAACGTTATGAAGAGGAGTTGCGCGGAGAAAAGGCTAAGATGATCCGTGAGATGGAAGAGACGATCAAAGAAGAAGCTGACCAGAAAGCAAAAGAGATCATTTCCCAGGCTATCCAACGCTGCGCAGTAGAACATACCACTGAAACTACGGTCAGCGTAGTTTCTTTACCTAACGATGAAATCAAAGGCCGGATTATCGGCAGAGAAGGCCGTAACATCCGGATGTTTGAGATGGCTACAGGAGTAGATCTGATTATTGATGATACCCCCGAAGCAGTCAGCGTGTCTGGTTTTGATCCGATCCGCCGCGAGATAGCCCGCCTGGCTTTAGAGAAATTAGTTCAGGACGGCAGGATTCATCCGGCCAGGATCGAAGAGATTGTTGAGAAGACCAAACAGGAATTTGATAAACGCCTGATTGAGGAAGGAAAATCAGTAGCTTTTGATGTGGGGATCCATAATCTGCATCCGGAGTTAATAAAATTGCTGGGTAAACTTAAATACCGCACCAGCTTTGGCCAAAATGCCCTTCAGCATTCAAAGGAAGTAGCGATCATTATGGGTATTTTAGCTTCGGAATTGGAGTTAGACCCCCGCATTGCTAAGCGGGCCGGGCTCCTGCACGATATCGGTAAAGCCATAGACCATCAGGTAGAAGGCACTCACGCTGAAATCGGTGCAGACCTGCTAAAGAAATACGGTGAACATGAACTGGTTATCAACGCTGCCGAATCTCATCATGAAGATGCCGAGTTTAAGTCGATTTATTCGCTTTTAGCTTTGGTGGCTGATGCGATTTCAGCATCGCGTCCGGGCGCCCGCCGGGAAACCCTGGAGACTTACATCAAACGCCTGCGTCAGATAGAGACAATTGCTAACTCTTTTGAAGGGGTAGATAAAAGTTTTGCCATCCAGGCCGGAAGAGAGATCCGGGTGATTGTCCAGCCTAGCAAGGTCAAGGATAATGAAATTGCGGCCTTAGCTCACGAAGTAAAGAAAAAACTTGAACAGGAAATGGATTATCCCGGTAACATCAAGATAACAGTAATCAGGGAGACCAGAGCAGTAGATTACGCTAAATAGGAGATTTATGAAGATATTGTTTATTGGTGATATAGTCGGCCGGCCGGCCAGGGATTATTTACAGGAGCTGCTTCCGGATTTAAGGAAAAGCTTGAATCTTGATATGATCATTGCTAACGGCGAGAATTCAGCCGGAGGTTCAAGCCTTACCTTAGAAGTGGCCAGGAGCCTGTTCGGCTGCGGCATCGATGTGATCACTAGCGGCGACCACATCTTTAAAAAGAAAGAAGCCAAGGATGTTTTGGAAACCATGGATGTTTTGCGGCCGCTTAATTATGGAGAGTTAGTTCCGGGAAGAGGCTACCTTATTAAAAAGGTAGCTGCCGGGCCGGTGGCAGTAGTCAATCTTCTAGGAAGGGTTTTTATGCAGCCAGCTGATTGCCCGTTTAAAGCGGTCAAGGATGTTTTAGAAACAATCAAACAAAAGGCAAAGATAATCATAGTCGATATCCATGCTGAGGCGACTTCCGAAAAATTGGCTTTGGGGTATTTTCTTTCCGGCAAAGTGACCGCGGTTTTAGGGACTCATACCCATATACCTACGGCTGATGAAAGAATTATCGATAATTTCACCGCTTATATCACTGATTGCGGTATGACTGGAAGTTTTGATTCGGTTTTGGGCCGGCAGAAACAACAGATTATCGAGCGTTTTGTTACTAATTTGCCGCTGCGTTTTGACTTAGCCCAGGATGATTTACGGGTGCAGGGAGTTTTGATTGAGGCTGACGATCAGACCGGTAAAGCTTTTTCAATAAAAAGGGTAGAATATAAAAAGGATGCAAGGTGAATCTTATGGTTTGGGATGGGTCAGAAAAAAGACGTTTTGTCAGGGCGAATTTTCCCTGTAAGATAACTATCTATATTCCCCAAGAGCAGGTAATTTCGGCTCAAACTGAAAATATCAGTGCCGGAGGGGTCAGGGTTATCATTGACAAAGAGTTGAAAGTTTCTTTGTCGGTTGATTTAGAACTTTATTTTACCGAAAATCCGGTAAAGTGCAAAGGCCGGGTAGTTTGGATGTTATCCAAGGAAAACCCGGAATCGGTTGAAATCAAAAAATATGATGTCGGTATAGAGTTCTACCGGATAGCTTCGGCTGACCGAAGCCTGATTTCTAAATTTATCGAGACCCTTGTTTCTAAGGAAAAATGATATTAGAAAGAGTTAATTCCCCCCAGGATTTAAAAAAGCTTAAGATCGAAGAGTTGAAACTGTTGAGCCAAGAGGTTCGGGACCTGATGGTCCGGGTTATCGCTAGTAAAGGCGGCCATCTGGCTTCATCTCTGGGGGCGGTTGAATTATGCATCGGCCTTCATTATTGCCTCAACACCCCTGAAGACTCTCTTATCTTTGACGTGGGCCACCAGGCATATGCTCATAAAATAATTACCGGCCGCCGCGAGAGTTTTTCCAATTTAAGACAATATCAGGGAATCAGCGGATTTCCCAGTCATAAAGAGTCAGTCTATGATACTTATACTTCAGGGCATGCTTCAACGGCTATTTCTTGGGCTCAAGGAGTTGCTGAGGGAAAAAAGCTTAAAGGTGATAAGAGTAAAACCGTAGCTTTAGTTGGCGATGGCTCGCTTACCGGCGGGATGTGTTTTGAAGCTTTGAATTCTAGCGGCCATTCACAAAACGACATTCTAGTCGTGGTCAATCATAATGAGATGAGCATTTCCCGGTCAGTGGGGGCACTAAGTACTTACCTTACCAAAATTATTTCGGCACCGATCTATAACCGTATTAAAAATGAGCTCGAGGACTTTCTTGAACATTTTTCCTTAGCTAAAAAAATGGTTAAACAGGCGCGCAAATTCGAAGAAAGTCTTAAAGGCTTGGTTGTTCCGGGCATATTTTTTGAGGAGTTGGGTTTTCGTTACTTTGGCCCGATCGACGGGCATAACTTAGAAATTTTAATCCCTACCTTAGCTAATGTCTGTTCACTTAGCGGCCCGCGGATACTTCATGTAATCACTAAAAAAGGAAAGGGATATAGCTTCGCTGAAAGTAATCCTGAATATTTTCATGGAGCCTCCCAGTTTGATATTGCCACCGGCCAGCCTCAAAAGCCAAAAACAGAAAGTTTCAGCGAAGTATTTTCTAAGAAACTGGTTGATCTGGCAGCCGCCGATCAAAAAATCGTAGCCATAACTGCGGCTATGCCAGAGGGGACGGGCTTAACTTTTTTCAGCCAGAGATTTCCTCAGCGGTTTTTTGATGTCGGGATTGCCGAAGAACATGCTGTAGGTTTTGCCTCAGGGTTAGCTAAATCCGGTTTCAAGCCGGTAGTGGCGATTTACTCTACTTTTTTACAGCGTTCAGTAGACCAGGTCATTCATGATATAGCTTTGCAAAACTCAGGAGTAGTCTTTGCTATTGACCGGGCGGGAGTGGTCGGCGAAGATGGCCCTACTCACCACGGTGTTTTTGATATCGGATTTTTAAGAGCCATACCCAATATGATTTGTCTGGCACCTAAAGACCGTGAAGAATTTCAGGATATGCTGGAATTCGCTGTTTCGCTTAAGCAGCCGGTGAGTATCCGTTACCCTAAAGACCAAGCTTATTCTTTAGGAAACCGCCAGGCTATCCAGATGGGTAAGGCTCAGCTTATTGAAAAAGGCCAGGGTGTCTGCCTGATTGCTCTTGGTTCAATGGTGCGGATTGCCCGCGATTGTTGTAGTTTGCTTTCCAAAGTCGGGATATCGGCAACTTTAGTCAACGCCAGGTTTATCAAACCTCTGGATAAAAATTTATTAAAAGAGATGGCTTTGAATCATGAGCTGATCGTAACTCTTGAAGAAGGAACTTTGGCTTCGGGTTTTGGCAGCGCGGTTTTAGAATTTTACCAGGAGCAGAATTTGTTGGATAAGGTGCAGTTAATCCGGGCCGGCTTTCCCGATGAGTTTATCCCGGCCGCCAGGAGAGAAGATCTATTAAAGATGTACGGTTTAGATTCAAAGAGTCTTTTTGAGCGGCTTAAAAAAATAGCCGTAAACCTGCCTGCCGGCAGGCAGGGAAACTCTGAAAAATAATGGTTAAGACCCATAAGATTGTTATTGATCACGATAAATGCAAGGGCTGTCAGCTTTGTATTTTCTACTGCCCGGTCAAACACCTTAAACTTACCCGGCAGTTAAATAAAAGAGGGGTGAGGTTTGCCGAGACAGGCCCTAAAACTAAATGTAACGGATGCGGATTCTGTTTTCAGATCTGTCCGGAAACCTGTATTGAGATCTATGAAAGTTCCAAGTAAAAAAATATTGTTCAGCGGCAATGAAGCTATGGCTGAAGCAGCAGTTTTAGCCGGCTGCGATTTTTATGCCGGTTATCCGATCACTCCCCAAAATGAACTCATTGCCTATATGGCTAAAAGAATGCGCCAGGAGCAGAGAGTTTTTATCCAGGCTGAGAGCGAGTTGGCAGCTATAAATATGGTTTTTGGGGCTGCAGCTACCGGAGCCAGGGCAATGACCAGTTCATCTAGCCCGGGAATATCTTTAAAACAGGAAGGAATTTCTTATTTGGCCGGAGTCGAGCTGCCGGCAGTGATCATCAATGTCATGCGCGGCGGTCCGGGGCTGGGCAATATCGCCTCTTCCCAGGCCGATTATTTTCAAGCTACCTGCGGCGGCGGCCACGGTGATTATTTTACCCCGGTAGTTGCTCCCTGGAGTGTTCAGGAAGCAGCCGAACTGGTCAGCTTAGCCTTTGATTTAGCCGATAAATACCGCAATCCGGTTTTAGTTTTGGCTGATGCGATTATCGGCCAGATGATGGAACCGGCGGAAATTACGAAAGCCAAAAGTCAAGAGGAAAAAGTTAATCCCGATAGAATAATCGGGATTTCGCTAGATAAAAACGCTAAGGTGCTCAAGAAGCCTTGGGCTTTGACTGGTTGTTTAGGCCGTAAACCAAATATAATAAGATCGCTTTTGTTAAAAGAAGGAGCTCTCCAGAAGCATAATGAGAAATTAAGGAAAAAGTGGGAGTTGATCAGCGAAAGAGAGCAGAGATTCGACAGCTACAGAACTGAAGGCGCCCGCTATTTGTTAGCTGCTTACGGTTCTCAAAGTCGGATAGCTAAGCAGGCAGTAGATATTTTAAGAAGCCGTAAAATCCCGGCCGGATTATTCCGGCCGATAAGTTTATGGCCTTACCCGGAGAAAGGTTTAAAGATGGCTGCCAAGAAGGCAGAAAAAGTTTTGGTAGTGGAGCAATCATTAGGCCAGATGGTCAGAGATGTCCGTTTAGCTTTACCGGAAAAAGAAGTTTTATTTTTGGGAAAAGCCGGAGGCGGAATACCCCAGGCTGAAGAGATAGTGAAATTTCTAACTAAAAAAATAGCATGAAGAAAAAATACAGCCGGTCGGTATCTTTACGCAATCTAAGCACTCATTATTGTTCCGGCTGCGGACACGGGATTTTACACCGCCTGGTAGCTCAGGCAATAGATGAACTGGGTTTGCGGGAAAAAACCATTGGCGTGGCTCCGGTGGGCTGTGCAGTGATTGCTTATGATTATTGGGATTTTGATGTTTCCGAAGCCAGCCATGGCAGGGCTTTGGCTGTGGCTACCGGCATAAAACGCTGTTTACCTGACCGGATAGTCTTTAGCTATCAGGGAGATGGAGATCTAGCCTCTATTGGCTTAGCCGAAACTGTTCATGCTGCAAACCGCGGTGAAAGTTTAACCTGTATTTTTGTAAATAATGCCTGTTACGGCATGACCGGCGGCCAGATGGCTCCGACTACGATTATTGGACAAAAGACGACTACTACTCCTCAAGGTAGAAACCCTAGAGCCGGGGACGGCTGGCCTTTGGCTTTAAGCGAAATGTTGAAAGATTTAAGAGGTGTAAGTTTTCTTGTTCGGGGTTCGGTAGCTACTCCGGCCAGGGTGAGCCAGACTTATCAATACATAAAGAAAGCTTTTTCCAACCAGGTCCAAAATAAAGGTTTTTCTTTGGTCGAAGTCTTAAGCAGCTGTCCGACCATTTGGCAGAAGTCGCCGGTTGAGTCAGCCAAATGGATACAGGAAGAGATGGTTAAAGAATTTCCCTTGGGGGTTATAAAAGACCAATGAAGGCCGAAATTTTAATTTCCGGAGTAGGCGGCCAGGGCTTAATGAGTTTGGGAAAGATTTTGGCCAAGGCAGCAGTTTTGGAAGGTAAACATACGGTTTTTTTTCCTTCTTACGGGGCAGAAATGCGCGGCGGAACCGCCCATTGTTTTGTAAAGATTTCCGATTCGGATATAGCTTCTCCTTTTGTTGAATTTCTCGATGCCGCAATTATTTTCAATCAGCTTTCCCTGACTAAATTTAAGGATAGGATCAAAGATAAAACTCTGTTGATTTTAAATTCCGATTTGATTTTTGAAGATAGCGACAAAATCCCTGGTGAAATTGTCAGTTTACCTCTAAATAGAATGGCTTTAGATTGTGGAGATCTAAAAACCGCCAACATCATTGCTTTGGGTGTTTTACGAAATAAACGGCCGGGTTTAATCGGCCGCCCGGCAATAGTCTCGGTTTTAGAGGATAGTTTTAAGAACAAGAGCAGTTTAGAGACTAACCTTAAAGGGTTCAAGCTGGGCGAGAACTACAAAAAATATCAAGCTAAAATATGAAGGCGATCGAAGCAATAATCAAGAACCTAAAATTTCCGGCTTTATTTATTCTTTTTGCCTACCTGGTTTTGTACGCTTTTTATAACTTGGGCGGCCTGGATTACCTTTTTCATATAAAAGCCGGTGAATATATCAGTTTGAGCAAAGTCATCCCTAAACAGGATGTATTTTCTTTTGTTTTGGCAGGTAAAAACTGGGTCAATCATGAGTGGCTTTATCAGTCTTTGATCTACCGGCTGCATAACAACTTCGGCCTCGACGGTTTATTTGTTATGCGGGCCGTTATTTTTTGTTCAATCTTTTTCCTTCTGGCCTTAATGCTGCTTAAGGTTGACTGGGTGTTTGGGTTTCCGTTGTTGGTTTTGGCCTTAGGGGTCAGCTTGCGGCGGTTCACCATCCGGCCGGATAATTTTAGCCTTCTTTTCCTGGTTATTTTTTTGATGCCTTTTGTTTTTAAGAAAAAAAACTTGCTTTTATTTTTGCCGTTTATCCAGCTGGCCTGGGTTAATCTGCACGGATTTTTCTTTATCGGGCCGTTGGTCCTGGGGCTTTACCTTATTTTAAGCCGTTTTAACAAGGTAAAAGAAGAGACTGATTTTTATAATACAGCCAAGATAATTTTTGTTTGTAGCCTAGTAGCCTGTTTTTTTAGTCCCCAGCCGATGTCGGTAATTAAATACCCATTTTTAGTCATTAAAGATATATTTTCCGGGCATCAGGATTTGTTTTATAAATATATCCAGGAATTGGAAAGCCCCTTGCTAAAAGTCACCAATTACCCTCAGTTTTTCGGCGGGCTTATTTTTACTTTTTTTTGCCTGCTGTTTTACAAAAATACCAATTGGTTTTATGTAGGGTTGTCAGCGGTTTTTTGTATGTTCTCATTAAATTCATTAAGGAATATGTATTTTTTTCCGCCGATAGCTATAGTGGTATTTCTAGATAGGTTTACGGCGATCAAAGAGGTGGTTAAGAATAAGATTTTGCGCGATAGAGGTTTTTTACTGCTTAAGGTCATTTTAGTTGTCTATATCGGAATTCTTTGCCTGCCGATGGCCAAGGGGGTTAAAAATTTTCCTAAGCTGGGCAGGGTTAATATCTCTGAATCGGGAACCCTTGATAAAAAAAGCCTGTTTTTTTCTCAAGACCCGGCAACCTACCCCCAAGAGATGATCGATTTTATCGCCAATCATGACTTACCTGAGAGGATATTTAACAGTTTTAATATGGGTGCGCTGATGATCTTTAATTTTTACCCACCGCGGCAGGTGTTTATTGATGGAAGGGCAGAGCTTTACGGACGCCAACTGTTTGCTCAATACCGGGACCTGGTTGAAGCTAAAGAGGAAGTTCTAAGCCAGGTTTTAGAAAACTATCAGATCCAAGGGTTTATCATCAGCTATTTTCGCGATTCACCGCCGCCGTTAATCAAGTTGCTTAAGAAAAATGGGTTTTCTTGCGTTTATTTCGGCCAGCAGGGAATAATCTTTGTTTCCGAGAGTTTTTTGAATAAAAATCCCAAGTTAAAATCTCAAACGATCGATTTTAACTCTTTAATTTTAAAAAAATTAGATTTGCTTCAGGAAGTCAAGTTTGACCGGGTTGATACCAAAGGCTACCTTAATATGGCTAATGTTTTATATTTGCTTGATTACTATAAAAAAAGCCAGGAATATTTAGCTGAGATTTTAGAGATTTCACCCGGCGATCCGGGAGCCTACTATTTTTCAGCCCTGATCGAGTATAAGCAAAAGGATTACCAAAAAGCTTTTCTTGATTGCCGGCGCAGCCTTTTGTCCAGGTCCAGCGATAGGGCGCACCGTCTGCTGGCTAAGATCTATTTAAAAACCGAAAACCTTTTGGGTGCTGAAGAGATAGCCCGGAAATTAAAAATTGATTTGGCTGATTTAAAAAAGGAAGCTGATAATGAATAGTCAAAAGTTGACCAGAGTCAGGTTCGCTCCTTCGCCTACAGGGTATTTGCATATTGGCGGAGCCCGGACTTGTTTGTTTAACTGGCTTTATACGCGTAAAATCGGCGGTGAATTTATCCTGCGTATTGAAGATACTGACCAGGAGCGTTCAAAGCCGGAATACCTCCAAGAGATTTTAGAAAGCCTTAACTGGCTGGGCTTGGATTGGGATGAGATCTACTATCAGTCCCAAAGGTTTGATTTGTACCGCCAATATGCTGAAAAACTGATTAGTGAAGGGAAAGCTTATTTGAGTGAAGGAGCGGTATTTTTTAAATACAACTTTAAACGTATAGAAATAAACGATTTAATCCGGGGAAAAATTATTTTCAGCGAATTGCCTAAATCGGAAGAAGTAATAATTAAAAGTGACGGTTCACCGACTTACAATTTCAGCTGCTGCATTGACGATGCTTTGATGAAAATAAGCTGCGTGATCCGGGGCGAAGACCATATATCTAACACCCCTAAACAGATCTTGATGTATGAAGCTTTGAGTTTTTCTATTCCGGAATTTGCCCACCTGCCGTTGATACTTTCTCCGGACGGAGGCAGGATGTCAAAAAGGTTTGGCGCTACTTCAATAAGAGAATACAGGGAAATGGGATATTTATCGGAGGCTTTAGTAAATTATCTTTTACTTTTAGGTTGGTCTCCCGGCAAGAACCAAGAGATCATCTCTTTGTCAGAGGCCAAAGATTTATTCCAGATAAAGGATGTCAATAAGACCGGAGCGATTTTTTCCCCGGATAAGTTAAATTGGCTTAATGGCGACTATATTAGAAAAATGGGCCTTAAGGATTTTAGCCGGCTGATCGAGGATTATTTGAGCCAGAAAAAAGCTTTGCCTCAAAGCTTGGACCGGGAGTATTTGGAAAGAGTGGCTGAGCTGTTTAAAGAAAGGACAGTTACTTTATCCGGGCTGGTTGAGGCAACCCGGTTTTGTTTTTACGAAGATTTTAAATATGATCCGGAAGCTTTGAAAATTTTAGAAACTGATTCTTCAAAAGAAGTAAGATTTTTGATCGAACAGTTGGGTTTGATCGAGGAGTTTAAAAAAGATTTTTTGGATAAAGCCTTCCGACTGGCCGCCGAAAAATTAGGGTTAAAACTAAAAGTTTTGATTCATCCGGTGAGAGTGGCCTTGATCGGAAGAAAAGACGGGCCGGGTTTATTTGAAACCTTGGAACTTTTAGGTAGAGAAAAGGTGATTAGCCGTTTAAACCGGCTTTTAAAATATTGGGAAGGTAAAGCTTGACAGTAAGTTAAATTCAGGAGGTATAGCGATGAAAAAAGTAATTTTTCTGACAGTTTCTTTAGCCGGGCTAGTCTTTTTTAGCGGCTGTTCCACCGTTTACAATACTGCCCGTGGTTTTGGTAAAGGTTTAGCTGAAGATATCCATTCAACTTGGCAGACAGTGGATAAAGCCGACAAGTGGGTTGAGGAAAATGCTTGGTAATTTTTGGCTGAAGTAGTATCATTTTAGATTAGAATAAAGATGCGATATCGGATTTTATTTTTAGTTTTAGTGTTTTTCTTGCCGTCCTTTTTTCTGGCTGCTGAAAACCCAGGCGATGGCGAAAACAAGGTCATAACCGAGGAAGGGGTGATTATTGAAGGCATGCCAGAGGAGAATTTAGAACATGCCGGCTTTACTAAAGATTTCCTGATCAGTGAGAATGTTTCCGGCGATCAGCAATACCTGACTTTTTTAGATATTTCAACTGTTGAGGCCGGCGATAATATAACTTTTTATCTCCAAGATAATAAGATAATCGATTGGTTTCGAGGAACTGATGTGGGAACCCTGGAAGAAACCATAATTCAATAGGAGGACTCAATGAATTTTTTTAAAAAAATGAAAATCCCGGCTTTTTCGGAGAACATAATTAAAGATTACGGAGTGATCAATGAATACAATAAAGGTATAGCCAAGTTTAGGCATAACCTGTTGTTGGTGGAAAGGTTTGGTAAAAAGAAAATAGTGATAAGAGAAAAAACTACCTTGATTGGCGGCGAAGTAAGGCATTTCCAATTTGACGAACAGGGGGCAAGGCGCCTGAAAGACGCCCTGGATGACGCTTTAAGAAGGATGTAATGACTTTTTGCCCGGTAGTGTAGCTGGCAACACG
>Ga0180009_10004536_pt1 | contig 15274 bp, 17 predicted proteins | sample OS_PC_MetaG_FD_123537 | JGI IMG/M metagenome (GOLD analysis project Ga0180009, IMG submission 123537) | Groundwater microbial communities from the Aspo Hard Rock Laboratory (HRL) deep subsurface site, Sweden - OS_PC_MetaG | ecosystem: Environmental > Aquatic > Deep subsurface > Groundwater...
ATGAACCAGGTTCATTGAAGGTTCATTGAACTTATTGGAATAGCTTTTGGGCTTCGTTCCAGATTTCGGGTTGGTTTTGATTTTCTTTCATCCAATACCACCATTCTGTTCCCCAAAAATAGAATTCTTTCAAACCAGTTTTTTTAGCAAATTCAATATTTTTCTTAAATCTTTCCAAATCCATAGATTTTTTCTGCTCTTCAACTGGTAAATCATAAATCAAAGCCGGACCCCACGGCTCTGCTTGAAACTCAACATTAATCACCTCTTTACCAAATAATGCTTTTATAAGTATTGCTTTTCTTTTATAAAAAACTGCTGGAAAAGGATAAGTGACATATGAATTCAGTTCCTTAAACCAAACTTTTCTATACATTGTCGTACCAACAATATCGCCATATTTAGCTGCTTTAAACCATAAAGGAACTTCTCCACTTTCAGAAATTATTACTTTCCTATTATCAAGTGATTTTACCAAATCAATTTCTCTCTTCAAGAAATTTTTGTCTCTTTTCGGACAATTCCCAAAAGGAAAGAATGGTTCATTTTCTACTTGCCAATATTTTATCGTTTTTGAATCCTTATATCTAACAACCACTTTCTCTAAATATTCTAAAACCTTTTCTTGTTGTTTTTCTTTGGTTAAATCTTTTGCCCATTTAGGAATATGGCATTCTGGCCACCCAGGAGTTTTCATTCCGACAACTAAAATAACTTCAACGTCTCTTTTTCCGGCTTCCTCTATTTGCCAATCTAAATCACCAAAATTATAATCATCGTCTTCCCATTCAATATAATCCCAATAAGTTCCTATTTTTATTTTCCTTGCACCTAGGTCATCCAGAATATCCGTGTAAACCTTTCTCCAATCAAGGCCTAATGTTTGAGCATGTTTTTGAGAGAAATTAATACCCCAAGAAATATTTTCATTCTTTTGGGGAAATCCAACAAAAAAATAAATCACAAGGATTAAAAATATACCTAATAAAATTAATAAGCTCATTTTAATTATTTTTTTAATATTATATTTTTTCATTAAAATATGGATGTTCAACCTCAATAATTTTCAATTATGGAGGTTGAACCTCCATATTTTTTTATAAAGCTAGGATAACAAGACCCAACATTATAAGGAGCATCGCCAAACCTTTTTGAATAATAACTTTCTTGGAAATCTTTTCCTCTAAAATCTTTGGAGATTTTAAGGAAACTAAAAATATTATGATAAATAGGAAGAGATATTGAATACCTTGCAAAGCGTTAACAATAGAAAGAAAAGCTAAGGGAGCTAAGGCAATAGCCCAATTCTGCAAAACAAAGGCCCCGGCTCCAACCGCTTGATTAAAAATAAAGAATGCACCAGTTTTTACATTGAAAACTGATTTTTTAGTAAAAACTTCTTGGCGAACACTTTTGGCGGAGAGAAAAAGCAGTCCCGTAATTATAGCTCCTATTCTCATCCAAATAAAACCAGTCCAAAAATCAAGCATTAAATAAACGTATTTAGATAATATAAAGCCCAAAGAGAAAAATAAAGCAGCAATAGCTGAAATCTCAAGACTCTTGAAAGGAAGTTTTTTGGTTGGACTATAGCTAATAAGAATACTCCCCAGAACAAGAAAAAGAAAAGCTACAATCTCTTTAATTCCTAAAGTAGCCTGGCCTCTTGAAAAAAGATAGGTAAAAGCGAGAGTGAAAACAGGAATAAATCCACCCATGGCAGGAATAATTCTAGAGGCCTCAAACCTTTCTAGCCCCTCATAGGTCGCAAAAACTCCGATCATAAGAAGAATACCTGCTAAAAAACAAAAGAGAATCTCAACAAATCCGGGAACAGAAAAACCAACAAATGGAATTAAAATCAAAGCAAAACTACTAAAAACACCGACATAAAAAGTGTATGTTTTCGATTCAGGAGCACCTTTTAATAAATATTTGTCTCCTAAAGAAACAAAAGCAAAAAGAAAATAAGCAAGAATTATTACTATTAACCAAAGCATATTTTTTCTATATTATATGTTCCCATATTTTCTACTTCAATAAATCCAGCCAGAGCTGCTTCAGCAAACCTTCCACTATCCAAGTAATCAAATAGCCACTGACTAGCATATTTGGGATTTATTTGCGGAACCCCCGCCCCTATGCCTAAAAGCCAATTTTTATTATAATCTTCCTGCGAACCAATTGTCGGAGCCATAAGAATCGGCACTCCTAAACCGGAATAAAAACAAAGCTCGCTTGGCTTTGTCCAAAGAACATCTGTTTTTCTTAGCTTTTTATCAAAAGTTTCAAAATATTTATTTATATCTTCCTCATAAATAATTTCTATATTTTTACCAATATTATCCTGTAGCTTCAGCGCCTTTAAACTTTTAGTGAAATAATCACTTACCTCTTTTCTAATACCAGCTGACAAATATATCTTAATCTCTTTTTTCTTAATTTTATCGTATAGGTTCTTGATATATTCCATGACCATCTCTTTTTGAGCCCCGGCTCCACCAATAGCAAACATTATGCTCAAAATATGTGTTTTTTTATTATGAGAAACTTTCATACTTCTATCAACAAAAGACTTATACTTATCATGGAATCTTTTCTCAGGATCTAAATTCAAAATCCTTGCCCCCAAATCTTTTTTAACAACTTCTTGTTTTTTGGTACCAATATTTTCCAAAGGCAGAGGAAACCCAGTTAAAAATATATTCTCCGATTTAACCCCATAGAGTTTCAGCCGGTTCATTACCCATAAATTAGGAGCGAAATACTTTATCTTACTTCGACTAGGATTTAAAGGAGCCCAGGCCCTTGAACAATCGGCGTCAGAAACAACACAATAAATTTCTCCCGGATAATTAAACTCCTCGGCCATAAATGCTGGTATAAAGAAACTAGTAATGATGGGTAAGGGATTTTTGCTTAATTTAGAAATCAAATCTTCTCCCCAACCCTTATCTATCAAAGAAAATATCTTCTTCAAACCAAAAGTCGGTTTAGACAAATCTCTGCGTGGATAAAAAGAAGGAATCTGTTGAAATTTATTAAAAGTAGCAAAGGCTATATTGCCAATTAAGGAGACTCTTTTAAACCTTGAGATAAACTCGTAAAAAGTCCTGGATGACTCCCAAACCTTCTTATCTTTTTCAGGAATTCCTTCATAATCATTAGCATTAATAACTTTTTCATCAGGAGAAAAAATCCTTAAGGGATAAGCCGTTCTCTGATGACCATACCCCATATTAACCGCCACTATATGTGCCTTTTTATTTTTCATATTGTTCTTCTATTATAGCAGAATAATAAAGAAACCAGAATAGTAAAAAGCATAAATACAAAAACAGCCATAAACTACAGTACTCTAGAGTGTGGTAGTTTATGGAACTTTTTAAGAAAAGAAATCTACGATTTTGGTAATATATGTGATTAATAACCAGAGAGGAAAACTGATAAGCCAAGCTCCTAGAGGAAAAATGAGAATTAATATTGAAAATGCTAGGCCTAGAATCATGATCCAATATACAACAGGGATAACTAAAATATTGACTAAGGGTCCGATTAGAGAAATTCTGCCAAAGTTATAGAATAATATAGGCAAAGTGAAAATATAGGCAGAGAGTGTTGTTGCTAAAATAGTTGATTTGACCCACTTTTTAAAATAAGGAGCTAGAGTGATTATTCCAAGAACGGCTAAGAATGAAAGTTGAAAACCAATATCATAAAACAATAGCAATGGATTTATCAGAAGCATTATACCAGCTGTTAGTATTATTGCTCTCGTCCCAACCGATTTTCGGCCAAAAGCCTGGGCTAGAACAAACAAACCACCCATAATTCCCGCTCTAACCGAAGATGGCTGAAAACCAATCATAGCTATAAACAAAAATATTATACCAAGCGAAACATAAGGAGCTCGGCTCCTTGATAAACCCAAACCCAACAGTAAAGACATTAAAATAGTGGAAAGTATAAATATATGAAGTCCTGATATCGCTGTTATATGCCTTATCCCAGTAACATTTAGTTTCTCTTTCAACCCTAAAGACATTCTACCTTTATCGCCTAGCATCATTGCTCCTAAAATCTCGCTCTGTGGAGGTGAAAATATTCTATATATCCCCTGTCGCACTCTATCTTTAAACTTTAATAAGATGGATGTCGGACCTCTACCTTTTTCTAAGAGTTTAATTTTAGGATAATAGCTTACAGAAACAATTCCGTCTTTCAATAGATACTTTTTGTAATTAAAATCTTCAAATACGGTAGGCGTTTGCAGTTTGCCCGTAATTTCTAATTCATCTCCGTAGCCATATTCGGGATAACGTCCAACCGTTACCAAAATTCTGCCCGAGGACGGGCCTCGGGTCAATATTGTTAATTTAATATTATTTTCTCTAACATCTGGCTCTTTAATAATCTTGCCAGTTAAAACAATCTCTTCATCAGAATCATTATAATTTTTTAACTGGCTATTTTCTAAATCAGACAAAACGATATCGTATCTCCAGAAAATTATAATAATTAAAATTAAACAAAATCCTAAGAAAAATAATTTAGATTTATTCATCTAATATCGCAAGTGTCAAAGTATTGAGAAATTGATTTTTTAATATCTAAAAGATAGTTCTCTGGATACGGTTCTATGTTTTCAAATTCTGGATTAATTGTTTTTTCTGCTCTAAAGTTCTGAATATAGTATTTTATTTTGGGTCCTCCTATCCATTCAGCAATTTTCAAAAAATCTTCTTTTTTGTGAATTATGGGAACTATGGTTGTTCGAAACTCAAAATCAATTTCTGATTTTTTTAATAACTCTACACTTTTTTCTATATCTCTGATATCTGTATTATCAAAAAATACTCTTGAATATTTTTCTTTAGGCAATTTAACATCCATGGCTACATAATCAATTAATTTATCGTCTATTAATTGTTTGAGCATTTTTGGATTTGACCCATTGGTATCTAGTTTTGCTAAATAATTTAATTTTTTAATTTTTCCTATAAAATCGGGAAGGTCTTTATTGACAGTTGGTTCTCCCCCACAAATCACTATTCCATCTAAGAGTTCCTTTCTCTGTTCCAGAAAATCAAAGAATTCTTTTTCGGATATTCTTGGTTGATTCTTGATTTTTTCAGGTAATACTAATTCCGAAGAATAACACCAACCACATCTAAAATTACAACCAGCTAAAAAAACCGTGGCCGCTATTTTGCCTGGATAATCTATTAAAGTAGTTTTTTGTAAACCAGCTATAATCATAAAGAGTGCATAAGTCCGACTTATGCAAGCTCTTATGCAAGCTTGCATAAGTCCGACTTATGTTCTTTGTTATGTTCTTTGGCTGCCTTATTTTTTTATTTCTTCTTCTTTTTTTGATAATTTAAATTCTTTTCTTTCTTTGTATTCTTGTTTCTTTCCTGTATGCCATTGCTGAATAGGTCGGAGATAACCAACTATTCTTGAATAAACTTCACATGACTGATCAATGGTACATTTAGGGCATTTAAAATGCTCCCCTGCTAAATATCCATGAGTCGGACAAATAGAAAATGTTGGAGTCAAAGTAATATATGGTAAATGATAATTCTCAAATATCTTCTTAACAAGCATTTTAGCCGTTTGGGCATCTCGAATCTTTTCTCCTAAAAATATATGTAAAACGGTTCCCCCGCTATATTTAGATTGAATTTCATCTTGGAGATCTAATGCTTCGAAAACATCGTCGGTATGACCAACTGGTAATTGAGAAGAATTTGTGTAATAGGGAGCCTTTTTAGTTCCGGCAGTAATAATGTCCGGATAAAGCTTCCTATCGGCTTTGGCCTGCTTAAAAGCTGTTCCTTCTCCAGGAGTGGCTTCAAGATTATATAAACTACCCGTTTCTTTTTGATATTTAACCAACCTTGCCCTCATAAATCCTAAAACCTCTATAGCAAATTTCTTTCCTGCCTTAGTAGTCATATCTTCATTTAAAAAATTGAGGAGAGCTTCATTCATTCCCATTAAACCAATAGTTGAAAAGTGATTTCCTAAATGTGATCCTCTTATCTTTTTAACACCATCTAAATAAAATTTAGAATAAGGATAAAGACCTTTTTCCATAAAATTATATAGTGCCTTTCTTTTAATCTCTAGACTTTCTTTGGCTAGATCCATCATATTGGTTAATCTGTCAAAAAACTCTTTTTTGGTCTTAGAAAGATAACCAATTCTTGGAAGATTAACTGTGACTACGCCGATACTACCAGTAAGTGGTTGCGATCCAAACAACCCACCTCCCCTCATATATAGCTCTTTATTTGAAAGACGCAAACGACAACACATACTTCTGAAATCTTCTGGGTTCATATCTGATCCCAGGAAATTCTGGAAGTAATTAATTCCATATTTTGCCGTTGCTTCCCATAACGGCTCCAAACTAGGATTATCCCATTCAAAATCTTTGGTAATAGAAACCGTTGGGATGGGAAATGTAAATGGTCTTCCCTTGGCATCACCTTCCATTAAACATTCGTAAAAGGCCCTCAAAAGCATATTTACTTCTTCCTGAAATTCTCCATATGTTTCATTTTGTGGCTTACCACCAATAATAATTGGCTGTTTTCCTAAGAAACTTGGTATTTTAATATCCAGAGTAACATTTAAAAACGGTGTCTGGAACCCAACCCTAGTTGGCACCATACAATTATACAAAAACTCTTGCATCGCTTGTTTTACTTGAGGATAACTTAAGCCATCGTAACGAATAAACGGAGCCATCAAAGTATCGAAATTAGAAACAGCCTGTGCTCCATTAGATTCTCCCTGAAGTGTGTAAAACAAATTAACTAATTGACCAAGAGCAGTTCTTAAATGTTTTGGCGGACGAGACTCAAGTTTTCCCGGAACACCGCTAAAGCCCCTCTTCAAAAAGTCATAGAGATCCCAGCCACAACAATAAGTGCTAATACCATCTAAATCATGAATATGAATTCCTTCACTATAAGCTGCTTCTCTAATTTTTTTCGGATATATTTTGTTAAGCCAATATTTTTTAGAAACGTCCGCAATAGCATACTGGTTCAAGCCCTGCAGAGAAAAAGTCATATTAGCATTTTCATAAACCTGCCAATCGAGTTCTTTAACATATCTATCGATTCTTTCAGTTGATTCATCAATTGTTTCCACTGACTCTCTAATTCTTCTTCTTTGCTCTCTATATAAAATATATGATCTAGCCGTATCAACTAATCCTTCTAAAATTAAAACCTCCTCAACTATGTCTTGGATTTGTTCGACTTGGGGAGTTTCATTTTTTTTGAAGCGACGGTTTAAAATATCGACAACCCTATCTGAAACTTTTTTAGATATTACGCCATCGCCCTGGCCTGTTGAAGTAATTGCTTTATAAACAGCGTCGGCAATCTTAGATTGATTAAATTCAGCAAAACCGCCATCCCTTTTTTGGACTTTTTTTATCTTGCTTTTTATCTTTTGCTTGGGTTCAGACATAAATTTAGTAAAAAAAATAACGAATCAATTAATTCATTATATCCCATACAAAACCCAGGTCAAATCACCCAAACTGTGGATAACTAAAAGCCGGTGGCGATGACAGTCACTTTTATTTCGCCCTTGCTAAGTTTTTCGTCTTGAATAGCACCAAAGATGACGCGAGCATCGGAAGAAACCTCTTGAGTGATGACTTTAGCAGCTTCATCTATCTCTGTTAAGCTAATATCTTTTCCTCCGGAGACATTAAACAATATACCTTTGGCTCCCTTGCATGACAAGTCCAATAAGGGAGAGCTTAAGGCCCTTCTAGCGGCCTCTTGCGCCCTATCAGGACCTTTGGCCTTACCAATACCAAACAGAGCTGACCCAGAATCTTTCATAATTGCTTTAACATCAGCAAAGTCAATATTAATAATTCCGGGCAAAACAATTAAATCAGATATTCCCTGAACCGCTTGCCTTAATATTTCATCACAATACCAAAAAGCACTCATAACCGTTGTTTTCGGTTCTAAAACAGAAAGTAATTTATTATTAGAAATAGTAATAAGAGTGTCCACTTTCCCATTTAACTTTTTTAAACCAGCTTGAGCAATTTCTGTTCTATGAATTCCTTCAAAAGAAAAAGGCGTTGTAACAACAGCCAATGTTAATGCTCCTAATTTTTTAGCTATATCAGCAACAACTACTGATCCTCCTGTACCACATCCGCCTCCAAAGCCACAAGCGATAAAAACCATATCTGCTCCCCTTAATGCCTCCTCTATTTCATCTCTCTGTTCTTCAGCCGCTAACCTGCCCACTTCAGGGTTCATTCCTGTTCCCAATCCTTTGGTGATATTTCTTCCGATGCGAACTTTGGTATGACATTTTGCTTTTTGCAAATCTTGAGCATCTGCGTTTATAGCAATTAATTCTACCCCCCTTATATTACATTTCATCATTCTTGAAATGGCATTCCCCCCAGAGCCCCCTACTCCGATAACTTTGATTTTTGTATCTGGTTTTTTACTCATAATAATTAAGGGACAAAAGTTCTGAAGATGTTCTTGAGCCTACTAGTCAATCTGTCTTTTTTTATAGAAAGATGTTTGATATCGCTTTCTATGTCAAATCCTTCTAAAACTAAACCGCACAAGGTAGCTAAATTAGTTTCGGCATCAAATCCAACAAACTCTTTTGGCTTACCCACACGACAAGGAAGTTTTAATTCTTTCTTTGACAAATCTCTAATTCCAATTAATTTTGCTCCTCCACCTGTCAAAACAATTCCGGCAGGCAACATTCCTTGCTTAGAGATTTTTTTTAATTCCTTCCCAGCTAAATTGAAAATTTCCGAAACTCTGGCATCAATAATATCCGTTAGAAGTTTTATTGAAAACTCCAATTGATCCTCCCCATCCAATTTGATATTCTTTTCAGATTTTTTATCTTGTTTTTTAGTGACTTCTTTGCACCTTCCGTATTCTAGCTTTATTTTCTCTGCTGTGTCAATATCTGTCTTTAAACAAATGGCAATATCATTAGTAATATGTCCCGAACCAACTGGAAAAACAGCGGCGTGAGTTAAGCTCCCTTCTTCATAAACAGCCATACCCGTTGTCCCCGATCCAATATCTAAAACACAAACTCCCAGTTCTTTTTCTCTAGGAGTTAATACTGATTTGGCGCTAGCCAAAGGATCCGGAATTAAATCATTTACCTGAAGCCCAGCGTCTAAAATTGTATGACTTGAATTATTAATATAGGGCGCGAAACCACAAAGAAGTAATGTTTCCGCTTCTAATCTCACCCCTTCCATATCAACCACTTCTCTTACTCCGGTCTGACCATCAACAATAAACTCTTTAGGGAAAACCTGAATAATTTCTTTATTTGAATGTAAGGGAAGAGTTCTAGCCGCATTTATAACTCGATCAACATCTTCTTGAGAAATCTTTCTATCAGCTCTGGAAACAGAGACCAAGCCCCTTGAAGAAACAGATGATATATGACCTCCTCCGATATTAGCATAAACCTTATCTATTTTTATTCCACAATCTTGTTCAGCTTTTTCAATTAAAGAAGAAATTGTTTTTGAAACTTGAGAAACATTGATAACTACACCCTTTCTAATCCCCAAAGATGGCTCTTGATATTGAGCTAGAACTTCGAATCCTTCTCCGCTATTCTTGCGACAAGCCGAAAGCAACTTGACCGTATCAGAACCAATATCTAAAGCCGTTATTATGTGTGGTTTTGCCATTTTTGTTCTTTCCCCTGCATTATCTTAGAATGTTCATATCCTAAAACATGCAAGACTCCATGAATTAACACTTTTACTAATTCTTTTTTTGTTTTAATTACTGCTAGACAAATAACTATTTCGTTTAACCCTTCACCAAAAGATAATACATCTGTTACTTTGTCTTGGTGGCGATATTTTTTATTCAATTCACTCATTCTTTTTTCACCAACAAAAACAATAGATATATCCTCTCTTCTATTTTCGCCTTTTAAAACCTTTTTGGCAACCCCTGTTAAAAACTTTTCGTCAATCTTCCTCCTGGTCAAGTTATTTATTTCTACATTCATATACGGGTATATGGGTTTTATTATTTAATATTTTCTTCAGAGACTCAGAATGTTCTTCACTCGGTGTCGAACACCGCAGTGTTAGTCACCGAGTGTTGAACATTCGATTCTATGCCGAAATGTTCTACACCGAGTGACTGACATTGCGATGCCCGACACTCGGTGAAAAACATTTCTCGCTCATTTTTCGTTCGTGCTCTTGACAATTGTGTCTGATTTGATATACTTTAATTAGAGATAGTGCTGAGACGTAACCACTCGTCGGCGCCGCTATTGGGTGTTTGACTCAAAAGGTCTGAATGCTCACAGGCGGGAGACAGCACTATTTTTGTTTACCATTTTTTTAATATCTTTTTCAACACTTCCCTTTTTTATGACAGTCAAAAAGTGTTTGGGATTATCGTCAATACTTCTCACAACTACTTTTATTCTTACATCACTTATCACGCCTTCGAATATCCAATATTTCTTTTTTCTTCCAGTTTCTCTTTCTCTGGTAGTATAAACGGTTGCTGTTTCTAATAATACTTTTGCTCTTTCTAGAACAAATAGCCGACCAAGAATATCTGTTTTTGTTTTAATTTCATCGTGAGTAATGTGCTCCCATCCCTCTCTAGTAATATTAACAACCTCTCCATCAAACGCAGGGCATTTTGGTGGATTCTCACCCCACTCCTGAAAATAAAATTCTTTAGCTATATTTTTGGCATATTTTAAGGTTTGATTTAAAATCTTATCAAAGTTTCTATTCTTTTCAATCATTTTTATTCAACAGTTCTTTTACAATTTTGGAAACTAAACTGCCGTCGGCTTTGCCTTTTACTTTTGGCATTAGTGATCCCATGACTTTACCGATGTCTTGCATGGTTTCAGCTCCTGTCTCTTTCACAGCTTGAATAACCAAGTCCTTTACTTCTTCTTCAGATAATTGTTCGGGTAAATATTTTTGCAAAACTTCGAGCTCGGCTTTCTCCTTATCGGCTAAATCTTGGCGATTCCCTTTCTCATATTCTATAATTGCTTCTCTTCTTTTTTTAGCTTCAGAGAAAATTATATCTATTCTTTCTTCTTCGGTTAAACTTCTATCTTCTTTATAGTTTTTTTCTTTTTCTTTATTAATCATAACAGCTAAAAGCATCCGTAATGTAGAACGGGCGATTTCATCATTGCCTTTAATGGCTACATTAAGTTCCTCTTTAATTTTACCTTCTACCTCTTCTGGCATCTGATTTAGCTTTACCTAATTTTTCAAGCTTTTCGTATTCTTTTTTAAGTTCTTCTCTTCTTAAAGCTGATCTTTTCCCCATTTGTGGGCTTTTATCTTTTTCCCAGAAACGGGACCTTCTTGCTCTAAACAAAAGACCGCTTTGTTTCACTCTTCGCGAAAAGCGTCTAACTAGACTTTGAGATGTTTCTCTGCCTTCTTTTTTGATTTCTAATGACATAATTTTTTACCACTTAATAAATGCATGTGGATATGATCAATTACTTGACCAGCTTTCCGACCGACATTAATTTGTAAATTATATGATTCTATCCCTTTATCTTTAGCTACTTTTTGGGCAATTAGCATCATTTTTCCCATCAAATCCTTGTCTTCTGGTTCTAAGTGACTTATTGATTCTATGTGTTTTTTAGGGATTATTAGAAAATGAATTTCTGCCTTAGGATTTATGTCTTTAACAACGATAAAACTATCATTTTCATAAACATCGCTTTTAATTTCACAAAAAATACAATCCATATTATTTTAACCTCTTTTTGACGATTGCTACCACCTCATCTATTTTAACAACATCTTGTTTCCCTGTTTTCATGTTTCTAACAATAACCACTCCATCTAAGGCCTCTTTCTGACCTAAAATCAAAGTATATTTAGCTCCTAATTTATCGGCTCTATTCAATTGAGCTTTTAATGAATTTTTACCAAATGATTCAGCAACCCTAACTTTTGACTTTCTAAATTCTTCTAAAAGCCAGAGGCCCTTTCTTTTAGCCATACTTCCCAATTGAGCTAAAAAGATTTGTGTTTCTGGCTCTTTAGCTCCTTCAATGTCCTGAGCTTTCATTAAAGAAACGATTCTTTCAGTCCCAGCAGCTGCCCCACAAGCAGGTGTATCCCTGCCCCTCAATAGTTTAACTAGTTTATCATATCTTCCGCCTCCTGCCAAGGCGTTTTTACAACCTCCTTCAGATTCAGAGAATAATTCAAAAACTGTTTTGGTGTAATAATCAAGACCTCTCACTAAATAAGGATTAAGAGTATAGGGAAGTTCTATTTCGTCTAAAAATTCTAACACTTCTTTGAAGTGAGAATGACATTCATCACATAAATGATCTAATATTTGCGGAGCTTCGGTTTTTATCGGCTGACATTTTTCTTCTTTACAATCTAAAACTCTTAAAACATTTTCTTTAAATCTTCTTTTGCAATCTGGGCAAATAGAAGATTCTCTACTTTTTAAATAACTTGACAAAAGCTTCTTATAATAAGGACGACAGTTACTGTCTCCAACGCTATTAATTTCAATAATTAAATCTTTTAATTTAAGTTCCTTAAAAATATTGTAAAATATCTGAATAATTTGAGCATCTATTACCGAACTTGATTCTCCAAAAATTTCAAAACCAAATTGCCAAAATTGGCGATACCTACCTGCCTGAGGTCTTTCATAACGATAACAAGGTCCAAAATACCAAAGTTTTAATGGTTGAGGTAAGCTATGCATACCGTTTTCAATATACGATCTAACAATTCCGGCTGTCCACTCGGGTCTCAAACTTAAAGAATCATCTCCTTTAGTTTTTAAATTGTACATTTCTTTCTTAACAACATCTGTGGCTAAACCTATTCCCTTGGCAAAAAGCTCTGTTTCTTCAACAATAGGCGTATCTATTTTCCCAAAGCCATAAAATTCAGCTATATTAGAAACAACATCATAAATCTTCCTATAATACTTTTGATCCTCTGGCAATATATCATGCATGCCAGTTACACTTTGAAATTTATTTTTGTTTGCCATAATAGTTATTAATAAGCCGGAGCTCCAAATTTTGATATTGAATCAAACGGCCAAGCTCTTAAATATACTCTTCCAATTATGTATTCTTTAGATAAGGGCCCGAATCTTCTTGAATCAAAAGAATAAGGTCGATTATCGCCTAAAACAAAATACTCATTAAACTCTAAGATAATATGAACATCACCTGATGTTGTTAAATCGTCGGGTAAGTATTTTTCGTCTAATATGTCGTCTCCACCAATAGTAATTTCCCCATCTTTTATCTTTATTTCCTCCCCTGGAAGCCCAATAACTCTTTTGATAAACCTATTTGAAGGGTCTTGAGGATATCTAAAAACTATTACCTCCCCCCTTTCTGGTCCTCTAAATCTATAGGTAATCTCGTCTATAATTAAATAGTCGCCGTTGGCAAAATTAGGATCCATTGATTGACCTCTAACAAAAAACGGCTGAAATAAAAAGTATCTTATAGGAATTACTATAACAGCGGCAATAATAATTACTTTAATAACTTCCCATGCAAAACCCAAAAAACTACTAACCCGGCTAGTTTCTCTAGCATATTCCTCTGTATATTCTTCGTTATTTTCCCCATCTATGTTATACATATTAATATATTCTACCAAACTTCACAATTTTATGCAACAATGCTAGAATAATCTAATGACTATTATAATTGGATTGGGAAATCCAGGGAAAAGATATACCAACACCCCGCACAATATTGGCTTTGAAATTATTGATAAATTTGCCAAGGAAAATAACTTTCCTGAGTTTAAGTTATCTAAAAAATTTAATGCCTTAATTTCAGAAAGCAATAATATAATCCTCGCAAAACCGCAAACATTCATGAATGAGTCCGGTAAATCCGTAAAAAAAATCTGCGGAGGACGGGCCTCCGCCGATTTAATTGTGGTTCATGATGATATTGATTTGCCTTTGGGTAAAATTAGAATCTCTAAAGATAGGGGTTCTGCAGGACATAAAGGCGTTGAATCAATTATAAAAGAATTGGGAACAAAAAATTTCACAAGAATTAGAATAGGCGTTGAATCAAATAATGTTCTTCAAAAATTTAAAAAAGAGCAAAAGGAATTATTAAAACCAGCCATTTTAGAAGCCCTAGAGAATTTAAATAAAAAGCCTGACTGAAAATTAATCAGCCAGGCCAAGTAACCTAGTTTTCTTTGTCTTCTTTGTCTTCTTCGCCTGTCGAAACCTTTATTAATGCTTCTTCGACCGGACAAAGAGGCTCGTCATTTTCACACATAGTTTCTCCTTAATCTTAAAGAACTAAAGACTAATCTAATATACACTACTAGAAGTATATCATATTTATTATAAAAAGTCAAGAGTTATTATGAAATTAGTTATCGTTGAAAGTCCAACTAAAGGGAAAACCATCTCTAAATTTTTAGGCAAGGATTATAAGATCTTGTCCTCTTTTGGTCATATCCGAGATTTACCAATTAGCACATTGGGCGTTGATGTTGAAAATAATTTTAAGCCAAAATACGTTATTCCAGCCAAAGCCAGAAAAGTCATAAAAGAATTAAAAGCAGCAACTAAAAAAGTTGATGAAGTAATTTTAGCAACAGATGAAGATAGAGAAGGAGAAGCTATTGCTTGGCATCTTTCAGAAGCTCTTGGTTTAAAAAATCCTAAAAGAATTGTTTTCCATGAAATTACCAAAACAGCAATAAGTGAAGCTCTAAAGAACCCAAGAATAATCAATCAAGATGTCGTTGATGCTCAACAAGCCAGAAGAATTTTAGACAGAATTGTTGGCTATAAAATATCTCCTTTTCTTTGGAAAAAAGTGGCTCGTGGATTATCAGCTGGAAGAGTTCAATCGGTAGCTGTGAAATTAATCGTTGAGAAAGAAAGAGAAATTGAAAAATTTAAACCAGAGGAATATTGGACTATTGAAGCAGAACTGAAGAAACAAGAAACAAGAAACAATAATCAAACATTTACTGCTTTACTTAAAGAAGAGATTAAATTAGAAAAAGATGCTAACAAAATAATTAAAGATCTAGACAAAGCAGATTACATAGTTAAAAAGATTGAAAAAAAAGAAACTAGAAGAAATCCCTTTCCCCCATTTACCACTAGCACGCTTCAACAAGAAGCTTGGAAAAGATTTAAGTTTCCGGCTAGATTCACAATGCGAATTGCTCAAC
>Ga0180009_10004537_pt1 | contig 15272 bp, 14 predicted proteins | sample OS_PC_MetaG_FD_123537 | JGI IMG/M metagenome (GOLD analysis project Ga0180009, IMG submission 123537) | Groundwater microbial communities from the Aspo Hard Rock Laboratory (HRL) deep subsurface site, Sweden - OS_PC_MetaG | ecosystem: Environmental > Aquatic > Deep subsurface > Groundwater...
CAAGGTGTTTTTGGACGCATTGATCAACGTGGATTTTTCGATTTTCGAACCTTCGGCGAACGCGGAAGACGAAACGGCGGCAGTTAAAGTCAATGCAAGCAGTGAAGTAGATAATGTTTTCATATGGTTTCTCCTGGTGGTTTTAAAATTCGAGTTCAGTGTAACCGAGCCTCGGGTTTAAGGGCGTAAAGTAATCACGGAAAAAACGTGATTTATTCACATCCTAAGCTTAAATTCGTTATTTAATATCGACCGAACCGGTATTAGCCGAGCTGTTTTTTCCGATTGCTTGGGTATTGGTTAAGGTATTTTTCGATGCGTTGATCACCGTGGATTTTTCCACCTTAGAACCTTCGACGCTGATTGAGCCGGTATTGGCCGAGCTGTTTTTTCCAATCGCTTGGGTATTAGTCAAGGTGTTTTTGGATGCATTGATCAATGTGGATTTTTCGATTTTCGAACCTTCGGCGAACGCGGAAGACGAAACGGCGGCAGTTAAAGCCAATGCAAGCAGTGAAGTAGATAATGTTTTCATGTGGTTTCTCCTGGGTGGTTTTAAAAGTTCGAGGTCAGTGTAATCATCCTTGAAAAATTACGATGTGAAACATTCACATTCGATTTGTGATTTAGTGACCGGCAGGAAATTGCCAGCAATCTTTCCTCTTTATTCGTCTAAAGACGGTGCTACCATTAAATTAACGTAAACCCCTCATTCCGCCATGGACTGGCAAGCTTTTGAGGCGCATTAGAGCCTGAGTACAAGCGTTACTTATTTTTGCGACGTCTTATTATTGGCAGAGACTGTAAGACGGTTCTAGTTAAAAATAAGGATGGATACGATGATTTTCTCCCCACCTTCTGAGAAATCGCAATTCTTTGCTCAGTGTAATTATTCAAAACCGATTAATTAGGTTGGTCTTAAGAATAAAAAGAGAAGAATTAAAAAAATCGAATTGCATGCAACAATAATTGACCGTCTTTGTCAAGAATAGTCATCACTTTTGTTGTTGTCACGATTTATTCCGGTATAAACAAAAAGTTGCCGGTAAACGACGATTCCATCCAAGGGATTTGTTGGCCGCCGGTTTCTTGATTGACGCCTTGCAAGACCCGTTTGAAAACTTCTTCTATCGTGAGTCCGGGAACTTGCATAGTATTGAGCAAATGCTTGGTATAGATTCCGTTGTCGTCTTCGCCGTCGGCGGCAACCGAACCGGGACTGGTCGCAAAGCCGATAATGGTGCCTTTTGGTCCGTCTATTTTGGCGAGGCCCCGGCCGGCACTCCGGAAACTGCGCGGCAACGGATTGTCCCGGCAGGCATCCAAAATCACGATTTGCAAATTATCTTCGCCTTCCATCGCGCCCAATACTTGTCCGATATTGACCGCTTTATAACGGACATCGGACTGCCTTTTAATGACCGCATCCGTCGGGATTAGGTAATTTGACCCGTCGACCTGAACACCGTGGCCGGCGAAATAGAATAAACCGACTAATTTTCCCGCACTCATTTGCCGGCCGAATTTATCGATCGCCGCTTCCATTTGCTCTTGATTTCCATCGAGCAATAACGTGACCTCAAACCCTAAACGGCTCAGGGAGTCGGCCATGGCTTTGGCATCGTTGACCGGGTTCTTTAACGGGCTGAAGGCATAAGCACTATTTCCGATAACTAAGGCCGTACGGCGCAGCGGAACAGTTCCGATAGCATCAATGGCGGCGCTAGGCATGGATTGCATTGTTGGCGATGTTTCCGACAAATGTTGGGTGCCGGGCGGCAGGGTGATCATTGCGGGATTTGGTGATGCGATTGCAGGATTAGAATCGGCAAAGGCAATTTCGACATCGACATAACCTTCGTTGTCGTGGTTGCCGTTGATTACGTCGTTAGTTCTGAACATTAAGGGGCCGTCTTCGGATGCCGTAAACGTGACGTCCGAACCGACTACGAAAGGCTTTCCCTGTTGGCCGATTTTAGCGATTAGAGTCGAATGACTATATCCGTCGATAATCGTGGGGAATAACGGAGAATTATCGCACCACGCCTTGTATAAACCGATGCCGTCGGGGCCGGTAAAATTGCAGGTCGGATAAGTCCGCCATTGTCCTTTGGCCGATATCCGATAATTCTGCCCAGCCGAAACCTTGACGCCGCTATTTCGCCATTCCTCAACCGCTGCCGATACGCGGGTTTGGGTACTTGTTCCTGAAGCGAGGGGGCGAGTCGGTATGTTGTCGGTATAGTGACGTTTCGGCGCGCATGCCGATAGCGATAAACATGCCGTAATGATGATGTTAAAATATATATTTTTCATAGTGTTACGGTATAAAGACGACTAGAAATAGCTCGTGTTCTAACATAATTATAGCGGCGATTTATATTTATGGTTCATGGATTCATTTGAAAGGCCGCTCGACTTCAAGTGATAAATTCATGATGCACTGTAAGTTTGCCGAAAAGTTCGGATGACAAATTGTAATGACGCGATAGGCAAATCGATCGTGTTTATTACCCGAATACCCGGTGAATATCGCACAGAGTTCCTAAGTTAATCCGCATACGATGGAGTTGCGCTAAATCGTAACTCAATTATTAACTTAGGGTGTGTGCCATGAAAACAAGAAAAAAACCGATGGTAAAGCTATTTATGACTGCTTTACTGCAAATTCCGTTGATGTCGACCGCGTTCGGTGCTGAAGGCGTCAGTTGCGATGCTTACCGTTGTTCGATCTCGATACATGAAAGTTTGGCGATCGAGTCCGGAGTTGCCGATTTTTACGGAGACGGCGACCGTTATGAAATGATCGGGGATTTGATAGTCAAAACCCCGGCGGGCAATGTGCCGTTACTGGATGCAGAGTTGTATTTTTCCAGAAATACCGACAATACCGATATCGGATTCGAAGTCTACGGCGTTGCCGAAGCGCCCTTTCCGTCAGTACCTCTGTTGGCTGGTGCGAGCTTTACCGCCAAACCGCTGGCCGCAGTCGGATTGGCTGGCAGAAAAATGTTGAAATCTTTGCTTGAGTCGGACGACTATACCTTGCCTTTAGCGGAAAACCCGAAAGACCCGGAAGGCGATCCTAACGATATCAAGCAGCCGGCTTATTTGTTTTTTCATTTCCAAAGCGGTTTGGCGTTCGATATGCCGCTTAATGCATTATTGGGAATGAATCAGGAGGGCGATAATCCGTTCAATTTTTCGGTGCCCGGCGATAAAAGCGTGACTTTTATTCTCGACCTCGAGGAGCCTTATTTTTTCATTTCACAAAACGCGCGCGAATTGGTAGCCGAAAAATCGGAAGCCGCAATCGATTTGGCTAAACAAGCCAACGAAGAGAAGAAAAAGGAGCGGGAGCAGCAAAACGGCGGGGATACTAAAGAAAACAACGATGCAGTCAAAGACGCCGCCTCGGAAACCACCAAATCGGCATTACCCGATTTAGGCGATCTGGCGTTTTCGTTCGAGGGCGGTATTCCATTCAGACCGGAAACAATATGGGGAATACCGGAAGGAGCGGGGGAATTCAAAGGCCATCTGTACATAGAAACCGAATTACCGCTGTATAAATTCGTCAAACTCAACGGCGAAATCGTCACGTATATCGGCAAAGAAGGTTATATGCAAGGCGGTAACGGCAAAGTCGAGGTTTCGTTCGATCTGATTCCGAATTTCCTGAACTTTTCGTTTCCGCTCGGCAATGCCACTGCAGGCGTCACGATAACCAAGGACGAACAGGCCACCTATTTCAGCGGAATCAACGATCCGAATTATTCGTTTTTACCGTCTTTCGTACCGTTCACTCCGGCCAACAAAACACTGGTTTCGGGTTATATCAGCAGCGCCAATCCAGTGCTGACGCAATTGCGGGCCAAGGGTCAGTTCGGCTACGATACCGCCGGACTGAGCAAACTGGTCGGTGTCAATCTGAATAATCTAGCAGTCAACAGTGCCGATCTGACGGTAACGGTCGAAGGTATCCGGTTGCGCGGACGGACATCTTCAAGCATTCATCCGTCGATAAAATTGGGCGGTTCGGTCGATGTCGACATCTTCTTTCCGTTTACCCGTCCGGAATTAAGCTATGTTCGTATGTCGGGTCAAATGCAGGTTGCAGGCGTCGGATTGTCGCCGGTTGCTTTGGATATCAGCGCCAAAGGCTTTTTCATCAACGGAAAATTCGTCACGCCGCTCAGCGAGATCGGCATGGGCGGTCAAATTACCAACCAAGGGCCTTTATTGACCGGTAACGCAGGCATCTATTTACCGATCGGCGATATTACCGCCGCGTTGAACAAAGCGAGGGAAGGCGTACTGAAGGCAGAACAAAAAGTCCAAGAAGCCGGGTATTTGGTCGATCAAGCGCGGAAACAAGTGCAGGCCGATCGGGACCGCGATGCGGCTAATCTGGAAAAAGCCCGTGCCGAAGTCGTTAGTGCGCAAAATGGCGTTAAATCGTTGCAGTCGAAGATCAACTATCAAAACGGTTTGATTAAAAAATATAACGGCGAAATTGCTGCTAAAAAAAGATGGTATAACAAAAAGCCTTGGCACAAAAAACCGGCCGCTTGGATCGCCTACACCGGGTATCGTACTTATAAGCTGGGTCAGATAGGGGTTGCCAAAACAGCGATTGCCGGACTGAATGTTGCGATGGCGGCCGCCAAAGGGGTATTGTGGACTGCCGAACAGGTTCTGTACGGTATTCAACAAGGTATCTCGACATTGCCGATCGATTTGGATCCGCGCGTGTCCGGATTGATTATCGGCTTGGAAAGCGCGAAAGCGGCATTGAAGGTCGCGAAATTGGCTTTGCCCGACTTACCGGTGATCGATCTCGATGTCGGCGGTAAAATCGATCTAACGCTCGATATCAAAGGCATTCGCGGTAATCTCAGCGCTCAAATGAACGGACAATCGCTTGCCGACGGTAAAGTGGCTTTCGATCCGATGCCTAAAGCCTGTGTGAATATCAGTAAACTCGGCGAATTCTGTACGCCTTTCTGATAAAAGCACTACTCGTGCTTGATAATTAGCCCCGCTCACGGATGTGGCGGGGCTTTTTTATGGCTACGTTCGCGTGATCAGTTGAAACGGTCTCTTTCCTACTAAATAAACCATTTAGGAAATAGTCAATGATTACTTTCCCATACTCTGAGCGTGGAAGAGGGTACGATTACTCGCTTGACAGGACGCCGTAAATACCTCCATGTAGGCTTGACGGCGGCTTTCCCTGCCGCCGACACCTGCCAATCGAGCAACCGTACCCTCCTTTCAAGAATCCGCTCAATATTGAAAAAAGCAAGTTATTCAGAGGTATATCCTTTGGTTTCTGCTGACTTTGAGTTCAAATAGGTATCAACTATTAACGCGAACATAGCCTATTTTATTCGCTCTTTGCAAATATAGCCTGACGCAAGGAAGTTCAAAAATCGAGAAGGTAGGGAAGCGCGCTGCTAAGCCAAACTTGCGTCCGAATTGAATGTTAAGAACCGGCGACCTTGATAGGCAGTCGAGCCGGCAGCTCGGCGACCGATGAAATGATCAAATCCGGCATCACGCGTCTGGCGTCCGCATAGGCTTTGCGGAATTTGCCTGTCTTCACCAGAATGCCGGTCAGGCCGGCATTTTGACCGCCGCCGATGTCGGAGTCTATGTCGTCGCCGACGATCGCGACGCATTCGGGCGGCAATTCCAATTCGGTCAGTGCCGCACGGAAAAAGTCGGGCGACGGTTTGCCGATGATCGTCGCCTGCTGGCCGCTGGCGTATTCGAGCGCGCTGATGAACCCGCCGATATCCATTTGCAGGCCCTGCTCGGTTTGCCAAAAGCGGTTCTTGTGGACCGCGATCAGCCGCGCGCCGCCGGTCAGCAGACGGAAGACGCGGTTTAGAACCGGGTAAGACCAACGGTCGCCGATATCGCCGACGATCACGAAATCGGCCTGAGTATCCGATTGCCGGAACCGATCGAAATCGCGTCTGACATCGTCGGCGAGCAGCAAATGGCAGACCGGGTCGCCGAATTGTTCGAGGTAGATCAATGTGGCGCGCGTCGCGCTGACGATCTCGCGTTCTTCGATATCGAAGCCAAGGCGGGTTATTTTGTCGTGCAGCGAAGCGGCCGACAGCGTGCTGGTGTTGGTGATGAAACGGCAACGGTAACCGCGCCGTTTGATCTCGGCGATAGCCTCGACGGCGCCTTCAATGACGTTCGAATCGACATACAAAACACCGTCGAGGTCGAAAAGAATACCTTGGATTAAAGATAGATTTGGCATTCGGAAATTCCTCGATTCGTTTCAAAAAGAGTTTTTGCCGCACCATGGCCCATAGAGCCATTAAGAAGGTAACAATTCGGGTTTGAATTTTGAGTTATCGAAAGACTAGTGGAGGTTTTCAAAAAGGAATTTTGCAGATTTATCAAATATTCGAAATTTCAGCCTCATTGTTTACGTCAAGGCCAAGTGGAACTATCCAGACACAGGGGGTAAATAGAGAAATGCAAAAGACGATTGCTTTTTGCACTTGTACGATGCCGAATAACGATTCAGTGATTGCCAATTGACCGCAACGAGAGACCGGAGGCCCCTCGGTAGTATATTGGCTCGAGAGAAGCATCGTTGTTTCTATACTGGCCGCAAGATAACCACCCAAAATTGCTATCTAGATCACGTCATTCCGCAAGTAGGTTTTGGAAACAACTCTTACAAAAACATTGTCGCACCATGCTATGACGCAAATTCCATGAAAAATGATAAGCCAGCAGATGAATTTATTCTGTTGTTGTAAAAAGATAAAGACTATTTCTTTGTCAGAATTTTAGGAATTAAAAGAAAAATCGCTAAGCTTCAATCTGGTGAGTTAAAACCAGACATCGCTCCCCCATGATATATCCAATGACAACACCAATAATTTTCTTCGATGAGTCACATAATACCGGTGCTCATTTATTAGATGCTAATCAACCGATATTTACGCTTGCCTCGGTAGATTACAATCCAGATGAATGTTCAGAGCTTTTACACTTAGTTTCATCTCATCAAGCATCCGAAGCGAAATTCGGTAGTCTTCAAAGCAGTGAAGCAGGACGTAGAAAAATATTGGATTTTGTTAATTCGCAAATGCACTCTGAAAAACGTGTAAAAACGATGATTGTACATAAGCGTTTCAATGTAATTACTCAACTTGTTGACATCATAGAAGAAACGCTTATGCGTAGGGATGGAATCGATATTTATAAAAATAGCGGCAATATTGTATTAGCCAATTTACATTGGTATTTGACACCACATTTTTGTGGCGAACAACAATTTGATGACTTTCTGGCCAGTTTTGTTGAGATGGTCAGAAATCAATCCAGCGAATCCAAAAGTAAGTTTTTTAATAGCGCTAAAGTGCTATACGATAACTGCACAGATGAGAAGCATAAATCCATGCTTGCTCCTTACATTTATGCGGAGCGTTTTATAGATGATATTCTCAACGGCATTGACAAAAAATACGCTATAGACCCCGCCATTAGTCTGTTCTTTTGTCATTTAACTGAATGGGAAAAACAGCTAGATGAAGCGCCTATCATTATCTATGACGAATCAAAACCCATTACAGCGTCGCAACCCATTTTTATGAAAATGATGGATAGTTCGATTCCTACTGAAGAAGTGGGCTATGGTCAAAGGAAATTTACGGTTCCTTTAAAAGTTAAAGAATTTCGCTCTGGAAACTCAAGACAATATCCTGCTCTTCAAGTCGCCGACCTTATGGCAGGGGCCACACGATATTATTATTCGGCATTCTTTCGTAAAAAAAATGATCAATTTGCGAATAAGCTTAAAGATGCCGGAATTGAGCGCTTCGTATTTGGAGCTATTGGGCCGCTAGATCTGGAACACTTAATGTTTGATGATTTGAAAACTAGCGATAATGATATAAATCCGACTGATTACATGACGAAATTCTGTTCATAAAATCCAAGTGAGGGAAATTCGGCTTGGATTCCAATTGATATTCAAAGAGGTTAGATCAATATGAAAATTTACACGGCTATTATTGAAAAATGTCGCGATACCGGATTATACGTGGGCTTCATTCCTGGATTTACAGGTGCACATAGCCAAGCGGAATCATTGGATGAGCTTAATCAAAATCTTCGGGAAGTCATTCAAATGTTACTTGAGGATGGCGAGCCAATACTGGAAGCCGAGTTTGTTGGAACTCAAAATGTAGTTGTTGCTTAAGCATGGGAAACATACCAGCTCTTAAACCTCGCGAAGTTGTAGCTTTGCTTGAAATATTAGGATTTACAGAAATCCGGCAACGCGGCTCACATAAACAATTCCGTCATCATGACGGTAGATGCACAACAGTGCCATTTCATGCAGGACGTGATATCTCACCAGTTTTACTTCGGCAAATCGCTAAGGATATTGGCATGACAGTTGGAGAGTTACTTAAATTTCTAGTCTAAACCAACGCACCATAAGACTCCGCTAGCGCTACACCGCTGAGCTTTACGTTACGCCAAAAAATTAGGAGGTTAGGTGGCTGTAGAAGAAAAACAAGCTATCGCAAAGAATCTGTAAAGAAGAATAAGGGTATTGGCAAAATCCTTAAGCACAAAAAAGGGGGCGTTGGTTATTTTCATTATCGGCAACCATTATACCCAAAGAAAGTAACCTGACCCCTTTTATGCACGCTGTTACACGCAAGTATAGATATGGCGATCGTGCAAAAAACAGCATCAGAGCGCGCGAGGTTGCCGAGTCGAACGGAAAAGTCCGAGTTGATAAGTTAAACCGCCCATGGTTCGACAGGCTCGCCACGAATGGCTTAACTTAATGGCAGTGAGTGTTAGGTAATAATAAATGGCATTGAGGTCGCATTAGCTAAGATAGCAAGACGGTATCTACGACTTTGTATAATGATGAGAGCCTCAGTTTGGGAACGAGATAAAAACTGCTTCACATTGCTAGCGCCCAAGCCACGCGGATGGCGTTTGCCAAAATGCAAAATATAGCGTTTAATCCATCCCGTATAGGCCTGTTCGGTACGAAGGCTACAGTGCTTCAAACGAACCTTAGCCCGTACTTGATCCAATAATGTTGGTGAATTTTCCGAAGCCGACAATGACGTGTTTTGTATTTTTATTAGGAAAGGTTGTTTTTTACAACTAATTGAAATTTTTATGATTTTAATTTTTTAAAACCGAATTGGGCAGCTGTTTGACGCAATATTTTGCGTCATTTAGTATGTCTAATTATAGTTAGGCATTAATGCACCTGAATCCGGAGTTTTACCTATATGAACTAATATCAACAGAAAGTTTTACTAGCCTTAGTTGGGGTTATCACACTGATTGTATCTTGGTTTCATCAAGGCACAGTAGAGAAAGCAATCTTTGAGAGCTTCGCAATTATATCTTTCATCCTTTCAGCTTTATTACTAGCATTTGACCACTTTTTTTGGAAATGGAAATGGAAATGGAAATGGTTCTATGGTTGGCTTGTTCAAGTCCCAGATCTAAATGGCGAATGGGCAGGCACTGGCAGCGAAACGATAATAACTCGAGATAATACAGGTAATATTATTCCTGTTTGCTCAAATCACACCGCCTCGTTGGTTTCAATAAATCAGCAATTTTCCACTATTCACCTTATTTTTAAATGGGAAGACGGTGGTGTTTCGCGATACGAACAAGATGCACCCTTTGTAGTAAGTGGTACAAATACAAAGAGGCTGTCATTTAATGCTATGTATTTTTTTACTCCTGTAAATGGACAAGAAGAACCGAGGAATGTAATTGCAACTATTAGCATGGACAGCAAGCTGTTCAAGAACAAGCCATCGGAATTTAAACTGACGTACTTTACGAGTGACAGTATTCGACAAGGTGCTATCAATTTGAAGCCTAAAAATTATGCCTAACATGGCGCTCAACCGGAGCGCGGTTATAATGCGGCTTTATTTTTTTTCAGCTTTCCGTGCCGCGCCCGGTTAGCTCTACGTTAGGCTATAAGGAAAGATGCGATGGAATCTAGATGTCTCCAAAAATTTGAGCTTCATTACTTTTTTAGTGATGACTCTCATTCTATGGATGCGTTAGTAAGAAACGATTGTGAAAGGGAGTTATTAGCTCTTTTTAAAGAATGTTCTGAAATCCTCGGCATTAAATGCAACGTTGAATCTGAAGCATTTTCTGAAGGAGGGTTAAAGGAAGTATGGAATTTTCTGGGTACTCCACAAGTGGCATTGGTAGTCGCAGTGCTTGCATTAGTCATGTCAAGATATCCGCCAACCGATTCCGAACGTAATGCCGCAGATGAGAAGTTGCTTGAATTACAAACTGAAGAAGCTAGGTTAAATATTGAAAAACTTAAACTAGAGCTAAAGAAACTTAAAGAAGATAAGGAAAATCAAGAGGCATTGGAGATCATATCTGATGAGGTAGTTAAAAGTTCAAAGGTTCTTGTAAGAAGATCTAACTTTTATGAGAAAGCAATAAGGTATGAAAAAATTTCAAATGTTTCATACACTCATCTGAATTTTGAAAATATCCCTGTCAGCCCGTCAATAAATATCGATAGAGACGCATTTAGATTTTTCATAATATACTCAAAGGCATTAAAGCCTATAAATATTGAAGATGCAGAGATTGAAATAGTATCTCCAGTTCTTAAGGCAGGAAATTATAAGTGGAAAGGAATTTATGAGGATGAGGTAATCACATTCGCAATGTCTGATGGCGATTTTCGGTATCAAGTACAATCAAAGCAGGTTGCATTTCAAAATGGCAGTACAATTACTTGTGTCCTTGAAATACAAAGAAAACTCGATGAGACTGGCGAAATTGTTATTACTGGGTATGCTGTAACTACCGTAATAGGTAAATATGATTCAACCCAATCATTGCAAACACCTCAAGGAAAAGCTTATAAACAGGCAAAGAAATATGCAGAATCGCAACAAGATTTATTTGGCAAATAAGCCTAACCATGCGCCTCACCCGACCAAAAACCGCTACGCGGTTTTTGGTCGGGTGAGCTTGGCGTTAGATTTTCAGGAAGCATACTCGGCGTGTTCACAAAAAAAGAATTACTTGATGCAGTGAAGGATGGGCTATACCAGTCTTGGCTTTTGGCATTCGCGACAAATGACACGCCATACGTGTCGATGAAGCCGGAATATTTGACAACGATCATGCTAGGCAAATTCTTATCAGAGAAGCTGGGTTCAGGAAGCTGTATTGTTCGTTTTGAGGAACAAACAAAAGATGTCGCTACACGCGCTTTTCCAGTTATGCCTTTGCCTTACACACCGAAGAATGTTTACGGGCGAGCATCAAAGGAAAAAGGAGAGGAAGGCTCCGTTGATATCGTCATATACAGACAAGCCGCATATTTTCCTGAGACAGTAGCAATCATTGAGGTAAAAAACTTCGACCAACGAGATGAACTGTTAGTTAAAGATTTGGACAGAAATAAAGAGTTCATGGAATTGACAGATCCGAAGAAACTGAACCAAATCAATTACGGACTGTTAACTTTCTTTTTGCATGATAAGAAATCGGTAACAAAGGAAGAGGCAAGCAGCTTTATTGCAGAAAAGACAAAGCACTTTCAATCGGAGGCTAATAACTATTGTTCTGCAATTACTTGCGCCACCTTGACCCTCGATACTTTGGCTAACTTTCCACGCCTATCCAACGCGGAGGCCGCATCTGAGGTGGATGAAAATGGACAACCTGTTATTGAGTTAGAAGAGAATCATCACATCGTGTACGGCATCATTTGCATAGAAAGAAAATCTAACGAATAAGGTTAGATTTTGTGAGCAACGCGAACCAAAATCTGAACCGTTTGTTGGACAAGCCCGGCCCGGTTGATTCAGAGTGGGTTGGATGCTTTAGATAAGAAAATAGCTTTTTGCCGTTTTGAGGCACCGCGGCTCTTTGTGAGCGGCGGCGCCTCATTTAAACCTAAAACCGTTGCCGTTGCTGCAACAGGGTTTCAAAGGCAATGCATTTAGACGCATTATAGCCTGATTTTGGCCCGAGCGACGTCCTCGGCCGCCGAATGCCGATGCAAATAAATAGGGTCAGGTACAAATTAAACGCAGGCCAATGCAGTATCATTTAACCCGTACCTGACCCCCAGTTATTTTTATATCATGTCCGATTTAGATGTTATCCCGCAGAACAAGAGAAGATCGAGGATTATCTTTGTCAGCTGTTGTTTCATGCAGTTAAGATATCCAGGTCAAGAGAATGACTTGTTCTTTGTGACAAGTTACTGATTAAAACTACCGTTACACAGATCAAATGAGACTTTCACATCTCTGCCAATTTTCGCCGTTAGAAATCCGTAACATGCACAAGAACCAAAAGATTCACCTGACTTCGCTGTGCTACGCAGGTGATCTTCCAGATTAAATGCCAGAATGGATAAGCTATTTCAAAGGTTAGGATCAAAATCCAATGCTCACGTTGGGCGTGATTTTGAGATTGTTGCGAAAGAGTTTTTTTCGAGTCAAGGATTAGAGCTGATGCCCGATTTAAAAGTACTAGTTAGGAGTCGGTACTATTAAAAAAGAGCATGCCTTCGATTTAGGGTGTGAAAGACAAAAAGTAATAGTTGAGTGTAAATCTCATCGCTGGACGTCTGGTGACAATGTCCCTAGCGCCAAAATGACCGTATGGAATGAGGCCATGTTCTATTTCTATGTGGCCCCTGAAGATTACAGAAAAATCATGTTTGTGCTTAAGGACAGAAGCGATAAGCGTAATGAAACGCTTGCTGAGTACTACTTGAGAACTTACAATCATCTAGTGCCGAGTGATGTGGAGTTTTGGGAATATGATGAATCGACAAAAAACGCAGAAAAATTGGCATTTAACACTTAAATTTAGCCGACGCTAAAAGACAGCGCGGGGGCAAGGAAGTATTACATAATCGGAAATATGAGTTTTTATGGAATATGAGTGGGATGAAAACAAAGCGGCAGCCAATCTGTCCAAACACGGTGTTTCCTTCGCGGAAGCAAAAACGGTTTTTGATGATCCGTTATACGTGGATTTCTACGATCCCGACCATTCTTACGTAGAACATCGTTTTATCCTACTAGGCGAATCAGTACAAGGGAGGTTATTGTTCGTTTCTTATATGGAGCGTAACAATATCATTCGGTTGATTAGCGCAAGAGAAGCAACGACATCGGAGCGAAAAGCATATGAACAAGAATGAAATTGAAGATGAATTACGGCCGGAATACGACTTGCAAGGTTTACAGGTCAGAAAATTAGGACCCGGCCGCAAAAAGTTTTGCAATACGGTTCGTTTAGAGCCGGATGTGATTGCGGCGTTCCCCAACGCCGATGCTGTAAATGAAGCATTGCGTTATTTAATTGAAATAGCCCAGCATTCGGCCAGCCTAACCCAACGCTCCAGCGGACTCCGCTAAAACTACGTCGCTGAGCTAATCGTTAGGAGTGTGATCCGGAGACACGATGAAATTAAGAAGGCCGGAATCGATAATGCGTGTTCCAGTTTCGTTGCGCCAAGCCTTAAGTAAAGGCACGCGGTACAACTCTTTAGCCGGTATTTACGCGCATTCCCTGCCTAATGCCGCCATGAAGCCGCATCTTCTATCGGTTCCAGGTGGGTTTCTATATCGATATGGTCGAATCTAGCCTTGATCCGATGTTCTATGGTTTCCAGCAAATCATGGCCTTGCTGTACAGACCATTGCCCCGGCACCAACACATGTACCGACATGAAACGGCGCGCGCCGGCATATCGGGTGCGTAAAGCATGATAGGCAATTTGATCCGAAGCGATAAATTGCTCCAACACCCCTACAATTTCGGCTAGTTCTTCTTCCGGCAGCGTAGCATCCATCAAACCGGAAATAGTGCGGCGCAATAGATGTAACCCTGCCCAAAGAATGTTGATTGCAACTAAAATCGCAATCACCGGATCGAGAATCTCCCAGCCTTGCATTCCCAATTGCTCAGCAAAATCCAGCGTCAATTGAAACCGATTACCCAACGCGATCAAGCCAATACCTAGGACAATTCCGACTGTGGTCCACACGTCGGTCATCAAATGCTTACCGTCCGCTTCTAAAGTAATTGAATGCCGACTGCGACCGACTGTAATCAAAATTTTAGCAACAACCAGATTGATTAACGACGCAAACACGGATATGGCGATACCGACATCCAGTTGCTGCAAAGGTTCGGGATGTAGAAGGCGTTCCCACGCTGTGTAAGCGATGCTGCCGGCCGCCAACAAAATCATGATGCCCTCGGCACCACTGGAAAAATACTCGATCTTATCGTGGCCGTATGAGTGAGATTCATCCGGCGGTCGAGCAGCAATGTTCAATGAAATCAACACAATTACCGCAGCTACCAGATTAATTAACGACTCTAGCGCATCGGACAACAAGCCAACCGAACCGGTCAGCCAATAAGCATAACTCTTCAGCGCTATGGTCAATACAGCCGCAATGATCGACAACCACCCGTAGCGGGCCAATGATTTCATTTCGGCAGCCATCCACTTAATCCTAAAAAACGCAGTTTAGCCTATCCAAATTACCACTTGTACATAAAAAACATTGGTTCAATTAAATCAAAACCCAGATCGAATTGCGGCGCGCCTGAATTTGAAAGATCTGTGATCAGAATAAATTTACTTTTTCTATGATTCGTCAATCCGATCGATTAAACACAACGACCAATGATTCATCGGAATCCGGTTCGTGAATAAATCACAGAACCGGCGTTACTCGATCACCGCGTTTTCTTCTCCAAATCGGGATACTGTACCCAAGTTCAACGAAACGTTCGAACCCGAATTTAACTAAATCAAATAATCAAAACCAGAGGAAAACGTCATGAAAAAATTCACAGTAGCAGTCGCATTGGTCGCAGTCTTCAGCGGATCGGCAATGGCCGAAGGGTCCAAAATCGAAAAATCGACTTTGATCAACGCCTCGAAAAACACGCTGACCAACACGCAAGCCATCGGCCGTAAAAGCGCCGCGAGCACCGGTTCGATCAACGTGGTCGGCTCGAAAGTCGAAAAATCCACCGTGATCAATGCGTCTAAAAACACCTTGACCAACACCCAAGCGATAGGCCGCAATTCGGTGGCTAACACCGGTTCGGTGGACATTCGCTAATACAGAAGCGGTGAATAGTTCACAATTTTAGCGTGAACGGTTCACCGCAAAACAAACAACCAAACGATACAGTAAAACCGTAAC
>Ga0180009_10004538_pt1 | contig 15272 bp, 11 predicted proteins | sample OS_PC_MetaG_FD_123537 | JGI IMG/M metagenome (GOLD analysis project Ga0180009, IMG submission 123537) | Groundwater microbial communities from the Aspo Hard Rock Laboratory (HRL) deep subsurface site, Sweden - OS_PC_MetaG | ecosystem: Environmental > Aquatic > Deep subsurface > Groundwater...
AGGAAGCATTGCAGGCTTTTAACGTGCCGCTGCTGGGCGGGGATACGGTGGCAGCGACCGGGGCCAGCACCTTTGCCATGACCGCGATTGGCCGCGCGACCCACCATCCTGTGCCTGCGCGCCGCGGCGCAAAGCTGGGCGATGCCGTCTACGTCACTGGCACCATCGGGCTCGCGATGCTGGGGTTTGAAGGCGCGCCCTATCACCGCGCTGCATTTGACCGGCCCGAACCGCGCCTTGCCGAAGGCCTCGCCCTTGCCCCACTAGTCAGTGCGATGATGGATGTATCCGACGGGCTGCTGCTCGATTGCTGGCGAATGGCGAACCTTAATGGCGTCACCTTCGCGATTGATCCTGATGCGGTGCCGGTGGCCGATTGCGCACGGCGCGATGAATGTATGCGTTGGGGCGATGATTACGAACTGCTGTTCACCGCCGCGCCCGATGCCGCGATTCCGATCGCGGCGAGCCGCATCGGAAACGTGGTTGCCGCTGGTTTTGCGCCTTTGGTGTTGGGGAAAAACGCGTTCCCCACCGCCGATAATCTCGGTTACTGGCACGGTTAGCGCGAGTTTCCCCGCGCAACGATGCTGAAAGCGGCGTAAAACCGTGCGTCCAGCGGCCTGGAGGCTTGCCAGCCATCGCCGAGTGCCTATGAATACCGGCGCTGCGCCTACGGGATCAATCGCGGCGCACGTTTCCCGCGCGGAAATAATAAAACGAGAGGGGATTACTCGTGAATTTATTGCTCATTTCAATTGGGCTGGGGCTGCTTGCCATTGTCTATGGCTTCATCACCAGCCGTCAGGTGCTCGGCGCAGATGCCGGCAACGCCAAAATGCAGGAAATTGCCGCCGCCATTCAGGAAGGCGCGCAAGCTTACCTGAAACGCCAATATACCGCGATTGCGGTGGTTGGCGTGATCGTGGCGGTGATCGTCGCTGTTACGCTGGGGACGATCCCGGCGGTTAGCTTTGTCATCGGCGCGGTATTGTCGGGCGTGGCGGGCTTCATCGGCATGAACGTGTCGGTGCGCTCCAACGTGCGCACCGCTGCGGCGGCGATGACCGGACTGCAACAGGGCCTGACGCTGGCGTTCCGCGCGGGCGCTATCACCGGGATGCTGGTGGCGGGTCTGGCGCTGCTCGCGATTGCGGTGTTCTTCTGGTATCTTACGGGCCCGGCGGGTCTGGCGGCGGATAGCCGTCCGGTCGTGATCGGCCTGACCGCATTGGCGCTGGGCGCATCGCTGGTGTCGATCTTCGCACGGCTTGGCGGGGGCATCTTCACCAAGGCGGCAGACGTCGGTGCCGATCTGGTCGGCAAGGTCGAAGCGGGCATCCCCGAAGATGACCCACGCAACCCTGCCGTGATCGCCGATAACGTGGGCGACAATGTGGGTGACTGCGCCGGGATGGCGGCTGACCTGTTCGAAACCTACGTGGTGACTGTGGGCGCCACCATGGTGCTGACCGCGCTGCTGATGAGCGGCGCAGAAAATCTTGCCACACTGATGGCGCTGCCGCTGCTGATTGGCGGCGTATGCATCGTCACCTCGATCATCGGCACCTACTTTGTCCGCCTCGGCGGCGGCACCAACATCATGGGCGCGATGTACAAGGGCTTCCTTGTCACCGCCGTGCTGTCGGTTCCGGCAATCTGGTGGGCGATCAGCTATTCGCTGGGCGACATGGAAGGCGCGATTGCAGGGCAGGCCTTCAATGGCCGCACGCTGTTCTATTGCGGGTTCCTGGGTCTGGTCATCACCGGGTTGATCATCTGGATCACCGAATATTACACCGGCACCAATTACCGCCCGGTGCGATCCATCGCCAAGGCTTCGGAAACGGGCCACGGCACCAACGTGATCCAGGGTCTGGCGATCAGCATGGAATCGACCGCGCTGCCGACACTGGTTATCTGCGCAGGGATCGTCATCGCCTACCAACTCGCTGGCCTGATGGGGATCGCCTATGCGGCCACATCAATGCTGGCACTGGCGGGGATGGTCGTGGCGCTCGATGCTTACGGCCCTGTCACCGACAATGCCGGCGGGATCGCCGAAATGGCCGGGCTGGATGACAGCGTTCGGGAAAAGACCGATGCGCTCGATGCCGTGGGCAACACCACCAAGGCCGTGACCAAGGGCTATGCCATCGGTTCGGCCGGACTTGCCGCACTCGTGCTGTTCGCCACCTACACCGCCGACCTGCGAGAGCTGTTCGAAGGGGTAACGGTCAATTTCAGCCTCGAAAACCCCTATGTCATCGTCGGGCTGCTGCTCGGCGCGTTGCTGCCCTATCTGTTCGGCGCAATGGGCATGACAGCCGTGGGCCGGGCTGCGGGCGAAGTGGTGAAGGACGTGCGCGACCAGTTCGCCAAGAACCCCGGCATCATGACCTTCGAGGTCAAGCCGGACTATGCCCGCACGGTCGATCTCGTCACCAAGGCGGCGATCAAGGAAATGATCATCCCGTCGTTGCTGCCAGTGGCCGCGCCGATTGTGGTCTATTTCGTGATTACGGCGGTGGCCGGGCAGGCCAACGGCTTTGCGGCGTTGGGCGCACTGCTTCTCGGCGTGATCGTGGGCGGGCTGTTCGTTGCCATCTCGATGACATCGGGCGGCGGCGCGTGGGACAATGCCAAGAAATACATCGAAGACGGCAACCACGGCGGCAAGGGCAGCGAAGCCCACAAGGCCGCAGTCACGGGCGACACGGTCGGCGATCCTTACAAGGATACGGCTGGCCCGGCGGTCAACCCGATGATCAAGATCACCAACATCGTCGCGCTGCTGTTGCTCGCGGCGCTGGCGGCGGGCTGATCGTCACACACTGATTAAAATTAGAACTTAATACCCCGCCGGGAGCACTTCCGGCGGGGTTTATTTTTGCCCCGCCCCCTGTCCCTGCATCGGACAGCGCCCCGCGACGCTGAGGCTTTGTTAATCGCCTTGTGGCATGACCCTGCCCAAAGCACGGATCGGCGCGCGCATACGGGGTTAACGGCAATGGACATGGCACGGGCGAGCGATTTTCGTGTCCCTCCGCCAAGCGGCATCCCCGCGCCCCCGCGCGATGGCAAATTGCGCCTGCTGACCCTCACCGACATCGAACAACCCGCCTTTCTCGCGGCGTGGCAGCATCTGGTGGCGCAGGCGTGCGAGCCAAACCCGTTTTTTGAACCGTGGTTCCTGCTGCCTTCGCTGCGGCAATGGGCAGCGGGCGGACAGGTCGTGGTCAAGGCGTGGTATCGCGATGGAGAGCTGCGGGGGTTGCTGCCGATCATGCGTAGCGCGAATTATTACAGCCACCGGGTTCCCCATGCGGCTGGCTGGCTGCACGCCAATGCGTTCTGCGGAGCGCCGCTGATCGCAACAGGCCACGAAGACGCATTCTGGCACGCATTGCTCGCACATTTTGACCGCTCGCCGCGCCGGGCGCTGTTCCTCCACCTGCCCAAACTGCCCGCCGATGGCCCCGCCCACGCCGCGCTAGACCGAGTGCTGGCTGAAATCGGCCGCGCGCATTACATCGTCGCTGAGGAAAGCCGCGCCTTGCTGACCGGTGACACCAATGCCGAGGCCTATCTCGCGCAGGCCATGAGCACCAAGAAGCGCAAGGAATTGCGCCGCCAACACAATAGGCTGGCCGAAGAAGGCGCGCTGACGTTTGATCGGTGCGCGGATGCAAATGGCCTTGCCGAATGGGTTGCAGAATTCCTGACGCTCGAAGCCGCCGGGTGGAAGGGTGCAGCCGGATCAGCCCTCGCCAGCGCACCCGAAACCCGCGATTTCTTCACGCAGGCGCTGGAATGTGCGGCTGCGGCGGGCCGGCTTGAACGACTGGCGCTCAGGCTGGATGGGCGGGCGATTGCGATGCTGGTGAACCTCGTCACCCCGCCCGGTGTCTACAGCTTCAAGACCGCCTTTGATGAAGATTACGCGCGCTTCTCGCCCGGAATGCTGTTGCAACTGGAAAACCTCGCGCTGATCGAGCGTCCCGATATTTACTGGGCCGATAGCTGCGCGGTGGAAGGCCACCCGATGATCGAACGCCTGTGGCGCGATAAACGCCGCATGGTCAGCCGCAATATCGCCATCGGCGGGCCGCTGCGCCGTGCCGTCTTCCGCCTGCTAATGGCCTATGAAACCCGCACCCGAACCGCCAACCAGACGAGCACCCGATGAACGCCCCTGCCCACTTCGCTGACAGCGCCCCAAAAACCGACGACGCCCCGGTATTTGACAACGTCGCGCGCCAGCGGTTCGCTGCGCATTATCCCGAAACGCCGCATATCCTGCGCCACGCGCTCACCGCCCACCCGCTGCTGGAAATCGAGGCGCTGGCACAGCTGGCCGAGCGTCTGCCGATCACATCGGTTGAATATAATCGCGGCGACCTGCCGATTGGCGTCGATGGCAAGCCGGGTTCCAACGGCCTGACGATTGCGGAAACCATCCGCCGCGTGGCCGAGGCGGAAAGCTGGGCGGTGCTCAAGAACATCGAACAGGTGCCCACCTACCGCGACCTGCTGATCGGCCTGCTCGACGAAATCCGCCCCGAAATCGAGGCGGCAACCGGCGCGATGCTGACCCCGCAGGGGTTCATTTTCGTCTCCAGCCCCAATTCGGTCACGCCCTATCACTTTGATCCGGAACACAACATCCTGCTGCAAATCCGGGGAAGCAAGGTGATGACGCAGTTCCCGGCGGGTGACACGCGGTTCGTGCCGGATGAAGCGCACGAAACCTATCACGCAGGCGGCCCGCGTGAATTGCGGTGGGATGACAGCTTTCTTGGCCACGGGCGCGAATTCCCGCTCAGCCCCGGCGATGCGCTGTTCGTGCCGGTGATGGCCCCGCATTTCGTCAAGAACGGCCCCGCCCCGTCAGTCTCGCTGTCGATCACCTGGCGCAGCGAATGGAGTTACCGCGAAAGCGACGCGCGCATCCTCAACGCGATGCTGCGCGCGCGCGGGTTTTCCCCGCAAGCGCCGGGCCGCTGGCCGCAGCAAAACTATGCCCGCGCCTATACGTTCCGGATCATGCGCAAGCTGGGGTTGACCGGCACGTAAGCCCGCAGCATGGCCCCTTGCCATGACTGACACGCCAACCAACGCCGACCTTGTCGCTGACCTGATCCGCCTGCTTACCGTCGAACAGCGCGCTGCCGATATCTACACCGGGCCGCCGCAGACCGATGGGATTGGCCGGGTGTTTGGCGGGCAAGTGCTCGCACAGGCGTTGCAGGCGGCGCAGGCGAGCGTGACCGACGGCAAGCGCGCGCATTCGCTGCACGCCTATTTCCTGCGCGGCGGGCGCGAGGGTTCGCCGATCGAATACCGGATCGAACGCGATTTTGACGGGCGCAGCTTTGCCAATCGCCGGGTGGTGGCATCGCAGCAGAACGATGACGGCACCTCGTCGCCGATCCTCAACCTCACCGCCAGTTTCCAACTGCCCGAAGACGGGTTGGAGCACATCGATTCGCCGATGCCCGATGTCGCCCGGCCCGATGATCTGCGCCCCGACATCGAAATGCGCCGCGAAATCGCGGAAAGCTGGGGTGACAAGCTGAACGAGGTTCAGCGCCGCCTGATGCTGCGCCCGCGTGCCATCGAAATGCGGACGATTGATCGCCTCCACTGGATGAGCAGCGAACCACGCGCGCCGCGCGCCCACAGCTGGTTCCGGGTCGCCGCGCCGATTGCCGGGGCCGTTGACACGCCCGACCTGCACCGCGCAATCATCACCTATGCCAGCGATTACACCCTGCTCGGCACCAGCGCATTGCCACATGGGCTAAGCTGGATGCGGGGCGAACTGGTCGGCGCGAGCCTTGACCATGCGATCTGGTTTCACCGCGATGCGCGCGCGGATGAATGGCTGCTCTACGCCACCGATGCGCCGTGGTCAGGCAGCGGGCGCGGGTTCAACCGCGGGCGGATATTCAACCTTGCGGGCGAGTTGGTGGCCAGCGTCGCGCAGGAAGGCATGATGCGCAAAAGGGTCGCCCGCTAGCTTGGAAGCATATCGGCGCGCAGCGCCGCAAGCGCGACCGCGCGCCCGCAGCGATGCGACCTTCAGGTCGCGTGAGCGAGGATTTCGCCCGCCGGAGGGCGGGCGGAAAACATCAATGCGCCAACAAAATCGGCATTTGCGGTTCGCTGATCATCTGCCGCGTCACCCCGCCCAGCAGCATTTCGGCCAGTCGCGAATGGCCATAGGCGCCCATCACCATCAGCCCGCATTCGCGCAATTGCGCTGCCGAAAACAGCGTGTCGGAAATCTTTGCGTCCCCGCGCGGGATTTCCACGATCTCGCAATCAATCCCGTGGCGGCTGAGATATTTTGCGCCTTCCGTGGATGGGAAATCAAACCGCGTCTTTTCCGAAGGTTCGGCAACGCTGGCGAGCGTTACTTTGGACGAACAGGCAAGCAGCGGCACCGCCGCACGCAGCGCGTGGCAGGCTTCGGACGAACCGTTCCACGCGACCAGCATAGGCGCGGTCACATCGAAGCTTTTGGTGCCTTCGGGAACCACCAATACTGGTAAGGATGCCTTGAGCACCAAGTCTCCGATCAATGCCGAAGGGCCATGATCACCGCCATCGGACGGGCCGACAATCACCAGATCGGCCAGCGGCGAATGTTCAAGCAAGCGGTGCTGGGCAATGCCGTAAAGGAACCGCCAATCCCACGCCACGCCTTCATTTTCGAGCTCCGCCTCAATTTGCTTTCTCAGCTTTTCGGCGTTTTCCTTGATTACCGGCATCGCCGCCGCGATTGCCGACCCGTAGAAGTCGCCGGGCGCGAACACTTCGTAGCTGACCGCTTGCAGACAGGTGATGTGGGCATCGGTCGCCCGCGCGATATCGAGCGCCACCTGCAACCGCGCCTGCATCGCGTTGTCGTGATCGATGTGCAGCAAAATCGATTTCATGGCGTGTCTCCCACTGATGCGTTCACTATCGCCCCGATGCGCGTTCCTGACATTGATCGGAATCAAATTTGGGGCAGCATGAAAATGTATCATACCAGCTTGCCAGCGCACCGCCCATCGTTAGTCTTGGCATAGGGAGAATTGCCATGCAGATCACGCGCCACCCGCCGGTAAAAACGTCGCTGGAACCGTCGAACCACCCCTATCTGACAGGGCCGTGGACGCCGCTGCACGAAGAGGTCGACGTGGCGCAACTGCCGGTGATTTCGGGCGCGATTCCGCCGGATATTGACGGGATTTACCTGCGCAACACCGAAAATCAGGTGCATCAGCCGCTGGGCCGCCATCACCCGTTTGATGGCGATTCGATGATCCATCAGGTCAATATCTCCGGCGGAAAGGCAAGTTACCGCAACCGCTTCGTGCGCACCCACTGCTTTGAGGCAGAGCAGATCGCCGGGCAATCATTGTGGGGCGGGTTGATGGACCCGGCGGGCACATCCAAACGCCCCGGTTTTGGCGCACATGGCGGACTGAAAGACACCGGCAGCACCGATATTATCGTCCACGCCGGGATCGCCTATGCCACGCTATATCAATGCGGGGAGGCATGGATGCTCGATCCCGCGACGCTGGCCAACCGGGGCAAGGCACCGTGGGTGCCGCTCGACGGGATTTCAGCCCATCCCAAGGTGGACGAGGCGACCGGCGAGCTGATGTTCTTCAACTATTCGAAATACGCGCCTTTCATGCATTACGGGGTGGTCGACCGCTCCGGGCAACTGGTGCATTATGTGCCGATCCCGCTGCCCGGCCCGCGCCTGCCGCATGACATGGCGATCACCCCGAACTGGTCGATCCTCAACGATATGCCGCTGTTCTGGGACGAAGACCTGCTGCGCCGCGATATCCATGCCGCGCGCCTGCACGAAGGCATCCCCACCCGCTTCGCGCTGATCCCGCGTTATGGCCAACCGCAAGATATCCGCTGGTTCGAAGCCGCGCCGACCTATGTGCTGCACTGGACAAACGCCTATGAAGACGGCGACGAGGTCATCCTCGAAGGCTATCACCAGGCCAGGCCGATGCCCGATCCGCTGGAGGAAATGGGCCGTTACAGCCACATGATGGCCTATGTGGACGAGCACAGCTTTCAGTCCCGCCTGCACCGCTGGCGCTTCAACCTGAAAACCGGCGAGACACGCGAAGAACGCCTGACCGACCGGATCGTCGAATTCGGAATGATCAATCCGCGCTATGCCATGCACAAAAGCCGCTATGTCTGGTCAACCACGACGCGGCCCGGCTGGTTCCTGTTCAATGGCTATGTCCGCCACGATACCGAAACGGGTCAAGAACAGGTCTATCGCCTGCCTGAAGGCGTCTACGCCAGCGAAAGCCCGATGATCCCGAAAAAGGGGGCGACCCCGGCCTCAAGTAGCGAAGCGGTAGGCCAACAAGAACGCGAAGATGACGGCTATCTGGTCACCTTCCTGATCGACGAGAACACTGGCACCTCCGAATGTGCGATCATGGATGCGAGCGACATCACCAAAGGCCCGATCTGCCGTCTGGCGCTGCCGCACAAGATTTGTTCGGGCACCCATTCGGTGTGGGTTGAACATGACCAATTGCGAGCCGATGCGGCGTTTCATGCGGAGCGTCTTACCATCGCATCATGACACCGGTCGAAGCGCCTGCGTCGCTGGTCGCAGGCGTGCTTGCCTCGATTGATCCCGCATTCTAGCGCGGCCCCACTGAACTTTGACCTTTGGGGGCTTCTTCCATGAAATTTCGCCTTGCTCTTGCCGCTTCCACCGCAGTGCTGCTGGCCGCCACACCGGCACTCGCGCAAACCGCGGCCGATCCTGCGGCAGCGACCGCAGCCGCGCAGAGCGAGCATGACAAGCTGTTCGCATTGTTCGAGGATGCCGACGCACGCGAACTCGCGCTCAATCCGCTGGGTCGCCTGTTTCGCGGCGAGGATGAAGGCGTTGACCGGCTGGGCGACTTGCTGACGGATTCCAGCTTTCTGGCCAGCCGCACCGATATCAAATTGAACCTCGCGCTGCTGGCGCAGATCGACCGCGCGCAACTGTCTGAAACCGATGCGCTTGCCTATGACGTGTTCCAATACACGCAGGAACGCGCGCTGGCGGGCGTGAGTGACGAAATGCGCGCCCTGACCGAGGTGCGTCCGGTCAACCACTTCTTCGGGCTCCACACTTTCTACCCCACCTTCGCTGGCGGCAAGGGGGTCGCCCCGTTCAAGACGCTGGCGAATTACGAAGACAACCTGTCGCGCCACAATGACTACATCGCCTTCATCGACCGTGCGATCGGGCGGTCCCGCGAAGGGATGGAAAGCGGCGTGCTGGAGACGAAGCTGACCATCGGCATCACCGTCACCCAGCTTGATACGCAGATCAACACCCCGCTGGCGGATTCGCCATTCATGGCACCGACCAAGACATTCCCGGAAGGGTTCACAGACGTGGACAAGGCGCGCCTTGTTGCCGCATACGAAGCCAAAACCCGCGAAATCTACGCCGCCAACACCCGCCTGCGCGATTTCCTGCGCGATGAATACCTGCCCGCTGCGCGCGACAGCGTGGGCCTGTCTCAGATGAAAGGCGGGGCGCAGCTTTACGCTTTGCTGGTGCAGAATTCGACCACGCTGCCGCTTGATCCCGAAACGATCCACCAGCTTGGCCTGTCAGAAGTCGCGCGGATCAAATCGGGTCTGGAACAGATCAAGGCCGAGGTCGGCTTTGTCGGCACGCTCAACGAATTTTTCGATCATGTCCGCAACGATACGCGTTTCCACCCCGAAAGCCGTGAAGCGCTGACCGAATCCTATTATGACATCGGGCGGGCGGTAGACGAAAAGATCGGCGATTATTTCTCGCTGCTGCCCAAGTCGGCGTTGAAGATCGAACCCTATGACCCTTCGATTGAGCAGTTTCAGGCAGGCGGTTCCTACCAGTCAGGCTCGCCCGATGGGGAACGCGCTGGGGTGTTCTATTTCAACGCCTATGACCTGCCCAGCCGGCTGACGACCGGCAATGTCACGCTTTATCTGCACGAAGGCGCACCGGGGCACCACTTCCAGATCAGCCTGGCGCAGGAAAATGAAGACCTGCCTGCCTTCATGCGGTTCGGCGGCACGACCGCCTATGTCGAAGGCTGGGCGCTCTATGCCGAAACGCTCGGTTACGAGATGGGTTTTTACGAAGATCCGTGGAACCGCTACGGCACGCTGCAGGACGAACAACTGCGCGCAATGCGGCTGGTGGTCGATACCGGCATCCACGCCAAGGGCTGGAGCCGTGAGCAGGCGATTGATTTCATGATGCAGAATTCGGGCATGACCAACACCGAAGTCGTTGCCGAAGTCGAACGCTATATCGCTATCCCCAGCCAGGCGCTGGCCTACAAGATCGGCGCGCTCAAGATCCAGGAGCTGCGCAAACGGGCCGAAACCCGGCTGGGCGCGCGGTTCGATATCAAGGCGTTTCACGAGCAGGTTCTGAACACCGGCGGACTGCCGCTGGCGGTGCTCGAAACCAAGATTGACCGGTGGATCGAAGGCCAAGCGAGCCGGTAATTCACCCAAGCCGTTGCGGCTCTGCCGCTCAACTCATCGCGTAACTTGCCCCTGTTGCCCGCTCCTGTGGCAACCGGGGTAAAGTCGTTCATCTGGCAGCAAGGTATTGCTGAACACGGAGCGCGGGCGCATGTTCACCATAAGGGCTGACCCAAAGGGATCGCCAGCCCAAACCACAGGAGCAACCCCGCCGTGACAACCAAAATACGTGCCCCGCGCACATTTGCGATCATCGCCCTGCTTGGCGCCACCGCCGCAACCAGCCTTTCCGCTCAAACCACGCAACCAGCTGACGGCAGCGAAGTGCTGACCACGGTTTACGGCAATCTGCCGCCCATGGCCGCAATGAACGAAGGCCCCCGGATCACCGGGATCATTTCCGCAAGGCAAGGCCAGCGCCTGCAGATCACCTCCGATGACGGCAGCAACACCATCGTGACACTTCATCCCGAAACCGAAATCCGCACTCGCGGCGGGTTCTTGGGGATCGGCAACAAGACCTTCGATCAAAGCGCGCTGATCAACGGGCTGCCCGTGATTGTGAAGACCGCGCAATATGGCGATGGCCTGGTCGCCAGCGAAGTGCGCTTCAACAGCGATGATCGCCAGATCGCCGCGATGATCCGTGGCGGCACATCGCAACGTTTCGCTGAGCACGGCGCCGCGATCGAGCAGAACACCGTCGGGATCACACAAAACGCCGCCGCGACCGAGGCCCTGCGCGGGCGGCTTGGCGATATCGACAAGTACAACCTCAAAAGCACCACCAATGTCTATTTCGACACTGGCAAGTCAGCACTGACCCCCGGCGCGCGGGCCGAACTTTGTGCAGCAGCGCAAGAGGCCAACACGAACGAAAATTCGCTGATGCTGGTGCTGGGCTACACCGATTCCACCGGCTCGCAGGAAGTCAACCAGACGCTCAGCGAAAAGCGCGCCGCCGCCGTCGTCAATCACCTGCAACAGGTGTGCAAATGGAAGCCATACCGGATGCTGACCCCGACCGGGATGGCGACCGCAGACCCGGCCGCTGACAACACCACCGCCGCCGGACGTGCGCAGAACCGCCGCGTTTCGGTCAATGTGCTGGTGAGCAAGGCGCTCGACGAGCAGTAAGCACAAACAGGGCTGGGGCGGGCCTTTCGGGGCCTGCCCTACCCGCCCGCGTGGTAGAAATCATAGACCTTGCGCGCCACTGCGGCGCTGACACCGGGCGCGCGCTGCAGGTCTTCGAGCGCTGCGGCGCGAACCTTGCTGGCGGTGCCGAAATGCAGCAGCAGCGCGCGCTTTCGCGCCGGGCCGATGCCCGGGATCTCGTCCAGCGGCGACGCCGTGATCGCCTTTGACCGCTTGGCCCGGTGCGCGCCGATGACATAGCGGTGCACTTCATCGCGCAGGTTTTGCAGATGGAACAATAGCGGCGAATTGACTGGCAGCATCTTTTCGCGCCCATCGGGAAAATGGAACACCTCGCGCCCGTCGCGCCCGTGGTGTGGCCCCTTGGCGACGCCGACAACCGCAATGTCGTCAGCGATCCCGATTTCTTCCAGCACCCGCATGACGCTGGAAAGCTGCCCCTTGCCGCCGTCGATCAGGATCAGGTCAGGCAGATCCTCCCCGGAACGGGGAGGGGGACCATCCGCAAGGATGGTGGAGGGGCGAGCGGCGTCCGCCCCTCCACCCCGACCCTGTGGGTCGCGGTCCCCCTCCCCATTCTGGGGAGGATCAGCAAACGCTCGAAACCGCCGCGCCATCACTTCGCGCATCATCGCAAAGTCATCATTAGTCTGCGCCTCGTGGATGTTGAACTTGCGATATTGGCCTTTCTCAAAGCCTTCCGGCCCGGCAACCACCATCGCGCCGACCGCCTTTGCGCCCTGAATATGGCTGTTGTCATAGATCTCGATCCGCTGCGGCGGGGCGTCGAGTTCCAGAAACTCGGCCAGCTCGCGGTTGATCTTGGCCTTGGTGCCAGTTTCGGCCAGCCGCCGTTCGAGCGCTTCGACCGCATTGCGCTGCGCTTGCGCCATAAGCTTGCGCCGGTCGCCGCGTTCGGGAATGGTGATGCGCACTTTGCGGTCTGCGACTTCGGACAAAGCCGCCTCGATCAATTCGCGTTCGGGCAGATCGCGGTCGACGAGGATGTTCGGCGGCGGCGGCACTTCCTCGTAGAATTGCAGCATCACGCTGGCGAGCACCTGCGCTTCGTCCACATCACTGGTATGGCGCGGAAAGAAGGCGCGGTGGCCCCAGTTCTGCCCGCCGCGAATGAAGAACGCCTGCACCCCCATCACCCCGCCCTTGGCCGCCAGCGCGAACACATCGGCATCGCCCAGCCCGGCGGCGTTGATCGCTTGGCTACCTTGAATAAAGGTCGCGGCGCGCAGCCGGTCGCGCAGCATGGCGGCGGTTTCGAATTGCAGGTTCTCCGCCGCCTCGGCCATTTGCTGTTCCAGATCAGCCTGCACCGCGCCCGATTTGCCCGACAGGAAATCCTTCGCCTGCCGCACCAGCGCGTCATAATCGGCCTCGCTGATCCGCCCGACGCAGGGGGCCGAACAGCGCTTGATCTGATACAGCAGGCACGGGCGGTCGCGGTTGTTGAAGAAACTGTCGGTGCAGGATCGCAGCAGAAACAGCTTTTGCAGCGCGTTCAAGGTAGCGTTGACGCTGCCCGCACTAGCAAACGGGCCGTAGTAATTGCCCTTCGCCCGCCGCGCACCGCGATGCTTCTGGATGCGCGGAAAGGCGTGATCGGCGCGCAGCAGGATGAAGGGAAAGCTCTTGTCATCGCGCAGCAGCACGTTGAACGGCGGGCGGAACCGCTTGATCAACTGCGCCTCCAGCAGCAACGCCTCAGCCTCGGAATTGGTGGTGATGATCTCCATGGCGCGCGTTTGGCTGACCATGCGCTGAAGCCGCCCGGATAGCCCCGCGATCTGGGTGTAATTCGCCACCCGCGCCTTCAGACTGCGCGCCTTGCCGACATACAGCACCTCGCCGCGCGTATCGAGCATCCGGTAAACGCCGGGCACCGGCTTCAACACCTTCACCATATCGCGGATCGCCTGCACCCCGCCTTCCAGATCGGGCTGGGCGCTGGCGACGGTGTAAGCGGCGCGTTCCTCGTTGAAACGCTCCGCTCCGCGTGGGTCGTGAGGCGTGCCTGCGGGAGTATGAGCCATGTTGTGCAGATAGGGACTGCGGGGGGCGATTGGCAATTCCCGCAAGCGCGCCTATCCGCGCCTCAATGGATCAACATGATGTCATCATCCTTGGCGCAGGTGCCGCCGGGCTTTTCTGCGCCGCGCAGGCCGGGCAGCAGGGCTTGCGCGTCGCGCTGCTCGAAAAGGCCGAAGCTCCGGGCAAGAAGATTCTGATTTCGGGCGGCGGGCGCTGCAATTTTACCAATCTGGGCGCGGGGCCAGCCAATTACCTCTCGGCAAACCCACATTTCGCCAAGAGCGCCCTCGCCCGCTACACCCCCGCCGATTTCATCGCGCTGGTCGATCGGCACGGGATCGCGTGGCACGAAAAGACGCTGGGGCAATTGTTCTGCGATGGTTCGGCAAAGCAGATCGTGGCGATGTTGCTCGACGAATGCCCGGCGGACAAGGTTACGCTGACCTGCGGCGTGGAGGTGGCGAGCGTCGCGCGCGATTTCGACGGCACCTTCACCGTCACCGCCGCCGATGGCTGCTTGTGGCAAGCGCCCACGCTGGTGATCGCCACCGGCGGGCCTTCAATCCCCAAGATGGGCGCGAGCGATTTTGCCTATCGGTTGGCGCGGCAATTCGGGCTGAAGGTGGTGGAACCGCGCCCTGCGCTCGTTCCGCTGACGCTGGGGGGCGAGGATGCCTTGTTCCGCGAATTGTCAGGCGTCGCCGCCCCGGTGCTGGCCCGCGCGGGTGCCGGAAAGCATGGGACGGAGTTCGCCGAGGCCGCGCTGTTCACCCACAAGGGGCTGTCCGGCCCCGCGATCCTGCAAGTCTCCAGCTATTGGCGGCATGGCGAGCAGGTGGCGATCACCTTCCTGCCCGATGCCGAGTCCGACTGGCTGATCGCGGCCAAGCGTGATCGCCCGCGCACGCATCTGCGCACCGTCCTACGCGAAGCCCTGCCCGCGCGGCTGGCCGATGCGCTGGCTGACAGGCTGGCGCTGGATGGTGAATTGGGCAACATCACCGACAAGGCCTTGCGCAACGCACAGGCGCGGCTGGCCGATTGGCGCTTTGCCCCCAATGGCACCGAAGGCCTCGCCAAAGCCGAAGTCACCGCAGGCGGCATCGCCACCGCCGAACTTTCCAGCCGCACGATGGAGGCCGTCAAAGTCCCCGGCCTTTATGCCATAGGCGAAGCGGTGGACGTCACCGGCTGGCTCGGCGGGTATAACTTCCAATGGGCTTGGGCGAGCGGCTTTGTCTGCGCCGAGGCCTTGGCTGCGGCGAACACCCCGTCAACATAACTCACCATCGGGACGCAGTCCCGCAAGGTCGCCAGAACGCTTAGGCACCCGCCCGCAGCGATGCTGGCGCAGCCAGCGTGAGCGAGGATAGCGCCCGCCCGGACGGGCGGGCGCTCGCAATTAGAGCGCTTTTCGGCCATTCTGGGTCACCCTGATTGCGACAGGAGAGCCGCTGGACAGGAGTGGCGCGCAGCGCGGGCCTGTCGGCCCCCGGGCAAGAGCCGCGACGAAGCCAGCGGCTCTCCTGTCCCAACCC